>Ga0070713_100001090_pt1 | contig 17386 bp, 18 predicted proteins | sample LARL82metaG_FD_65465 | JGI IMG/M metagenome (GOLD analysis project Ga0070713, IMG submission 65465) | Corn, switchgrass and miscanthus rhizosphere microbial communities from Kellogg Biological Station, Michigan, USA - LAR L8-2 metaG | ecosystem: Host-associated > Plants > Roots > Rhizosphere ...
TTCACGCTGAAGTACTTAGGCTACGACACGCACATGTACGACGGATCCTTCTCGCAATGGAGCAATGCGAAGGATGCTTCGGTTCAAAAATAGCGACCGGTAAAGCAGCTATTCGTTGATCGGGATCATGATGTGCGCGCCGGCCGTGCCCGGCAGCATCATCCAGGGCAGACCATGACCCTTCAGCGCGGCGTCGCGCTGGCTGGTGGTCGATACACCGAGAGCCTCAGGCGTTTGGAAGGGAACCGACATCACCCATAGGCGCTTGATCGCGCCTTCCTTGGTTGCGAGGCGATAGGACATGGTCCCGAACGGTGGGGTCTTGAGCGTGCCCGCCTTGATCGCATCGGCAATGGCGGCCTGGATTTCCTTTTGGGACTTCTTCTCAGCCTTCAGCTTCGCTTCCATTTCATGGCGCGGCGTCATCACCTTGTTGTAGCAGCGGATGAACCCGTCTTCCGGATTCCGCGGTTCGCATTCCAGGCTATTGGTGCCTTGACGCAGCACCTTGCGGGCGCCAGTCTCTGAGTCGTAGATGACGACCGTTGCACCGCCACGCAGATCCTCAGGCAGAGGCTGCACGGCCTCCGCAATCTGATCTTCAACCGATGCCGTAGCGGCCATTGCAACCGGGAACAAATTCGCGAACGCGAGCGCGGCAACCAGGCCGAGTGTACGTTTCATATCAAGCCTCCATTTCATATCAAGCCTCCATGGAAGGAAATCTGCTAGTGCGACCTTCGGGAAACCAGTGTCCCATAAAACAAACCGGGACTCAAGTGGGCTTGTATCGCGGGCCCATATCGCGCGAGGCCATCTGGTGATAATCTATGGTACTAGCTATGAACAAACGCATTCTGCTGTCGATGGCTCTCCTGGCTCTGATCGCGTTGCCGGCCGTATCGCAGACGCCGCAGGCCGCACCGGCGCCCAAGCATAAAGTGGTGTTCGAGCTGAACGCCCAGGCACCCTCGGGATGGGATCAGCTCTTTCACAATGTCGACAACGTCCTCAAGATCTTCGGCGGTGATGGCGTGCAGGTCGAAGTTGTGTTCTTCGGCAAAGGCCTCAGGATGCTCCTGAAAACCAACAGCGAGTATGCCGCGCGGTTGAAGGAAGCCGCGGATAAGGGCGTCACTCTGGCCGCCTGCCAGAACTCGATGCGCGCCGCGAAGATCACTACCGAAGATCTATTCCCCTTTGCGGCCCAAGTGGATTCCGGCGTCGCCGAATTGGTGCGCAAGCAGGAAGCCGGCTGGTCCTACATCAAGGGCGGCGAGTGAGCTGCGAGCAGCCCGTCGGCAATGCGTTGATCTTACTGAGCCGCGCACGTTAGTAAGCGGTATTTGGGACTTTGCCACGAACTGCTACGCTGCGCTCGGCTTATCCACGACGAACAGGTAGCGATTAATACTGAAGAAGAACTTGCTTTTCTTGCCCAGGGCCACGAACTCGGCAAACCAGGCATCCGCCTCGCTCTGAGTCACAGCTTTCCGTCCCCGCGCGAACGACGCCATCATCGTGAGCATGCCTTTTCCGAAGGTATTGTCTTCGAATTCCGGATTGAACATGGAGATCGCCATTCTTTCGCTGCTACTTGCAATTCAAATGCGAAGCGAATCGGGATGAATGTTGGCATCTGACGAACTTAATCAAACCACACTTCAGCGGACGTTTTGCAAGCGCGCTTCACCGATCATCTCTAATTCGCTGACAACAATAAAGTTGGCGAAACGATAATTAGGACGATTCAATTGTCAAGAAATATTTCGTTCAATAACTAGCACTATTTACGTATTGATTCGCCTACTACGTATATACTTTGGGTCTATAGTGCCTACAGTTCCTTCACAGGCAGGCTCGACCCTCTTATCGCGAGCGGCCATTTTCATTCAAGAAAATCAACCGTAGGGCTGGCCAGTATGACAACAGGTTAAGTCTGCTGTCTTTTTCTACAAAGGAGAATTCTAATGAAGTATCTCAAGATACTATTGGTCTTTGTGTGCGGGTCCGGCGTCCTGCTTGGGCAAGAATTACAACCTAACGAGGCCACGACACTTGAAACAGCGTGGGCTTCTGGTCAGCACTTCGCGAACATCGTGGTTCCGATTGTGCGTGGCTTCAATGCTAACCCGAATTCCGCCGCTGCCCCTTCCGAGAGTATTTCGACAGACGCCACCGGCATCGCTCGGACCAGCACCAAGTTTTGGGAGCGGATCGAAATCCATTTGCCGCGAGCCGTTGCAGCCGACCACATGGCATGCCTGATGGTCAACTCCAAATGCCAAGCACTGCCAGTGGGTGCGAGTCTCGACAAGAAGAAAAGCATTCTTTACTGGCATGTGCCGAACGCCTATAAAGGCGACTTCGATTTGGTCTTTCTTCAACCTGGGTCTCGCGTAGGGGCCGTCCGAGTGACGGCGGGCACAGATTCGAAATCGGGAGGATTGCGATGAACTATCCTAGAACACTAACATCCCTACTACTTTGTCTGTTCCCGGCGGTGCTATCGGCGCAGGACAACTGGCGGGGATTCCTCGACTGTCCGAGCCCAGGTAATCCTGGCTGCCCCACTGCTAATCTCGCAGGTGGTGTCAATGTCACCGGATGGGCGCTGAGCATGTATACGGTATCCAAAGTGTCTATCTATCGAAATCCAGTCCCTGGAGACCCCCCAGCTGATCCATACGGACTGATCTGGATTCAAGACGCACCCTTCATCGCCGGGGCGCGTCCCGATGTGGCAGCGGCATATCCAAGTTATCCCAATAATAACTGGGGCTTCGGATCCCAATTGCTCACCAACATGCTCCCCGACAGCAATGGAGACGGCGGTCGAGGAAATGACAGCTATACGCTTCATGTGATTGCCTACGATCCGTATGGAAATAGATGGGATGAACATATCTGCGGACAACCGGCATTCGCTTCTTCCCTTCGGCACGATTGATACACCGGCCCAAGGCGGTACCGCTTCGGGGACGGCATATGTGAATTTCGGATGGGCCCTCGCACCTCAACCGTATGTTATCCCTTTCGATGGCTCAACCATATGGGTCTACATCGATGGACAAGCCGTCGGGCATCCGACCTACAACCAATATCGATCCGATATCGCCACATTGTTCCCGGGCTTGCAGAATAGCAACGGAGCGATCGGATTCTTCTATATAGACACAACGCGTTATGCGCCGACCAATCCCTATGGAAACGGTTTGCACGCAATCTCCTGGAGCGTGTCCGACAACGCTGGACACGTCGCGGGAATTGGCAGCCGGTGGTTCAGTGTTCCCGCACCCACACAGCAGACTAGCAGGAACATTCCAGCGTTAGCCGACACCCCCAACGGCAAAGGCCCCCCGTCTACGGCCGGCCTGACCTGCGGTAGCAACGACTGTACCTGGGGGTATAGTGCTATTTACTACGTCGCGCCTGCTCAGATGTACGGGATCAGCGGGACATACGAAACGGGTGATGCGCGGTACTACTTTACGAATTTCGCTGCGAATAAAATGCTCGACCAAAGTGGGCACGACCTCGGATTAGAGTGCCCAGGAGACGCCACGAGTATCGGGGATACCGAGGCGGACGCCCGGGCGCCCTGCAACAGCAGCCAGAACTACTATTTATACGCCTCTAACACCAGTCTCTACACCCTTGTAGGAACGCATAGGGCGCAAGCCTCACAGGCGGATTCCGGTATTTTCCAAACGTACGATAACCTCGCTTTCGTTCGTGCGGGAGGATCAGCGGACTTCAGCAGTCTGCCAATGGGATCTTTTACTGACTTCCGCTACACCGGCGGGCCCACAATCTCTCCTAACAATGATGGAATGACAGTGTTCTACACGGCCCCCCGAACTAACAACACTGTTTCCGTTCATGTAGATGCACCTTACAGCACTCGCAAGGGACGACACCAAATAGGCTTCCCTGGTTATAATATCTAAGGAAACGCGGTCGCAAACGAATGGTTTGCTGTCATCGTATATGATGCAACACCTGTTATTTCAATAAACCCACCTTCCATTACAGTCGGGACGCCTACGACATTGACGGTAACGGGGTCAGGCTTTGGCGACCATCCAACCGTTCTTGTCGGGGGCGGTGTCTATAATCCAGGCCCACCGTCGCGGAACTCTCAGGGCCAGGATGTTGTCACTATATCTGTGACCTTAGATCCATCGCTGGCCGGCTCGTCGCTTCCCGTTCACCTCCAATCGAATGGAGCTGGCGGTCAGGCGTTCTTCGGACAGCCGCAGGGTCCACAACTGGGCTCGCCGAATAGCAACACGATGCAGGTTCAGGCGAAGGCAGCTGCCCCAACGATTTCTTCCTCTAATCCAGGCATCTGGTGGCTTGGACCAAACTTCGTTCCCATTCCTGCCGAAGGGTATTACGATTTGACCGTCGTAACTTTAACACCTGGCGCCGGTGCAAGCCCGCCCTCCGCTGGCTCGCCGGCAACGTGGACAGTGGCACCATCGACCGCCCTTAACTACCTTACAATTAACTGCGTTGACTCCGCGTGCGCCAGCGCCATTGTAAAACTATTCGGTCCGCCAGTAGGTTGCGGACAAGTACAGGTTACTGCTACATTCGGCGGCCTTCAGAGCAACGCATTCACGGTCTACATTGATCAGCCCCTCTCTGTCACTCTTGTTCAGGCGGTGGACCGATCCTATAACATTCTGCCCGTGTATCCGGGCTATCTTTCTGAAAATACCCTTCGGCTCGGATCTAGCTGCGGCCAAACAATGACTAACATTTCTGTTCACGAAGAGTTCACGGGCAATTTCGGATCATGTGGCGGAAGTATCAACTGGGCCGGTGCACTTCCCCAAGATGACTGGTTCCACTGGACAACAAACCCAGGTACAGATCCGTTTCCTGGCAGTTTTCCCGACACAGTTGGGTTTGCCTGCCAGCCCGGCAATTGCACGCCTGACTCCAAGACCCCTCCCATACCACCAGCGCCGCTATCACTCCACGCGAATGCATGGTCCACGCAAGAATTCTTTGCCGGGTCAATAACGATAGGAAAAGGGGCTCCTACCGTACCTGATCTGCAGGTGCTCTATACCGACCACGGTCGCGATGAGTTATGGAACTGGACTTGCCCGCTACAATAACGCGACGGCTTATGAAACGAACACAACTTACTAGATTGAATTATCTGATAACACCTCGAAAGGAGTCATTTATGAATTCGCGTATGCGGATGAATGTTGGCCTGTGGGCATTAATTCTGGCCGCCTCCAATTGCATGCTTGCTGAGACGAGTGGTACCGACGCACTTGCTACACAGGCGGACGCAATTGTAGTCGGTGAGGTCCAATCCGGACAGCAGACTGACCGATCTCTGTCATTTTTGTTGACGATCAGTCGGGTGATCAAAGGCAACCTAGTAAACGGCACCACCATCAGTGTTCAATGGGAGGCCGCTTGGCGAGGCAACGGAAGTCTAAACGGGGACTATGGCATGTGGTTCTTGCAGAAGACGCAGATTGGAACTTGGACACTGCTGCCAGTTAAGCAGGGGCGCGTTCCATTTCAGTCTTCGTATTTCGCGCTCTCAAAGGCTAATTCGCCCGCCCTTCTCGGCAGCAATTTAACACCGGTGAGCACGAATGATGTGATTGCGGTTGAGCTAACAACTGCCATTCAGCACTACAACGACCTCAATCAAATGAGCGATCTTGCGTATGGACTCCTTCGTACCAGCAATAGCGCACTTATGGCTGACCTCTATCGTACACTGAGTTCCAGTTCCGACCGGGAGCTCAAGTTTTTGGGTCTCACGGGTTTAGTTCGGATGAAAGACGCTTCCGCGCTGGTGGAAATAGCGCGGAACGCGGACGCAATCCCCAACCTAAAGACGAGTGAGTTCCCACTCAGTGCAATTCGGTCCGTCCGAGACAATTCTCCCACCACAATTCAAGCGTTAGCACAGATGACTTCGTCGCATAGCACGATAGTTCAAGGCAGCGCGGCAGAAGCACTTCGTGACATTCACACTCGTGAGACGCTCCCCGCACTGGGGCAGTTGCTGGAGAGCTCTGATCCGGCCACCCGCGAGGCCGCCATTAAAGGATTCAGTCTCTTCGTAGAGAATCTACCCATCACAACCCCGCAGAGCATACCTTCTCAAGCGTGGCGTGTGCCTCAGGGCCCAGCTCCCTATCGATCGCCCGAGACGGATCTGTACTCTTTGAGTACCCGCGTGCTTGACCCGGCCAAGGAGGCAATCTATCTCCAATTCTGGTAATCTTGGTGGGCGCGAATGAGCGCCGAGTTAGCGCCAAAGGTTCCGTAAGGTCAGTCGAATACCGGACTGGAGGGACTGATTTTTGTCGCCGCTGTAGCGGAACTCTTAAGGCCAGGATGTTGTCACGTTGTCACTATATCTGTGACCTTAGATCCATCGTTGCCGCGCTCGTCGCTACCCTTGCACCTCCAATCAAGAGGTAGACAGCCTCGACTCTCCGGCTGGTCTCGTCGTCGAACTGGGTTCCGGTCACCTCATCCTGCTCCTCATTCGACCACCGGGCTAGCTGCGCACCTGCCGGAGCTCTCCATAGCGAAAGAGCAGCGCTTCTAACACATAAAGCAGCGCGACGTAACCCGTGGCAACGATCCGAGAGCCGCGGGAATAGATTCCGTTACCCGCCAGAGACTGGCCAGACCACTGATTCCAACAAATCAGCACCATCATAACCAGCACGGCTACGTCCCCTACTTTCCGGATCGGTTGGAGAACTACCAGGAGCGGTTTCGGAACATTGCTCCAACCCAGATTCTCGCTCGCTGCTGGATCAGCAAGCGATCGGGCAATCGATTGCAACGCCACGGCGCCGAACCCCAATGGCCACAAGAACCACCGCCCTGGCCAGTCCTTGCCAAGGCACACGGCACCGAAATGGATCAAGGACAACGCTGCGCCGGTTTGCGCCACAAGCTGCAGTTGCACGCGATGAGCTAACGAGAAGCTCGCAAGTTTCGACGGTGGTCGTTCTTGGTCCAGCTTGTCCGCGTCTAATCGAAGGTAGTACCGGCTGGCCAAGATCAGGCCGAAACCGGCAGCCGCGAAAAATGCTCCAGCCTTCCATGCTGTCGAGCTCGAAGGCCACCCTTCCGTTACTGAGACGTAGCCAAGTATTGCAACAAAGCCAAATCCGCACAGGGCTAATACTACGCCAATGATTCGGCTGGCAACCCGCATCTAAAACGGCACGTCGTCGTCCGTGATCCCCTGATCCCCCGGCTCCTCCACCGCCTTGAGCTTCTGCGCGCCCCGAGGCATCGACACCGGTTGCGGGCCCGAAGACTCCTGCATTCCGCCGCCATCCCCTGCTCGGCCGCCCAACAGAATCACCTCGTCGGCTACGACCTCAGTCCTATATTGCTTCTTACCGTCTTTGTCGTCGTAACTGCGCGTCTGCAGCCGGCCCTCCACGTAGACCTGTTTGCCCTTCGTCAGATAATTTGCCAGGTTCTCCTGCCGCCAAAGGACGACGTTCGCCCAGTCGGTCTCCTCTTTCCACTCGCCAGTCTGCTGGTCCTTCCAACGACGGTTAGTGGCCACCGAAAACGAGGTGACCGACACACCGGCCGGCGTAAAACGGGTCTCGGCGTCTTTGCCCAGATGTCCGACCAGAATCACTTTATTTACACTGCGCGATGCCATAATGCATGCACTGTATCACAAACCTGGTCGACCGCCGCATCACAGCGACTCACCTCTCAATTTTTTTCCGAAATCTAAGGTGCGATACGGCATCCACCTAGTGAGCATCGATTGGAGCGCCGATTGCTATGGCTAGGTACTAATGATGCTGGCACGCTAAATTTCTTATTTGCATCAAGTCGATCTGGATGTACAATGGGAAACAATCCAGAGGGGCGAAGGGTACGGAGGGTATGCAGAGACCCTGCTGCTTGAAAGCCGAAGGAACTGTCGGCCGGTTGATTTTCGCCGGTCTATTGGTAGGCACCGCGCTCGCGCAAGCGCAGATTCTGATGCTTGGATCGGGCATCAACAACAAAGTCAACATCTTCAATACCGATATGGCGGTCCTCGAGGCCGGCGAACCCCGCAAAGATTTGGTCTGCACGGTCAATCCGACTAAGCCGGTGCTTGGCTTCGATTTGCGATTTCATGCCGGCTACGAAGTGACCATCCCGCTCAAAGAGATGGCCGGCTCGGAAAATCTGCTTAACATCGTATTCCGCGTTACATCCCAAAGCAAACCCGATTCGCCCGTTTACTTTGCACAACATATTCGTGTGCCATCGGTTGAAGACGACGCCAAGGGCGATGCCTATCTGCAGGGCGCGTTCGATGTCGGCGAAGGTGACTACCACGTGGACTGGCTGATGCGCGACCGTTCCGAGCGCGTCTGCTCCTCGTATTGGGATGCCGAGGCCGCTGTGCCGCCCAAAGACCGGCCCATGTCGCTGGCTATTGCGCCGACCGCCATCCAGCGAGCCGACGGCGAGCAATTCAAAGAAGAGCCACCCGTCCAGCGGGCCACTGCCCAGCCGCCGCTCAACGTGAAGCTATTGGTTAACTTTGCTCCGCAGAACGCCCTTTCAGCAGCGCTCCAGCCTGTCGACACCAGCGCTCTGGTCTCCATTCTTCGCAGCATCTTTCGCGAGCCACGCATCGGAAAATTTTCGATCGTCGCTTTCAACATGCAGGAACAAAAGGTGGTCTACCGCCAGGAGGATGCGGATCGCATCGACTTCCCGGCGCTAGGGCAGGCCCTCACGTCTCTAAACCTGGGCACCGTCGATCTCAAGCGGCTGAGCGAGAAGCATGGAGACACCGACTTTTTGGCGAGTCTGGTGCGGCATGAGGTCACCAACCCTCAGGACCATCCCGACGCGTTGATCTTCGCCGGTCCCAAGGTGATGCTGGACGCCAACGTGCCCCAGGAAGCCCTTAAGGAAGCCGGCGAGGTCAATTTCCCGGTGTTTTACATGAATTACAACCTGAATCCGCAGGCGGTCCCCTGGAAGGACGCCATCAGTCACACAGTTCGCTTCTTCCGAGGCTACGAATATACGATTTCCCGCCCCCGGGATCTATGGTTTGCCGTTTCCGATTTAGTAGCGCGTGTCGTAAAATCAAGGAACGGAAAGCAGACTTCATCCATCTCAACTCAGTAGGGGCATGAGTAAGTCGGTCATAGCTGTATCTGGATTGCTTGTACTTTGCGGGGTCTCTGCGTTCGCACAATCTCCGCTGTATGGCCAGCAAAGGGCTAAGCACTATAGCAACAGTCTGGCGCCCTATGTCGTTTCTCCTCAACAAATTGTGGATCGCATGCTGGAGCTCGCCGACATCAAGCCGGGCGAGACGCTGTATGACTTGGGCAGCGGAGACGGCCGCGTCTTGATTACTGCCGTTCAGCGATACCACGCTAAGGCCGTAGGAATCGAGATTTCCGAGGTTTTGGTCAAGAGCACCACCGAGCGGATCCAGAAGATGGGCTTGGCGAACGATGCGCGAGTGATCCAGGGGGACCTGCTACAAATCGACCTGAGCCCCGCCGACGTCGTGACCATCTATCTGGCTACCGATTCCAACGAGATCCTGCGCCCCAATCTGGAGAAATATCTTAAACCCGGCGCGCGCGTCGTCTCCCACGATTACGTGGTGCCTGGCTGGAAGCCTAAGTTTGTGGACAAAGACCTGCCGGAAGCCCGCGGCCACGTGATCTATCTCTACCAAATCGCTGCCAAGAAGAACTAAGCTCCTGTATTCTGGTAGTTGCCTCAATTTGACGTCGTCGGGGTGGGTCAAAACGCCACCGACACCCTAATTCTCCTCTCGCATTTCCCTGCCTACGCGGGCAAGGTCGCCTTCGAGCGCGAGTTGCTGAGTCCCGGCGGCCAGGTGGCCAGCGCCCTGGTAACTTGCGCCAAATTGGGGCTTCGGGTGAAATATATCGGTACGGTGGGCGATGACGAGCGCGGCCGTATCCAGCTCGAAAGCTTGCGCGAGACCGGCATTAACCTGGACGATGTCGAAGTCCGCCAGAATTGTCCGAACCAAACCGCCTACATCCTGATCGACCAGGCCACGGGCGAGCGAACTGTCCTCTGGCAGCGCAATGATTGCCTGCGTCTCGATCCGGAAAGCATGACGGCCGAGAAGATCGCCAGCGCGAGGCTACTGCACATCGACGCGCACGATACCGCGACGGTAGCGAAGGCCGCCCAGATCGCCCGTGAGCATCGGATTCCGGTCACTGTGGATGTCGACACTATTTATCATGGCTTTGACCAGGTTCTGCCGCATGTCGATTATCTGGTGGCAAGTTCGGAATTTCCCGTGCAGTGGACCAACGAGCGCGATCCCTTTCGCGCGCTCGAGATGATTCAGGAGGAATTTCACATTCCGGTGGCGGCCATGACGTTGGGAGCGTTGGGCGCGCTGGCTCGCGTCGATGGGCGTTTTATCTACTCGCCTGCGTTTGTGGTGAACTGCGCGGACACCACCGGCGCCGGAGACGTGTTTCATGGCGCGTTCTGTTATGCTGTGTTGCAGAAGATGCCGATGCGCGAAACTCTTGAATTTTCGAACGCGATGGCGGCTCTGAACTGCACTGCCCTGGGAGCGCGCGGCGGCATTTCCACCATCGAGCAGGCGCGGTCGCTCATGCAGCGCGCCGAGCGCCGGTCACATCGCGATTTCGAGTCGCACCGTTAGAGCCGGACCGCTGAATGATTCCCCTTCGATCCTCTGAGCGGGTCTATACGCCGCCGACAGTCACGCTGATCCTGATCCTCATCAACGTGCTGGTGTTCGTATATGAGCTCAGCATGTCGCGCTATGGCTTGAATCGGTTCATCGCGACCTATGGCATCGTGCCGGATCGCTTCCACTGGTCGCAACTGCTGACGTCCATGTTCATCCACGGCGGATTCATGCATATCTTGGGGAACATGTGGTTCCTGTGGGTATTCGGCCGCGGAATCGAGGATCTGGTCGGGCATGGCAAGTTTTTGGTTTTCTACCTGGCCTGCGGAGTGGCGGCTGGGCTGATCCAGATGATGGTGAACTATTCTTCGCCGATCCCGACCGTCGGTGCGAGCGGCGCTATCGCGGGCGTGATGGGCGGCTATCTGGTGAAGTTTCCACGCGCGCGCGTCGTCACGCTGATCTTCATTTTCATTTTCATTACCACCGTCGATTTGCCGGCATTTGTGCTGCTTCTGTATTGGTTCGCCATTCAATTTTTCAGCGGGTTCGGTTCCATCGCCGATTCGCAATCCTGGCAGGGTGGCGACGTGGCCTACTTCGCGCACATCGGTGGATTCCTGGCCGGTATGGGTCTGATTTTCCTGTTGCCTACGAAGCAGCGCTATCGTAGCTGGAGCTGACGTACATGTGGGAAGAAGTGAACACCGGGTCGGCCCGACTCGAAAAACCGCTCGACATCCTGGCTATCGCCGCGCACCCTGATGACGTTGAGCAGACCTGCGGCGGCACGCTGATCCGCATGGCTGAAGCCGGGTATCGCACCGGCGTGCTCGATCTGACGGCTGGCGACATGGGCACGCGTGGCACGCCCGAGACGCGGCTGAAGGAATCCGACGCAGCCGCCTGCAAGATGCGACTAGCTTGGCGCGGCAACATGCGGCTGCCCGATGCGCGGCTCGAGAATACCGTCAGTGTTCGGATGAGCCTGGCGGTCGAGATCCGCAACCTGCGGCCCCGGGTCGTGATTCTGCCTTACTGGGAGGCGCGGCATCCCGACCACTATCGGGCTTCTGAAATCGGCTTCGAGGCTTGCTTCCTGGCGGGGCTGAAGAAGCTGGATGAACAGACCGAGCCGCATCGTCCCAGCAAGATTCTCTACTCGTCGCTTTATGCCAACGTGACGCCCTCGTTCGTGGTCGATATTTCATCGCAGCTCGAGCGCAGGATGGACGCGCTGTTCTGTTACGAATCGCAATACGGCGACTCGCCAGAAGGCGCGCATTTGTTTCCGCAACAGCTGGAGATTCGAGAGCGCCTCTCGGCCATCGCACGGTTTTATGGCAACCTGATCGGGGTGAAGTACGGCGAACCGTTCGTAGTGAAGGAGACGTTGAAAGTGGACGACATCACCTTGTAGCGTAGCCCTACTTCCTCAGTTCCGAGATGACTGCTTCGCGCAGGTCGGCGAGTTCACGCTGAATGGTGTGCCACAATTGAACCTCATCTACGGATTCGTATTCATGCCGATATACGTTGCCCGCGGCGGCTACGGCTAGCCAGTCAATTTTGGGATGGCGTTCCTTTAATTCTTCGGGCAGTCGGCGCGAAGCCTCGAGATAATCTCGAGCGCCCGTGTCACGGCATAGAGGGTCTTACGGTCGTTCGTAAACTTCGATAAATCCGCGTCCCCCACGAAGGCTTTGATTGCGTCGATGTTTTCCAGAATGTCCTGGAGTCGTTGAGCGGGATTCTTAGAAGACATTCACGGCTTCGAGCAGGATGTTATCCCGAAGCAATGGCTTGAGCTTCCGGCGATTCACGACGTCGCTCGCGCCGCCGAGCAGTCCCCCGATGTAGAGCTTCAGCCGTGCGTATTGGAAAACACCGATTGTCAGCTCCGGGTCGAGGTCTACGAGCACGTCGATATCACTTTCGGGCCGTTCCTGACCGCGAGCGACCGACCCGAACACAGCAGCGTGGCGCACACCGAGTTGACGCAACTCGGTTTCGTGCGCCTTGAGCGTTTCGAGGACACCTTGAAGATCGGCGACCATTGTTACCCAAGAGTCTAACAAAGCGTGCTCGCGAGGGACAAAGATTTAGTCATCGCTCGTCTTAAACTCGATACGCCCCGGCTGTCTTAGTAGGGCTCGGGCTGCGTCTCTTGAAAGTTTGCCTTCCTTAACCGCGATTAGTAGCTTATGAAGCTCTACCGTCGACACCAGGCCAATATTCTGTTCCTCGGCGGCCAGGACGATTTCCTCCGCGTCGCCAGTATGGACGCGAGGGCGCTTGAACGGATGCGTATCCAGGTCGTAGTTCAGGATTAATAAGCCGGAGATCTTCGAAGCGTCTGGGACCAGTTCTCGCGCTTGAACAGTGTCATCATTCTGCCAACGATGTCATTGAACTCTTTCGTCTTGGGGTTCTAGTTTTTCGTTGCTGTGACTTCGACAATCGCGAGAAAGTCGGCGTCCCTCGCCCATTCAACGCTACATTTCGGATAAGGGGTTGTTCAGATATGTTCGAGCCCAACATATTTTTCGGCTGCGGATACATGTCCGCTAACTCTGGCAATAGAGTTCCGTTGTAGACGTAAACGTCGTATTCATAAGGTGGCCGCTGAAACCAACAGGGAATACTAGTGGTATGAGCACTATTGTTGCCGACGTACCCGAGTTCCACGTTGAATCCGCTTTGGCCAGCACCTCGACGTCTCGTGGTAAGAAATTTACCAGAATGATTCGATGTCCTTGAGTACTCATTGAGCTACAACGGAATATTCCCGTGCTTCTTGCGCGGCATGGTGTCGATCTTGGTCGCCAGCATCTTCAGCGCCCGGATCACGCGCGGCCGGGTCTCGTGCGGCTCGATCACATCGTCGATGAAGCCGCGCTCGGCGGCCACAAATGGATTGGCGAAGCGCTCGCGAAACTCGTCGATCTTCTGCTTTCTCGTAGCCTCCTGGTCGGCGGCGGTCGTCAATTCGCGCCGGTACACGATATTGACCGCGCCCTCGGCACCCATCACCGCGATCTCGGCGGTCGGATAGGCGAAGTTCACATCCGTGCGCAGGTGCTTCGACCCCATCACGCAATACGCTCCGCCGTAAGCTTTGCGAGTGATGACCGTGATCTTGGGTACCGTCGCCTCGGCATAAGCGTAAAGCAGCTTGGCCCCCTGGCGAATGATCCCGCCGAACTCCTGGTCGGTGCCCGGAAGAAAACCTGGTACATCCTCGAACGTCAGAATCGGAATGTTGAACGCGTCGCAGAAGCGAACGAAGCGCGCACCTTTGACCGATGAGTTGATGTCCAGGCAGCCCGCCAGAAACGCAGGCTGGTTGGCGACGATGCCTACGCTTTGCCCATCCATGCGCGCCAAACCGATCACGATGTTCTTGGCCCAGTGCTCATGGATCTCGAAGAACTGGCCGTCATCGACTACGAGCTGAATGATTTCCTTGATGTCGTAGGGAATGTTCGATTCGGCGGGTACCAGTTTGTCGAGCGCCGGATCGGCTCGATCGGCCGGATCGCTGGTCGGCCGCACGGGTGCGTCATCGCGATTGTTGGACGGGACAAAGGAGATCAGCTCCCGGATCATCCGCAGGCATTCGGCATCATCGTGCGCCAGAAAATGCGCCACGCCGCTGATGGAGTTGTGCGTCTCGGCGCCGCCCAGCTTCTCTTTGGTCACATCCTCATGCGTGACGGTCTTGATCACGTCCGGACCGGTGACGAACATGTGACTGGTGTGATCCACCATGAAAACGAAATCGGTCAGCGCCGGGGAATAGACCGCGCCGCCGGCGCACGGGCCCATGATGGCCGAAATCTGCGGGATCACTCCGCTGGAGAGTGTGTTGCGCAGAAAAATGTCAGCGTATCCGGCGAGCGAAAGCACGCCTTCCTGAATGCGCGCGCCACCGGAATCATTCAGCCCGATCACGGGAGCGCCGGTCTTCAGCGCCAGATCCATGATCTTGCAAATCTTCAGCGCGTTCGATTCTGAAAGCGAGCCGCCGAAGACCGTGAAGTCCTGCGCGAAGAGATAGACCGGACGCCCGTGCACGCGGCCGTAGCCGGTGACAAAGCCGTCGCCGTCGACCACTTGCTGGTCCATGCCGAAATCGCTGCAGCGGTGGCGGACCAGCTTGTCCATTTCTTCGAATGTGCCTTCGTCCAGCAGCAGGTCGATGCGCTCGCGGGCCGACAACTTGCCTTCCTGGTGCTGCCGCTGCATGCGCTCCGGACCTCCGCCCTCTTCGGCATTGGCGTGACGGCGGCGCACTTCCGCCCAGGGGTCGAGAGACATAAGACATTACAGTAGCACTCAATCAGCGGTTGCTGAAAAACTATCGCGAGGTCGGAAAAGCGAGAGCTTACTCGGCGTAATAGCCGTTGCGCGCCTTCAGCTCCGCGAGCGGAAATCTCCGGCGCGCGGTCTCGGTCAAAGCCACTCCAATATGACGAAATGCGCCGGGCGCCGATGGCGGCTCATGATAGGCCAGCATATAGCGGCTGCGAATGTGCCCGATCATTTCGTTGAAGGACACACTGGCCTGTTCCGCTTTCACCCACTCGCCGCCAGTTTCTTCTGACAAGTGAAACACGTCGGCCGGAGTGAAGTCAGGATTCGAATACTTGCCGGGCTCCAGCGCGCGCGGCCGGATGGCTCTGCCGGTCACGATGGCGTTGAACACTGTGTCGGCTTTGTTCAACTCGCGGATCACTTGGCCGTCCGTCAATTGATAGCTCATGCTGAGATTGTCGGTGAGAATCAGAATGGCGCGACGGCCATCCTGGCCCGCGTTGGCCTCCATGTAATGCGCTGCGTCCATCACGGCCGAGTTGATCAGAGTACTCGAACCGACATCCACCTTCACCGCTGTCGGAATCTGGCGAGCGGTTTCGGCCAGGTTATCGCTGAATCCCTGGTGCACAGCGCTCTTGCGTGCAAACACCATGATGGCAACCCGATCGCCGGGACGAAGATGCTCCAGTGTTTCACGCGCGGTTTGCGCGATCTCTTCGATGTACTTCTGCATGCTCCCGCTGATATCGAGCAACAGGATGATATTCAACCGCTCCTCGCCGTGAGAGAACGAAACAACGGGCTGCGGCTCATTTTCGTCAGTCACGACGAAGTCATCCTTGGACAGACCCTTGACCAGGTTCTTGCCTTCCGTCACCTGAACATCCACGCGGACGTCGGCCACACCCGTCTTAAACACGGGCGTGTTTGAATCCTGCGCGGTCAGAGGCGCTAGGATGAAGAACGCCGAGATGAAGAACATAATAATCGGTAGCGCCGGCCACATCGACCACGGTAAGACTGCCTTGGTGCGGGCTCTCACGGGCATCGATACCGATCGCCTAAAAGAAGAAAAGCAGCGCGGTATTTCCATAGACCTGGGCTTCGCGCATCTGCAGATTTCGCAGAATGTGCGCCTCGGTTTTGTAGACGTCCCCGGCCACGAAAGGTTCATTAAAAACATGTTAGCGGGGGTAGGGGGCATTGATCTCGTTCTGTTTGTGATAGCTGCCGATGAGTCCATCAAACCACAAACTCGCGAACATTTCGACATCTGCAGGCTGCTGGGTATTCGGAACGGCATAGTTGTTCTCACGAAGTCCGACATGGTGGACCAAGATCTTATCGAACTGGTCCGGCTCGAAGTTGATGAATTTGTGCGAGGATCTTTCCTGGAAAATGCCCCCATGGTCGCGGTCAGCTCTACGACCGGAGCGGGCTTGGGCGATCTGCGCGCGGAAATCGAAAAGATGGCTGCGACAGTTCCTGAGAAAAATGCCTCGCAATATTTTCGACTGCCGATCGATCGAGCCTTCTCGATGCGTGGTTTTGGAACCGTCGTCACGGGCACGCTGGTGTCGGGCCGGGTGCATGTCGAGCAAGAGGTGGAACTGCATCCGGGGCGGCAGCGGGTGCGAGTGCGCGGCATCCAGGTGCATGGCGCCAGCGTGCCGGAAGCTACTGCCGGCCAGCGGACCGCGCTGAACATGGCCGGCGTGGAGGCGGCCGAAATGCGGCGCGGCATGCTGCTGGCGGAAGCCGGAAGATTCCACGCGACGACGCAGGTGGATTGCGTTTTTGAGCTGCTCGGCTCCGCCAAGCCGCTGAAGCATCGCGCGCCCGTTCACTTTCACGCCGGAACCGCCGAGGTAGAAGCCGAAGTGCGGAGGCTGCGTGGAACAGATGCGCTGGCGCCCGGCGCCCGCGATTATGTCCGCTTTCTGTTGACCGAACCGCTGCTGCTGGTGCCCGGCGATCGTTTCATTGTGCGCATGTTCTCGCCGGTGGTGACCATCGGTGGCGGGACCGTGCTCGACATCGCGGCGCCGCGGAGAGCTGGACTTGAACGCATGCGGATTCTTGAATCCGCGCCGACGGCTGATCGCATCGCGCTGCTGGTTAGCGAAGCGCGTTACGGGATGGGGATGCCGGAGCTGGTGGCGCGCACCGGGCTGCTGGAGGCCGATATACGGAAAGCCGCGGGAGCCGCGCCGGTAATCGCCTTTGAGTCGCCCCAATTCTGGCTCCTCGATTCCAAATGGGTGGCGAGCCAGCTCGAAGCAATCCACGAAACGCTGAAGCAATTCCACCGGAAGAATCCTCTGCTCGGGGGGCTGTCGAAAGAGGAACTCCGAAGCA
>Ga0070713_100001093_pt1 | contig 17335 bp, 18 predicted proteins | sample LARL82metaG_FD_65465 | JGI IMG/M metagenome (GOLD analysis project Ga0070713, IMG submission 65465) | Corn, switchgrass and miscanthus rhizosphere microbial communities from Kellogg Biological Station, Michigan, USA - LAR L8-2 metaG | ecosystem: Host-associated > Plants > Roots > Rhizosphere ...
GCGCGCAACGATAGCGCGGACTCACTTCTTGGGCCGGATCACGAACAATTCCTGGCCGTACTCAATGGGCTGGCCGTTCACCGCCAGTTTTTTTACAATCTCGCCGCCCACGTCGGATTCAATTTCGTTCAACAATTTCATGGCTTCGACAATGCAGACGACCTGGCCCACCTCCACCGTGTCACCCACTTTCACGAAGGGCGGCGCACCCGGGGACGGCGCCTCATAGAACGTCCCGACAATCGGCGATTTCACGCTACGCAGACCTTCTTCGGGAGCAGGAACCGCAGGGGCGGGTGCGGCCGGAGGCGCCGAGGGCGTTGCTGCAACCGCCGGCACTATCTCCGGCACGGTTGTCACCGCTGGAGGCACGGCAAAAAAGCGGGCCTCGGTCTGAGGTTGGCCGGCTCCGGCGCGCTTGATCCGGACCTTGACGTCGCCGCGCTCCAGTTCGAACTCGGCGATGTCCTTCTCGATTAAAAACTCGATTAACTCTTTCAGCTCTTTTTGATTCATTCGTGTACGGTGGGACTGCCTAGTGCGACTAAATCGCGAACCCAACCGAGGAACGCGCGAAGAAGCCGGGCGTAGACCATTGCCCGGCTGAATTCAAGAAGACTAAACCGCCAAAAAATCCTTGCTGGTGGGTGTCAGTACCTCGCAACCGCCGGACGTGACCACCACCATATCCTCTATCCTCACTCCCCATTTGCCGGGGAAGTATACTCCGGGCTCGATGGTAATGACCATCCCTGTCTGCAGGACCTCCTGCTGCCCATGTGCGACCCTGGGGGCTTCGTGGATCTCCAACCCTACCCCGTGCCCGGTGGAATGAGTGAAGAAACGACCCAAACCGGCCTTACGCAATGTTTTGCGGGCCGCCTCATCCACTGCGCCCACAGAGATTCCCGGCTTTACCGCATCGACTGCCGCTTGCTGGCTCTCGCGCACCGCTTCATACACCCGGCGAGCCTCATCCGGCGGGGAGCCAACCCACACAGTGCGCGTCTGATCTGAACAATAACCCTTAAGTATAACACCGAAGTCGCAGACCACGAACCCGCCTACGGCAATGGATTGACGGGATGCGCGGCCGTGCGGCAGCGCCGATCTCGCTCCTGAAGCGATGATAGTGGAGAAGGACATCTCTTCCGCTCCGCCCTGACGCGCCGCGTACTCCATTTCTCCGGCGACGTCACACTCTTTCACTCCTGGCCGCAAGACCTCGAGGGCACGGTCGAACAACTTCGCCCCCAGAGCGACGGCAGCGCGGATTCGCACCAGCTCATCATCATCTTTAATCATGCGGGCGCGTTCGACCACGGCCGAGGCGTCTTTCCACCGGATTCCAGAGGGCGAAGTCTGACTCAATCGCTTCTTTTCCGCCACCGTAAGATGATCCGCCTCAAATCCGATAGTAAGTGCGCGGCTCCGCTTGCGCCGGACTGCAAGTCGTTCGCCAAGGGCGGTCAGCAAAGGTTTGCGTGCGATCATCACCTTCGCTCTCGTCACCTCCTCGTGCGCCTGCGTGTCGTAGCGGACATCCGTAAAGAAGACGCTTCCGCCGGTGTCGACGAGCAGCAGGCCCGCGCTTCCCGTAAAACCGCAAAGGTAGCGAATGTTGGGAAGATGGCTGATCAAGATCCCGTCCAGCCCGGCGGTGGCGAGGTAATCTCTCAGTTTGAACTGCCGCTTTTTGAAATCCATCGCTGCGAGTTTACCAGCAGAACGGCTGGGAACGGGGAGTGGTTCCGGGAAGCGGACTACGGTTGATTACGACGGAGCCAGATCAGACCGCGGGATTTGCTCCCCAAAAAGAAAACCGCCGGCCTGACAGGTTCTTCAGGCCGGCGGTTTCAATCTTCTGACGCCTGCTAGGTTTGAATGATTCGCGGCGTGATGAAGAAGATCAACTCCTGGTTCGAAGTATTCACCTGCGTGTGCTTGAACAGGTTGCCGAGTATTGGGATGTTGCCCAACACGGGCACCTGAGAAACGTTGATCGAGTTTTGGGTTTGGATAACGCCGCCAATCACCACCGTGCCGCCATCGGTGACGAGCACCTGGGTGGTCGCCTGCTGCGTGATCAGTTCGGGGTTGCCGTTGACTTGCTGCCCGAAGTTCGGAGTGGTGTTTTCCACGTCGACATTCAGGAAGATGGTGTTTTCCGACGTGATCTGCGGAGTCACCGTCAACCGCAGGAAGGCGTCGATGTAAGTAACCGTTGGCGGACCGCCCAACTGCGCCTGGGTCACGATCGGAACGCGCACACCCTGCTTCACTAGAGCTTGAATGTTGTTCTGGGTGACGACTCGCGGACGAGAGAGCACCTTCAGCAATCCCCGCGATTCCGCCAGCGAGAGTACGGCATCAATTCTCACAGTGTTGCTGGCGTTCACAAAGCTCAGGCCACTGGTAGGAGCGGTTGAGGCCAGATTCGAGAACAAGGGGATTGATGATCCCGAGCTCGATCCGGTTCCGGGTACGGTGATGTAACCCGGAGTAAGACCGCCCACCGTTGTCGGGGAGGCGCCAGCAGCCTGGTTTCCACCGATTGCGCTGTGGCCGTTGCCCCATCCAAAGCCGAGCTGGGTGCCGATATCGCGGGCGAACTGCCGGGTCGCGGCCACCACGCGGGCTTCGATTTCGACTTCCTGCGTTTTGCGGTCCAGCTGAGTCAGCAGGCGGTCGATGGTCGGAATCACTTTCGGAATGTCGTTGATGATGACGGCGTTGGTGCGATCGTCGGCCACCACATCACCGCGTTGCGAGAGGAATTTCTTTACCGTCAGGATCGCGTCTTTCGCCTTGGCATAGCTGAGGAAACGAGTTACGGAAACTTTCTCCACGGCCAGGGTTTCGGATTCGATCTGCGCCCGGCGGGCATCGGCTTCGTGCTTCAGAGTTTCAACCGTCGCGATGCGCAGAACATTTCCTTCCAGTTCGCGAGCCAGATCGTTGTTTTTGAGCACGATGTCGAGTGCCTGATCCCACGGCACGTCATCGAGAACCACGGTCAGCGTGCCGTGAACATTAGGATCCAGCACGACATTGAGGCCGCTGATTTCGTGGATCAAGCGGAAGAAGTCTTTCAGGTCGACGTCTTTCAGGTTCACCGAGATAGGCTCACCTGTGTACTTTGGTCCGGTCACGGCGGGTTGCTGACCAGCTTGAGCCTTTTGCTCCGCCGCCAGGTTGACCGCAGGAGTGATGCCGTTGGTCGTGTTAGGAGCCTGGGCTGCGTGTTCGCTCACGGGAATCAGTTCCGCGGCGGTCTTGTCGGCAAATCGGGCCGCGGCTTCCTGGGCTCGAACAGTTGGCTCAGCCGCCGTTACGTCTGGGCTAGGCTCGTTTGAGGTTTCGCTCTTGGCCTGGTAAGAAGGCTCGACGAACACATAATCGTTGGGCGAGTTCGACGTCTTGGCAGAGGTGTCCGTCAGGGGCGCCGCGACCGGGGCATTCGCCGCAGTGGCAGGAGCAGCCTTGGCCTGGGCGTTCCCATGCAGCGTTAAGACCAGTTTGCCGTCTGCGCCCGGCGCCAAATCGTAGGCGCAAGCCTTCTCGAGGTCGACAACGATGCGGGTTGACGGATGCGCCTGGCCATTCATCCCAATGCGCACGTCCTTGACTCCCGAAGCGGCAACCGCAATGTGGCTTTGCCCGGTCGCCATCACCGTCTCCGGCAGATCCACCACCACCCGGGCAGGTGAGTCGAGCTTGCTGACCTTGGGGGTGAGCGTGCCCTTGGAGCTCATCTCGACCCGGATGTCGTCCGTGCCTCGGACTACGTTGACTCGATCGAGCTGGCTTGGTGTCTGTGCGGCCGCGGCCACCACCAAAAGCAGCAACGATACGGAGGTTTTCACTTGTTGCTTTCGCATTTCGCCTCTCCCCAACTCGCGGGCTGGGCCCGCGTGTCCTTCTAAGAACTTATGTTCGGCGCTTCCGTTTCCGGTCTCGCCGTCCTGCCTAGACTGCTGGCGTGAAAATTCTCTTCACTACTTCCCGGGTGAACGACTTTCCCAGTTTGTCCTGGATCGTCTCCTGGAACACCACTGAGTCTCCCGTAATCTTCACGACGTAGCCGTTAAACACGGGATCGTTCTCCCGCAGAAAATAAGCCTTATTCAGGTTATTGGTCACGACCGCAATGAATCCGTTGTCGGACTTCACCACGCCGCGCAAATTAATCGCTCCGATCTCCAGGCATTTCTTGCCGGTCGAACAACCGGAGCCGTTCTGCTGCACCACCGGGCTGAAGAATGGATCGCGCTTGCCACTCATCGACCATTTTTTCTCTTCCGGCCTGGCCTGCTTAGGAGCAGCCGGCGCCGGCTTGGCCTGAACTGCCACGACCGGAACCGAAGCCGAGGCTACAGTTTTGGTCGCCGCTGCGGCCTTCACTTGCTGTTTCGGGTCGGGCTTGGAGGCCGAAGCCGCAGGCTTTGGGGCGGACGCCAAAACTGCGACCTTGGGAACCGCCATGCCGGGTTTGGCAGTGGCTTTCGGCTGCGCCGTCGCAACCTTGGCTGGCGCATTCACTTCCTTAACTACCGGAGCCGCAATGTTCTTCGCCACGGTCGGCGCTGCACCTGCCGCATGCAATGTCAAAATTACTTTGCCTTCCGGGCCCGGGGTCAGCTCATAGGCAAGAGGCTTGTCCAGGTCGACGACGACGCTAGTCGTGGGCGGAGTCTTGCCATCCATACCGATGCGCACGCCCTTCACTCCGGCGCTGCCCACGGCAATTTTGTTCTGGGCGCTGGCCAGAACCGTCTCCGGCAGTTCTACGACCACGCGGTCCGGAGATTTGAGTTTGCTCAACCGTGGTGTCACGGATTGAGTGGAACTGATCACGACCTGAACGCTGTCCGAACCCGGAACCACGTTCACGTGCTGCAATTGGTTGTGCTGCGCCGACGCGTCCGCGGGCTTTGCCGAGGAAGCGGTCTTCGCGGCAGCCGCTGGTTTCACGGCCACGGATGCGGAAGACGGCACGACGGCCGGCTTGATTGCCGGAGCCGGAGCTCCAGGCACCGGCTTGGCCGCAACTCCGGCTGCCTTCGCAGCCCCGCTGGTGTCGTTAGCCTGCTTCTGCTGCAGCGATTTCGCAGTGCTGCGCGCTTGGTCGATGGCGTCGGTGTTCTGTGCCCATGCTCCGCCCGCCATTACTGCCATTGCCAGAATGCCTGTCGTCAGCTTCATAGCCATCCCTACTTCGCCGCGGGCGTGCCCGGTTTTTTTCCGGCGCCTGCCGCTGAAGGTTGTAAATCATGACTGAAATACGTTGTCGCAGTGAACGTCGCAATCACGCTCTCGTTGGGGGCGTACTGGTAGGTGTGCTTGGCTTTCGCGCCGCTGGGATTCTTGGTCGTCGAAACCAGCAAGTTGCCGATGTTGACGATCCGCTCCAGCTTGCTCACCCGATCAAAGAAATTCAGCGCGGAATAATACGGCCCGTCCAGTTCCATGTCGAAGGGCACTTCGGTGTAATACTGCTGGGACTTGGTGTCCTTCGCCGTATATCGCCGCAGTTCCACGCCCGCTTTCTGGGCTTCGCCGTCCAGCATGGTGATGAATGTGTCCACCTGCTTCTCATCGGGAACGATGCGCTGTTCGATCTCGAGTTGCTGCTTGAGCTCGGCCAGTTGCTGCTCCATCTGCTTCAACTTGGGCCGATAGGACTCGAGCTCGTTGTTTTCCCGAATCTTGTCTTCGAGGGCGTGCTGAGCGGTCGCATTGGCTTCGTTCTGGCTCTTGAACATCGTGAAATACAGAGCCGCGGTTACGATTGCGCCCCCAACGACTACGGTGGCCCACTGTTTGATGCCCGACATCTCGCTAAAAGTCATCGCCATAGGTCGCCTCTAGGACTTTCCCTTCTCGCAAGTCAGCGTGAACTGGAAGGCCTGCATATCCTTGATGGTCTCGTCCTGGAATGTCTCTTTGATTTCGACGTTTTTGAAGTAGCCGGTCTTTTGCAGGTTGGCAATCAGGTTGGCAACTGCATCCGCGCTCAAAGCGGTTCCTTCGAGGCTGATGTTCGCGCCCTGATCGTCCATCTTATTGAGCCAAACAGCTTCGGTATTGTTCACCGTCTCGCCCAGCATGGCCATCAGATTTACGGGACCACCACTCTGGCTGGCGCGCAGCTGATCAATCACATCGACGCGCCGCTTGTAGTTGTCGGCCTGGGTCTGACGTTCCAGGAAGCGGGCCTTGACGTCGGCCAGTTCGCGATTTTTTTGCTCCGCCACTTTCATATTGTCCGCGATGGCTTTGGCCTGATGATCCAGCCGGTACCAGTAGCCCAGATTGAACAATCCGGTCAGTACCAGCACTGCGAGGATCTTCAGTTTGGGCGAGCCCATATCGCCCATTTCCATCGTCGGCATCGAGGGAGCGCTGCCGCCACCGCGCTTGTTCTTCCCTTTGGAATTGTCCAGCAGGTTAATTTTGATCATAGAGAGTCAAAGCTCCTCAGGGCCAAGCCAACCGCTACTGCCATCTGGCCGGGATTCTGCTCCACCAGTTCCGCTCCGTGTCCTTCGACCGGAGGCGTGACCCGTTGGAACGGATTCAACAACTCCACCGGCATGGAGAATTCCTGACGCAACGCTTCTACCAGGCCCGGCACCTTCGACGAACCGCCCGCCAGGTAGATCTTCTCGATATGTTCCCCGGCCGCACTGGCCCGGAAGAAATCGAACGTCTTCTGAATTTCCAGCACGATAATCTCGGTGACCTGCTGCAGGATCGGCTGCTTCGCGTCTTCACTCACTGTTCCCACCTTCTTGCCCAGCTTGAGGGACTCAGCATCTTCGAAGCTCAGGTCCAATTCTTTCTGCAGCGAGTCGGTATACTGATGGCCGCCTACGCTGACGTCGCGCGGAAACAGCGGCGTGGTGCCTTTCACAATATTGATGTTCATCACGCTGGCACCCAGGTTGAGCAACGCCACCACCTGTCCCGGCGCCGGCTGGTAGTTGTACTCGTAGCAGTTCTGCAGGGCCAGCGCATCGATGTCCACGATAGCCGGGGTACGTCCCGACATCGAGAGTACGTTGGTGTAGTTCAAAATCTTGTCCTTCTTGACTGCTACCAGCAAAACGTCCATTTGCGGACTTCCGACTTCGTCGGAAAGAATCTGGTAGTCCAGGCTCACGTCGGCCAGATCGAAGGGAATATGCTGGGCCGCTTCCTTCTCGATCGTTTCCGCCAGTTCCTGGTCGCTCATGGAGGGGAGCGAGATCTTTTTCACAATTACGGAGTGCCCGCTGACCGCAGTGGCCACGGCCTTGGTCTTGATCTGGTTATCGAGAAACAGCTTCGAAATGGCGCTGGAAACTGTGCCCGAGTCCACGATCATGGAATCGACCACGATGTCGGAAGACAGCGGCTCCAGACCCAGGTGCGCGACTTCGATCTGCCCACCCTTTTTCTTCAGCTCCACCGCCTTGATGCTTGAGGAGCCCACATCCAGGCCAACAATCGACTTCGATCCGAATCCAAACATGTGCCCACCTTTTTCGGAGGGCGTTTTCGCCCTCAGATTTCTTCTACTGCGATCCCGCAGCTTTCACGGCTGCCTTCGGTTTCCGTTTCGCCTGCGGTTCCATCTCGCTCGACTTCTCTTCCATCCACTGATCCAGCCGCGACTTTTTAAAGCGCCAGCGGTTGCCCAATTTGAATGCAGGAATTTTTTGTTCGCCGACGTACTTGTAAAGCGTGTCCGGACTCACGCCCAGATATTGCGACGCCTGGCGAATGTTCATCACTTCCCGCGGGTCGGCCATAGTTCCCTTTGCCTTTTCCAGCACGTTCATTTCGGCGTTACTTCTTGCCCTTCGGGGTTCCCTTCGCTGACTGCCCGCGCCACAATAGGCTGTCCGGGGCCCTTCGGTGTTCCGAGCATATCTCAAGCCGTAAAAACCCCGACAAGAAGCGAATCTCCGTGTTTTACCGGGTTTTCTACCTGTTTTCCGGAAACAGGCGAAAATGCGACTGGGCTCTACTACCACATATTGTGGTATTAATTTCTAGCCATACCACTTGTAGGAAGGAGGAGCGGGGACAAGCCCGGTCACTCGCAGACCGGTAACTGAAGTACTAGGCACGGTACGGAGGTACTATGCCAGCGGCGCAAATGCCCCGAAAGGCACGACTTAGCCTCAAGCCTAAAAGAGGAGATTGAATGACTGTACGTCCCGATATCTATTGCACATCGGAGACTTTGCCGTTCAAAAATGTGACTTTGACATCCTTGTAAACATAAATCTGCTTGCTGCCCAGGTTGAAGACTTTTTCGGGCCGGCCCAGGGCGCCCTGCACTTGGTCGGTGGTCATCCCCAATTGCACGGTCTGCGGCTCCGCCTGTTGCTGCTGTTGTTGTGAGCCCTGCTGCTGCTGTGCCGCCTGCTGCTGCCCGCCCTGCTGCGATTGATTTGCGTCGCCGCCCTGTGCTTGCTGGTCATCCTCGGCTATGGAAAATACTTGTCCGATGGTATCCGCGACTTCTCCCGCGCTGGCTTTTTCGAGATATCCCTTGGCAAACTGAAATACGACTTCGCCCTTCATTCCTGTCGCCGGATCCACGCCGTTGCAGGAATCGCAGGACACCACCTCAAACGTGATCTTCGCTTTGTCGGGATTGACGTCGATTTTTAGCGGATAAACCTTGCTTCCCTTTTGCATGTATTGAGAGACGGATTTCATCATGCCGGCGCAGAAGCCGGCGGAAGGATGCAGCGAATTGTCCTGAAACTTGGCGGCACAATGCACCACGGCCTTCCATGGCACGGAGATGATGCCTCCCTTTTGCACCGCTAGAAGAGTACCGGGCTCGACGACGACGGTTCCGTTTCCCGTCATCTTGACGGGCTTATATTGCGCCGCGAGTTGTTCCTGCAGCGATACTGACTGCGCCGCGGCGACCGGAATCAGCATCGCGGCGGTGGTCAAGGCAAACAAGCGAACGTAACACTGCCTGGTCACGTGGTCCTCCTAGCATCAACTCGTTGGCAACGGTCGCGCCTCGGGCAATCGGCTGGACCAGCGTCGGCATACGGAGCACTAAATCCGCCGCCTACTGAACGTCTGCAACCTTCCCACCCAGAAACGTAACCTTCAAATCCTTGTAGACGTAAATCTGTTTGGGCCCCAGGTTCACGACTTTCATCGGCTTGCCCATGGCGGCCTGAACCTGGTCGGTTGTCATTCCCATTTGAATCGTCTGCGGCTCGGCTTGGGGCTGCTCGGCCTGCTGTTGGCCGCCTTGCTGATCCTGTCCGCCTTGCTGCGCGTTTTGGCCTTGTTGCCCGCCGCCGCCCTGATCCTGCTGGCTGTCATCGCTAATGGCGAGTAACTGGCCGATCGTATCTTCGATTTCTCCCGCGGAGGCCTTGGCCAAAGATCCTTTGGGGAACTGAAAAACGACCTGGGCCTTGTTGTAAGTGGGCGGATCGGTCTTGTTGCAAGTGTCACAAGCAACGATCAACATGGCCACGCTGTCCTTGTTCGGGTTAACCTCAATTTTCGAGGGATAAACTTTGTCGCCGACCTGGAACAAGTGCGTGGTCTGCTCTTTTCCAAACCGCTTCATGCCGAACCCGATTCCCTTCGACAGAAGGTTACTGGGAGTGTGTACGGTCCCGCTCTCGTATTTCGTGGACAGAATACTCGTGTCTGAATAGGGGACGCCCAAGATTCCGCCCTTTTGAACGGCCAGCAGTGTCCCGGCCTCGATCACCGAATATCCGCTCGTATCCGATCCCATTTTCACTACCTTGTATTGAGAAGCGAGCTGTTCCTGTAAGGAAACGCCCTGTGCTTGTGCGTGCGACCAGGAAAAAACGGAGGCGCATACCGCCGCGACCATCACTGGCGTGACCCTCTTCAACTTCTGACCCATGACTCGATTTCTCCTCTCCATGTCGCCCCATGCCGAGCGGAAGACATCTGGGGTTCGAATTGTCAACAACAGTATTGCGAAACAACAAAAACCGGAGCGGCACCACAGCAGCGACGCTCCTTCCACGGAACTGCAAAATATGCGCTTGGCAGACGACGGAACTATTGCGAACCGCCGCCGTCCGAGGATGCCTCTTGTTTCACATCTGCCTCGGTCTGGTCTGCGTTCTTCTCTTGCTCCTCCAGCGTTTTTGCCGCGCTCTTGTCGGGCGGAGGCGGAGGAACGTCACCCTGAACGGTGCTGGTGTCGGGAGCTTTGGGCAGCCCGTCCTTGCCCTGTTTTTTCGCCAGGTCACCCATACCGCTGGTGATCTGCTCACGGAAGTGATTGTGCATTTCCTGCAAATCGTCGACGCCGACGGCCACTTGCTTTCCAGCGGCGCAATCCGTTTTTTTGCTGGCCGAAACACTGACATTCACGTTGTTGTCATCATCCGGCTTGTCAGTAAGCCGCGTGATCACGTCGCCGGCGGTCAATTCGCACTCGTCGCCGTCCGCGACCACACTGAGATCGGTCGCCACGATGAAGATGCGCCGAGCTGGATCAAGAGCCGGCGGTGCCTCCTGGCTGCTGGAACCGCCTGCCGACTGGTCAGAAGCCGAGCTCTTTTTGCTGGCCTCACTTTTCTCGGCAGCAAGTTCGGCTTTGATTTCTTCCGCGATCGCAGTCTTCAATTCCGGAGTGAGTGCGACTGCCTTGTTCTCGGGCGCGGGGATAGGTCCCATGCTGGCCACGAGCTGATCGGAAGCGGCCGGCCCCACTTTACCCACTTCGACCGACGCTGCGTACGCCGCCTGCAGGTTCGCTGCGATCAGATAGTCGGTGAGCCAGAATGCCGCCGACGGGTAAACCGGGTAGGGCGTAAAGTAGGCGCCATAGTAGCCGTACCACGGCGCTCCGCCCCAGCCCCACCCGTAGTAAACCGGGGCCGGCCATGGATTGTAGGCCCAGCCGTAATAGACCGGGCTGTAATAGTACGAGGGGTAGTAGCCGTAGTAAGGTCGTCCGCCGTAGTAATAGCTCTGATAAACCGCGGTGTGGTATTCGCCGTGAGAGTAGTACGTGCGCGAATAGTAGCTATGCCCGCCGCGCGTGACGTACGCGCGTTGAACGTATCCTCCGTGGCGGCCCATCGTGACCACGCGGGCCCCGTTATGGTTCGCGACAATGGTGCGCCCGCCATGAAGATTGTGCTGGATCTGCATGCCGTTCCGGTTCACAGAGCGGATCTGCCCGTTGGGCCGAATGTGCGCTGATCCGCCGCCCTTGAGCGACACTTGCCTGCCCGGAGGCGTGTGATTCATGCCTCCTCGGGTGGCGCCCGCGCCACCTCGCGCATTCGCATTGCCGGCATGCGCATTCGCGGCGCCGGCTCCCCCGGGCTTGCCATTTGTCGCACCCGACCGTCCGTTGTTGCCGACCGTCTTGCCGGCACTGTTCGCGCCGGGACGCCCGTTCATCGACCCACCGTTACGAGTGTTGGCTGCGTTATTAACGTGGCCGTTCGCCGTCCCATTAGGGCGGTTCATGGTATTGCCAGTGGTACGGGACGAAGCTCCGGTATTGTTGTGGCCGTTGGCGCCCGTCATCGTCCGATTCTGCATATTGTTATGAGCCGGGGCGTTGGTGTGCTGGCTTGGACCCGCCGAATGCGTCGGGGCTTGGCTTCGCGCGGGCGCACTGGCATGCGGAGCAGGCGCGCTTTGCCGCGGCGCAGGTGCACTCTGCTTGTGTTGCGCGGAGCTTACGGCTGAAACGGATATCGCAACCAGGAGCAAACTGAAATTGCGAAGGGCCCTGTCTTTTATTGTGAGAATCATCGCGGACTCCTCAAGCCAAAGATTTCGAGCGTTGCCAGGCGCCATCGCGCACGGCAACCGCTTTACGCGTATTTTTCGATCGTTTTTTTTTCGGGGCCCGTAAGGGGGAGAATGGGCAGGACCTGACCGACATCCTGCAGCGGACACACGTTACCAAAACTGGGCTGAGGGCGCAATCGTTTTCTCTCTTGAACCATAAACCGCCCTCGTGCGTTAATCTAGTTCCTCAGTCCGGAGGCCGCCCTTGCGCTATCTCGATCGCTCACAACCGGTTGCGCTGTTGGTGATGCGCTTGGCCCTTGGTTCGATTATGACCGCACATGGTTATCACAAAGTGTTTGGAGGTTTGCATCACCACGCACAAATGGTGGCCAGCCTTGGTTTGCCAGCGTGGTTGGGTTACGCCTCCGCCTTTGCGGAACTTCTCGGCGGACTGCTGATCCTGTTCGGTTTGTTCACGCGCGCCGCAGCTGTTTTTGTGTTTGTCGATCTGTTTGTGGCGATTTGGAAAGTGCATCTGCACAACGGACTCATCGGATCTCCTGATCGGCCGGGCTTCGAATTCGCCCTGGCCTGTGCCGCCTTGGCCTTCGCGTTGATCTTTTTCGGAGGTGGTCCGATTGCGATCGATCACGTTTTGCGGGGCGGAGGTCGAGGTGCCTCCATGCGCTGACAGCCCTTCAGGATTCGTCACCCTTCAGGCGCGACTTTTTCGAACCGGCCGGGTTCCTCTTGCTACAGTTTTCGCAATGCTGCGCGCAGGCTTCTGTACCACCAGAGTCAGCTTGGTCAATTGAAATGGGCAGGATTGAATTATATGATCAAGGTTTCACCCATGCGCTTGCATCCAAATGGTTTGGCGGTTGCATCTCATCGCCAGCGACCACGATTCCAGGAGGTTCACTTGAGAAAGTTTGCTCTCGTTGCAACCATTTTTGCAGTTTTAATGCTGGCTAACCTAGCTTCGGCGCAGCAAGCCGATGCCATGCTCGGTTTTGGAACGGTGATGTCGCCGGGAGCAGCCGCTTGTGGCACGGGATCCTCGACGGCGCAGTTCGCTTGCCCCGAAAGAGGCGGCCTCTTTATGAATCTGGGCGCCGATGTGATCTTCCACCGTCGCATGGGCTTCGGCTTTGATGCCGCGTGGAGGGCTTCCCAGGGCGACTACGGCGGCCTCGGGGTTCCCTACCGGCCCATTCTTTTTGACTTTAATGGCGTGTACCAGCCGCGCATCAGCAAGAAGGCGGGCGCGGACTTTATGGGCGGTATCGGCTGGCAGAGCACTCGTTTCTACGGTTATCAGCCCACTAGTAACTGCGTTTACTTTGGCGCCTGCTATCAGAGTTCGAACCACTTCCTGGTCGATTTAGGGGCCGGCCTGCGCTACTACGTCTGGGGACACGTTTTTGTACGTCCGGAAGTTCGCTATTACAAGATTTTCAACAACACCGCCGACTTTACCTCCGGCAATGTTTTCCGCGTGGGAGCGTCGATCGGTTACACCATCGGACCCGAATAATTGACCGGATTGCAGGAGTGGTAGCGAGTGGGGCCGGGCAGTTGCTCGCGACTGCCCGAGATTTCTGCCAGCTTGACCATTTCGCGGCCGCGTGGCGCGACATCTTGTCATTTTGGCGACCGGATCCCAATACTCTTCGAAGTCACTCAGGGGGCAGTATTTGAGAAAATTCGCGCTGGTTCCATCCGCGTGTGCGCTTGTTCTGCTTGCCACTCTCGCCGGTGCGCAACAAACCGACGTTGCGGTTGGAGGCAGCGTTCTGTACTCGGAAAAAAATCCCACTGCCTCCGCCGGTTTTATTCCACCGCCTGAAAAGGGCGGGCTTTATCCCAGTTTCAGCATTGTCCACATTCGAACCAACCACTACGGCTACAGCGGAGAATTCGCCTACGTTTACAAGCGCCAACTCTATAACGGGTACCAGGAATACCGCCCGATTCTTTACGATTTCAATGCCGTGTATGCGCCTCACCTGGTCTACAAGGCCGACGCTGTGCTCATGGCCGGGGTCGGCGGCCAGACCGTACTTTTTTATAATCAATTCGGAAGTTGCGGTTTTTCGTCGGGTTGCGCCATCCACCTGAACAGCACCGATCTCCTGTTTCACCTGGCCGGTGAAATTCGCTACCCGGTCTGGAGACGCCTCTTTGTTCGCCCGGAAGCCCACTACTACCGAATCATCAACAACACCAAGAATTTTTATTCGGACAATTTGCTTCGTCTGGGAGTTTCTGTGGGCTATACCTTCGGACCTAAGTAATTCGGGTCTGTCCAAACTGGCGAACCGGAAAAAGGCAGCGTCTTGCGACGCTGCCTTTTGAGTTTCTGGAATTCGTGACGCTACTTCTCCTGTTCGCAGATCTCCGCTTCTTTGATCGCCTGGTCCAGATGCTCGATAGCTTTTACACGATGGCCATGAAAGTCGTGAGCGGCGCTTTCCAGATGATGCTTCGCGGTACGCATCGCTTCCAGGGCATCGTGAATTTGAGGGTGAGACTCGGGCGTGGCGACTGGCGTGGCAACAGGCGCGGCAGCGACTGCAGGAACCGGGGCCAGGGGAGACTTCGGGCCGGCTGCAGCCGCCGTGAAGACCAGGGTGAACAGAAGTGCTGCGGTAGTGAGCAATGTCAACAATCCAATCTTTTTCAAGCTTTCCTCCTCGTCCGACTTGCGGCTCGAACGCTACCGGTTATTTCACCTCCACAAATTTGCCACTACGTCAACCCATCGAAAACAACCCGCACAGTATAGTGCGCACCCCGTCTTGCCAAACCGGGAACAAGATTACTTTTCAGATACGCTCCCCCTTTAAGAGTGCTGCCGCTTTCTCCACCACAGCAGTAGCCCAATGGTCACCACGACGATCGCAACCAGAATGTCGACACGCTTCAGCATCCGCTCCAGATGCACCCAATGCTGGCCGAAGAAGTAGCCCACAGAGGAGATGACGGTGACCCAAAAACCGGCACCCAGCATATTGAACAGGGTGAACTTCCGCCAGGGCATGCGCAAGACACCGGCCAGCGGCCCGGCAATCACGCGCATGCCGAAAATAAAGCGTGCAAAGAAGATAGTGATAGCGCCGTAGAGCGAGAATAGCCTTTCGCCCCGCTCCAGAGTTGCGCTCGAAATCCGAAAGAAACGCTGGTAGCGAGTCAATAGCGAACGCCCGCCGTAATAGCCGATGGCAAATCCAATATTGTCGCCCAACGTAGCTGCAATGGTTGCCACCACGATGATCCACGGAAGGCGCAAATCATGCTGAGAGTACGCCAGGAAAGAGGCCAGCAGTAAGATCGTTTCTCCGGGCACGGGGATACCGGCGTTTTCCGCGAGCAGCGCACCGCCCACCGCCCAATATCCATATCGCACCACCGCATCCCTCAACAGGTCGAGAATGGAGTGGTTCATGATGTAGCTGGCGTTGTCATCGACCGGTTAGGAATACTCTCCCGCATCAGGAAGTCGATCAGCGCGCGATTGAATTCTTGCGGACACTCTTCATACGGCAAATGCCCCACACCCGGAAATATCACCTTTTGCACGTGCCGGAAATGGCGAGCCAAAGGCTCCATCGATGAAATGTATACCGCGGGATCTTTACTTCCCCACATCAGCAGGGTCGGAATAGGCGCCAATTTCGGCAGCAATGCCTCCAATTCGATCAGATCGGCGGTCCAAGTGCGAACAATGCTCAATGCGTGTTCCAGAAATCGAGGTTGTTTCATGGGCGCTGTGTAACCTTCCAGGCTGCCGGGCGGAATATTCGATCGCTCGGCATAAAGGCGAGCGTGAAGATAAGGGAATAGAAACGGCATACGTCCGATTCCCGAGCGGAACAAGGTCGCCCCGAAGCGCGTGCCAAAGAAAGGCGCCAGCCAGGTTCCATGCGGAGAATACGGATTCACCGGGCACACCAAAACCAACCGCCGTAATCGATGCTGGAGACGGTTATCATCCATGCACTCCGCCGCCGCAGCCATGGCGACCGCCCCGCCCCGCGACGTGCCCAGCAGATCGAAGGAGGAAACCCCCAGATTCTGTACAAACTGTAAGACACGATGAGCCGTGCCTCGCATCGAATGATCGAGGTCGCGAGGCCGGTCGGAGAATCCTGCCCCCAGAAGGTCCGGTGCATACACGGTCGCGTAAGACGACAGCGCGGGGATGGCAAAGCGCCAGGAGAAAGAATACGCCAGCAATCCATGCAACAGAATCAGCGCCGGGCCCGACCCCGCGCGCAGGTAACGCATACGGTGGCCCTCGATTTCCATCCAGCACTCTTCAACTCCCTCACAGAGATCGACCGGCGAGCGCCCGGAACTCGGCTGAACTTGAGTCATGGAAAACTTTCTTTTTCTGCAGGGACAACTCCTGCCGCCCTACAGGAGTCTACTTAAATGAACGCCTCTGTCGCTTCACTTTGGGGAGCTTCGGCTCCCCGTTTTTTTTTTGCACTCCCGCCCCTTAAGCATACGCGTTCATTCTTTCCCGCGCCCGCCACAAGGATCGAGATTCAATTGAACCGAGACAAAATCGAGCGAAAGAATTAAGGTTGTCGGTGATGACTTCTCTTACCGGAGCATGCGCAATGATCAACCGTCGAAATTTCCTGAAAGTCGCCGGAACCGCCACTGCTGGAAGCCTGGTCGCACCTAAAGTGTTTGCCATTACGCGGGTTCGACCCGAAGCTTCCAGACCGCTTGCTGCCAACGATCATATTCAAATCGCGCTCATTGGCGCCGGTATTCAGGGCCAGGGCGACACCAAAGCTGCGGTGCAGGTTCCGGGTGTGAAGCTGGTGGCCGTCGCGGATTGTTATGACGGACGGCTCGCGCACAGCAAGGAAATTTGGGGTGACGAGATTTTTACCACGCGCGATTACAAAGAGGTCCTCGCCCGCAACGATATAGACGCTGTCATTGTCGCTACGCCAGACCACTGGCACAAACAGGTTTCGGTGGATGCGATGAAGGCGGGCAAGGATGTGTATTGCGAGAAGCCCATGGTCCATGAATATGCCGATGGACCGGAGATGATCAACGCCGCTCGAAGCGGCAAGCGGGTCCTGCAAATCGGCAGCCAGCGGGTCAGTTCGATCATCTATGCGAAAGCGAAGGAGTTGCTCGCCGCCGGGGCTATCGGTCAGCTCAACATGGTGACCGCGCACTGGGACCGCAATTCTTCCATGGGCGCATGGAACTACACGGTTCCGCTGGATGCTTCGACCGAGACGTGTGACTGGCCACAATTCCTGGGGAGCGCGCCCAAGATTCCGTTTAACGCCGAGCATTTTTTTCAGTGGCGGAAGTGGAAAGCTTACGGGACCGGCGTCGCCGGAGATCTTTTCGTGCACCTGTTCAGCGGAACGCACCTGATCACAGGATCGAAAGGTCCGACCCGTGCCATGGCCACCGGAGGCCTGCGCTTCTGGAAGGACGGACGAGACGCGCCGGACGTGCTGCTCGGCCTGTTTGATTATCCCGAAGGATTCAACTTGAGCCTGCGCGTGAATTTCGTCGACGG
>Ga0070713_100001095_pt1 | contig 17316 bp, 10 predicted proteins | sample LARL82metaG_FD_65465 | JGI IMG/M metagenome (GOLD analysis project Ga0070713, IMG submission 65465) | Corn, switchgrass and miscanthus rhizosphere microbial communities from Kellogg Biological Station, Michigan, USA - LAR L8-2 metaG | ecosystem: Host-associated > Plants > Roots > Rhizosphere ...
CGGCGTGACCGGGCAATCCGGAGTGAATGGAACTCCCATCGACGATCACATCTACGTTTTCAACATTAACCAGACCACGGGCGCGATTACACCGGCATCGGGTTCCCCATTCGTCACCCTGTATTCTCCAATCAATATCGCGGTAAATCCCAAGGGAACCCTGCTTTATTCGTTCAACGAGGCCGCCAATGGCAACAACAGCCCCACGGAAGGCTTCCAGATCAATGCCAGCACCGGCGCGCTCACGGAGATTTCGGGGCTAAATACTTTGTCATTGCCAATCGGAATGTTTGACCAGAGCGGGGCGCTTCTGGTCGGACATGGCGTGGGTAGCTTAACGGCGCTAAACGTAAACAGCTCGACCGGCGCATTGACGAGCGTAGCCAATGTCGGGATCGGATCAAACTTCGGTTGGGCAGTCGTCGACGTTCCCTAGAAGTAAAGGAAGGTTCAAAACAGGGCGGAGCCTTTTCCGCCCTTCTTTTGTTGGTTGCCGTACTTTTCTCCGGCGCGCTGCTGGAAGTAGCTCTGTTGATCTCAGGGGAACTACGGTTTGCACGGATCACGAACTGGCGGCTCAAGCTGGCGGTACAATAGGGCAAGTCCTCTGACAATCACGGAAGGTAACCTGGAAAAGGGGAAGCGTTCCGACAACATGGGTAGGTACAAACCTTTTGCGCCCATCCGACGTCTGAGAGACCTGGGGAAAGTAGTATCGCGTTCTCTTTTCCCAGATCAATGAGAAAAGAAGTGGGGCTGTGAGCATCAAGATCAGAATCCCGAGGACCGGGCGGCAAATAGGGAGTGGAGTATTGCGCCTGTTGCCGCGCGACCCTGTGCTGCGGGCTGCGCTGGTAGCCTTTTTGATCCTGGCAGTATCGTTTACGGTTTTCTTTTCTTACTTTTACATCAAGTACGACCGGATCATCGAGAAGCGGTTTCGCTCCCCCGTGTTCGCCAATTCGGCGAAGATTTACGCCTTGCCGAAGACGGTGCGGGATGGGCAAAAGATCGACACGAAAGAAATTGCGGCGGAGTTACGGCGGGCGGGATATACGGACCGGGGAACAGAGTCCGCGCTGGGCACCTTCCGCTTACTGAAGGATGGAATTGAGATTACTCCCGGGCCCGAGTCCTATCACAGCCCGGAGTCGGCGCGGATCAGCGTTCATGGCGGGAAAGTGGACCAGATTACCAGCAATGGAAGCGAACTATCCGCCTACGAATTGGAACCACAACTGGTGACGGCTCTGTTCGACGCGGAGCAAAGGTCGAAACGCCAACTCGTCAAATACGACGAAATCCCTCCCATGATGGTACAGGCGGTGTTGGCGATTGAGGACCGGCGTTTTTTCGAGCATAGCGGAGTGAATTTTCTACGCATGGGCGAGGCCGCCTGGATCGACGTGGTGCGGGGAAGGCACGAACAGGGCGGATCGACGCTTACCATGCAGCTCTCTCGCGGGTTTTTCCTCACGCCCGAGAAGACGATCAAACGCAAGCTGACCGAGATGCTGATCGCGGAAGAACTGGAGCAAAAGTTCTCGAAGAAGCAGATTTTCGAGTTTTACGCGAACTGGGTGGACCTTGGGCAGCGCGGGTCGTTCTCGATCAGCGGGTTCGCGGAGGCCTCGAAGGCATATTTCGGCAAGGATTTGAAGGACATAACCCTGGCAGAAGCGGCGCTGCTCGCCGGCTTGATTCAGCGTCCCAGTTACCTGTCACCGTACCGGCACCCAGAGCGCGCCATGGAGCGCAGGAACCTGGTGCTGGAATCAATGGTGGAAACTCATGTCATCACGCGGGAGCAAGCAGACAAGGCGAAGGCCGCTCCCTTGAAGCTGGCGCCGCCGAATGTTGAGGCCAGCGACGCGCCCTACTACGTCGACATGGTCCGGGACACGCTGATCAGCCGCTTCAACGAAAGCGAGTTGAACGAGCAGTCGTACCGGATCTACACGACGATCGATCCCGAGTTGCAGAGAGCGGCTGCGGAAGCGGTGGAAGTGGGCATCAAGCTGGTCGATGTCCAGGTGAAGAAGTTACGAACGAAGAAGGTGAAGGTAGGCAAGAAGACCGAGACTAAGGTATTACCAGGACCGCAGGCACAGGTGGCGCTGGTGGCACTTGATCCCCATACCGGAGCTGTTCTGGCGCTGGTCGGAGGCCGGGATTACGGATGGAGCCAGTTGAATCACGCGGTTTCGAAGCGGCCCACGGGATCGATCTTTAAGCCGTTTGTTTATGCCGCGGCCATGAATAGCGCGCTTGACGGTTCGGCAACGGTGCTGACTCCGGCATCTACGGTTACGGATGCCCCCTCCAGCTTTGCCTACGGCGATCAGATCTACGAGCCGCGCAATTACAAAGAGGAGTATCACGGGGACGTGTCGTTGCGGTACGCGCTGGCCATGTCGCTGAACAACGCCACGGTGAAAGTGGCGGAAGAAGTGGGATACGACAAGGTGGCGGCGCTCGCGAAGACAGCCGGGATCATGTCGGTGAAGGCAACGCCGGCCATGGCCCTGGGGTCCTATGATGCCTCACCGCTGGATATGGCGGGGGCCTACACGACGTTCGCGAACAATGGAGTGCGGCTTTCACCGATCCTGTTGCGGTCAGTGCGCAATGGCAAGGGCGACGTGATCGCGAACTACAACACGGACCAGCGGCAGGTGCTGGATCCGCGCATATCCTACGTCATGACCAACATGATGGAGGGAGTGATCAACAACGGGCTGGGATTTTCGGCGGTTCGCGGGCGAGGGTTTGCGCTGCCTGCGGCAGGGAAGACGGGCAGTTCGCACGATGGATGGTTCGCCGGCTACACCTCGAATTTGCTTTGCATTGTGTGGGTGGGATACGACGATTACAGCGATCTTCGCTTGGCCGGCGGCGTCACGGCGGCGCCGATCTGGACCGAGTTCATGAAGAAGGCAGCAGTGCTGCCACAGTACTCGGACATGAAACCGTTCGAGCAGCCCACCGGAGTTGTGGATGTGCAACTGGATAAGGCTACGAATCGGCTGGCGACGCCCACCTGCCCCGATGACTACATTTCCGCCTTCGTGGCCGGAACTGAGCCGCACGAGACCTGCGACACGCAGGAAGGGATGAGAGGGTTCTTTTCGAAAATTTTTGGCGGAGGCAGCAAACCGCTTCCAACGCAGGCCCAAGGCGATTCCTCGATCCAGAACGACCCGAATAATCCGAATAGCCCGGATGGCAAGAAAAAGAAAGGCTTTTTCGGCAAGATCGCGGGCATGTTTAAGGACGACAAAGCATCGACTCCGCCTCCGAAACCGGCTGATGGCGCGCAGTCGGCCGAACCCCATTAGAGCGGCAGACTTCTGACGAGCGGGCTTCAGACCTCATTTTTCGGGCTTCGGGCTTGAGGGTTTCGGGCTTCCGGCTAAAAACTCTCGCCGGGCGGGGCAAATTGTGCCAGAATGATGGGCACTAGCTGGGGGTGGCCTATGTCGTCCTGCCCGAGAGTCTTGCTGGTCGCGGTTTCACTCGTCCTCGTTTCTACCTGTGCCATGTCCGGTATTGCAACGGGACAGGTTTCTCACTCCGAACAAGTGCAGATCAAGCCGCCGCTGTTGCGGTCGACCGATCCTCCGGCGCCGGATGCGACTCCGGCCGCACTCGAGGCTCGCGCGGAGCAGTTGCGTGCCTCGAAGCTTTATCTGGACGCGCTCGATTATTATCGTGCGGCTTTGACTAAGAATCCGAATTCTGCCGGGCTGTGGAACAAGATCGGCATCACCGAATTGATGATGCAGCGCTACTCCGAGGCCAAGAAATCATTTGACCACTCGATCAAAATGGACCGCAAGTTTGCCGATGCCTACAACAATCGAGGCGTGGTCTATTACGAACAAAAGAAATACGGCGCGGCGGTAAAGGAATACCGCAGAGCGATTGGCCTGGATGGCGGTTCGGCGTCGTTCTACAGCAACATGGGCGCGGCGCTTTTCGCGAAGAAAGAATTTGAACCGGCGATTGTCGCGTATCAGAAGGCAATGCAACTGGATCCCGATGTATTCGAGCGAACCTCGCGCGGGGGCGTGCAAGCGCAATTGCCGAGTCCCGGAGATCGCGCGCGCTATGACTACACGGTGGCGAAACTGTACGCGAAGATGGGATATTCGGAGCGCTCGCTTGAATATCTGAAGAAGGCGTTGGAAGAGGGATACAAAGACTTCAACAATGTCTATAAAGATGCGGAGTTCGCCGAATTGCGAAAGGACAAGCGCTTCATGGAAATGATGGCGACCAAACCTCCGGCATTACCTGAGTAGGTTTTAGAACGCGCGGGCGTCGCGATGTTTTACAAAGGTTTACAAAATTAGACGGAACTTGGCTGGATTCGGGTGTTTAATTTTTTCACATACTCCTGAAAACAACAGGGTGAGTAAGGAGAAACGGTAGCCCATCGGATGCCGACCCGAGCACGCCCCAAGCAAGCATCCGGTGGGTTTTTTCTCTGGCTGACTGCGTTTGGCCCCAGCCTTAGTTCAAATCCAGAACCGCGTTAACCACCAAGGCGCGAGGTTTCACGAAGGGAACCGCATCCAACGAGGTTCTTTTTAGACTCCGTGGCTGTTGTGGACCCCATGGCTGCCGAAGAACTGATCCACTCCTTGCATCTGCTTTCGGATCATTGAACGGTGGGGCCGCGTTCGGCGATATAGGCTTCGACGATCTTTTTCCACTTGCCCTGGGCTTTGAGGATGAATTCGACCGCGTCGCGCAGGGCGCCTTCACCGCCGGCGTGGGGCGTGACGTAATGCGCCTCGCGCTTTACTTCGGTGCGAGCATTTTTTACGGCGACGGCGAAGCCTCCGGCGCGCATGGCGGGAAGGTCAATGACGTCGTCCCCAACGAACGCGGCTTCGTGCAACTTGATCCCTTCTTCCTTGACGATTTCTTCGAAGGCAGTGCGTTTGTCCTGAATGCCTTGGCGAACGTACTCCAGCCTCAAGTCGCGGGCGCGCAGAGCGACGGTTTCAGAAACGCGCTTGGTGATCAGTCCAGTCTTGATACCGGCGAGGCGAGCGAGCGAAATTGAGGTGCCGTCGTGCGCATGAAAACCTTTCGCTTCAATCAGCGACTGACTGTGGAAGCCGAATCCGCCTTCCCCGCCATGTTGCGCGGATTGCTCGAGAACGCTTTGCTTGGTTCCCGGGGCAGCAGGGAAGATGAATAGCTTGCCGTCGGTGAGGACTCCGTCGACGTCGAACAGAAGGAGTTTAATCTTGCGAGCGCGGGCCTGGGCGGAGAGTTTGGGCATCGGGGAATTCTAGCAGGGGCCGAAAGAGAGGCACTCCGCGCATGAAGTTGGTAGCAGACAAGGAGTTTCAGGTCGGATTACTTGGCTGGCCTGCAGATCGGACAGCTTTGGAAGCGGTGGATGAATCGCTTCCACCATGGCCATTTCTGCTTCTCAGACTGATGTTCATAGCGAAGCCATCTGCGCTCTGACATTCTTTTTCTGATCTCTGGATCACTGACCCCCATCCAAACCCCTTGTGGCGTAATGGCCGTTCGATCTCGCTCGCGGTGCAGCCGGGGATCCCGATGCGGATCGCGAGGTTTGACCCGAAAACATTGTAAATGAGAAGCCATAGTTCAGGACGCATCGGCGCAGGACGTGCACGAAGCAGCAGGCACGCATTAATTCTCGAGAATTGCTTTCGGAAGCGTTGCTAGAAAAGCCGGGAGACGAGCAAGTAAACCAGCACAACAATGCACAGAGTCAGCACAAGAAGCGATGCCTTCTCGACTTTCAAGGTATCTTTGCGCGTAGTGGATTCGGTGACCATGTATGTATTCCAGTTTCCAATAAGGAAGCCATCTCGTGAATGGCTCGAACTGTGGGGGCACGGTGGTAACGTATCCAAAGTTTGCTGGCCCCGTGTTACGGATATCGAGGCTTCCATGATCCGTAAAACTCAGTTTGCGGCGATGGCTGCGGTTCTATGCGGCGGTCTGGGGATGCCCGGCCATTCGGCGGCCCAAACAATCGAGCTCACTTCCACGAAGGGATTGCAGCCCCACGATGTGACAGTGGAGGCTGTGTCTTATCAAGGCCGCAAAGCGGTACGAGTCATGCCAGCGCCGGCTGCCGATGCCGAGCTGGTGGCCCCGAAAAACGGCGAAGGTGGAGGGATCGTTGTGCTTGCCGGCACATCCTTTCATGACGGTACGATTGAGGTGGACATTGCCGCCAAGCCACGCGCCGGGGCGCCCTCTGATGCTCGCGGGTTTGTTGGTGTGGCTTTTCGCGTGGGCGCTGATCCGTCGAAATACGAATGTGTTTATATCCGCCCTACCAACGGTCGTGCCGACGACCAAGTGCGACGGAATCACTCGACGCAGTACATCTCCATGCCAGAATACGAATGGTCCAGGCTCCGGCGGGAGTCGCCGGGTCAGTATGAGTCGTATGTGGATCTGGTGCCCGGCGAGTGGACCAAGATCAGGATCGAAGTAAGCGGGGTGAAGATGCGCTTGTTTGTTAACGGCTCCCCGCAGCCCGTATTGGTCGTGAACGATTTGAAACACGGTGACGGCGAAGGTGCGGTTGGCTTGTGGATCGGGCTGGGCACGGAAGCCTACTTCGCAAATCTGCGTCTTATGCAGTAAACGGTGCTACCAGCTTTCAACGCTCTGTGGCTGGCTTACGCTTCCTATCTTTGCTCTCGCGCCAAATCTAAGACCCCGGGTACCCGCTCCTTGGCGAAGGTTTGGCGAAACTCGCGGCTCGGGCTAGAATGTTGTGATGCAGTCCCTTCCTTCCTCGCTGATGTGGGCGCACCCTCTGGTAGCGGAGTGGTTTGTGGCAAAGTTTGGCACGCCCACGGAACCGCAAGAGCAGGGCTGGCCGCATATTCTGGCGGGACGGACCACGCTGATCTCCGCGCCTACCGGTTCGGGAAAGACTCTGGCCGCCTTTCTGGCATGTATTGATCAGTTAGTGCGCAAGGCACTGGCAGGGAATCTGACGGACCGTACCGAAGTCCTCTACGTTTCTCCGCTAAAGGCGTTGGGGAACGACATCCAAAAAAATCTGGAACAGCCACTGGGGGAAATTCAAGCGCTGGCGGGCGAGCGCGGATTGCTGATGCCGGAGATTCGGACGGCGGTGCGGACCGGCGATACGCTGATGCAGGAACGGCGGGCAATGCTGAAGCGGCCTCCGCACATCCTGGTGACAACGCCGGAATCGCTCTACATTCTGCTCACTGCGAGCAAGAGTCGGGCGATCCTCCGCGATGTGGAGACAGTGATTGTCGACGAGATTCATGCGGTCGCGGACGACAAGCGCGGGGCGCATCTCACGCTGTCGCTGGAGCGGTTGGATGCCTTGTGTCATCGCAGACCGATGCGGATCGGGTTGTCGGCGACGCAGAAGCCGATCGAGGAAGTGGCGCGCTTTTTGACGGGGAATCCGAGAGCCAGCGACGGCCCCGCGGTGGCGTCCAATCATTTTGCGGAGCTTACGGCAGAAACAAATACGAGCCTTTCCCGGTATGAGTCTGGGGCCGACAATGCGGTGGCGTCCGAAGCGGCGCATTCTGCGACCTCCCAGCGAAGGGATCCACTCTCGCTGTTTTCCGATCCGGTCATCGTGAATGTTGGGCACAAGCGAAAACTGGATTTGGGGATCGAGGTGCCGCCGATGCCATTGGGGCCGGTGGCTTCAAACGAGTTGTGGGACGCGGTGTACGACCGGTTGGTGGCGTTGGTGGCGGAGCACCGGTCCACCCTGGTCTTTGTGAACACGCGCCGGATGGCGGAGCGTTTGTGTCATGAGTTGGGGGCGCGCATCGGCGAGGAAAATGTGGCGGCGCACCACGGTTCGCTGTCCCGCAAATTGCGACTGGCCGCAGAGAAGAAGCTGAAGGAAGGGCAAGTACGGGTGCTGGTGGCAACGGCGTCGCTGGAGTTGGGAATCGATGTGGGCACGGTCGACTTGGCGGTGCAGATCAATTCTCCGCGATCCATTGCCGTGGCCCTGCAGCGCGTGGGACGCTCGGGACACTGGCGAGGTGCAGTTCCGAAGGGGCGATTTTTTGCGACCACGCGCGACGATCTGGTGGAGTGTGCGGCGCTGGTGCGAGCGATCCGGCAAGGAGATCTTGACCGGCTGATCATTCCAGATGCTCCGCTGGATGTCTTAGCACAGCAGATCGTGGCGACGTGCGCTTCGGCAAGCAACGATGTGGCGCAGTCGCCTCGTCCGCCTGTTTCCAAAAACGATGCGGCTGGTGAGGGCGTCGGTGTAGAGCCGGACAGAGCGTATCCACAGGCCGAAATTGAGGTCGCGCTTGCGAATTCGCGGGCGGGGACACCCGCGCCACATGAAGAGGGGTGGGGCGAGGATGAAATCTTTGCCCTGGTACGGCGCGCTTATCCTTACCGGGACCTGAAACGCGAGACCTTCAATTCGATTCTCGAAATGCTCTCTGACGGGATTGCGTCCAAGCGCGGACGGTACGGGGCATATTTGCATCGCGATCGCGTCAATGGAAAGTTGCGGGCACGGCGCGGGGCTCGGCTGGCAGCCATTACAAGTGGCGGTGCGATACCAGACAACTCTCTATACACGGTGGTGGCTGAGCCCGATGGCGTGGTGGTAGGGACGGTGGACGAAGATTTTGCGGTGGAGAGTAATCGCGGCGACATCATGCTATTGGGGAACACGTCGTGGATGATTCATCGCATTGAGACCAACGCCGGACGGATGCTGGTGCAGGACGCGCACGGCGCGCCGCCAAGCGTGCCTTTCTGGCGGGGAGAGGCTCCGGCCCGGACCGAGGAACTGTCGGCGCATGTCGGCGAGTTGCGGGAAAAGATGAGCGCGCTGTTGCCCCGTACTTCGCCGGTTGGATTTTCGGCAACGCAGCCCGAGGTGGCCGAGGCAGTCCAATGGCTGAAGGCGGCGTGCGGTCTGGACGATTCGGGCGCGGAGCAGATGATCGAGTATGTCGTGCAGGGGCGTGCCGTGCTGGGAGCGGTGCCGACGCAAACTACAGTAATCGCAGAGCGGTTCTTTGATGAAGGCGGCGGGATGCAACTGGTGATCCATGCTCCGTTTGGCGGACGGATTAACAAAGCCTGGGGCATGTCCCTGAAGAAACGTTTCTGCGTGGGATTTAATTTCGAATTGCAGGCGGCGGCGACGGATAACGGGCTGAACATTGCCCTGGCCGAGCAGCACAGCTTTCCGCTGGGCGATGTGTTTCGTTTTTTGCAGGCGGAAACGGTGCAGCCGATACTGGAGCAGGCGGCTCTGGATTCTCCGATCTTTGCAACGCGCTGGCGTTGGGATGCGAACCGGGCGCTGGCCCTGCTGCGTTTTCAGAACGGAAAGAAAGTGCCGCCGCAGATTCAACGGATACGTTCCGAGGATTTGCTGGCGTCGGTGTTTCCCGATGCGGCGGCATGTTTCGAGAACATCGAGGGCGAAAGGAAGATTCCCGATCATCCGCTAGTGGGCGAAGTCATGAAAGACGTGCTCACTGAGGCGATGGACGTGGAGGGACTCAAGTCCCTGCTGCAGGGAATGGCTTCGGGAAAAATTCGAGTAATTGCGGTGGATACTCCGGTGCCGTCGCAGTTTTCGCACGAAATTCTGAATGCGAATCCGTATGCGTACCTGGACGACGCGCCGCTGGAAGAGCGGCGTGCGCGGGCGGTCAACATGCGGCGAATGCTGCCGGAGGCAGTGCTGCAGGAGGTCGGAGGACTGGATCCGGGAGCGATCGCGCAGGTGCGCGAAGAAGCGTGGCCGGATGTGCGCGACGCGGATGAGTTGCACGATGTGCTGCATACGCTGGTGGCGCTGCCGGAAGGGTTTGACAACATTTCCATCCCTGCCGCGGAGGACGCGGCCAGGATGGGGCACCCCTCTCACACTGTTTTCAACGCCGGTATTCTGGAGGTGTTTGGTGAGGGAGGCTCAGCTGTGCCGGGGCGGCCATTCGAGGGCGGCTCTTCCCCCATCAACCATCGACGGGCTCGGTGGTCGCGATATTTTGAACGGCTGGTGGAGGAGGGAAGAGCTGGAGTGGCTGTCGCGGCTGACGACTTTTCGGGACAGGCTATAGGGCGGCGGTACTGGGTGGCGGCGGAGCGGGCGCGAACCTTTGCGGCGGTGTTTCCATCTGCAGTGTTTGAGCAGCGTCTGGCTGATGTGGAGCCGGGAACAATTTCTCGCGATGATGCTTTGCTCACGCTTGTGACGGGGTGGATGGCGCACTTGGGACCGGCGACGGCGTCGGATCTCGGGGCAGGGTTGGGGTTGGCGGCTTCGGATGTGGAGAAGGCCCTGCTGCGGATGGAAGCGGGGGGAACCGTGCTGCGGGGGAGCTTCACGGGGTCCGGCTCGCGGCCTCCGTCACAGCAGAGCACTGTTGAACTGCGCTCGACGGAACAGCCGAGGACGGCTATCCCCACAGAAGCAGAGGCGGTCACACCAGGTGGGGGCACTGCTGGTCCGGAAGTTGAATGGTGCGAAAGAAGGCTGCTGGCGCGAATTCACCGGCTAACCGTGGGAATGCTGCGTAAGCAGATTGAGCCGGTGACAGCGGCGGCGTTCCTGCGCTGGTTGATGCGATGGCAACACGTGGCTCCTGGGACGCAAGTCACGAGGGAGCGCGGAACCTTGGAAGTGCTACAGCAGTTGCAGGGATTCGAAATTCCGGCGAATGCATGGGAGAGGCAGATTCTATCTCGGCGGATTGCAGATTACGATCCGCAGTGGCTGGATCAGCTCTGCATGACCGGGGCTGTGGGTTGGGGACGATTGTCGCCGCACCCGGCGACCATCGATACCGGAGGCAATGGCACCGGCAAGGGCGCGTCGCCGGATGAGGCCTCGCCGAGGCAGCGGCGTGTGGTCCCCACCAGCGTTGCGCCGATCACGTTTTTCATCCGCGAGGAGGCTGACTGGATGTCTCCGCGTCACTCCGCCGGCGCGGAGGCGGAGACCCGGGGGATCAGCGAGGGAGCGCGCCTGGTACTGGAGTTTTTGCGGCAGCGGGGAGCCTCGTTTTTTACCGACATCGTGCGGGCTACGGGCAAACTGAAAGCGGAGGTCGAAACTGGACTGTGGGAGTTGGTGGCGGCGGGGCTGGTGACGGCCGACGGATTCGACAATCTTCGGGCGCTGATCGATCCTAAGCGGCGCGCGGGCTCAGGTAGTGGCCGCAGCGTGCGTCCGCGACATAGCTCAGGACGCTGGGCGCTGCTGCATGCCGATGGCGCCGCAGAGCGGAATCGAACCGTGGAGGCTGCTTGCTGGATGCTGCTGCGGCGTTATGGAATTGTGATTCGGGATTTGCTGGTTCGAGAAGCGAACTTGCCCCCCTGGCGTGAGTTGCTGATGGCGTTTCGTCGGCTGGAAGATCGCGGAGAAATTCGCGGAGGCCGCTTTGTGGATGGCTTTCTAGGTGAGCAGTTTGCGCTGCCGGTGGCCGTAGAGTCGGTGCGCGGGATGCGGGGAACTCCATTAAGCGGAGAGATGATGACCCTGTCGGCGGCCGACCCGCTGAATCTTGTGGGAATCCTGGTGCCCGGGGAGAGAGTGCCGGCGATCTCCGGCCGGACAGTGACGTATCGGGATGGCATTGCAGTTTCCGGAGCAGAGTCGAATGCGGCGAGTGCGGGCACTTCGAGCGGGGCGGCGGCCAGTTAGTGAGTTTCGATGTTGGGACCCTATCGCTCCCTACCAAGGGGAGCCAGCTTACCTTGGTGATCTGGATTTCGGTTGCTCGGGCTTATCGAAGTGATTGATCAGGCAGGGCTTCGGCGGACGTTTCAAGGTTCTGGGAAAAGAAAAAAGTCAGAAGCTCGATGAGGGGGTCCCCCGAACTTCTGACTGGCGATCTCGGCTAGATGCTTGAAAGCGCTTCCCCCGTCGCTTTTGCCAAGAAAACGCGCAATTATTGGTAAGCAGGCGGATTGCCATTGCCGATCGAGCGCTCAAGCATTGCTTCGAATATCCTGTAAGTATCTGTTATCCTTGGAGTTGAGGTTCGCTTGCTGCTCCGATCTGGTGCGACAGGCCGCAACCCCCGGTCCCGAAATCCTATCCGATCGGATAGCACAAACAACCGTTCGGATATTGGAAACAAATCAGTTTGGAGCATGCATTTCGGGTTGGGCTGTGATAAGAAGTTCTGCACGGTGCGGGAGACATCGATTGCGCCCTAGACTTCTGGTGATTGCGGGACCATCCAAGGATTCGACCCTTCTGTTACCGGACGGGGAAGCTACACTCGGTCGCGACCCCGCCAATGCGTTGCCGATCGCGGATGCGTCCGTATCCCGAAAACACTGTCTGCTGCGAAAAGAAGAAGAACGGTTCCAGATCAAAGATCTGGACAGCCGCAACGGTACCCTGGTGAATGGCCGGGCGGTGAAGGAGCAATGGCTGCGTCACGGGGACCAGATCTCGACCGGGGACTCAATTTTTCTGTTTCTGTTGGAGGAGCAGGAGCAGGCCGTTGTCGCCAGTTCGGTAGAGTTCGATGAAGGCCGCTCGACAGCGGAAACGCGGGTGATCCATCCGCGAGAGGTGGTTTACCTGCAGCCCGACCGGTTGCAGCGGGAACTGCCGGCGACTTCGCAGGTGGCGCGAAATTTGAGTGCGCTATTGAAGATCAGCCGGGTAGTGCATGCCATTCGCGATCTGGAAGAACTGCAGGCGCAATTGCTGGACCTGATTTTCGAAGTTGTCCCGGCGGGGAGGGGCGCGATCCTGCTGGCGGACGGCGCGGGTCAGGAGTTCAATTGTCTGTACGCGCGCACTCGTCATGCGGGCCAACCGCAACTGGTGCGCGTCAGCCGCACGATTGCGCGGCAAGTGATGAAGGAGAACGTTGCCGTCCTGGGGGTGGACGTTGCCGGCAGCGGCAAACTGTGCAAGGTGGAGAGCCTGGCTGCGTCCGAGGTGAGGACACTGTTGTGCGTCCCGCTGACGGTGTTTCAGAGGGTCATCGGATGCATTTATCTGGACAGCACCAGCGGAGCAGACCGGTTTGAAGACGAGCATCTGGAATTGCTGACGGCGATCGCCGGGGTTTCCGCTGTGGCGTTGGACAACGCCAGACGGTTGCAGTGGCTGGAGCAGGAAAATCAACGGCTGACGACAGAAGTCCGGCAGGAACAGAGTCTGGTTGGAGAAGGCGCTAAGATCAAGGAAATTTATCAGGCTTTGGCCCGGGTTGCGCCGACCGATTCAACCGTATTGATTGAGGGCGAAAGCGGAACCGGCAAGGAACTCGCGGCGCGGGCATTGCATCGCAACAGTCACCGGGGGAACAAGCCATTCGTGGCAATCAACTGCGCGGCGATCCCGGAATCGCTGCTGGAGAGCGACCTTTTTGGGCACGAGCGGGGCGCCTTCACCGGCGCATTGGTACAGAAGAAAGGCCGTCTGGAAGTTGCCGATGGCGGCGTCGTGTTTCTTGACGAAATTGGAGAACTGGCCCCGGCGCTGCAAGTGAAACTGTTGCGCGTTTTGCAGGAGCGGGAGTTCGAACGGGTTGGCGGTACGCATTCCATCCGGGTGGATATCCGGTTGATTGCGGCCACGAATCGCGATCTGAATGAAGCAGTACGTAACGGTGACTTTCGCCAGGATCTCTATTACCGGCTGGCGGTCGTGAAGCTGACCATGCCCCCTCTGCGGGAACGCAGGGAAGACATTCCGATGTTGACGCGCCACTTCGTGCAGAAGTATGCGAAGCGTTGCAAGGTCAAGCCGAAGCCGGTCGCGCGCGAAGCCATGGCTGCGCTGGTCACCTACGAGTGGCCGGGCAATGTGCGCGAACTGGAAAATGCGGTCGAGCGCGCGCTGGTGATGGGATCGTCAGACACGGTGCAGTTGGAAGACCTGCCGGAGTCGCTGTTGGAGCAGGCGCCGGCGGCCGAAACCCACGAGGGGAAATATCACGCAAGCGTCAAAGAGCTCAAGAAGCAGATCATTCTGGATGCGGTCGAGCAGACGCGCGGCAATTACGTGGAAGCGGCGGGCATTTTGGGTGTGCATCCGAACTATTTGCACCGGCTCATCAAGAATTTGGGATTGAAAGAATCGATCCAGGATTTGTTACGCGGTCGTAGTAAGTACTCGGCGTAATCGTAAAAGCGCTTTGCGTCGTTGGCAGCCGCAATTTCTTCGGCAAACTTCGAATTGAATTTTCGGTTATTTTTGGCAAGCGGAACTGGCTGAGGCAAAAGACTTCGCCTTTTACGGCAGAGACATCTGGATCAAGCGCGCGGGATCCAGATAGATGCCCTGCCAGCGTACTCTGACGTCGAGATGGGGGCCGGTGGCTCGGCCTGTTCCTCCGCTGAGTCCTATGACCTGTCCGCGTTGCACTCGATCACCTTCGTTAACCTTCAACTCAGAGAGATGCAAGTACAGCGTTAGCAGGCCCTGGCCGTGGTCGATGACGACGAAATTTCCTTCGTAGTATAAGAAACGCGCCAGCAGCACCGTGCCGCCATTCATGGCTGTGACGGGAGTTCCGGTGTGGACGCGGAAATCCAAGCCGTAGTGAGTACTCTGAGTTTTGCCGTTGAAAACCCGCTGGATACCAAAAACGTCTGAAATGTCGGCGTCTGCAGGCGCGGCGAATTGTCCCGCCCATTCCCGTTCAGGGGTGACGCGAGTCAGGTAATCCTTTTTGACTTGTTTGGCTTCTTCAATCTGCTTCTGCTGCTCGGGATTTGGCTCAGTAAATTTACCTTCGACGCTCAGCTTGACTTGTATCTTGGGATACTTAGCGTCGGCCACGGCAAACTTGCGCGCGAAGGTTAATCGAGTTTTGCCGGCGGCAGGTGCCGCGGCGAGTTCCAACGGGTACGCGCCAGGAGTAGTGTCCAAGTTTATGCCGGCCAAGGTGAACCAGGTTTTTGTGGAGGCGTCGAAACTGAAAGTGAGTTGATGGCCCAGCCACGTGCCGCTAAGAGATTCGAGTTTTGCGGGCGGCTTCACTTGAAACAAGACGGGAGCGCCATTAACCAGGCGAGTGGGCTTGGCGCTGACGCTCCAGGGGGCGGCGGAGGCCGGCAGTACTGCGCACAAAAACATGAGAGCACAAATCGATACGGCCAAAAGGGAACTCTGCCGCCGGACCGTTTGCGGGCGCGACGGCCTCGGATACTGTTTCTGTAGAGTTGTAGCGCTGCTCGAAAACTTCACGCTTACAGCGTAGCATCGCTGAGAATCGCACTGCTATATCGCGAGTACCCGGGCATCGGGATTGTTACTGAGATCAATGGGCGACTGAAAGTCACCACAGAGGGCACGGATGGCGTTCTTGGGGCACTCGCCCAGGTGGGAAAAGCTGAAAGAAAAACTTTCAATCTCGCTTTGAAATGCGAGGAGTTGCTCGCTATACTGTCTTTACCGTACTTTCCGCAGTAAATCCTGGTAGTGGATCATTTCTGCGCTGGATCTATGTCTGCGGAGGCCGACCGGCTGACCATGCGCCGATCGACGGTATGCAGCAACGGGGTGTTTGCAAGTCTCGGCACCTCTTCTGACCGGTGGCGGTCTGGTGGGCTTGCCCCTGCTGGATGAATGCCAACGTAAGGACTCTCCCGCTCGAGGGTCCGACCAAAACCCCCATTTGGAGAGTGGAGATGTTTTCGTGTCGGTTGAATCTAGCGCCGAAATCGGGCGCGAAGCGAACCATGGTTGTAAAGTGTGCGGCTGTCGGTGCGATGGTGTGCGGAATCCTTATGTTGAATGCGTGTTCCGGAGGCTCCGGGATGAGTACCAACGGCGCCGCTCCAGTTGGGTCGGGAAGTTCAGCAACCGGTAATCTGACGATTTCGGCCAAGCTGCCGCAGGCCTCTGTCGGTGTGGGTTACAGCGGAAGCCTGACCGCAAGCGGTGGAACTGCGCCATATTCGTTTGCCGTGGTTTCGGGTCACTTACCCCAGGGCGTGACTCTCGCCGATAGCACTGGAGCAGTTTCGGGAACTCCGACTACCAGCGGAAATTTTAGTTTCGCTGTCTCGGTTTCAGATTCCAAAGGGCTGACGAAAGAACAAGGTCTGCAAGTGACGGTGGCCGCAGCTACGAGCGGTGGGAGCCCAGCGCCGCCGAGCGACCCGACCTCGCCGACTCCCACTTCGGGGAGCGGCGGGACCGCGCTTTCTAATCTGCAGCACAGCAATGGATGGAGCCAGTACGGCCAAGGACCTCCGGACTTTGTCGACTGCTCGCCGTCGCCCTGCAACGGAATTTCTTTTTCGATGACGCAAGGCGTGCAATCGCCTTCGATCAGCGGGCAAGCCACCATTTTTAACGTCGCCGGAACCGTTCCGTACTCCGACGCCTTGTACAACAACCACCTCATCGGTCCTCTGTCTTCGCAAGGCATGTTTGACACCGACCAGAGTCTGACCTCATCGCTGTACAACTTCACCTACGATGTCTACTTCTACGGTGACAACCTGGGTTTGTCGGAGGCGCTGGAGTTTGACATTAATCAGTTCTTCGGCAACATGGGATTCATTTTTGGACATCAGTGCCGCATCGCCGCCGGGAACCAGTGGGATGTTTGGGACAATCAAAAGGGAGCATGGACTCCGACGGGCGTGCCTTGTTTTCCGAACAGCAATTCATGGAACCATCTCACGCTCAAGGTGCAGCGTACATCGGACAACCACTTGACCTATCAGTCCATTACTCTCAACGGAAAGACCACAACCTTAAACTGGACGTTCGAGCACGGGTCGGCGTCGAACTGGTATGGGGTGACCGTCAATTTTCAGATGGATGGAAATTCCAAACAGGATTCGTACAACGTGTACCTCGACAATTTAACTTTGTCCTACCAGTAGGGTGAACGGGCGGGCTTTGGGCGCGAACTGCGAACGCTCCTGAGATTTTGAAGAAATGGAAAGCGCCGGAAAGCGGTAGCGTACGGAATGGACGCAGGCTTGCCGCCCTTTCGGTGTTGGCCAGCGATTCCAGGGGAAGGCCCGCGCTATTTGAGCATAGCAAGCGCAACCGTGTTGGTGCTCATGTGGATGTCCATGGCTTGCTGACCCTTTTGACCCTGCACTAAAATTGCCTGCTGCGAGCCCAGTTTGTTCGCGATGTAATCTCTTGCTGCTGTATTGTTGGCGCCGAACGACGTGTAGACGTAAGTGATCTTTGCTGCGTTCTTGTTGACCAGCGCCTTGTAGAAGTCCGGGACCGAACTGCCGGATTCCTGGGTTACACCCATCCAGATGTCGACCAGATAGATGGAAGAGAAAAGATCGGGGCTCTCACTCGTT
>Ga0070713_100001096_pt1 | contig 17297 bp, 21 predicted proteins | sample LARL82metaG_FD_65465 | JGI IMG/M metagenome (GOLD analysis project Ga0070713, IMG submission 65465) | Corn, switchgrass and miscanthus rhizosphere microbial communities from Kellogg Biological Station, Michigan, USA - LAR L8-2 metaG | ecosystem: Host-associated > Plants > Roots > Rhizosphere ...
CGCGTGAATGTCCGGCTGGTGCGGATGCTGGTGACTGTCAAAGATGCGAATGGCCAATTGATCGGGTCGCTTAACAAGAACGACTTCACCCTTCTCGACAATGGAGTCAAACAGGACATTGCGGTATTTGAACGGCAGACTGAGCAGCCGCTGTCGGTGGCAGTGCTAGTGGATACCAGCGCGTCTACGGGTATTGAACTCAGATACGAACTTGATTCGGTCAGCAAATTCCTCAAGGCCTTGCTGGGCGAGGGCAACCCGGATGATACCGTCGCGCTGTACAGCTTTAACTGGCAAGTAAATCTGCTGAGCAGCTATACGCGCCGCTTCGCGCGAGTGGACCAGCAGTTGAAGCAACTGAAATCGGAAGGCGGCACCTCGCTTTACGACGCCATCTATCTAGCCTCGCGAGAGCTGGAGACTCGCGACGGCCGGCACGTCATGGTGATTGTCACCGACGGCGGCGATACTACCAGCGTCAAGGATTTCCACCAGGCGCTCGAGGCTGCGCAACTCGCCGATGCGCTGCTCTATCCGGTGCTGGTGGTGCCGATCACCAACGACGCGGGGCGCAACGTGGGCGGTGAAAACGCTTTGACTACGCTGGCGGCGGGAACTGGTGGGCGAGTCTTTCTGCCGACGCTGGGAGCGGAACTGGATCGGGCGTTCTCCGATATCTTGCGCGAGCTAAGGACGCAATACCTGATCGGTTTTTATCCAAAAGACGTGCCAGTTACCAAGGATCGCTTTCACCTGCTGAAGCTCGGTGTGCAAGGCCGGAATTTGCGGGTGATCACGCGCAGCGGCTATTATGGGGAATCGAGCGAGCCCGGCCGGCGATCGGGGCGGTAATACGAACAACTGGATGAGCAAGGCAAAAACTAAAGCCCCGGAGCAGACCTTCGAGGAAGTAAAGTACCTGCGATACTTGATCGATCATGAGATTCCGGTTCGCATCCGCTTGAGCAGCAATGAGGAAGTGACGGGGCTCATAGAGTTTTACGACGCGAACTTCATCCGGCTTACGCGCGACGGCGAGCCGAACCTGTTTCTGTTCAAACACGATATCAAGTATCTGTACGAAGAGCCGGAGTAACCGGCGCCGCGCTCCTGCCAATTCCGATGCCCTCCTATCTTGAAACCAGTGTAGAAATCGCCCGCGAAGCCGGAGCGCTGCTTTCCAAATATTTCGAGCGCCGGGTCACATTTGAGCTGAAAGGCGAACACGATCTGGTGACCGAGGCCGATCGCGCATCCGAACAACTGGTGATCGAACGGCTGAGTGCCCATTTTCCCTCGCATTCCATCGTGGCCGAGGAGGGCGGTGGCCATACCGGATCGTCGGAATACTGCTGGTACGTCGATCCGCTGGACGGCACCACGAATTTCGCGCACGGCTTTCCGATGTACAACATCACCATGGCGCTGGAACAGTCGGGCGAGCTGATCGCAGGCGTGATATTCGATCCCGAACACAATGAAATGTTCACCGCCGAGCGTGGATCCGGGGCGTATTTGAACAACCGTCGCATCCGCGTGTCCAAGGTGAACCGGCTGGAGAACACGCTGGTAGCTACGGGATTTCCCAGCAAGAAACGGCATGAGAACGTCAACATCCACTTCTACTACCAGCTCGCGATGCTGACGCACGGCGTTCGACGGGCAGGTTCGGCGGCTCTCGATCTGGCGTACGTCGCCAGCGGGCGCCTGGATGGATTTTGGGAATTTGGCCTGAACTCGTGGGACATGGCGGCGGGAATCCTGCTGATCGCTGAAGCCGGCGGCAAATGTTCGGATATGAAAGGCGGTTCGGTAAGCCTGCGCGGTCCGCACCTGCTGGCCGATAACGGATTGGTTCACCAGCAGATCGTGGATCTGTTCGGCGAGGTTTTCCGCGGCGAATACCGGCATCCGATCCCGGTGATCAAATAACTTTCCCAAAAGCCTTGTCCTTGATATAGGACCGTTCAGGTCGTATATCTACCATCTAAGGTCAGATGCAACTCATTTGCTGAAATTATATCGCTCGCTGGCCAATCTTTTGCTAAGATCCTATCGATGTTTGCAACATTGTTGCGACTAGCTATTGCGCGCCGATGGAGGCTGATCCCGGGATGCGGAATGATGATGCTTCTGCCTGCCTGTTGGGGCGGCGAAGGCCCATTTTTCATCACCTACACACACCAGATGGAAGAGCCCGGGAATCTTGAGCTGGCGACCAAAAACGTGACGGGAAAGCCTGGCGATGGCAACCGATTCCTGGGCAGCACCACCGAACTGGAATACGGAATAAACGGTTGGTGGACCACCGAGTTTTACCTGGATGGGCAGGCTACCTTTGGCGAGAGCACTCTCCTCACCGGGTACCGATGGGAGAATCGCTTTCGGCTGTTGCCTCACGAACATTGGATCAATCCGGTGCTGTACGTGGAATTCGAGAATATCAACGGCGCCGATAAAGGATTGCTCGAGGTAGTCGGCCATGACGGCCAGGATGATCTGGCCGAACCGAACGCCGATGCACGTATGGAAAAGAAGCGGGAGATCGAGGTCAAACTGATCTTAAGCAGCCATTTCAAAGGCTGGACGATCGCCGGGAATTTCATCGCGGAAAAGAACCTTCGCCACGCACCCTATGAATTCGGCTACTCCGCCGGCGTCAGCCGCCCGCTGGCACTAGTAGCCAGACCGGATCGCTGCAATTTGTGTCCGGAAAATTTCCAAATAGGCGTCGAGATGTACGGCGGTCTGGGAACGCACCAGGATTTTGGTGTACGGGAGACATCGCACTACCTGGCGCCCACCATCGCCTGGACGCTGGCGAATGGCGCCACCTTCAAAGTTTCGCCCAGTTTTGGGATTACGGGCACCAGCGCCGGCTTCCTGTTACGCGTGGGCGTCTCATACGAGATCGCGCAGTTTGGCCGAGCGGCGCGTAGCATGTTTCGGAGGTAGAGGTTGTCCATTAAGCTGCTTTTCTTAAGTTGTATGCTCATCAACGGGGCGTGGAGTCAAGACTGGGGTTTGCTGCAACAAGTTCCGCCTAAGGCCGCCGCCAAGCGTAATCCTATGGAAGGCAATGAGCGAGCGCGACAGGCCGGAGCGAAATTGTACGCGCGTGAGTGCTCAGCCTGCCACGGAAAGAAAGCCGAGGGTTCAGAAAAGGCGCCTCCGCTCAGGAATGCCGAGGTCCAGCAGGCCCCGGCTGGTTGCCTGTTTTGGATCCTGCAAAATGGATCGCTTCGCCACGGCATGCCGTCTTTCGCTCACGTGCCCGAGCCACAACGTTGGCAGATCATTACCTTCCTACATTTGCTAAATCAGAAAGAGGAGTGACCCTCGACGGCGGCTCTGGTTCCACGCAAGGTGTTCTGCATCGATTCCTTGGGAAATTTCGCGACGAATCCTTTGAGCATCCAACCCAGACCCACCGGAACGTCTCTCGAGAGCGAGATGGCTCGCAATTCGGCATACACGCCGCCATCGGCCTCTTCAAATCGCCAATACGAATTCAGGCGCCATAGAAATCCGGAATCATGGCCGACCGGTTCCTCTGCGGTGAGAGACCGCTCAGGATCAGTGACCTCGGCGATCCGGGTGGAGCGCGAAACAACGTACAAGTGCCGTGGATCGGGCTGGCTATAGCGGACGTGGTAGTCGGTATTCAGCACCACGGTCAGGACCTGTTTCTTGCGAAGACGCAAAAAGACATCGTAATCATCGCCGTGCTGCGCGAGTTGCTTCGACTCGATGACTTCGGGTTTGTAGAACTGTTTATAGCGGTCGTAATCCTGAAGCACCGCTTTGACTTTCTGAATCGTAGTGTGCGGCAGGAACATGGCACCGCGCCAATCCTGAAGCATTCCTCCTTCGATGTTCGGAGGCGTTCCGCCAGGATCAATTCGTACTTCTCCGCCCCGCAGCTTGGTCTTTTCAAGCTTGAGATCGTGATTCATTGCGGCCTCTGCCGACTCCGCGTACTGGTCGAACGCTTGCGCGGCCTCCGGCGTGAGCCCGGCAAACGGGTAGGCAATCAGGGGAATCAGGAAAAGGTATAGTAGGGATGGTACGCGACTCACATCTCATTGTGGCTCGCGCCGCAACTTGGGTTGTGTTGCCCGCATGTGTTTGTCGCACAATCCTTTACTTTCAACTACATAAGATGTTACGCTGAAACCTCATAATGCGAACTGTCGATTTGATCCACCGAAAACGAGATGGTGAAGAATTATCGCCGGAAGAAATCGCGACTTTAGTGGACGGCTACAGCCGGAATGAAATTCCGGATTATCAGATGTCGGCTTTTCTGATGGCCGTTTTCTTTTCCGGAATGTCGGATCGCGAGGTCAGCGCACTGACCGACTGCATGATCCGTTCCGGGGAGTTGGTCGATCTCAGTTCCATTCCCGGCGTGAAAGTGGATAAGCATTCCACGGGCGGCGTAGGAGACAAGACCAGCCTGATCTCGGCGCCGCTGGCGGCATCAGCCGGCGTGATCGTGCCAATGATTTCGGGACGCGGCTTGGGCCATACCGGAGGGACGCTCGATAAGCTGGAGTCCATTCCCGGTTTCCGCACCGATTTAACCATTGACGAATTTCGAGAGCAGCTCACCAAACACGGCTTGGCCTTTATTGGCCAGACGCCCGAGATCACACCGGCGGACGGCAAGCTGTATTCGCTGCGGGATGCCACGGCGACTGTGGAATCGATTCCTCTGATTGCGTCCTCGATCATGTCCAAGAAGCTGGCCGTCGGCCTGGACGCGATCGTTCTGGACGTCAAAGTGGGCAACGGCGCGTTCATGAAACGGCAGGTAGATGCACGTCGGCTCGCTCAGATGATGGTGGGTATCGGGCGCCGCATGGATAAGCGCGTGCAGGCGCTCATCACGGACATGAATCAGCCGCTGGGCTACGCCGTCGGAAATGCGCTGGAAGTCATGGAAGTTTCGCAGACACTCCAGAACGCCGGCCCCACCGATCTGACCCGCATCTCGCTCGAGCTTGCGGCGCGCATGATCTTCCTGGCCAAGATCGTTCCGACACTGGACGAAGGTCGCGAACTGGCCCAGCAGAAGCTGCTGGATGGCTCGGGCTATCGAAAGTTCAAAGATGTGATCGAGGCCCAGGGCGGCAATCCGCAGGTGCTGGATCGATTCGAGCTGTTACCGAACGCCACCGGGGTCCGCGAGATCGCTTCGCCACGAGCTGGGTATGTGAGCGCCATCGACGCCGAAGACATCGGCATGGCGTCTTCCATGATCGGCGCTGGACGCAACACCAAAGAGGATTCCATAGACCCCGCAGTGGGTGTGATCCTGGAGGTGAAGACCGGCCAGAAGATCGAGGCCGGGGCCGTGCTGTGCCGCCTCTATTACACCCGCGAGGAAAACCTGGAAGAAGCCGCCGAACAGATCGAGGACGCGTTCCGAATTTCCGCTACCCCGCCCGAGGAGCGTGAGCTGATCCTGGAAGTGGTAAGCTGATCCGGGAATGGAGCGGTACACCGGGATACTCGGGATTCTCTCGATCCTGGTGGTCTGCATCCTATTCTCCAAGCATCGGCGCGCCATTCGCCCTTCTGTAATTGCGTGGGGCGTGGCTCTGCAGCTCACCTTCGCCTTCATCGTATTGCGCACCCCGGCGTCATCGGCATTCCAAGTGGCCAGCGACAAGGTGAATGCCTTGATCGGATACTCGCAAGCCGGGAGCAGGTTCGTTTTCGGCGATCAGTTGGGTGGCAGTCAGCCCGTTGTCTTCGCTTTTCAAGTGCTGCCGATCGTCATCTTTATCTCCAGCCTGTTTGCGATCCTCTACTATTTCGGTGTAATGCAGCTGTTCGTGCGCGCCATGGCGATCGTAATGCAGCGAGTGATGGGGGCGAGCGGCGCGGAATCGACCAATGTGGCCGCCAGCATTTTCATGGGCCAGACCGAAGCTCCACTCACCATCCGGCCATTCCTGGCGGGGTTAACCGAGAGCGAGCTTTTCACCATCATGACCAGCGGGATGGCGCATGTCTCTGGCGCGGTGATGGCCGCCTATGTCTTGATGGCACACGTTGAAATCCGGCATCTGCTGACAGCGGTGATCATGACTGCGCCGGCCACCATTATGCTCGCGAAGATCCTGATGCCGGAAGTGGACAAGCCGGCCACCGCGGGCGACGTGAAGATCACGGTCGAGAAGCCGGGCATCAATGTCATCGACGCGGCCGCGCGCGGCGCCGGGGACGGCCTGCATCTGGCGCTTAACATTGCGGCCATGTTGATCGCGTTTATCGCGCTGATCGCAATGTGCAACGGCATCCTGAGTTACTTCCATATCACACTGCAGGAGATCTTCGGATACGTTTTTGCGCCAGTGGCCTGGTTGTTGGGAGTGAAATACAACGACTGCGCGTCAATCGGGAATTTGTTAGGCACGCGCCTGGTACTCAACGAATTCATCGCCTTTCAACAGCTGGGACCGATGAAGGATCATCTCGATCCGAGGTCGTTCACCATCGCGACTTACGCCCTATGCGGGTTTGCAAATTTCAGCTCGATCGCGATTCAGATCGGCGGGATCGGCGCGCTGGCTCCTACGCGCAAATCGGATTTGGCGAGGTTCGGATTGAAGGCCGTGGCCGCGGGCACGATGGCGAATTTCATGTCGGCCTGTATAGCCGGCATGCTGCTGTAATGCAAGGCGCCCTCGATTACATTCGCTCTCAGACCAGCCGCCAGCCCGGTGTGGCCGTGGTGCTGGGCAGCGGGTTGGGCGCTTTCGCCGACGAGTTGTCGGATCGCGCCGAGATTCCTTATGCCGCGATTCCGGACTGGCCGGTGTCGACCGCGATTGGCCATGCCGGCAAGCTGGTGTTCGGCAAGCTGGAGGGGCTGGAAGTGGCGGTGATGGCCGGGCGCAGTCATCTTTACGAGGGCTACACTCCAGTGCAGGTGACCACGGGAGTACGCGTGCTGCACCGGTTGGGAGTGCGATCGATCATCTTTACGAACGCCGCCGGCGGAATCAATCTTTCGTTTTCGCAGGGCGCGCTGGTGCTGATCTCCGACCACATTAATTTAATGGGCTCGAATCCACTGATGGGGCCAAACGACGACTCCGCCGGTCCGCGGTTTCCAGACATGACGGACGCATATTCGGCCGCCTATCGCACAATCGCGCATCAGGTAGCGGGCCAATTGGGAATCCCGTTGTCTGAGGGTGTTTACGCGGCAGTGACCGGCCCCAGTTATGAAACGCCGGCCGAGATCCGTTATCTGCGCACCATCGGCGCGGACCTGGTGGGCATGTCGACGGTTCCGGAAGTGATCGTGGCCAATCATCTGGGAATGCGCGTGCTTGCGATTTCCTGTGTGACTAATATGGCCGCGGGAATCCTTCCGCAAAAGATCAATCACGAAGAGGTGTTAGAGACTGGCCGGCGGGTGCGCGACACGCTGGTACGGTTCTTGAAGGCCCTCGCGCCACGGTTATGAATAAGCTGTTGGAAGCGGCGCTTGCGGCGCGGGAGAATGCGCACGCGCCATTCTCCAAGTTCAAGGTTGGCGCGGCGATCGAGGACGAGAGCGGCCGTGTATTCACCGGATGCAACGTCGAGAACGCTACCTACGGGCTGACCATCTGCGCCGAACGTGTCGCGGTGTTCAAGGCGATATCAGAAGGGGCGCGCAAGTTTACACGGATCGCGGTAGCGGCCGATACCGATGTTCTTACGCCGCCCTGCGGGGCTTGCCGGCAGATTCTGTGGGAATTTTGCGGCGACGCCGAGCTGACGCTGGTGAATATGCACGGCAAGACCGAGACATTTCATTTGAAAGAGCTGTTCCCGAGGCCATTCGATAAGTCGTTCTTGGAGTAACACTGTGACGCGAGGTTCGAAAACGCCGATACGGAAGCCGTGACCGTCAGGGAGCGGAATCCCCGCATGCGAGAATGGCCGCATGACCCGCGCGGTCCTCTGGGACATGGACGGCACCCTCGTCGATTCGGAAGAATTCCATTGGCTCTCCTGGCGCGACACCATGGCGGCAGAGGGCATCCCCATCACGCACGATCAGTTTGTTATTACGTTTGGCCAACGTAACGATTCGATCCTGCCCCGCTGGCTCGGCGCCGACGCAATGGCTGATCGCATCCAGCGCGTGGGTGATGCCAAAGAGGAGCTATACCGAAGGCTAGTTCGCGAGAGCGGGCTTGCTCCGCTGCCCGGCGCAGCCGAATGGGTCCGACGACTTCAGCGGGAAAACTGGCGGCAAGCCGTCGCTTCTTCCGCGCCTCGGGCTAATCTCGACGTTGTGCTGGAGGTGATCGGACTGCGAGGTTGTTTTCAGGCTGTCGTCTCGGCCGAGGACGTGACTGCCGGCAAGCCCGATCCCCAGGTATTCCTGACAGCCGCGGCGCGTCTCGGAGCTTCGCCCTCGCAGTGCGTAGTAGTGGAAGACGCCGCCGCCGGTGTGGAGGCCGCCCGCCGGGCGGGGATGCGAAGCATCGGCGTCAGCCGGAAGAGTACGCTCGCCGCAGATATCGCCGCATCGTCACTGACTGAGCTCGCGCCCGACGTGTTCGTCAGACTCTTGGCCTCCTAAACCCGCCCGGTCGCGATCTGCCGCGCCCAGTCGTTCCGCCCTAACGACGCCGCGCATTGGGTCGCGAGCCCATAAGTGTAAGCGACTTTGTGAAAAGAAACGTTCCACCCGGCTCCTGTTTTGGTCAGAATCGCGTACGAGGCGTGCGGCGAATACGTCTCCATGGTGTGCGCCACCGGTGCGTCATCGCTATAGGCGGGCAGCCCCACGCTTCCTGGATTCACGATCATCTGCCCATTCGCCAGTGAAACCAGGCGTGGAATATGCGTGTGGCCGCACACGATCACAGGATGCCTGACACTTTTCACCAGCCGCATGATTTCCGATTCCGGCCGCAGAAGGGGCCGCCCTGACGTCACCTCTTCGAGCAGATAGGTTTCGTCGCTGGCGGGCGTTCCGTGGCACAGAAAGATTTCCTCCTCGAAGATAGCCGTGGGCGGCAGCGTCCGAAGCCACTCGATCGGCTCTTCACCCAGATCCTTGACAACGTAGTCCAGCGTAGGATTCTGACGCCGCTCCTGCTGGGTGGCATCATAGATCTGGCGGTCCTGATTCCCCCGAATCGTGAGCAGGTCGCCCAGGGACTCGAGGCGCTGGTAGGTCGCACGGGGCTTCAAGGCGCCGTAGAGAATGTCGCCCAGGTTGAAGATTGTGTCCACGCGCTGCTTTTCGGTGTCAGCCAACACGGCCTCCAAGGCCCAAATATTGGCATGGATGTCTGCAATAATAGCGATCCGGAGTGGGTTAGAAGCCATATACAATTGGAAAAGAGGAGCCGATCAGTACCTAGTGTCACTAAAAGCCTTGCACGTTTTCAAGGTTTTCGCGTCAGCCTTTTATAGGCATGGCGTCCGTAGTGCAGACATTTGAGGATCTCATGAGCGAGCGGGGCATCCCCTCCCAACTCGACGCCACGCTTCTATCCGTTCAGGAGCTGCAGAACCGCTTTATTTCCGATAACTTACGCCGGGTCTTCCTGCTTATCTACCGGATCGTGGGCAACGTTGCCGATGCTCAGGACTTGACCCAGGAAGCGTTTATCAAAGCGCTCCAGCGGCAGGATCAGTTGAAAGACATCGAGAAAGCGGCCCATTGGCTTTCCCGGATCGCCAGCAATACCGCCATTGATTTTCTGCGGCGCAACGGCAAAGTCAATTTCTGCGAAATCGACAGCTTGATGGAGCCGCTGAGCGAGCCATCCGAGAGTCCTGAGCAGGCCGTAATTCGCTCGGAGCATAGGGCGTATCTCGAGGAAGGGTTGACGGTCCTGACCGAACGTGAGCGGACGGCTTTGTTGCTGCGAGACGTGGAAGGGCTGCCGGCCGAAGAAGTCGCCAGCCAGATGAATTGCTCCAAGGCGACCGTGCGATCGCACATTGCCAATGCCCGCATCAAGTTTCGCCGCTACATCGAACGCAGCCGCCGCGCGCAGGGAAGGAAGCCGTCATGAGTCACCCCAACGAAATTCAACTGGCGCTTTTTGCCGGCGGAGATCTGGGGCTGTGGGACCGGTGGCAGGTGGGGCGGCATGTTTCCCGTTGTTCGGGCTGCCAAAGCGAAGTGGCTGCATTCGGAGCCGCTAGCGAACAAGTTCGGGAAGCGGTGCCGGACTTACCCAAAGACCTCAACTGGAATCGGCTGGCCGAAGAGATGACCGGGAACATTCGCGTCGGGCTGGCGGCGGGCGAAGCGATCTCGCGCTTTGACCGGCCCATGGCCGGAGTGCGTCCAGCACGGCTGGGATGGAATGCCGTTCTCGTGATTGCCTGCGCGACAGTGGTGTTCGTGGCCGCATTTTGGACCAGTCTTCCGCACGAGCAGGCCCAGCATCTGAATGCAGCCCTGCAGAAGATTTTCAGCGGACAGACCGGGAGGCATGCGGCGGTGTCGCAGGACGACGTGATGTTGGAAGCCTCCTCTTCATCGATCCAGGTCAAAGAAAACGGCCGAACCATGATGCTGACGCATCCGCGCTCGGATGGCGTCACGGTTTCCATCAGTATGCGCGGCTCAGCCGGCGTGCGTTATGTGGATGCCGACACCGGCCAGGTGACAACGAACAAGGTGTACTATGCGGAGCAGTAGAGCCCGTGTGGCACATGCATTCCTGCCTGTGTTTCTTGTGTCTGCGCTAACCGCGGGCGTCCTGCCGAAAATCGACCTCCCCAAGGACTCGCCCGTCACCGTGGTTTCGGCCGATTTCGGAGATTCCAACGAAATGGCGCGCGGCGGGGCAATGCTGCTCGATTTGCATGCCGCACTTTCGCTGCGTAACTCGAGTGCACGTCGCATTCGTGGGATCACGCTGTTGGTCATGGCGCAAGAAGTGACGCCGGGAGGCAAAGGCTCCGTTACGGTAACCAGCCTGGATGTGGGTCCGCAGGAGACTTTTCCGGTGCGCGTCGACCTGCGGCTGCTCCGGCCCCTGCAGGCCTCAGGTGCGGCGCCTGTGCAGATTGGTCTGGATGGCATCCTGTTCGACGATCTCAGCTTCTTCGGTCCGGACAAGTTGAGTTCCCGGCGCACGCTGACCCTGAGTGAATTTGAGGCGCGCCGCGATCGGAAGTATCTCAAGACGCTGCTGGCCGAGGGCGGCTCGACCAAGCTGCAACAGGCCATTGTCGAGAGCTTGGCGCATCAAGCCGATCGTCCGGCCTACGATGTCCAGGTGGTCCGCGGCGGCCGGGCCACCAATTTCGAGCTTGAGAAACAGGTTCAGTTCGCGTTTTTGAAACTCCCGGATTCACCGATTGAGCTCACCGATGGCATGGCGCGGATCTCAGGCAATGAGGCTCGTGCGCCGCGACTGGAAGTGAAGAACCGATCCGAACGCCCAATCCGTTATCTGGAAGTAGGCTGGATTTTGCAGGACCGCAACGGACGCGAGTTTCTGGCCGGATCGGTGCCGGCGGAGTTGCAATTGGGGCCCGGGCAGAAGAGCCAGATTCTCGAAAACTCGACCTTGAAATTTCCACAACGTGGCGGTCAGCCGTTGGCAATTGAAGGCATGACTGGATTCGTCAGTAGTGTCGAGTACGCCGATGGCAGCGTCTGGATTCCGAGCAGCGCCGATCTTGCCACGCCGCAATTGCAACGCGTCGCCTCGCCGTCGGACGAAGAGCAGCGACTGGTGCAGATTTACCGCAAGCGGGGAATTCAGGGCCTGATCGCGGAACTGAACAAGTTCTAGCCCTCCCTGGAAGACTAACCTTTTCGCAAATTATTGAGCTAGCGCGGCGTGATCGCCGACTCTATCCGTCACCCGGACTCTTTTTCGCTAAATATACCTTGACACGTATATGCGCGTATAGGTATATTAAGAGAGTGGAATCTGTTTTCGAAATTATTGCGGAGCCGAACCGCCGCGCGATCTTGAGCCTCCTGGTCTCGTCAAAACAGTCGGTTGGTGAGATCGAGCGTCAGCTTGGTATGCCACAGCCGACCGTGTCCAAGCACCTGCGAGTACTGCGAGACGCCGGTTTCGTGGAATCCACGGTGGACGCACAGCGCCGTCTCTACCGGCTGAAACCTGAACCACTTCAGGAGTTGGATGCCTGGCTGGCTCCATTCCGGCGGTTCTGGTCCGCTCATGTAGATGCTCTCGAACGCCACCTCGACCGCATGGGGCACACCGAAGAAGTTCAATCAACACCCACGAAAAAAAAGACAAGGAGAAGAAGATGATCGATCACCAGCAGTACGCACCGGGCCCCGCCAGCGGGGCGCAAGTACGAAAGGAGGGAGAGAAGTGGACGCTCATTCTCGTGAGAGAACTGCGCCACTCGCCGGAAAAAGTCTGGCAGGCACTTACCGACCCGGCACATCTGCGCGAGTGGGCGCCCTTTGACGCCGATGGGAACCTGGATGCGGTTGGAACCACGGTGAATCTCACCTGGGTGGGTACGCCCACGGGGTTCGAAGCTAAAGTGACGCAGGCCGACGCTCCCAAATTGCTCGAGTACGGCGATTTCCGGTGGGGGCTTGAAGCCTCTGGTGGTGGCACGCGCCTGACGCTTTGGACCAGCATCGATCGGCGGTTCATCTCAATGGGTGCGGCCGGATGGCACATTTGTTTCGATGTTCTGGACCGCCTTCTCAGCGGAACTCCTATCGGCCGCATTGCTGGTGGCGGGGCGATGAAGTTCGGCGGTTGGCAGCGGCTGAACGCGGAGTACGCTGAGCAGTTCGGTATTGAAGCGCCTAACTGGCCGCCTAAGGCGGCTCAAAAGTCCTGAACGAGGAGGTCCCAATGAACTGGAACCAATGGATTCGGCAAACTCACCGCTGGGTCTCTATAGCCTTTACGGTGGGCGTCATCATCAACTTCGTCGCCGTGCTACAGAAGAAATATACCGGATGGGTGGGCCTGTTGGCGCTGCTACCGCTCGCGTGGCTCCTGTTCTCGGGTATGTACTTATTCATGCTGCCGTATGCCGCCAAGTGGGCCATCGATCGACGCACCGCACTGAGCAGGCAGCCGACCGCATGACCGTGGCCGGACAGGTCGTAACCATAGGCGTCAATTAGCGCTGAACGAACGCCGTTTCCTGGGTGATATCGCGCACCGCGTTACCCAAGAAGGGCATCCGACGTCGTTTTTGCGCTGAATAGCGCACCGGAAGCCGAATTGCACTCCATCTCAGCGCATGAGGGACTTCCTTCGCAGCACGGAGCACTTAATCCGTGTCGCAATACTTCTGGCTCTGGGAATCGTTGCGTTCCTGGCAATCCGTAGGGTGGTGGTCCCACCGGAGTTCGGCAAATACGGGCACTTCCGGCCGGGCGCTATGGACGACATTCGCGCGCGACAAATTAAATTCGCCGGCCGTGAGGCTTGCGAGGCCTGTCACTCGGAACAGGCGGAAGTCAAAGCCAAAGGTAAGCACGCCGGGCTCGGTTGCGAAGCCTGTCACGGCCCACTTGCCCGGCACGCCGAAGACCCCACTTCGGTGATTCCAAAACTTCCCGATACCGCAGTATTGTGCGCGCGATGTCATGAGGCCAATGGCGCCAAGCCAAAGTCGTTTCCCCAGGTGGTGACGGCGGAACATTCGGCAGGCCTGGCATGCAATACCTGCCACAAGCCACACACTCCGAAGATCGGGGGCGAACAATAACTATGAATCTCACTCGGCGTGAACTCCTATCCAAGACCACCAAGTGGATTCTTCTGACAGGAGCGGCCGCAACGGCCTGGGATTACGTGCTGGCGGGCAAGGCCGACGCATCACCGAATTACGACATGACCAAGCACTGGTGGGCCATGGTCATCGATGTCGACAAATGCATCGGTTGCGGCAACTGCGTGCGGGCCTGTGAGGCTGAGAACGACGTGCCCGAGGGTTTTTTCCGCACTTGGGTGGAGCGCTATCACATAGAGGATTGGCAGTCGGATCATCCCGACGTCGATTCCTCCAACGGGGGACATGATGGTTTTGCGGAGAAATACAAGTCGGGAAAAAACTTCTTCGTTCCGAAGTTGTGCAACCACTGCGCGGATTCTCCCTGCGTACAGGTCTGTCCCGTGGGCGCGACGTTCCGCACCCCCGATGGAGTCGTACTGGTGGACGAGAAGTATTGCCTGGGTTGCCGCTATTGTATTCAGGCCTGCCCGTATGGCTGCCGCTTCCTGAACCCCAAAAAGAACACCGCCGATAAGTGCACGCTCTGTTATCACCGCATCACGCAAGGCCTGACCACGGCCTGTTGCGAAGCATGTCCGACGCAGGCCCGCGTGCTGGCCGATTTGAAAAACCCCAAGGATCCGGTCCACGAATTCCTGCGAACGCACAACGTGCAGGTGCTGAAGCCTCAGATGGCGACCGGGGCCAAAGTGTTCTATAAGAATCTGGACGGATCGGTGCGATAAGGAGAGATGCATGGAAACCATTCTGCATGCCGTCGAAGGCTACATGTACCTCAATGAGGTAGAACTGCAGTGGAGTATCCTCATCGTCCTGTATCCTTACATCACCGGACTGGTTGCGGGTGCGTTCATTCTGGCGTCGCTCGAACGTGTCTTCAAAGTAGAAGCCGTGAAACCGACTTACCGGCTGGCGCTTTTGACGGCGTTGGCGTTTCTGTTGGTCGCTCCACTGCCGCTGCAACTCCATCTGGGACATCCAGAGCGATCGTTCGAGATGTACCTGACCCCGCACAAATCCTCGGCGATGGCCATGTTCGGCTTCGTCTACCTCTGGTATCTGATGGTGGTGCTGCTGATGGAGATCTGGCTCGACTACCGGAAGGACATCGTGGCCGGGGCCGAGTCAGCCACGGGCTGGAAGAAATGGATTTATAAGTTGTTGACGCTCGGTTCCCGCAATGTGTCTCCGGCAGCTTTGCGCGTAGACGATAAAGTCGGCTATTTTATAACGCTGATCGGAATTCCATCGGCTTTTTTGTTACACGGTTACGTCGGGTTCATTTTCGGATCCATCAAGGCCAATCCATGGTGGTCGTCACCGCTTATGCCGGTGGTCTTCATCTTTTCGGCGATGGTATCGGGAATCGCCGCGGTCCTGCTGCTGTACATGCTGACGTCGAAACTGCGCAAGGTGCGCATCGATATGCGTTGCGTCGATACGATCGGACGCTATCTTCTATACACATTCATCATCGACTTTTCGCTCGAGATGCTGGACCTGATCCACCGCATCTATGAGGCGGATGAGTCTCTCAAGGCACTGGACTTCATGGTCCACACCAAGCTGTATTTTTCACAGGTGATTTTGCAGATCGGTTTGGGCACCCTGGTTCCGATCGCCCTGCTGGGTTTGACCCAGATCGCAAAGCTCTCCGACGGGGTACGCAAGGTGATTTATGCGGTCTGCGGATCGCTCACGATGGTCAGCATTTTTGCGATGCGCTGGAACATCGTGATCGGCGGCCAGCTTTTTTCGAAAAGCTTTCTTGGATACACCACCTACAAGATGGGCTTCGCCACTCGCGAAGGATTGCTCCCGGCCGTGGCTCTGGTCGTATTGCCGTTGATCATTTTGTATGTGCTGGTGAAATTGCTGCCGCCGTGGCACAAGAACGAGGCTGCGGCTTGAGGAGGTCGTCATGGATGGGCCTCCCCTGCAGGAAGCCGTCCAACAGCTCGAAGAACTGATCCGCGCGGTCGATGACCTGCGACGCCGCGTGGCTGTGCTCGAACAGCGCTCTGTCGTCGCGAGTCCGAGCGCCGAGCTTTCGCTGCCACTCGCCAAACCAGTGATGCTGCCCGAGGTCTCCCCGGGATTGCTCGCGCCCATCGGCCGCATGCTGCTCGGAATTGCGGGCGCTTATCTGCTTCGTGCCATCGTAGAAGCCGGCATTCTGCCGGAACTCACGGGCACAATCTTAGGCTTGCTCTATGCGGGCGCCTGGCTGGTGGCCTCCATCCGCACCGCCACATCCAATCGTGTCTCTCTGGCGCTCGAAGGCTTGACGGCCAGCGCTATTGCCGCTCCTCTGCTGTGGGAAGCGACCACGCGATTTCATGCTCTTTCCCCTTCCGGCGCAGCCGCGGCTCTGATGTTTTTCATCGTCCTGGGACAGATCGTCGCCTGGAGGCATGACCATGCCGCGATTGCTGCGATCACCGCACTGACCGGCGCCGTCACGGCTGTGGCATTGATTGCCGCAACTCTCGATCCGGTGCCGTTTGTGATCGCACTATTGGCCGCCGCCGTAGTAGTGGAGTATGGTGCCATCCGCGATCATGCTCTGGCTTGGCGCTGGATCGTCGCTCTGGCGGCGGATTTTTGCGCATTCTTGTTGCTATATCTAACCACGCGCCCGCAGGGTCTGCCGTCGGGTTACGCCCCGGTCCCTGGCGCCGCAGTGATCGCGATCCAGATCGCTTTAGTGGCTGTGTACCTCGGGAGCACGGCTGCGCGCACGCTGGTTCTTAGGCTTCGCATCGCCAGTTTCGAGATCCTGCAAGTTGCCGCCGTGCTCGCGTTCGCCATCGTGAGCAACTTGCACTTCGCCTATGGAGTTGGTGGCGGAATGATCGCAGCCGGGGCCGCTTGTTACCTCGCAGCCTTTAGTAGTAGGAGCCCACTCGAGCGGGTTCGAAATTTCCACGCTTATGCCACGTTCGGGCTGATATTGCTTATCGGCGGCAGCTTCCTGGTTACGCATGGCCTGATGATCGTGGCGCTGTGTTCCGTGCTGGCTGTGGCGGCAACCTGGTTCGGAGAGCGCAAGGGCAAAAATACGCTTAGCGTGCATGGAGCAATTTATCTGCTGGCTACAGCGGCCGCCTCCTTTAGCTTGGGTCAGTACTGGCCGCTGGCTCTGGCTTCCACGCTGGTTTATGGCGTCGTACTCCTGACCGGGCGCGATGGCCCGTCGCTGGTGCAACGCATCCCTCGGGCACTGGTGGTGGGGATTATCGCTTGTAGTCTTTATGGAATTGGGGCGTCATTCTCCAGTACACTCCGTACCGTCCTGATCTCTCTGATCGCAATTGTACTTGGACGGTGCGGCAAACGATGGGGTTTTGCTGAGCTGATCTGGGTCCTGTATCCGTGGATGACATTCGGCGCGGTCAAACTGCTTGCCGAAGATTTTCGACAGGGCCGGCCGGCAGCGTTGTTCCTGTCGTTGCTGGTATACGGTGGAACTTTGATCGCCCTACCTCGGCTATTGCGGCAAGCCGACACGCGGCGGACTGATCTATCCTAAAGAGAAGACCTGCCATGAACGTTGT
>Ga0070713_100001098_pt1 | contig 17278 bp, 21 predicted proteins | sample LARL82metaG_FD_65465 | JGI IMG/M metagenome (GOLD analysis project Ga0070713, IMG submission 65465) | Corn, switchgrass and miscanthus rhizosphere microbial communities from Kellogg Biological Station, Michigan, USA - LAR L8-2 metaG | ecosystem: Host-associated > Plants > Roots > Rhizosphere ...
ACGCCGGCGACGAGGCGAAGGAGCTATTCGCCACGGTCGCGCTCGGCAATGAGCTCGAGGACTTCCTGACCCTGCCCGCCTACGAACACCTCGACCGAGGAGGAGTGCAATGAGCGAGACGATGATCGCGACAGAAGAGCAGGTCGAGCTGCCGGACGCCGACGCGCCCTGCACGGCCGAGCTGGCCGAGTGCACCTGCCCGGACTTCTGCGAGCGCGACCACGACAACGAGTAGCCGCGAGGAGCGGCGTACACTCGCCGCATGTCCCTCGACAGCACCAAGGCCGACGACATTGCGCTCGTGATCGAGGAGGCGATCGTCTCCGGAGAGCTCGAGCCGGGGACGGTCCTCCGCCAGGAGCAGCTCTCCGAGCAGTTCGACGTCTCGCGCACGCCGATCCGTGAGGCGCTGCGGCGGCTCGCGGCGCTCGGGCTCGTCTCCTTCGTGCCGAACCGTGGCGTTCGCGTCCGCACGATTTCGCGGGAGGAGCTACACGAGGCGTTCATGGTGCGCGCGGAGCTCGAGGCGCTCGCGACCGGGGTCGCGGCCGCCAAGATGACGCCCGAGGATCTCGCGGAGCTCGAGGCCTCCGAGCAGCACTTCGCCAAGATTTCGAAAGACCTCCGCGCGCGCGAGCCAGGCGCGGCGAGGCGCGCGGTCATGGGGGACTGGGTGCGCGCGAACCACGCCTTCCACGACGTCATCTACCGGGTCGCCGACCTCCCGCTCGTCGAGCAGCTCGCCAAGAGCGCGCGCCGCTCCTTCTCCGGGCCCGCGGTCTGGGCGCCCGGCGACCACTCGATCGACGGCCTGTACGCGAAGAACGCCGAGCAGCACCGCGCGATCCGGCAGGCGCTCGCCGCCGGCAGCAGCGAGGGCGCGCGGGCGCTCGCGCACGAGCACGTCCTCTCCTCCTTCGACATGCTGGAGACGATCCTCGAGCAGGTCGGCGGCACCTGGCCACAGGCGAAGCGCGCGCCCGCTAGGGTGGGCTCATAGTCGCTGCCTGACGACATCCGCCCGATGGAAACGCGCTACACACCGCAGGGCGTCGAGGAGCGCTGGCAGAAGATCTGGGAGGAGGAGGGTCTCTACTGGGCCGACCCCGACGCGCCCGGCGAGGCGTTCGTGGTCATGCACCCGCCCCCGAACATCTCCGGCTCCCTGACGATCGGCCACTGCCTTCAGCTCTCGCTCGAGGACACGCTCGTCCGCTGGCACCGGATGCGCGGCTTCAACACGCTCTTCCAGCCGGGCTACGACCACGGCGGTCTCTCAACGTGGGCGGCGATCGGGCGGCAGCTCGCGACGGAGGGGAAGACCCAGCGCGAGCTCGGACGCGACGGCTTCGACGCCTACGCGGAGGAATGGCTCGAGCGCTACGGCGGCACCATCATGAGCCAGTTCCGGCTGCTGGGCGCCTCGCTCGACTACCGCCGCACGCGCTTCACGATGGACGAGGGCTACTACCGCGCCGTTATCCGCTGGTTCGTCCACCTTTACGAGCGCGGCTGGATCTACCGGGCGAACCGGATCGTCAACTGGTGTCCGCGCGACAGGACGGCGCTCTCCGATCTCGAGGTCGAGCACGAGGACGAGGACGACACGCTGTCGTACATCCGGTATCCACTCGCCGACGGCTCCGGCCACGTGACGATCGCGACGGTGCGGCCCGCGACGATCCTCGCCGACGTCGCGGTGGCCGTCCATCCGGACGACGAGCGCTACCGCGACCTCGTGGGCAAGGAGGTCGTCGTTCCGTTCGTCGAGCGGCGTGTGCCCGTGATCGCCGACGAGCGGGTCGAGCGCGAGTTCGGCACCGGCGCGCTCAAGGTCACGCCCGGCCACGATCCGACCGACTTCGAGATCGGCCGCGACCACGACCTCCCCGAGCTCACGGTGATCGGGCCCGACGGGCTGATGAACGACGCCGCCGGCGAGCTCGCCGGCCTGACACAGGAGGAGGCCGGGCTGCGGGTGATCGACTGGGCGGCCGAGCGCGGCCTGCTCGAGAAGCGGGAGAGCTACCGCCACTCGGTCGGGCACTGCGTGCGCTGCCACAGCCGCGTCGAGCCACTCGTCGTCCCCCAGTGGTGGGTCGCGATGACCGAGCTTGCCGCGCCCGCGATCGCGGCGGTCAAGGAGGACCGCGTCCGGTTCACGCCAGAGCGATTCGGGCGCGTCTATCTCGACTGGATGGAGAACGTCCGCGACTGGTGCATCTCGCGGCAGATCTGGTGGGGGCACCGGATCCCTGTCTGGTACTGCCCGGACGGCCACGTCACCGTTGCCGAGACCGACCCGGACGCATGCGCCGAGTGCGGTTCCGCCGAGCTACGGCAAGAGGAGGACGTCCTCGACACGTGGTTCTCCTCCGCCCTCTATCCCTTCGCGACGCTCGGCTGGCCCGACGAGACGCCCGAGCTCGCTCGCTACTACCCCGGCAGCGTGCTCACGACGGCGCGCGACATCATCTTTCTCTGGATCGCGCGGATGATCTTCTCCGGGCTCGAGCTGATGGACGACGACCCGTTCCACGACGCCGTCATCCACTCGTATCTCGCGAATCCCGACGGCAGCAGGATGGGCCGCACCCACGGGACCGCGGTCGAGCCCGAGGACGCCCTTGGCCCGTACGGCGCCGACGCCACCCGGTACGGGCTGCTCAAGGTGACCTCGAGCCAGGATCCGCGCTTCTCGTTCGGCACGATCGAGGAGGGCCGGAAGCTGGCGAACAAGCTCTGGAACGCGAGCCGGCTCCTCCTGCTGGCCGGCCCCATGGAGCCTGACGCACGGCCGTCCTCGGTGGAGGAGCGCTGGATTCTCGCCCGCATCGACGCGACACGCGCCGAGCTCGAGGCCGACCTGGCCGCGTTCGACTTCGCGCACGGCGTGGAGCGGCTCTACCACCTCACCTTCGACGACTTCTGCGACTGGTACCTCGAGTCGATCAAGCCGCGGCTCGCAGAGGAGGACGTGCGGGCGACGGCGTTCGCGGCGCTCGAGCGGCTGCTCAAGGTGCTCCACCCGGTGATGCCGCACGTGACCGAGGAGATCTGGACGAACCTGCCGGCCCGCGAGACGCGGCTGATCATCGCGCCGTGGCCCGAGCCCGAGGATCACGAGAGCGATTTCGAGCCGATCGATGCCGCGCAGACCGCCGCCCGGATCTACCGGCGCAGCCGCGTCCGCACGAAGCTCGCGGGCGATGCGGAGCGCATCTTCGCGGCCGTCGTCCGTCCCACCGAGGACGGCGCGGGCGACGTCGACGCCGAGCGCGCCCGTGTCCAGAAGGAGATCGACCGGGCGGAGCGGATGCTCGCGAACGAGAAGTTCGTCGCGAACGCCGCGCCCGAGGCGGTGGACGCCGAGCGCGAGAAGCTGGCGCAGTACCTTGCCGAGCGCGACGCGCTGGGTTGAGTCGCTCAGCCCGTGGCCGGCGGACGGCTTCGGGACGGAGCGGATGCGCGAGCTGCTGCGTGGGCTCGGCGACCCCCAAGAGCGGTTTCCGGCGATCCACGTCGTCGGCACGAACGGGAAGTCGACGACGACGCGATTGACCGAAACGCTGCTGCTCGACGCGGGACTGTCCGTGGGCGCGTATCTGTCGCCTCACGTCGTTTCGTGGCAGGAGCGAATCCGGCTCAACGGAGCCGAATCCGACCTCGAAACCGCCCTGACCGGGGTCAGGCCCCGGGCCGAGGCCCTTTCTGCCACTCAGTTCGAGGCGCTCACCGCGGCCGCGTTGCTCGCGTTCGCGGACGCCGGAGTCGACGTCGCCGTCGTCGAGGCCGGCCTCGGCGGCCGGCACGATGCGACGAACGTCCTCGAGACGCGTGTCGTCGTCCTCACCAACGTCGCGCTCGACCACATGGACGTGCTCGGCGAGACGCGCGAGGCGATCGCGGCGGAGAAGCTCGCGGTCGTGCAGCCGGGCTGCACCGTCGTCCTCGCCGAGTCCGAGTGGCGCGAGCTCGCGGAAGAGAACGGAGCGGGCCTTGTCGTCGTCACCGGCCGCAGCAACCTCGCGCTCGCGGTCGCCGCGGCGGAGTCGTTCCTCGGCCGGCCGGTCGACCCGCACGCGGGCGACGAGGTCACGCTGCCCGGCAGGCTCGAGCGGCGCGGCGAGAGCCCGCTCGAGATCTGGGACGGCGCCCACAACCTCGCCGCCGTCGGCTGGCTGTTGCCTCGGCTCCCCGCGGCGCCGCTCGGCGGCTGGACCGTCGTCTCCTCGATCCTTCGCGACAAGCGGCCCGGGATGATGCTCGAGGCGCTGTCGGTCCTCGGGCCGACTCTCGTCGCGACGGAGAGCACGAACGGCCGGGCGTTGCCGGCGCCGGAGCTCGCGGCGCTCGCCTCCGCGCACTTCGACCGGGTCGAGTGGGTGCCCGAGCCCGTCGCCGCCCGCGCGCTGGCGCTCGACATCGCCGGTGCGGATGGAGCGCTGCTCGTGACGGGTTCCCTGTACCTTCTGGCGGATCTCAGTGGCGACGACCGCGACCCATAGTCCTTCCTTGCAGGCCGACTGATCGGCAGGATGTTGTCGTGATCGCCGCCAGCTTCGTTCACTCCGGGCTCGTGCACGCCATTCTCAATGGACTGGCCTTCTTCGCGTTCGTGCTCTGGCTGTCGCTCGGCTACTGGACCTACAAGGACGCGCGGCGGCGGATGGAGGATCCCGTGCTCGTCGGCGTCGCGACGGCAGTTGCGCTGATCATCCCCTTCGTCGGCCCGTTCATCTACATGCTGTTCCGCCCGCCCGAGTACCTCGAGGACGTGCGAGAGCGGGAGCTCGAGATCAAGGCGATCGAGGACCGCATGGCGGCGGACATCCGCTGCCCGGTCTGCCACGCGGAGGTCGACTCGGGCTACCTCGTCTGCCCCGTCTGCACGACGAAGCTCAAGCAGGCGTGCGTGAGCTGCAGCGCTCCGCTCGAGCCGATCTGGCAGATCTGCCCGTATTGCGAGACCGCGATCGAGCCTGCCGAGCCCGGGACGCCGCCCGCGCTCGGGACGCGCCGTGCCCGGCGCACGAGCCGGCGCTGAGCGATGGCCATCGAGCAGAGTCTCATCCTGATCAAGCCCGACGCGGTAGACCGCCGGCTCGCGGGCGAGATCCTCGGCCGGATCGAGGCGCGAGGCTTCGAGATCCTCGAGGCGAAGCTCGTCACGGCGCCTCGCGACCTGGGGGAGGAGCACTACGCCGAGCACCGGGAGAAGCCGTTCTTCGGCGAGCTCGTCGAGTTCATCACCTCGGGCCCGACCTGGGCCCTCGTGGTCGAGGGCGAGGGCGCCATCGCGACCCTGCGCGCGACGATCGGCGCGACGGATCCGGCGAACGCCGCGCCCGGGACGATCCGCGGGGACCTCGCCTCCTCGATGCCGGACAACCTCGTACACGGCTCCGACTCGCCGGAGTCCGCGGAGCGCGAGATCGCGCTCTGGTTCGGTGGCTGACCCGAACGTCGAGGCCTGGACCCGCGCGAACGCGGATTACACCGATGCGCGAGCCGAAGCGGCGTGGGCCAAGGACGAGGTCGACTGGGGCATCTGGCACGTTCCCGAGTCCGAATTGCATGCGCTCCCCGACGTCACGGGGAAGGACGTCGTCGAGCTCGGGTGCGGCACCGGCTACGTCGGCGCCTGGCTGAAGAAGCTTGGCGCCGCGCGCGTGGTCGGCGTCGACCCCACGCCGGCACAGCTCCAGACTGCGCGCCGTTGCAACGAGCGCTTCGGGCTCGGCCTCGAGTTCGTCGAGGCGTTCGCCGAGGACGTCCCGCTTCCGGACGCCGCGTTCGACCTTGCCGTCTCCGAGTACGGCGCCTCGATCTGGGCCGATCCCGGCCGCTGGATCCCCGAGGCGGCACGCCTCCTCAGGCCGGGCGGCGAGCTCGTCTTCCTCCGTAACTCGACTCTCGCGATCCTCTGTTCGCCGGACGAAGACCTGCCGACGACGGAGACGCTCCAGCGGCCGCAGTTCGGCATGTACCGGTTCCAGTGGCCGGGAGAGGGGGTCGAGTACCACCTCCCGCACGGCGAATGGATTCGGCTGCTGCGCGCGAACGGCTTCGAGATCCTCGACCTGATCGAGATCCCGGCGCCGGCCGACGCCGAGACCCACGAGCGCTACGACTACGTGACCGCGGAGTGGGGGCGGAAGTGGCCCGCGGAGGAGATCTGGGTCGCGCGCAAGGAGGCGTGATGCCGGAGCCCGAGTACGTCTCGCGGAACCGCGCATCCTGGACGCTGGCCAACGCCGAGTACACGGATCGGGCCGCGCGCGAGGCGTGGGCGCGGGAGGAGATCGTCTGGGGACATTGGCGCCTGCCGGAGCGGGAGCTCGGCGTCCTTCCCGACGTCGCGGGGAAGGACGTGGTCGAGCTCGGCTGCGGCACGGCCTACTTCGGCGCCTGGCTCAAGCGGGCCGGCGCACGCCGCGTCGTCGGCGTCGACCTCACCCCGGCCCAGCTCGACACCGCGCGGCGAATGGACGAGGAGTTCGGCCTCGGGCTCGAGTTGGTCGAGGCGAACGCCGAGGACGTCCCGCTCCCCGACGCGTCGTTCGACCTCGTCCTCTCGGAGTACGGCGCCTCGATTTGGTGCGACCCCGAACTCTGGATTCGGGAGGCGGCGCGGCTGCTGCGTCCAGGAGGCGAGCTCGTCTTCATGCGCGGCTCGACGCTGCGGATCCTCTGTGTCCCCGACGAGGGGCCGGCGACCGACCGGCTCCTGCTGCCACAGAAGGGCCTCTATCGGACCGACTGGGAGGAGGGGGACATGTCCGGGACCGACTTTCACCCGCCGACTTCCGAGCTGTTCGCGATCCTGCGGGAGAACGGCTTCGAGCTGCTCGACTTCCGCGAGCTCTACGCACCCGACGACGCCGTCGACCACGAGTACTACGTCCAGCCCTCGGCCGAGTGGGCGAGGAAGTGGCCCGCGGAGGAGATTTGGCGGCTCCGCCTTCGCCCCCGATCCTCCTAGCGTCCACCTCGCCGCGGCGGCGGCAGATCCTCGAGATGCTGCGCGTCCCGTTCGACGTCGTCGCGCCCCGTTACGAGGAGACGGAGGAGGATCCGGTCGCCCATGCGCTCGGCAAGGCGCGCTCGGTGCTCGCCGAGGCCGAGGGGCGCCCGGTGCTCGGCTGCGACACCGAAGTCGTGGTCGACGGCCGCGTCTACGGCAAGCCGGCCGGCCCGGAGGAGGCCGGGCAGATGCTCGAGAGCCTCGCCGGCCGGACGCACGAGGTCGTCTCTGGCCTCGCCCTGCTCACGCCGGCGTGGGAAGAGGTGCGCCGCGAGGTGACGCGCGTGACCTTTCGCAGCCTGACTGCGCGCGACCGAGCGTGGTACGTGGCCAGCGGGGAATGGGAGGGCCGCGCAGGCGGCTACGCGATCCAGGGGCAGGGCGCGGCACTCGTGGAGCGGATCGAAGGCGACTACCAGAACGTTGTTGGGCTTCCGGTTGCGCTGCTCGTCCGCCTCCTCGCCGAGCGCTTCCCGGGCGCGTACGGCTTCGGATGAGCGAGAGTGCCGTCGCAGCCGCGGTGGCGGTCGCGGCCGAGTACGGGCTTTGCGCGGACGATCCGGTCGTCCTTAGCGACTCCTGGCATGTTCTCGTCCATCTCCGCCCGCTTCCGCTCGTCGCCCGAGTTTCGAGCGGGCGGCCGTATCCGGACGGGCCGCCGGAAGAGGACGTGATCCGTGAGCTAGCGGTCGCCTCGCATGCGGCGAGGGCGGGCGCGCCGGTCGTGCCGCCGTCCGACCTGCTTCCTCCCGGCCCGCACCGCCGCGGCGGTCATGTGATCGCGTTCTGGCAATACGTCAAGCCGAGCGGCGAGGTCGACCCCGCCGCGGCCGGCCTTGGTCTCCGGGCCGTTCACGAGGCGCTCGCCGACTACCCCGTCGAGCTGCTCGAACGCGACCACGAGCCGTCGCGCATAGCCCTCGAGGCATACGGCGAGCACGACGCGGACTGCTCGACGCGTGCGTTCCCGTCTACGCCTCGTGGATCTACGCCTCGCTCATGATGGCGCTGCCGCGGAGGCCGGAGCTGGCCCCGCGACTTGCGGAGGACCTTCGCCGGCTCCGCACTGCCTACGCGTGACGAGCTAGTGCATCGGGTGGATCGTGAAGCTGTTGACGACCACGTGCGGGAGGGCCGCCTCAAGGTTGCCGAGCGCATAGCCCTTTGCTCGAAGCCGGGCGATCGCGGCGTCGAGCTGTTGTCGCCAGCCAATATCGAAGGCGGCGGGATTGAGGTGCTGTCCGTGCGGGGAGGAGCGCGACACCATTGCCGCGGTCTGGCGGGCGGCTCCGCGGTAGGACCGCACGATGATCCGGTGCTCCGCAACGGCATCTGACGGAGGCTTGATGCGGGCGAACGCGGAGGCCTCCTCCGCGTAGGTCCGCGCCTGGTCGCGCAACAGCGCCCTCTGGACCTTGGGGTTCTCGGCCTTGGCATGATCACTCCGCACGAGTGCTGTGAACACCGGTCTCTCCTCCCGGTTCAGCTGCGCCTCGTACCGTCGGGTCACGGCGAGCATTTTGTGGTCGTAGGAGCGTTTGACCGACAGCCGCTGGCCTCCGCAGCCCGCAGACAGAAGGACGATCGCGCAACAGGCAAGCGGCGGACCTGCCCGCCGGTATGACCGATCGCGATTCATCCTCGTCGCACAGGTAGCAGCCGTTCCGCTGCGGGTCAACCGGAGAGGAGGAAATCGGGGTGCCCAGATTCGAACTGGGGACCTCTCCGACCCGAACGGAGCGCGCTACCAGGCTGCGCCACACCCCGAGACCGCGCCATAGGGTAGCGGGGATGTCCGAGACGCTCGCCGCAGCCGTGGCCCGCGACTGGGAGCTTCGGCTCGGCGATCCGTATCCACCCGGCGCCGCAGGCTACGTGGTGCGCGCCGAGCTCGCCGACGGGACTCCCGCGGTGCTGAAGCTCCAGCACTCGCACCGCGAGGACGAGCAGGAGGCGGACGCACTCGAGCGCTGGGACGGGGACGGCGCGGTGCGGCTCATCCGCCGCGACGACGAGCGGCATGCGCTCCTCCTCGAGCGCTGCGAGCCGGGGACGCCGCTGTCGGAAGGCGCCGACGACGCACTCGGCGTCCTGATCGGGTTGCTGCCGCGGCTGTGGAAGGACGCGACCGGATTCCACACCCTCGCCGACGAGGTCGCCCACTGGTCCCTCGACGGCGAGATCGGCGACCTCGCCGGCGAGCTCGCGGCCACCCAGGGCGAGCTCGTCCTCGTCCACCAGGACCTGCACGGCGAGAACGTCCTGGCCGGGGAGCGCGAGCCGTGGCTCGTCATCGACCCGAAGCCGCTCGCCGCGGAGCGGGAGTTCGCCGTTGCGCCGATCGTCCGCAGCTTCGAGCTCGGCCATTCGAAGCGGGAGGCCCTCTACCGCCTCGACCGGCTCTGCGACGAGCTCGTGCTCGACCGCGAGCGGGCCCGCGGCTGGACGATCGTGCAGACGGTCGCGTGGTCCGGCGGCAGCGACTACATCGAGGAGCACATGGAGACGGTCGAGTGGATCAGCTGAGAGCCGTCCTCTTCGACGTGGACTTCACGCTCGCGCGGCCCGGCCCCGAGCTGGGACCGGAGGGCTACGTCCGCGCCGGCGAGCGCCACGGCCTGACCCTCGATCCGGCTCGCTACGAGGAGGCCCGCGACGCGGCGCTCGTCGACCTGCGCCGCCATCCAGAGCTCGAGCACGACGACGAGATCTGGTTCCGCTTCACCGAGCGGATCGTCCGGGGGATGGGAGGCGACGCCGACCCCGCGTACGCTTGCGCCGTCGAGATCACGCGCGGTTGGGAGCGGCACGAGAACTTCGACCTCTATGACGACGTCCTCGACACGGTGGCCGCCCTCCGCGCCGCTGGGCTCCGGATCGGACTCGTCTCGAACTCCGCGCGGGACGTGCGCGAGTTCGCCCGCCACCACGGGCTCGACGTCGACGCCGGGATCAGCTCGTTCCACCACGGCCACACGAAGCCGCACGCCTCGATCTTCCGCGCTGTCCTCGATCTGCTGGATGTCGGGCCTACCGAGGCGCTGATGGTCGGCGACACGATCGCCGACGACATCGAGGGCGCGCTCGCGCTCGGGATGCGCGCGATCCTCCTCGACCGTGACGGGCGCCGTCCGGACTTCGACCCGCGGATCGAGACGCTGCACCAGCTCCTCTCCGCCCTCCACGTGCGGGCGTAATCTTTCGGTATGCCCGCCTGGATCGCATGGGCCATCGTGGCCGTCCTTCTCGCCGTCGGGGAGATCTTCACGCCGGGTCTCTTCTTCCTGGGTCCAATCGCGCTTGCCGCAGCCGCCGCCCTGGTCACCGCCGTTCTAGGAGGCGCGGTCTGGCTACAGATCGTTGTCTTCGGAGCGAGCTCGGTCGCCGCGATCGGTCTATTGAGGCCGATCGCCAGAAGGCATCTCACGATGCCGCACGCGATCCGCACCGGGGCCGCCGCGCTCGAAGGCGCCCGGGCCGTCGTCCTCCAGCGTGTCGACGGCCACGGTGGGCGGGTCAAGATCGGTGGAGAGGAATGGAGCGCTCGCTCCTACGTTCCCGACGAGACGTTCGATGTCGGGACGGAGGTCGAGGTCGCGCAGATCAAGGGCGCCACTGCCCTTGTGTACAGATAGGAGCTGAAGCCCAGCATGGTCGCCGGAATCATCGCCGCAATCGTCGTCCTTTTCGTCCTCATCGTCTTATGGAGGACTGTCCGCATCATCCCGCAGGCGCGTGCCGGAGTCGTGGAGCGCTTCGGCCGCTACTCGCGCACGCTCACGCCGGGGCTCGCGATCGTCGTCCCGTTTGTCGATCGCGTGCGGCCGCTGCTGGACTTGCGCGAGCAGGTCGTCTCGTTCCAGCCGCAGCCGGTCATCACCGAGGACAACCTTGTCGTCAGCATCGACACCGTCCTCTATTTCCAGGTCACCGACGCGAAGTCGGCGACGTACGAGATCGCCAACTACGTCCAGGGCATCGAGCAGCTCACCGTGACCACGCTCCGCAACGTGATCGGCACGATGTCGCTCGAGAAGACGCTCACCTCGCGCGACCAGATCAACGCGGAGCTGCGCGGAGTGCTCGACGATGCGACCGGCAAGTGGGGAATTCGCGTCAACCGCGTCGAGCTGAAGGCGATCGATCCGCCTCCCTCGATCCAGGACGCGATGGAGAAGCAGATGCGCGCCGACCGGGACAAGCGCGCCGCCATTCTCCAGGCCGAAGGCGAGCGGCAGTCGGCGATCCTGAGGGCCGAGGGAGATAAGCAGTCGGCGATCCTCAAGGCGCAGGGGCTGCGGGAGGCCACGGTGCTCGGGGCGGAAGGCCAGGCGAAGGCGATCGAGACCGTCTTCGGGGCCATCCACGAGGGCAAGCCGGATCCCGAGCTGCTCGCCTACCAGTACCTGCAGATGCTGCCGCAGATCGCCCAGGGCGAGTCGAACAAGCTCTGGATCATCCCGAGCGACCTCTCGCAGGCAGTCGGCCGCATTGCCGGCGCCGTGCAGAACCTCGCGGTCACTCCGCCGCAGTCGGACGACGGCCAGCAGCCGAAGGAGATAGAGAAGAAGTAGAGTGCGCCGGCCTTGACCGAGCGTGCGGTAGCCGGTGAGGAGAAGCGGCGGCAGCTTCTCGATGCTGCCGTCCGCGTGTTCGCGCGCAAGGGCTTTCACGCGAGCCGGGTCGGCGACATCGCCGAGGAGGCCGGCGTCGCGCACGGGCTCCTCTACCACTACTTCAAGTCGAAGGACGAGGTTCTCGAAGCGGTCTTCCACGACAACTGGAGCCTGCTCCTCGCGCGGATCGCGAGCGTGGAGGAGACAGACGAGCGCGCCGCCGACCAGCTCCGCCACATCACCGCCATCGTCCTGCGCACGTGGCTCCACCTGCCCGACGTCGTCCGTGTCGTGATCCGCGAGTTCGGCCGCAGCCCCGAGCTGTCCGAGCGGATCGGCGACCTCGCGCAGCCGATCAACTCGATTGCACGGGTGATCGAGCGTGGCATCGAGCGCGGAGAGTTCAAGAAGGTCGATCCGCGAGTCGCGGCGACCGTCGTCTACGGCTCGATCGACGAGCTGCTCACTGCCTGGGTGCTCGACCGCCTGCCCTCGGGCGAGGAGGACGTCGCCGCCGCGGAGCAGACGCTCGTCGAGGTCAGCCTGCGCGGGCTGGAGACGTAGCAACGAGCTCGGCGAAACGGGTGGCCCCTACGTTGCCGCCCGAGAGGACGACGCCGACCGACCGGTCGCCCGCGTCGACCTTCCCGCTCAGCAGCGCCGCGACGCCTACCGCGCCGCTCGGCTCGGCGACGACCCTCAGCCTGTCGAAGAGGAAGACCATCGCCTCGACCATCTCCTCGTCGCTCACCGTGACGATCTCGTTCACCCGCTGCCGGTTCACCTCGAATGTGAGCTCGCCGGGCTCCGTCGCCTGGAGGCCGTCGGCGATCGTCCGCGGGACGTCGATTCGCACGCGCTCGCCGGCCGCAAACGAACGCCGCGTGTCGTCGCCGGCCTCCGGCTCGACGCCGACGATCCGCATCCCGGGCCGCAGCGCCTTCGCCGCGGTCGAGCAGCCGGCGATCAGCCCGCCGCCGCTGACGGGTACGAGCAGGAGGTCGAGCTCCGGCGTGTCCTCGAGCAGCTCGAGTGCGACCGTCCCCTGCCCGGCCATCACGAGCGGGTCGTCGTACGGCCGGACGAGCTCGAGCCCGCGCTCCTCGGCCAGCGCGGCGCCGAGCTCCTCGCGGCTCTCCGCCCAGCGGTCGTACGTGACGATCTCGGCGCCGTAGCCGCGGGTCGCGTCGAGCTTCGCGGCCGGAGCGTCCTCGGGCATCACGATCGTCGCATGCGTGCCGAGAAGACCGGCCGCGATTGCCACCGCCTGCGCGTGGTTTCCGGAGGAGTAGGCGAGCACGCCGCGGCGCAGCGCGTCCGCTTCGAGCGAGGAGATCTTGTTGTAGGCGCCGCGGAACTTGAAGGCGCCGCCGCGCTGGAAGCACTCGCCCTTCACGTGCACGCGCGCGCCCACACGCTCGTCGAGCGTCCGCGACGTCAGCACCGGCGTGCGGTGCGCCACGCCCGCAAGCCGCCGCGCCGCGCGCTCGACGTCCTCCAGTTCGATCAGCGGCATGCAGCGGCGCCGCGGCGGAACAGGCCGAATCCCCAGAGCTTCCCGGCGAAGACGTAGTAGACGGTGCGGGCGTGCGCCGAGTCCCGCATGAGCGCGTCGTAGTCGTGGCAGCCGATCGTGCGCAGCGTCCCGACCGCCTGGTGGACGGCCAGCGGCGTTGCGCCGAAACGGAGGCCGTGCGGGGCGTGCCAGCCGGCGGGGCGCCAGAGCGTGTAGACGCCGGAGACGCGTCCGCTCTCGAACTCGACCGCGAGCCCTTGCTGCTCGAACGGCAGGTACGTGAAGTACCAGGTTCGACTCACGCAGTCTCTGCAGGCGCCGTGGAACCGGCCGAGGGCCGCGGTGACGGCGCGCGGAGACTCGCCAAGACGAACGCCGCCGAGCGATCGTCCCGGCACGAGGGTTCCGGCTCTCGGCAGCTCGGCCGCCGCCGGCGCGGCGAGCACCAGCGCGGTCACCGCGGTGACGATCAGGCCCCGCCTCATATGCTCGGCAGTATGGCGCTCTGGGATTCCCTCGCGGAACTGACGGTCAAGGTCGACGGCTACGCACTCGAGCGGCGCGAGTCCCGGACCCCGTCCGACTGGACGCGCGTGACGACGACGGTCGTCCTCGAGGGAGACGGCGTCACCGGCCAGGGCGAGGACGTCACCTACCAGGCCGAGCTCCACGACGACGTTCCCGATGGCCTCATGTTCGCCGGAACCTGGAGCCTCGACGATCTCTCGCGCCGCCTGGGCGAGGAGGAATCGCTGGCAGAGGGCTACCGCCGCTGGGCTTTCGAAGGCGCGGCCCTCGACCTCGCGCTCCGGCAGAACGAGCTCGGCCTCGGCGAGGCCCTCGGCCGCGAGGAGCGGCCTGTGCGCTTCGTCGTCTCGACGCGCGCCGCGCCCGAGCGGTGGCTCGAGGTGGCGCCCGGGCTCGAGTTCAAGCTCGACGCGGAGACGGACTGGGACAGGCCGCTCCTACGCAGCCTGCGCGAGCTCGGCCGCGTGCGCGTCGTCGACCTGAAGGCCTACTACCGCGGCACGAGCGTCGACCTCGCGCCCGACCCCGAGCTATACCGGGCCATCGTCGAGGAGCTCCCCGACGTGGTCATCGAGGACGCCTGGCTGGAGGACGGGCTGCGCGAGACGCTCGCCGGCGCCGAGGACCGGCTCAGCTTCGACGCGCCGATCCACTCTCTCAGCGACCTCGACGACCTTCCCCTCGAGCCGCGCTGGCTCAACATCAAGCCGTCCCGCTTCGGCACCACGCGCGGGATGCTCGAGACGATCGAGGCGTGCGAGGAGCGCGGGATCCGGATGTACGGCGGCGGCCAGTACGAGCTCGGACCGGGTCGCCCGCAGATCCAGCGGCTGGCGAGCGTCTTCTATCCCGACGGCCCGAACGACGTTGCGCCGTCGGACTACAACGAGGGCGAGCCGCGAGACGGCTTGCCGCAGAGTCCCCTGCCGCCCCGCGACGGGCCGGGGCTCTAGGCCTCGTCCGAGTAGTCCGTCGAGCTCTCGGGGAAGCGGACGTTGCTCGTCAAGTGGCGGTCCTCGCCGCGCTCTTCTTCGGACAGCGGATGACCTTCGCCGCCCTCGGTGACCTCGGGATGCTCGTCCTTCCACTTGGCGGGATTCCACCAGCGCTTGATGCGGTCCGAGAAATTCATGACCTGAACGCATTCTCCCCGGTCAGGGCCTTCCCAACCGACAACGTATGCACCTCGTGCGTGCCCTCGTACGTGAGCACCGACTCGAGGTTGTTCATGTGCCGGATCGGCGGATACTCGAGCGTGATCCCGTTGCCGCCGAGCACGGTGCGTGCGGTGCGGCATACCTCGAGCGCGCCGCGGACGTTGCCCATCTTCCCCATCGAGACGTGCTCGGGCCGCAGCGTCCCGTCGTCCTTCATCCGGCCGAGGTGGAGGGCGAGCAGCGAGCCGCGGTTGACCTCGAGCGCCATCTCCGCGAGCTTCTGCTGCGTCAGCTGGTAGCCCGCGATTGGCTTGTCGAAGACGATCCGCTCCTTCGAGTAGTCGAGCGCCGCCTCGAAGCAGGCGCGCGCCGCGCCCATCGAGCCCCAGACGATCCCGTACCGCGCCTCGTTCAGGCAGGACAGTGGCCCCCGCAACGACGAAACTTCCGGGAAGCGATTCTCCTCGGGCACGCGCACGTCCCTGAGGACGAGCTCCGACGTGACCGACGCGCGCAGGGACATCTTCTTGTGCATCTCCGGCGCCTCGAAGCCGGGCATGCCGCGCTCGACGAGAAAGCCGTTGATCTCGCCGTCGTCGGTGCGGGCCCAGACGACAGCGACGTCGGCGATCGTGCCGTTCGTGATCCACATCTTCGTGCCGTTGAGGATCCAGTCGGAGCCGTCGCGCTTCGCCGCCGTGCGCATCGAGCCGGGGTCGGATCCGGCGTCCGGTTCGGTCAGGCCGAAGCAGCCGAGCGCCTCGCCCGCGTGCATCGGCGGCAGCCAGCGCTGCTTCTGCTCCTCCGAGCCCCACCGCCAGATCGCGTACATGGCAAGCGATCCCTGCACCGAGACGAAGCTCCGCACGCCCGAGTCGCCGGCCTCGAGCTCCATGCACGTGAGGCCGTACATGACCGAGCTCGCGCCGGGCAGGCCGTAGCCCTCGAGGTGCATGCCGAACAGTCCGAGGCGCCCGAACTCCTGCGCGAGCTCGCGCGGGAGGATCGCCTGCTCGAACCAGTCGCCGATCTCGGGGAGGATCCGCTCGCGCACGAACTGGCGCACCGTGTCGCGGATCGCGCGCTCCTCGTCGTCGAGGAGGGCGTCGAGCGCGAGGAAGTCGCGCGGGTCGAGCTCCGTCCTCTTCGCGGTCGTCGCCACCCCCGCATCGTACGGATCTAGACGGTCTGGGGGATCACGCATAATCTTTGACTGAACAGTCAATCAAGTAACCGTGGAGGCCCTTCAAATGGTCGCGATCGACGAGAGCACGGCGGCAGGCGTCTCCTTCGCCTTGACGGAGGAGCAGACAGAGCTGCGCCGGCTCGCCCGCGCATTCGCGGAGCGCGAGATCCGTCCGCACGAGGCCGAGTGCGACGCCGACATGCGGCACCCCGCCGAGCTGATCGCGCAGGCGCACGAGCTCGGCCTGATGAACCTCCACGTCCCGGAGGAGTACGGCGGCCTCGGACTCTCGACCTTCGAGGGCATCCTCGTCGGCGAGGAGCTCTACTGGGGCTGCTCGGGCATCGGGACCTCGATCACCGCAAACGGTCTGGGCGCCGGCCCTGTCATCGCCTTCGGCTCTCCTGAGCAGAAGGCACGGTGGCTGCCGCCGCTGATCGAGTCGCCGATCCTCTGCTCGTTCGGGCTTTCGGAGCCCGGCGCCGGTTCCGACGTCGCGGCGTTGCGGACGTCCGCCGTGCGGGACGGCGACGAGTACGTCCTCAACGGCTCGAAGACGTTCATCACGAATGCGGGCTACGCCGAGTGGACGGTCGTGTTCGCGAAGACCGATCCGGCCAAGGGACACCGCGGCATGTCTGCGTTCGTCGTGCCGATGGACTTGCCGGGCGTCACGATCGAGAAGCACCTCGAGAAGATGGGGCAGCGCGCGACCGACACGTCCGCCTTTGCGCTCAACGACGTCCGCGTGCCGGCCGAGAACCTGCTCGGCGAGGAGGGTGACGGCTTCAAGATCGCGATGACGACCCTCGACTTCACGCGGCCGGGCACCGCGATCGGCGCGGTCGGCGTCGCACAGGCGGCCTACGAGCACGCGCGCGAGTACGCGAAGGAGCGCGTGACCTTCGAACTGCCGATCGCGATGCACCAGGCGGTCGGCTTCATGGTCGCGGACATGGCGACGGAGATCCAGGCGGCGCGGCTCCTCTGCTGGCAGGCCGCGTGGCTGCTTGATCAGGGCTTCGGCCGGGACGCGACGCTCGCCTCCTCGTTCGCCAAGCGCTTCGCCGCCGACACGGCGATGAAGGTCACGACCGACGCCGTCCAGGTGTTCGGCGGCTACGGCTACATCAAGGAGTACCCCGTCGAGAAGCTCATGCGCGACGCGAAGCTGTTCCAGATCTACGAGGGGACGTCGCAGATCCAGCGGCTCGTGATCGCGCGCGAGATCTTCACGCCGAAGAGCTA
>Ga0070713_100001099_pt1 | contig 17273 bp, 14 predicted proteins | sample LARL82metaG_FD_65465 | JGI IMG/M metagenome (GOLD analysis project Ga0070713, IMG submission 65465) | Corn, switchgrass and miscanthus rhizosphere microbial communities from Kellogg Biological Station, Michigan, USA - LAR L8-2 metaG | ecosystem: Host-associated > Plants > Roots > Rhizosphere ...
GCCCGTCGTGATTGCCGGCCAGCAGATCGCGCACCTTGTAGCGTGCGCGGTCCAGCCGGCTCGGCGCCACGTCGCGCGCCAGCATATGTTGCGACAGCGAGATCGCCACCACCTGCGCGGGACGGCTTGCGTACAGCGGCTGGGTGATGCGGCTCCAAGCCGGCCCGGCCAGCGCCAACGAGCACAATGCCCAGCCCAGCGCAAACAGCCATAGCGGCAATTGGCGGTTGCCGGCCCGACCACGCAGCAGATGAGGCAGCAGCTCGGCATCGACCAATCGCGACAATTCTCCTTGTGCCGCATTGCGCTGCATACCTAGCCAGATCAGCAGCGGCAACAAAGCCAGTGCGGCCAGCCACCACGGCCGCAGGAAATGAAACTGCTGCAGCATCGCACTCATGCGGTTCGCTCCGGCGCATGGCTAAACCGGCGCGGCACGATCACCATCAAAAGCAACGCGATCGCCGCCAATAACGGCCAGCGGAACAGTTCATGTCGCGGGCGCAAAGTCGGACCATGCTGCGGCATCGGTTCCAGCGCATCGATGGCGCGGTAGGCATCAGCCAGCTCGCCGCTGTCGGTGGCACGGAAGAAGCGCCCGCCGGTCTGCGTGGCGATGCTGGTGAGCATGTTCGCATCCAGATCGGCGGATGGATTGACCAACTGGCTGCCGAAAAATCCCGGTATGCGCATCTGCGTGGCGCCGATGCCGATGGTGTAGATGCGCACGCCGGCTGCCTTGGCCGCCCGCGCCGCCTCACGGGGCGCGATGCTGCCGGCGTTGTTGACACCGTCGGTGAGCAGCACCAGCACGCGCGCCTGTTCGGGCAGTGCCGACAACCGCTTCACCGCCACCGCGATCGCATCACCGATCGCCGTCTCGGTACCGGCCAGCCCCACCGCTGCGCCTTGCAATTGCGCGCGCACGGCCGACAGGTCATAGGTCAGCGGCGTCACCAGAAATGCCTGGCTGCCGAACAGGATCAATCCCATTTCGTCGCCGCTGCGGCGGTTGATGAAATCGCCGGCAATCGCCTCGACCGCACCGAAACGACTGACCGACTGTCCGGCCAGCTGCATGTCGTCGGTGCGCATGCTGCCGGACAGATCCACCGCCAGCATCAGCGCGCGACCGCTGCGCTGTTGCGCCTGCGGCGGTCCCACCGATTGCGGTCGCGCCGCCGCCGCCAGCAGGCACAGCCACGCGAGCACCAGCAACCACGACACGATGCCACGCGCACGGGTACCCGCCACCGTGGTCAGTTGCACACCAGGCTGCGGCAGATACAAAGCCTGCCCCGGTGCAGCCGGTCGCAGCCACCGGCGCAGCAACCACGGCAACGGCAACAGCACGAGCACCCACGGCCACGCGAACTCAGGCATGCGCTTGCTCCTGCGTGGTCCGCCTCCAGGTCGCTGGCTTCAGAGCCAGTCGCAGCCATTGCCGCACGGCGGTAACGGCCGCAGCATGGTCGAACGACGAAGGCGGTCGATAGATCTGCTGATCCAACGCCAGCAACCGACCCAGCGTGACCGCATCGACCGGCATACGCGCCAGCGTTTGTCGCCACGCCGCGCCGCGCTGCTGCGCGGCCAGCGCATCATGCTTTCGTGCCACACGGCGCAGCAGTTGATGCAATCCGCTCGCCAGCGCGGCCTGATCGCCGTCACGTTGATGTTGCATCACGAGCCGATCGAGTTCGAGCAGCACCTTCCGACGCTGATGCTGTGCGCGCCGATACTTTCGCCACAACCATATCGCGCCCAGCAACGCCAGCAGCAGCAACCCCGCCAGCACCCACCAGCCCGGTGCCGGCGGCCACCACGACGGTTCGGGCGGCAGATGGATGTCGCGCAGGCTGGGGCCTGACATTGGTGCGGCCACAGGCTGAGCGGGCGGCGCCATCATCGTACCGATCTCACGTTGCCGAACAAGCCGGTGGCCGCATCGAACGGATCAGCCGTGGTGTCGATGCTGCTGCAACGCAGACCCAGCGACTTGGCCAATTCACCGAGCCGTGCGGGGCCGGCGCCCAGAGCGCGCTGAAAATCGCGGCGCTGGCGTTCGGACTGCAACAGCACTTCACTGCGTTCCCCTGCATGTTCCAGCGGGTAGCGCCCCGCTGGCGCCAGGGCCAGTTCCAGTGCATCGGCCACCAACAGCACGCTGACGCCCGCATGCCGGGTCAGATCGAGCAGGCGCTGGCGGGCCGAGGTGTCGCAGCTGAAGCCATCGCTGATCAGCAATACGCGGCTGGCGCCATGCAACACGCGCGATGCGCGGGTCAACGCTTCGGACAATGGCTCGAGCCCGTCCGACGATGGCAACGCGTCCCAATCGGCCAGCGCGCCGCACAGCGCCAGTGCGCCGCGTGAACCCGCCTGCGGACGCAACAAGTGATCGGCCTGGCCGAATGCCATCATTCCGACCCGCTCGCCGGCACGCACCGCATACCACGCGGCGGCGGCCGCCGCGCGCGCCGCCTGTACGGACTTGAATCGCACCCGCGTGCCGAAACGCATGCTGGCGTGGGTATCCAGCAGGATCAGCAGGCAGCCTTCGCGATCCTCCTGGAACAGCTTGGTGTGCAACTTGCCGCTGCGTGCCGTGAGTCGCCAGTCCAGCCGGCGCACGTCGTCGCCGGCTTGATAAACTCGGGATTCCGCATAGTCCATGCCACGGCCGTATAGACGGCTGGACTGCTGTCCACTGCGTGCGGCACGACTGAGCAGCGGCGCCATGCGCACACGGCCGACCCGCGCGCGCAGCGCGATCAGTTCCGCCAGCGAGACCTGACTGCGACCGTCGCCGTCCACATGATGTTGCGCAACGACTTTCACGGCAGCGGCACGAGATCCAGCAGGCGATCGATCACCTGATCCGGTCGCACGCCCTCGGCTTCCGCCTCGTAACTGAGCAGCACCCGATGGCGCAGCACTTCATGAGCAATGCTGTGTACGTCCTCGGGCAGCACGTAATCGCGTCCGGCCAGCCATGCCTGCGCACGCGAGCAGCGATCCAGCGCGATGGTCGCACGCGGACTGCCGCCCCAGGCGATCCAGCGCTTCAGCTCGGCACCGTAGCGACCGGCATCGCGCGTGGCCAGCACCAACTGGGTCAGATATTCCTCCAGCGCCGGCGCCATGTGCACCGCCATCGCCGCATCGCGTGCGGCGAACACGTCGACTTGACTGAGCAAGGCCGGCGGCGGCGCCACCGGATGCGCGCGTCGATTGGCCTGCTCGCGCGCCAGCTTGAGGATGGCCAGTTCGGCGATCGCGTCCGGATAGCCGATCGTCACGTGCATCAGGAAACGGTCGAGCTGAGCTTCCGGCAGCGTGAACGTGCCTTCCTGCTCGATCGGATTTTGTGTCGCCATCACCATGAACAGCTCGGGCAGCTGCCAGGTGCTGCGGCCCACCGTGATCTGCTGCTCGGCCATCGCCTCCAGCAACGCCGACTGCACCTTGGCCGGCGCCCGATTGATCTCGTCCGCCAGCACGATGTTATGGAACAGCGGACCGCGCTCGAATTCGAAACTGCCTGACTGCGGGCGAAACACGTCGGTACCGGTAAGATCGGCCGGCAACAAATCCGGGGTGAACTGCACTCGGTGAAAATCCGCCTCGATCCGTGCCGCCAACGCCTTCACCGCGGTGGTCTTGGCCAGCCCGGGCGCTCCCTCGACCAGCAGATGACCGTCCGCCAACAAGGCCACCAGCAGGCAGTCGATCAAGCGAGGTTGACCGATGATGCAGCACTGCAAATCGTCGCGCAGTCGCGTGAAGGACTGCTGCAGTGGGCTCAGCGACGGTGTTTCGGGCATATCCATGATCGTTTCCGTTCTTGGGGTGCATCAGACCTGGTTCGCCACCTTGCGATGCGCGGATGGATCGGGCGGCGTGCTACAGACCATAACCGGCATAGGAAGTTTAATCAGCCACCCATGCCGTACGACCTGCACAAAAAAAGAGGCGGCCGAAGCCGCCTCTTTCAAACGCTGTGCACCGGAGCCTATTGCAACGTATCGCTGAGGATGCGTGGCGTCACGAAGATCAGCAGTTCGGCCTTGGTATTAGTGCGGCTGGTGTTGCGGAACAGAATGCCGACACCCGGAATATCACCCAAGCCAGGGACCTTACTGATCGTATTGGACTTGTTGATTTCGTAGATGCCACCGAGCACCACGGTCTGACCATTGTCCACCAGCACCGACGTGTTGATCTCGCGGGTATCGATGGTCGGGATCTTGCCGCTGCCAGGCGCGTCCACGTAACCGGCCAGCGCGTCCTTCTTGACATTGATCATCAGGTAGACGCGGTTGTCGGCGGTGATCGTCGGGGTCACCTTCAACTCCAGCACGGCGTCCTTGAACTGTACCGTGGCGGTACCGCTACCCGCGCCGCCGCCGGCACTGTTCTGGAAGGTCACATAGCCGATTTCCTGGCCTTGGCGGATCACCGCCTCCTGCTGATTGGCAGTGATCACTCGAGGACTGGAGATCACTTCACCGCGGCCCTCGGTCTGTGCGGCGGAAAGCTCCAGGTCCAGCGCGTAGTTGGCGCCGAGAATGGCCAGACCGAAGGTGCCGCTCGGCGCTGTGGCAGGCAAGTTGACATTGAAACCACCCGATGTGACGTTGCCGCCGCCGATGCCGGCGGTCAAAGCAGGCGTTGCTGTGGCGGCATTCTGGAACTGCGTGTTGTTCACCCGGCCGTTGATGCCGAACTTGGCGCCCAAGTCACGAGTGAAATCATCCGTGGCCACCACGATGCGCGACTCGATCAGCACCTGCTGTACCGGCTTGTCCAGCACCGCGATCACATCACGTATCTGCTTGATTTTTTCCGGCGTGTCGTTGAGCAGCAGCGTATTGGTGCGCACGTCGAAGGACACGCTGCCGCGCGGCGATAGGAAACCGCGTTGAGTGTTAGCACCGCTGGAACCGCCACCGCCTTGCATGCTGCCGGTAGTCAGCAGCTTGGCGATATCCGCGGCCTTGCCATAACTGATCGGCACGTAGTCGGTGACCAGCTCGGCGGTGTCCTGCGCCTTCAGCTTGGCATCGGCCAGATCCTGCTCGTACTTGGCCAGTTCGGCTTGTGGCGCGACCCAGACCACGTTGCCGTTGCGACGCTTGTCAAGGCTCTTGGCACGCAGGATCACGTCCAGCGCCTGGTCCCACGGCACATTGACCAGCCGCAAGGTGACACTGCCGCCGACGCTGTCCGAAGCCACCAGATTGAGTCCGGAAATATCGGCGATCAACTGCAGTGCCGAACGCACCGGAATGTCCTGGAAATTGAAGGTGACGCGCTTGCCGTTATAGCCCGGCTCCTGACCCAGCTTGGCCAGCTTTTCATCTTTGGCGGCGGCTTTCTTCGGTGCCACTTCAACCACGTATTGATCGGCGGTCTGATAGGCCGAGGTCTCCACATCGCCCTTGACCGCGATTTCCAGGCGGGCACCGCCGCCCGTGCCGGCACGCGTGATGATGGATTGCACCGGCGTGGCGAAATCCAGCGTATCCAGGCGCTGAGCAAGATTGGGCGGCAGGTTCGCATGATCGATGTTGACCAGCACCTTGTCGCCCTTGCGGGTCATCTCGGCGTTCGCGCCGCCCGCGCTGAAGCTGACCAGCACACGACCCTCGCCGTTCGGACCGCGGCGAAAATCGATGTTGGAGATCGCCGGACCATTCGACGAAGACGGCAGCGCCTTGCTCGGATCGATGGTGGAAGCCGTGGTCACGGACTGGTCCGCGCCGCCGTTGTTGACGGTAAGTATCAGGCTGTTGCCTTCGACCCGCGAGCGGTAGCTCGATTCGCGCATCAACTCGATCACTACCCGGGTACGTCCGCCAGCGGCTACCGCGGATACGCCCGAGGTCGAGCCCTTGCCGATATCGAGATGCCGCGCGGCCGCGTTGTCGGTGTCGGCGAAGTCGACCGCGATGCGCGGTGGATTCCCGGTGGTGAATATCCTCGGTTGCGGCACCGGCCCGCCGAAGTCCATATGCAACTCGACGCTGCCGCCAGGCAGTGCGTCATAGCTGATGTTCTTCAGCGTGGTGGTGGCTGCCATCGCGGCGCTGGCCCAGGTGGCGCCGGCGATCAGCAGGCCCATCAACGTGTAACGGATCGCATGGCGCATGACACGGCCCCGGACGGATTGGATTTGGTTGGTCATTGCATCAGCCCCTGTATTTCCTATTTCGCGTCGAGCGCGATGCTGGCGGGACGTTCCATCCAGCCACCATTACCGTTGGATACCAACTCGACCAGGTCAATGTGATCTTCACTGATCGCGGTGACATGCCCGTAGTTCTGCCCCATGTATTCGTTGGCATGGACGCGATGGATCACGCCACCCGGATCCTTGATCAACACTTCCATGCCTGCGCCGACACCGACTGTGCCGACCATCTTGAGACTGTCCAGTGCGAACATCTCCAGTGGCTGCTTGGCGCGATTGGCATCCGGTCGCGGACCGGTAGTCGCGGCATTGGTCTGCAACTCGGCCGTACTCGGACTGAACGGATCGCGTCGATCCTGATCGTCGTACTTGAATGTCTCGAAGGTCTTGATCACCGGCAGCGGCTGGATCGGCGCACCCTTCTTGGCCTTTTCCTGCGCAACCCAGTCGCGCAGATCCGACATGCCCCGGGTACAGCCGCTAAGCACCAGTGCGATACCCAGCATCAGCAGGAGCCGCACCATGGATGCCGGCTTGGCGGGAGCAAACTTGTTCATCATTTCGCTCCCCTCGCCTTGCCTTTGCCACCGGCAGTCGCCGCTGCGCTTTCTTCGTCGTCCAGGTAGCGGTAAGTCTTCACGGTGCCCTGCAGTACGAGTTGACCCGCGCTGACGCCTTTGCCCGGCGCTTTCGGAGTCAGCGAAACGTCATGCAAGGTCAGGATCACCACTCGCGGCAGCGAAGCCACGCCGCTGATGAAGGTGCCGAACTGATGATAGGTACCGGTCATGCGCAGCGTGATCGGTTTCTCCGCGTAGAAATCCTTCGGAGTTTCCGGACCCGGCTGGAACAGATCGCTTTCCAGCCCCGCCGACTGCGCGGTTTGCGAGATGTCAACCAGCAATTCGGGCATCTCGGTCTTGCTGGGCAGCTGGCGCAGCAACTGGCGCAACATGTCCTGCATCTCGTCGAGCTGCTGTTGCAGCGCTTCGAGATTGACCGACTTGGCCTGCTTGGCCGAGAACTCCTGTTTGAGCTGGTCTTCCTTGCCAGCCAGCGTCTTCAAGGTGTCCTGCTGATCGCTGACGAAGAAATACCAGCCGAACAGCAAGACCACGGCGCACAGCAGTGCGATGAAAAACACCTTGACCGATTGCGGCCAGCCACCGACGTTGTTGCGGTCGAGGTTGCGAATATCGTCGAGGAACTTCATGGCTTGGCTCCTACCGTGGCAGGCGCACTTACCGGTTTGGCCTCAGGCACCACCCGTTTCGCCGGCGCGTCGGCGGGCTTCGCGGGCGCAACTGTCGTTGCCTTGGCGGCGGTGCCGGACGTTGCCGGAGCCGCTGATGCCGGAGCCGCGCTGGAACCGACCTCGGCGGGCTGCACCGGCTCCTTGCCGGCGTCGGCCTCATCCGTCTTGGGCCGGCTCAACGTCACATCCAGGCCGAAGGAATACGGCATGCGGGTGGCGTCATGGGTGTTTTCGGTCTTGCGCAGATCGGTATGGCCCATCCACGGCGAGCTTTCGACATTGCGCATGTATTCGGCGACGCTGGCGTTGGATTGCGCCACGCCATCGAGCGACATGGACTGGCCGTTCTGCTTCAGCCCGCTCAGGCGCGCGCTGGAAGGAATCGTCTTCACCAGTTCGTCGAACAAGTGCACCATCTGCGAACGGTCTGCCTGCAATTGCTCGATGATCTGCTTGCGTGCCAGCAGGTGCTCACGCACCTTTTCCAGATCCTTGATCTTGGCGATGCGCACGTCGAGTTGCTTGATCTCGGTCTGCAGATACGTGTTGCGCTCGTTCTGGTTGTCGATCCGCTGATCCATCCAGAATATCCACAGCAGCAGCACGCCCAGCGCCACCACGAAGGCGGCGACCAGTTGCATGTAGAACTCGCGCTCGCGGAGCTTGCGTCGCTCGGCGCGCCACGGAAGTAGGTTGACGTGTGCCATCAGTCGAAGCTCCTCAAGGCGAGGCCGACCGCGATCATCAGCGCGGGAGCGTCCTGCGCCAGCGACTGTGCCTGCACCCGTGGCGACAGCGACATGCGGGCCAGCGGATTGGCGACGACACACGGCACCCCGAGCTGCTCTTCCAGCATCGGGCCCAGTCCTTCGATCGAGGCGCAACCACCGGCCAGCACCACCTGATCGACCTTGCTGTATTCGCTACCGGCAAAGAAGAACTGCAACAGCCGGCTGATCTGCTGGATCAGCGATTCCTTGAACGGCTCCAGCGCCTCGGTCTCATAGGACTCGGGCAGGCCGCCCTTGCGCTTGGCGCGGCCCGCTTCTTCGTAGGAGAGCCCGAAGCGGCGCATGATTTCGTCGGTCAATTGCTTGCCGCCGAAAACCTGTTCGCGCGAATAGATGGTGCGCTGGTTGCGCAGCACCGACAGCGTGGTCATCGTGGCGCCGATATCGACCACCGCAACCAGCGCATCGCGGCCGACGTTGAGCTGGTCGGCCACCATCGCAAACGCGTTCTCCATCGCGAACGCCTCGACGTCGATCACACTTGCGGTGATTCCGCCCAGATTCAGCGCCGCCACGCGCATATCGACGTTCTCGGTACGCGAGGCCGCCAGCAGCACGTTATTCATGTCGGGGTTGTCGCGCACCGGCCCGATCACCTCGTAATCGAGGCTGACTTCGTCGATCGGGTAGGGGATGTACTGGTTCGCCTCGACCTGGATCTGGCCTTCCAGATCGTCATCGGAAAGCTCGCCGGTCATCGGAATGATGCGGGTGATCACGGCGGAGCCGGCCACCGCGGCCGCGCCGTGCCTGAGCTTGGAACCCGAACGCGCCAGCGCGCGACGAATCGCCTCGCCTACCGCCTCGACTTCCACGATGTTCTTTTCGACCACGGCATTGGGCGGCAGTGGCTCGACCGCGTAATGCTCGACGCGATAGCGACCGCCCACTTGACTTAGCTGCAGCAGCTTGACGGCAGTCGAACTGATGTCGACACCAATCAGCGCCGGCTTCTTGGGTGTAAAGAGCCCCACGGTGTTTCCCCCTTGCCGCTGACGCCCGTAGCCAGAATCCTGGCGGGGTGCGCAGTGGCATTAAATCGAAAAATTAACGTAATGGCAACGGTCTACAGAAACTTTCTCAAGTAATTGACGTGATGTCCAACACAATTGTGGAATCCCCTCAAGTGGCGCGACCCTTGCTTTAGCCAACCCTGCCGCATGTGCCGAATACTGCTACATCTATACTCTGCCATGTTTTGACTCAGGTCTCGCTATCCCCACACCATGCGAATTTTCAAGCGTTTGTTGCGCTGGGCATTGATCCTGGCCTTTTCCGGTTTGCTCCTGGCAGTTGTCGCAGTTGGCGTGGCGTACTGGCTGATAGCCCCCAGGCTCCCCTCGGTGGCGGACCTCAAGGACTACCACATGCAGGTGCCCCTGCGCGTATTGAGCGCGGATGGCAAGCTGATCGCCAGTTTCGGCGAGACGCGACGCATTCCGGTGGCCATCGAAAATGTGCCCGATCGGCTCAAACATGCGGTGCTGTCGGCCGAAGACGCGGATTTCTACCACCATCCAGGCGTGGACTGGCACGGCATCGTCCGCGCCGGCTGGCACGTCATCGCGACGGGCGGCGACAAGGGGCCCGGCGGCTCGACAATTACCCAGCAAGTGGCGCGCAACATCTTCCTGAGCCCCGAAAAGCTCTACTCACGCAAACTCACCGAGATCTTCATCGCGCTGCGCATCGAGCATGAGCTCAGCAAAGACCAGATCATCGAGCTGTATCTCAACAAGATGTTCCTGGGCCACCGCTCGTATGGCGTGGCCGCGGCGGCGGAGTACTACTACGGCAAGACACTGGACCAGCTGACCGTAGCCGAATGCGCCATGCTCGCCTCGACCTTCCAGCTGCCTTCGATGGTCAACCCGATCAACAACCCCAAGCGCGGGATCGCCCGCCGCAACTGGGTGCTGGGCGAGATGCTGCGGCACAACTACATCACCAAGGCGATGTACGAGCAGGCCATTGCCGAGCCGAACCGCGCCTATCCGCACGAACAGCCGATCGAAGTGGATGCGCCCTATCTGGCTGAGATGGTGCGGCGGCAGGTACTCGACCGGTTCGGCAACGACGCGCTCACCGAAGGCTATGTGGTCAAGACCACTCTGCAGAGCAAGAACCAGCAGATGGCGGTGGAAGCCTTGCGCGACGGGCTGATCATCTACGATCACCGGCACGGCTGGCGCGGACCGGAGGCCCATCAGGATCTGCCCGCGGATGCCGGTGCAGCGGAATACGACAGCCTGCTGTCCAGCTACACCAACGTTTCCGGCTTGCTGCCGGGACTTGTCACGACCAGCGATGCCAGACAGGCGACGATTTACCTGCCCAGCCACGAAAACGTGATCCTCGATCTGGCCGCGATGAGCTGGGCGCGCCCACATGTCGACGATGACCGCGTCGGCGCCGCGCCAACCAGTGTCAGCAGCCTGCTCAAGCGCGGCGATATCATCCGGCTTGCGCGCGACGAGAAAGGCGAGTGGCAGCTTGCGCAGATTCCGGCCGCACAGGCGGCGTTGACTTCCATCAATCCGGAAGACGGTGCGATCCAGGCGCTGGTCGGCGGCTTCAACTTCGTGCGCAGCAAGTTCAACCGCGCCGTGATGGCGGCGCGCCAGCCCGGCTCGAGTTTCAAGCCGTACCTGTATTCGGCTGCCTTCGAGCGCGGTTTCACCCCTTCCTCGATCGTCAACGATGCGCCATTGGCATTGCCCGATCCGTCGAAGCCGAATGGCCTGTGGACCCCGTCCAACGACGACGACAAGTTCGCCGGGCCGATGCGACTGCGCGAGGCACTCGTGCAGTCGAAGAACCTGGTTTCGGTACGCCTGCTCGACGCGATCGGTGTGCGTTACGCGCGCGAGTACGCCACCCGCTTCGGCTTCTCGCTGGATGCGATCCCGGCCAACTTGTCGATGGCGCTGGGTACCGCGTCGGCGTCGCCGATGAGCATGGCCCGCGGCTACGCGGTGTTTGCCAATGGCGGCTACTTGGTCACGCCGTATTTCATCCATGAGATCGACGACCGTAGCGGCAAACCGGTCTACGTGGCGAATCCCGCACGCGCTTGCCGCAGCTGCCAGGAGCGTCTTCTTGACTCGCGCCCGCCCGGCCCGCCACCGGCCAACATGCTGTCGACCCCGGCCAACAACCTGGCCAGCGCCACCGCGCCTGCGGAATCCAGCAGCGTCGACGGCGTCGGCGAAGCCGTCTTGCCGGCCGACGTGCATGGCGAGAATGCGCATCCGCCGGTGCTCGCGCCGCTGGTGATCGATGCACGCAACGACTATCTGGTTACCTCGCTGATGAAGGACGTGATCCTGCGTGGCACCGGCTTCGCCGCCAAGGCGCTGGGCCGCGACGATCTCGCGGGCAAGACCGGCTCTACCAACGATCATCGCGACGCCTGGTTCGTCGGCTTCAACGGCGACTTGTCGACGGCAGTCTGGGTCGGCTTCGACGACTACACCTCGCTGGGCCACGGCGAGTTCGGCGCCAAGGCGGCGCTTCCTATCTGGATGGACTACACGGCCGCCGCCCTCAAGGATCTGCCGCCGAGCACGTTGCCGATGCCGCCGGGAATCAGTACGGTATTGATCAACCGCCAGAATGGACTGCCTACCGCCGCCGGCGATCCGGACAGCATGAACGAAATATTCAAGGTGGAAGATGTCGATCGGCTGCGCAGTCAGGCCGCCCAGCAGAAGGAGCAGGATCAGCAGCACGCCTACGACATCTTCTGACCAACGAGGCGGTCCGGGCACTGCGGACTTCACCCTCGCTGCCATCCACTGATGAGGAGCGCGCCATGTCTCGAGGCGAACACCACCGCATCCATGCGCATGATCGCTTGCAACGCAATCGCGTACGCATCGCCCAGGAAGCCGCCCGCCTGATGAGCGAACACGGCATCCGCGATTTTCACCACGCCAAGTTGAAGGCAGCCGAACGCCTGGGCATTCTCGAAACGCAGGCGTTGCCGCGCAATCTGGAGATCGAGCAGGCGCTGCGCGAACACCAGCGCCTGTTTCTCGCCGACAGCCAACCGCAGTTGTTGCGGCAACGGCGCGAGGCCGCCGTCGAGGCAATGCGCTTTCTCGCCGCGTTCGAGCCACGCCTGGTCGGCGCCGTGCTGGAAGGCACAGCCGACGCGCACTCCGCCGTATGCCTGCATGTGTTCAGTGACGATCCCGACGCGGTCGCGCTGTACCTGCACGATCACGGTGTACCGTTCGAAACGCAGAACCGCCGGCTGCGCAGCAGCCGGGATGATCAGCCCGAGTACCCGGTCCTTTTGTTTGCCGCCGACGAGCTGCCATTCGATCTCACCGTGCTGCCACGCGACGCGCTGCGCCAGGCGCCGCTCAATCGGACCGACGATCGGCCAATGCGCCGCGCCACGCTGGCCCAGGTGGAAATCCTGCTGGGCGAGAGCTCAGACGAAGACTTCGAGCAGCGACTGAGCGCCGCGCTGCGCTGAACCGGATCACCTCATCCCCATCACATATGCAAACGCCCCGGTCGAAGCCGGGGCGTTTTGCTGTAGGACGCGTGTTGCCGGATCGCGGATCAGCGCTTGGCTGTCGGTACGTAATCGCGCACATCGGCGCCGGTATAGATCTGGCGCGGGCGACCGATCCGCGATCCGGGCGTTTCATGCTGTTCGATCCAGTGTGCGATCCAGCCTGAGGTACGTGCGATCGCGAACATCACGGTGAACATCTCGGTCGGAATGCCAAGCGCCTTGTAGATGATGCCGGAATAGAAGTCGACGTTCGGGTACAGCTTGCGCTCGACGAAATAATCATCCTTCAGCGCCGCCTCTTCCAGCTTCATCGCCACGTCGAGCAACGGATCGTTGACACCCAACTCGGCCAGCACCTTGTGGCACATCTCGCGGATGATCTTCGCGCGCGGATCGAAGTTCTTGTATACGCGATGGCCGAAGCCCATCAGGCGGAAGCTGTCGTTCTTGTCCTTGGCCCGCTTGACCGCGGTCTCGACTTTGTCCGGCGTACCGATTTCCTTGAGCTGCTTGAGCACAGCCTCGTTGGCACCGCCATGCGCCGGCCCCCACAACGCGGTGATGCCTGCGGCGATCGACGCATACGGATTGGCACCGGTCGAACCGACCAGACGCACGGTCGAGGTGGACGCGTTCTGCTCATGGTCGGCGTGCAGGATGAACAGCAGGTCCAGCGCCTTGGCGGCGACGGGATTCATCTGCAGCGGCTCGCTCGGCACCTCGAACATCATGTGCAGAAAACGGTCGACGTACTCCAGGTTGTTGCGCGGATAGCGCATCGGCCAGCCGATCGAATAACGGTAGCAGGCGGCGGCGATCGTCGGCATCTTGGCGATCAGGCGGATCGCGGCCAGCTTGCGGTCGGCCGGATCATCGACATTGAGGTCGTCGTGATAGAACGCCGACAACGAAGCCACCGCCGCAGCAAGCATCGCCATCGGATGCGCGTCGTGGTGGAAGCCATGGAAGAAGTTCTTCTGCGCCTCGTGCATCATCGTGTGGTGCGTGATGTCGTGCTCGAAGCCCTCGAACTGCGCCTTGTTCGGCAGCTCGCCATTGAGCAACAGGTAGGACACCTCGAGGAAACTGGACTGCTGCGCCAGCTGCTCGATCGGGTAGCCGCGATACAGCAGCACGCCCTCGTCGCCATCGATATAGGTGATCGCGCTCTTGGTGCTGGCGGTGCTGCCGTAACCGGGGTCGTAGGTGAAGTGACCGGTGTCCTTGTACAGCGTGCCGATGTCGATGCACGCCGGGCCGAGCGTGCCGCTGATCAGCGGCAGCTCGCTGCTGCGGTTGCTCGACTCATCCACCAGCTTGACGATCTTGGATTCGGACACGGAAACCTCCTTACATGTGGGTCGCCGCCGGCGGCAACCGCGATGACGGCGCTACCCAGCGAGGGAATGTCTGGCACCGCACTCGGGGAAAGATGCGATGCAACGGACGCCGTGGCGTCAGCTCACCGACCATTATCGCATAAGGCCCCATCCACATTCGACGGCGAATGGTCGAACCCCAGGCACGAAAAAACACGGGGCAAGTCTGCACTTGCCCCGCGCTTTGATTCGGTATCTTCGAGTCGGAATCCTGGTCGACCAGCGCGAAGCGCCGGCCGATGGCATCGCTTACTCTTTGACCGTGCCCGCATAGCGGCGACGGAACTTGTCGACGCGGCCGCCGACATCCAGCGACTTCTGCTTGCCGGTGTAGAACGGGTGCGAATGGCTGGAGATATCCACCTTGATCAGCGGGTACTCATTGCCGTCTTCCCACTTGATGGTTTCCTTGCTGGACATGGTCGACTTGGTCAGGAACGAGAAGTCGGACGACAGGTCCTGGAACACCACCGGGTTGTAGTTCGGATGGATAGCAGGCTTCATGACGGGCTCTAAAGCGGTGGTGAAAAGAGCGGCATTGTAACGAGAAATTGACCGCCGCCGCAAGCCTGCGCCCATTCAAACGCCGAACCGACGTACCGGCGCGAGCCCGCGCATCCCTCAGCCCTGCGCGCCCAGGGCCCGCCGCACCATGGCGGAAAAGCGGGCGTGATCCACTTCCAGCACGATATTCGCCTGCGCCGGGCGACCCAGCCGCGTGGCCCAGTCGACCACCGTGGCGCCGCGAGTCAGTCGACCATCCAGCTCCACCGCCACCGCACGCGTCTCCCGGCGGGTGACGATAGCCGGGTCGATCGCCACCGCCATCGCCAAGGCATCGGCGGCGATCAGGCCGCGGCGGGCATGCGTCGCGTTGTACTGGCGCGCCGTGGCGACGATCCGTCCGAAGAAGTCCGCACGCCGGTCGCCGGCCGCCAGCCAGCCATCGAATTCGGCATCGTCGAAGGCATGCCGCAAGGTGGCCTCCCAGTCGACCAGATCGAATGAAGGGAACGCTTCGAACACCACGTGCGCCGCCTCCGGATCGAAGCCGACGTTGAACTCGGCCGGTACCTTGCCGGTGTTGCCATGGCCGGTCACCGCCCCACCCATCACGACCAGCCGCGCGACACGCTCGGGCAAGCTGGGATCCAGCCGCAGCGCCAGCGCCAGATTGGTCAACGGCGCCAGCGCCACCAGGGTCAGTTCGCCCGGACGCTCACGGGTCAGCCGCAGCAGTGCCAGCGCGGCCGACTCGGCCGACAGCGGAGCCTTCGGTTCGGGGAAACCGACATCGCCGAAACCATCCGTGCCGTGCACGAACGCCGCGTCCTCGTCCGCCGCACGCACCAGCGGCGTGGCACACCCGGCGAACACCGGCGCGGTGCTGCCCAGCAGATCGAGCAAGACGCGCGCGTTGCGCACAGTGTGGTCGAGTCCCACGTTGCCGGCGGCGATGCTCAAGCCGGCGATGTCGGCATGCGCATGCGCCATCAAGATCGCCAGTGCATCGTCCACGCCGGGATCGGTATCAATCAGGAGTTGCGGTTTGCTCATTGAATAGAAGTCGGCGAATAGAAGTGGGCGTGGGATAGGGGTCGGCTTGATGCAATGGACTAGCTTAGCGGAACGGACACGACAGATAGCCGCGCTTCACGCATGGACGAACCGCGCGGCACCGCCGATCCAGCGCTCGATCAGCTGCCCGGTCTGCCGCGGATGTTCCTTCAACATGTGCTCGCCGACCTGTTGCACCGCCAGCAGCAGATGCGCGTCGCGGGTCAGGTCGGCGATGCGGAAACTGAGTTGGCCGGTCTGGCGGGTACCGAGCACTTCGCCGGGACCGCGCAACTCCAGATCCTTTTCGGCGATACGGAAACCGTCATTGGTGTCGCGCATCACCTGCAGCCGCTCTCGTGCCAGCTGGCCCAGCGGCGGCTGATACAGCAGCACGCAATTGGAAGCGAGCGCACCGCGGCCGACGCGACCGCGCAGCTGATGCAACTGGGCCAGGCCGAGTCGCTCGCTGTTCTCGATCACCATCAGGCTGGCCCTGGGCACATCCACGCCGACCTCGATCACCGTGGTCGCCACCAGCACGGCCAGCTCGCCGGCCTTGAACGCGTCCATCACCGCCTGCTTTTCCTTGGGCTTCATGCGGCCGTGAATCAGGCCGATCCGGAATCCGCTCAACGCGGTGGACAGTTCGGCGTGCGCCACTTCGGCTGCCTGCGCCCTCAGTTGCTCCGATTCCTCGATCAGCGTGCACACCCAATACGCCTGGCGTCCCTCGGCGCAGGCGGCGTGGATGCGCTCGATCACTTCCAGCCGCCGCGCATTCGAGATCGCGATGGTCTGCACCGGCGTGCGGCCCGGCGGCAGCTCGTCGATCGAGGAGACATCCAGATCGGCGTACGCGCTCATCGCCAGCGTGCGGGGGATCGGTGTGGCGGTCAACACCAACTGATGCGGCACCAACTCGCCATCTTTACCCTTGTCGCGCAAGGCGAGTCGCTGCTGCACACCGAAGCGATGCTGTTCGTCGACGATCACCAGCCCGAGCCGCGCAAACGCCACTCCTTCCTGCATCAAGGCATGCGTGCCGATCACTACCGAGGCCTCGGCGGCGACCCGCTCCAGCGCCAGCTTGCGTGCCTTGCCGGTCACCTTGCCGGCCAACCATGCCACCTCGATGCCGAGCGGCCGCAGCCAATGCCGGAAATTGTGCAGGTGTTGCTCGGCGAGTAACTCCGTCGGCGCCATCAAGGCCACCTGATGACCCGCTTCCACCGCGGCCAGCGCAGCTAGCGCGGCAACGACCGTCTTGCCGCTGCCGACATCGCCCTGGACCAGCCGCAGCATCGGCTTGGCCTGTGCCAGGTCCTGCGCCACTTCGGCGCTGACGCGCTGTTGCGCCGCAGTCAGCTGGAACGGCAGGCCACCCAGCAACTGCGCGCGCAGGACGCCATCTCCGCCGCCCAGCTTCGGTGCATGCCGGCGACGCACCGCCGCACGCATGCGTTTCAGACTCAAGTGCTGGGTCAGCAGCTCCTCGAACGCCAGCCGCTGTTGCGCCGGATGCAGGCCAAGCATGAGCTGGCCCAGATGCGCATCCGGTGGT
>Ga0070713_100001101_pt1 | contig 17240 bp, 25 predicted proteins | sample LARL82metaG_FD_65465 | JGI IMG/M metagenome (GOLD analysis project Ga0070713, IMG submission 65465) | Corn, switchgrass and miscanthus rhizosphere microbial communities from Kellogg Biological Station, Michigan, USA - LAR L8-2 metaG | ecosystem: Host-associated > Plants > Roots > Rhizosphere ...
TACGTTGTAGTCGTACCGCCAAAGCTTCGAGAATGGTTCTGCAAGCTGCTGCGGTACCGGATTGGAGATAGGCCGACCCTGCCAGAATTTGTCAGGCTCGTAAGTGTATTGGATATTCCATTCGTTATTGAAGGGCTCCGCCAATTCCTCAGGAATCTGGTTATACGTCGGGGCACCTTGCCAACCGACCCAATCCACATTATAGTCGTAGCGCCACAGTTTGGAGAACGGCTCCGCCAACTGCCACGGTATTGGATTAGATGTTGGTTTGCCTTGCCAATACTTATCGGGTTCGTACGTATATTGGATGTTCCATTCATTATTGAATGGTTCCGCCAACTGCCAGAGTGGAGGATTATCCGTCGGTGTACCTTGCCAATACTTATCGGGTTCGTAATCATACCGCCATAGTTTGTAGAATGGTTTGACCAGCTGTATCAAGGCCGTGTTATCAGTCGGTGTACCCTGCCACTTGTTCGGATACTCGACATCGTAGTCCCAACGCCACAATTTAGTTGGTACTTGCCCTCCTGCACCAAACATCCGCTGTTGGGTCAGTAGACCGATTATAGCAGATGGATCTGGGTTACCTGGCCAGAAGGATGCGCCGGAGTCCCAGTTCTGATATCTAGACCAGAACTTCTCTTGTACCTGCCCACCGCCCCCGTGAATTCTCTGCTGGGTCAGTAGCGATATAACTGCGGAATTCTCAGGGCAGCCTTCCCAGAAAGGTTCCGGAACGTACTGAGTTCTAGATCGCCAATCATTGAACTTAGGCCCGGGGACTTTGCCAAAGAGGGTCTGATAAGTAGCGAGTGCTCCTAGAGCTCGGGGAGGCTCTTCTGCCTTCGGAACGATAAACGGCGCACGAACGATGCCGGTAGTGATAGTGCTACCAGCAGGAACGAACCCTACAACAAACGCAGCCCATGGAGACGATCTATTGGAGGTCGGCGCATACGTCTTCGCAGCGCTGGCCGTTTGGTTGCCACCGATGATTGACGACGCAGCGGCAGTCGTATTCTGAGCCAATCCACCGGTAGTCGTCCAGGTAGCATCCTGCGTCCAGGTAACCGCTGCGGAGCCTTTCTGCGTGCCGAATCCGATCAATAGGCTACTGGCAAACTGCGGGGTCCCAGATGCCCCAGAACTTAGCGCGGTGCCAGTTCCCGTAGCACGTACAGTGACTACATCGTCGAGAGGCTGGTTAGCATCCTGCCCTGTCGCATACATCGCTGAGAAGGCGGTCGTGGCAGCGGTTGTATTCCTATTGTAGGTAATCGACGTGACGGTGGATGGGTTATTACTAAAGAAATACACCCCGGCTACGCCGTTAGCGACAGCGTTATTATTTTGCGCGGAGGTGATCATCGCCAACTCGTCACCCGCGCTATCCTGGAAGAAACCCGGGAACTGCTGGCTAGAGTCGGACTCGTCAACGCCTACGATAATGAGAGACCCTGATGGGATACTTATGCTTGAAAGAACGAGCGTTGCGCCCGTTGCGCCTTCTACGCTGCCAAGGTCCGTTAGGGCCCACGTCATTTCAATAGCTCTTGCTCGATATTTACAAGGCCGTAAGTTCTCTGTGCCCGCGGATCGTTAGCATCGACCTTCTCGAAGGTCGGTTGGAGCTCAGGCTTCGTGCCGAAGGTATGCCAACCGTGAGGCTTCCCCTGCTCGTCTAGCATCACGTGCAGCGTGTTCTTGCCGTGGTGAGTATGAAGTGCAGGTCCATCTAGGTGTGTAGGATCGCTTGGACAGACGATCCGGAACACCCGCCTCTGCGGATCCTTCGCGTAATAGACGATGCCTACCTGAGCCATAGTGTCACATAAAGATGGTTGGTGTTCCAGGTTGGAGCATTCCGACGGATTCAGTTATCGCGACCCATCCGAAGGCCATCGATCCTGAAGTACCTCCTCGCACTACGTAGCAGATGTCGTCGGTCGGCCCAAAAACGTCGGTGTGGGTAGAATCCTCGAAGAAGCCTACAGTCGAGGCAGGGACCGATATAGTCTGGTTGCCATCAGCACCGTTCTTCCTAACCTTATGTGTTGTCGCTGCTGTGTACGTATTGGCAGAGACCCTCATACGGAAGTTGCTCGTCGTCACGTTGAATCCGTGCTGAATCTTCTGGGTAGATTCCGTAGTCGAAATGCCAGGACTACCAGTGAACGCATAGAATTGATCTGACGCGCTAAAAGAGAAGGAAGCCGATGTGCCGCTTATCATCTCAGACAGGTTAAATGTATCATAGGCGAAGAACGCCGTTGCTGTTATAACTCCGGCGCTTGCTCCCCCCGTCTGTTCATAGCATAGTGCGTCACCCGATATGAACGAATCTGTGTGGGTGGTGTCCTCGAACGCCCCAGTAGTACTGGCCGTAGACGTCACGGTCTGGTTGCCCGCAATGCCATTCTTTAGTGAGATCATCGTAAGGACGGAGGTGGTCGCCGTGCTGATAGTCATGGCCATATTTTGCCATGTTCCCCTCGACCGCATAACTACGGAGGCAGCGACTATTGAGCTTGCTTGGGACGTCGCGGCTTGGATTGGCAGAAAAATTTGAGCCCCGGGAATTACGCCGCCGAATCCAAGAATTTGAACGTGTCCGTTATCGGCCGTGAAGGTGAACTTCCCTACAAGTGGAATAAACGCTGTGCCGGCGCCGTTCAACTGGAAATCAATCGTATCCCCGATAGCATATCTGTCCTGGTGTGTAGTATCATAGACGGCCCCTGCAGTACTATCGGGTGGAGCTGCGACGTTGCCGGCATTCGCGGAATTCTGTCGGAGCTGAACCGAACGGCCCGTACCGTTAGCGTCGAAGTTAACCCCGAGCCTATCGACAAGCCCGGAGAACCGCATCGTTACGCTCTTATTGGCTTCGACCGATCCGTCAGAGGATGATAGCGCAGATACAGGAAAACTGAAATTGCCCAGCGTTACAGCCGTGGCCCGACCGAACCCACAGATGGTCGTTCCCATTACAAAGGTCCCGGCGTAGGTAGAGTCGTGTCGAGTACGAACTGTATCCCAGGAAACTGAGCTTGAAGGTTTAGAAGGCTCTGAACGCTTGGTAGTGAGGAGGCTTTGATAGTGATAACGCCCGTGTTCTGATCGATAGCCCAACCGGTACGAGCCGTAGGGACATCAGCAGCCATCGCAGCTTGCGCCTTATTCTTGTTCTGGTTCTCGGCGAGCACATTGGCTAGATGGGTTGCGCTGTTAGCAACGGCTGCATGACGAGTGCAGACTTTATGGGTGCGCAAGAACGTAAAGTTCCCGTCATCACTGTATTCAATGGAGCAGCCGCAGGTATCAGGGGACCAAAGTGTCATCGTTCTTCTCTAACCGTTGAACAGGTGGCATGGGAGTTCCTGGGAGCCCAGTCGACATTGGCTTCGGAGTTTCGTGGGACATAATATCGAGGAAGCAACCATCGCAGAAGATCGGATCGTAGTTTGGATCCTGAATCATTAGCTTCTTCCGAAGCGGTTCGTACTCGATTGAGTCACGTAGCTTACCCGATCTTCGGAGCTTCGCTACAAACGGGTTCCTGCACCGCTCGCAGATATACGTGTCAGGCCCGAGTCCCGATTGACCGTCCCGTGGTGATGGGCGTGAATAGTCACCGAAGATATAGTCGTATATTGACATGGCTTACTCCGGCCAAAAGATTGCATTGCGTGGATCGGGGAGCGCCTCCATCCGGTAACCTGGAAGCATTGCCTGAATGTCGGACACGTTAGACATCCAAACCTCCATGAAGACCAGTGGACGACAACGCTCGATCGTCTTGACAGCACCTGCCAACGCCCTGGATTCCATGCCCTCAATATCCAGCTTAATGAACCCGACATCCAAGCCGAGAGAGTCGATCGTAACCTCCGGAACATACTCCCTTGGGTGAGATCCTCCGGGCTGGTTCAGCAGGTTCAACGTGGACATTGCATTGTCGGAATCTACTTCGAGCTGAGCAACTTCAATCTGCCCAATCCTGTTGGATAGAGCTTGATTCTTTGCATGGACGTTGTGTCGATTGTTGAGTGCGATATTTCCACACAGAGCATAGAACAGGCGACGTTGCGGCTCAAACGAATACACTTCCCCCCAGCCATGCAGTGTCTTTGCGAGAGCTAATGTCCAAGTCCCAACATTCGCACCGCCATCGATCGCTACAATCCTTCCCTGGCGTTGCTGCCGGAGAGCCGCTACCCAGGGCATCATCTGCTTGATTTCCTCAGGTTCGTGGGCCCCTGTGTTGAGGATCTCATTGGATGCCCCACGGCTGTCCCAGCGCATTACGATCATTGGTCCGTGGACAGTCGAGCCTAACACATAGGACAGGTTTCGCAGATCGGAGGTAGTCATTCTGCTGCCTCCGACCTTGCTACGTGCTCATTGACCCACTTGTCGAAGTCGGCGAAAAGTTGCTTAACCGTCTCGTCCCAGCTTAGAGGGGACTTTTGTCGGTAGAAGACCATACTGTCGTAGAACTTGAGAGCGCCTGGATAAGTAGTGATTTCGTCGTACCTGACAAGATTCCACACAGGAAAGCCGCAAGCCCCGGCAAGATGTGCGACAGAGGTGTCAACGCTAATGATAAGGTCGAGCTGTTGCATTAGTCTCGCCGTGTCGCCTAAATCCTCCACCTGATCCATCGGGTTTACTAAATTAAGGCGCCGCATAACGGTTGGATCCGAGCGGTCCAACTGAAGCGAAACGAACGTGACGCTCTCCTTGTGCTCAAACAGGGGGTCTAGTGCAGCCAGCGGGATTGATTTGGCTTTCTGGATTCGGTCAGTCCATTTTTGGAGTGGCCGCTTACCAGAGAGCCAACACAGACCGACCTTCAACCCTTTAGGCAGGTCGAAGGGCGGGCCGAACTGCGGTACTAGATACCCCCTCTTATAGGGAATATTTGTCGGGTTGATATCCAAAAACTGCGGCAAATCGCTAATGCCGACACAGAAATCCACCTTGGTTGGCGGATGATCATACTGCGGGATCACCGTAATATTGCGGCCCTGTAATGAGTTCTTGATGATTCGGTACGTCGCAGGGCGAGCTCCAAGGATGATATTGGCCGCTGGGTAGCGATCCCTTAAGGCAAGAGCGTACCGAAGATCGAGGATCTCGTCACCGAGCCCCCCTTCCGGATACACAAGAATAGTCTTGCTAAGTGGGTTTTGTCCGTCCCACGCCTTGTAATACTGGCGTGTAATGCAGGTTAACGGCCCTTTATGGCGCCAGTACATCTCGCGATAACCGGCCTTCCAGTCACCGAGAGCGATTTGTACCCGACCGAGATTCTCATGTGCGCCGTGATCTCGTGGGTTGCACTCAATCGCCTTCTCATACTGTTTCTTGGCGTCTTCCAATCTCATCAGTCGGATGTATAAGTCACCAAGATCCTGGTGAACCTCGTAGGCAGAGCCAAACTTAAGCGCCTCCAAGAAGCAATGTTCCGCCTCCTCGAGTTCGTTCAGCCTACCGCAAATTACTCCTCTGTTACACCAGAGTGCTTGGGTCTTCTCGACGCTAAGAGCTTGGTTGAGATGCATCAACGCATTGAAGGGTCTACCGAGTCGATCCTCGATAAGACCCCTCATATGCCAAGCGCCGACGTGATTATTCTGTTCGAAGATCGCCTGCTCAAACAACTCAAGGGCGTCTTCGTAGAGCCCCTTGCCGCTAGCGACTAGACCATCTTCGTAGAGCTTGTCCGCGTTCATTGGAACCTCCCGTGGCAGCGGTCCCCATAGACTGAATGCCTATGGGGAAATCGGGGGAACCGATATCAGCGACTGGGACGCTTATAGCGGCTCGTAGATGATGTGCGAGCCAATGGCACCAGGAGTACCACCGGTAAACGCACTGAGCGAAGCTTCACCGTTCGAAGCGGTGTTGCCGAGGATGACAGGACACTCGTCCCACTTGTTCGCGCGCCAGAAAAACACGCCACCGAAGGCGTTCAGCGAGCAGTTCATCAAGTGGAGGGTCGACGAGCGTTGCGGCTTGGTAGTACCTTGGTTTCCTGTCACTGGAGGCGCAGCAAGCGCTGCAGTGGCGGGATCCATATAGGTGTCCATTACGCCGGCGCCAGAAGTCGGTGTGACCGCGACTGTCGAGTCACGGCTGAAGAGCATAAACGTCGGCGAAGAAGACGACGCAGCTTGCCCGGAGATCGAAATCTCGTGGACCTTCAGCTGTTGGGTCGACGAACCACCTGCCAGGAATCCTGGATAGGTGTTGTCGGTCAAGTTCGTAGTGTCGGCGAAGGCTGTTGGAGTAATGGTCGCACAAGAGAAGATTCTGCGGGCCATGATCTAGTCCTTTCAGGGTTGCAGGATAGAAGGCTGCGTTAGCGATTGCGCTTGGACCGATTTGATCCACTCGTCGATCCGCTTGGCTTGACATCTGCATTCGCCGTCCAACGCATACCGGACAGCGCACGGATCGTCGCAGATTGGCCTATCACACTGCGGACATTCCCCACGATTTCTCGTGCGGAGAGGGTTCTTGATAACGATTCTGTCGCAGTGGGAACAAGTGAAGGTAGCCGACTTGAACAATTTCGGCATACCAAAAGCTACGAGGCAGGAACGGCCGGCAGCAAGCGCTTCCTGAAAAGTGAATCCAGGCGATTCCCGATGGTCAATGATGACCTCGCCGTCACGTTCTGACTTGCGAAATACGCTCATGAATCGGGAGCCTATGACCTAGTTGTATGCGACTATTATACGACTAAATTGTGTGGCCTTCAAGACTGCTCATTTTGGTCATTTTATGGTCAGACATGTAGGCCAGTAGTGGACGGCCTCGCTGTACGACATATACTGTGGGTTTTGAACACCTCCCCTAACAACCCACCGCATCAAGTCACGAGGAAGGGGAATTGGCCTATTATAGTTAGTCATGTGGTACATGAAGCTTGCTTGTGGGGTGATACATGCGTGAGGTCTAGCGAATGCCGCCATTGTCATACAAGCCGACGCGCAATACCCATCAATGATTAGTTTACCATGCCGATGAATACTTTGGGCTTGGTGCACATATTGAGAGACTACTCCACCGGTATCTCCGTGGATTGTACAGGGATTACAAAGAGCCGCTGCTAAGAGCAGGTGGTTCATTTGCCGCCGTTAACTATGGGTATTCGGGATGCCAACGCTTGAAGCACTTTCGTCATGTCTTTCAGTGTCTCTCCAATCCTGGTCTCCATACGGATCTGCCACGCCTCGCGACTAGCTGCGTTGGCGTCAACCTTAGCAAGTATCTGATCAACGACCCTACTAAAGGTGTCCTTACGGACAAATTCATCACGCATAAACAGCTCTACCTGATTAACCTTTTCCCTAATAGCTTTCAGGCCCTCACCTGATTGGGACATGGTAGTCTGGCCAGCGAGTGCTTGTTCATCCTTCAGTAGCCTAAGTTCCTTATCAATCTCTTCCCTATGCAGCGCAATAGTCTTCATCAACTCGGTCTTAATGTTCCCGACCGCCCATACAGTTCCGCCGGTGGTGACTACGATTGTCACAAGAAACCCGAGAACACCAAGACCCACCATAAACCACTGGGATAAGGTCTCATGCTGAATAATATGCGTGATCTCGGCTCCTGCGCCTACACCAGCACCAGCACCGGCGGCTTGGGCTAGGTCCATCGCAGTCGAGAGTGGTATTTCCAACATCACGGGGTACCTGTTGGTTACTTAACGGTGTTAATCTTTTGCTGAGTCTGCTGGATTTGCTGTTCCAGCTCTTGAATCCGCTGCTCAACTGTCTGGCTTGGAGCCTTCTGTTCGTCCAGTTTTGCAGCGTACAAGGAACTTTGGAGCTGCTGTAGTTGCAACTGCCAGACGGCTCGAGTAGTATCAGCTTGCGCTAACTTAACAGGGGAGACCTGTTCGTTTACCCACCAATGGGTCGCAACTTCTGGTAACCCTAAGGCTGACCATGCCGGTGGTACCGCATTAACAGCACCTGCACTTGCAGCTATCAGGGCAAAGATTGAGGTCAGCCACTTACGAAACCGGGTTCCCCAAACCAGCGTCGTGAAGTTCATCTTACGTCTCCTGCTCTCCTACCCCGAAGACAGGATCCGGCTGTGCACCAGGCATTGCTGGCGAAGCGCTTCCACTCCCCGGGGCCGTTTCTGATGGGGTTGAATGTTCGAACACGGGCATGCGATTGTCGAAGGACACGATACGTCTTGCCTCTTGATCCGTGAACAGCGGCTTTACCTTGCTTGACCTAGCAAAGTCTTGGGACTTCGACAGGTTAGAAGCAGAGCGAGCCATCTGTGCAGAGGTCTGCGCACGCTCTAACGGATTGAGTTTGAACGCTTCCGGCCAGTTGATCTTGATACTAGTCGGCTTCGGTAACGTCCCGGCATTGATGCATACATCGAGGAATGGACGCAACACAACAGGATCTGCATACTCTGTGACGCGCTCAGAGACTCTTTCCGACCAAGCCGCACGGTCTTGCTGTGAGACGGTCTCGCCTCGGGAGGAGCCGACGAGGATGGACTGTGGGATTCCAGACGCTGCCGATAGTAGGGCAATGACGTTGTTGAATGCTCCTTGTGGGTCAGTCATCTTCCCTGCAAGTGGGTTGATCTTGACGCCACGTGTCCGGATAAATCGGCGGATCTCGTGCTGATAGTCCTCGACCTCCTGCTGCAGGTTCGCCTGGTCGTCAGGTGAAAGATCCATCTCCTTGTCGACGTCGATCTGCATACCGCGATTGGCAACCAACCAGAAAGCCTCCGATCCACCACCAACGATCTTCAATAGGTCGTCCAAGAGATTGGTTACGACTTCCAAGCGGCTCCTTCCGTAGACAGGATCTTCCAAGAGTCCTTCGGCTACGTGTAAGACCCTACTGGCATGGACGTCAAACTGCCTGCGACCATACTCACTAGAATAGGAATAGCCTTGGTTGCCAGTCCTCATCTCGGGGCGGAATCTCCCTGGGGAGACGGTGTAAACTTCGGGTAGGCCGAAACGCGGACTTCGATTATCCTCGTTGTATTCCCTAACTCTTACCGCAGCCTCAGCATAGGGTTGCAGGTAAAGAATCTTCCGCTTCGCCCCCGACGTTAACGGACGATCGAGTGGTTGACCGTCATCAAAACCAAACACGAGTAGGGCGAACTGTCCAAGTCCAGCCAGTTTGTCGAGCCGGATAATCTGCTGCCAAACGTTGATTCCGCTCAACGTCGGGTTTGTCAGCGTCTGCCAAGCATCTGAAAAGGCTTGGTCCGCAAGGATCTCTGGAGGATCTGCCCATGTTGACATAACAGGCTGATTGATAAGCCTCTGCGCCATGTCTTGACGAAGGTAGCGAGCAACGTAGTCATGCTGTTGCAGGAATCGCGTGTACCCGAGGACGGCATACATATCCCGTGCGCCGCCATATTGCATTCCCGACAACCACAGACGAACGCGATTGAACCACGCATTCATCGTCTGCGCGTTACCGCCAAAATCGTCCTCGTTGACGTTAGCTTTTAAGCCAGGAGGTGTTACTTGGTCCATTATCTACTCCCCCATGTAGCCGAACGGACGCTGAAAATAGCCTTCCGTGGCGGCCTGGTTGGGTCAGAAAGTTGTGGCTTGGGCAGCAAATCACGTCCCCAAGTCGCGGAGAAGATCTTCTTTCCGGTCAAATGACAGTAGCAAGCCGCTGCAGAATCTACCTGATCGTCGAAATCTCCTGTCGGGAACGTGTCGAATTCCTTGATAAACGCGTCATTCCACGAGCCTTTGAGTAGTTTTACCTTGCCAGATTCAGCCCCTGCTAGCATCGGTTGCGAGCGAACCAGCTTGTTCTTGGTCTGTGGGATCGGGATTACGCGGTATTCCGGGACGACATTGGCCTCGTAATGCGCAATTAACGCCTTTCCTGCGGCTCCTGGCTCTTGGAAAATGCCGATTTGCGTGCCCAGACCGTCCGCAATAGCAGTTTGTCGGACCAATTTCTCCAGTTCTTGCGGAGAGATTTGCCGTCTAATGACGTTTGTGATGCAGAAGAAGTCCCTTTCCCGCTCATAAATACCATGGACACCAGCAGAATAATCACCACCACCCTCAGTAGCAGCGATATCCCACATACGCATCTGCTTGACATGTCCAAAATCCGGCAAAATGTCGATTGGAGGCTTCAACCAATTGCCGTCGGCGATCTTAGAAGACTCGTCAACCGGCTGTTGTTGGTAGAGGGCACGAAAGAAAGTGGAGCCAAGATCCTCCTGGATCTCGTTTAGGGCCGCAAGATCAAAGCGTTCTGGGAATAACGGGTCCCCATTGACACGGCCGATCGCATCTTGTTCGCTCTCTTTAAGCTCAGCAATGGCCGGAAAGACGATATTTGTCCACCTTCCAGGCTGAGCTTTCAATAGACGACCAATCAGATCGTCAGAATGCCATCGGGTGGCGATAATGATGATGCTGGCGCCAGGTTCTAGCCTAGTACGCGCTGTGGTAACGTACCAATCCCAGACGTATTGGCGGTAAACAGGGCTCAGAGCCTCCTTGATTTCCTTGATGTAGTCGTCAATTACAAGAACATGAGCTCCACGGCCAGTGATAGCGCCGCCGAGACCAACAGAAAACATATATCCATCAGTTTCGGTAAGGAAAGCATTAACTCGACTAGCATCTCGTCGTATCTTTGCACGGAGTTCATCCTCATGATCTTGGATAAGATCTCTCACACGTCTACCAGCGACTTCGGCGAGATCAGCGCCATAGGCCGCCAGAATAACGTTGTGCTTAGGGAAGTTCTCTAAGATCCACGAGCTGGTCCCCACAGAAATCAACTCGGTCTTGCCGTGTCGAGGTGGTGCGGAAATAATGATTCGTGCCCCACCTCTAGCAATTGCTTGGGCGACAATAGCACTGGTATACTGGAGCCACGGAGCGGCAATCCATGCGCCTCCAGAGAGGTGGGACATTTGTGTCGCCGGTGTCAACCGCCAATTGGTTGCCAGCCTCTTTAGCAGACGCTGCTGCTCATGGTCGAAGGCAGGCATACTCATCGGCCTACTCTCAAGACTAGCTCTTGCAGCTGTTTAACGTCCCCCGCTTTCCTAAGAATGTCCCTGATGTCTAGTTCGCCATCCTCGGTGATTGTAGGACCGTTAGGGGCGGGGGAATTGGGATCACCAGGCTGTTGGATCATCGTTCGCATTGTAACTTCGACCGACTGGGCAGCCTTTTGTGGCTCCGCCTCTTTACGATCTGCACCGAGCGCTTTACGTTGGAGCTCGATTACTTGTGCAAGCGTCTTGACGAACTTGTCAGGCTCTTCCTTTAAGTTGTCCCAGTTGACCGACGGGGCAAGCTTCGTCAGTTGGGTAAGCAGCTTCTCCGCCTCAAGGAAATGGCGATCATCTGTCTTTAGGATCCGTTGTTGGCGCATCCTTTGGTGATGGACGACAGCCAATGCGTCGCTAGCTTGAACTCGGAATGCCCAGTAGTTTGTGTGGAATAGTGCCGCGGCGCGCCTTCCATAGTCCCTAGGGAGTAGGTGTAGTTGCCTGGCTCCTGGGAGGTTAAGGTAGTTCTCGAACACGTTGTAGTCGTCTGGGGACTCCCATGGTAACGCACACCATAAGGGAAGACCTTGAATACTTGGATAGCCTTCGTGGTAATCGATCTTTACTTCCGCGGCTTCCAAGAAGGACAAAACTTTTTGGTAGTCACCTTCCTGGATGTCGTTGAACATCTTCGGGTCTAGCAAGTCCGGTCGGTATATGTGTGATGGCAGCTTGTAGTCGTTTAAGGGGATGTGTTGTGATAGCGTGAGCACTAGCTCTGCATGGCTGCGAATGCTAGGGGATTGGTACTCCGGTGTGGAGACAAAGGGTCGAAGAGCCATTGGAATAGGTGGAGCCATAGGCTCTTCGACCAGTTGGGGGAGGCTCGGTGGTCCGTTGATAGTCGCTGGGACGGACCGAAATTGACGGTCAGCTGGGTTGTCAAGCCCTTCGTTCTCCCCTGGGAGAGGCTTTTGAAAGTGCTCGATTGTCAGCTGCTTCATAGTTATAACCTAGTGCAACTGGCGCTGTTGTATTCCCGTAAAGGATGCCATATGGCTGCCTCCAGAGAACAGTTCGTCAGCGGCTATTGCAAGGATGGAAATTAGTGCAATGGCTGCTATGATGAACTTGAGAATCTCCAGGATCCTACCAAACGGTGGGAACACGGTTGCAGCCCACTCGACGATCTTGATAACCACGTACCATACGAGCAGGACGACGATCACGCCAATAGCGAACCATAGAATGTTCAGGGGCTGGAGCGGATTACCTCCGCCCATCAAGACGCCTCTAATGGCGATGATGAAGGCGATAATGATCACACCCGCCACTGCGATTTGTGCGATCTTCTTGAAGTTCGGATCCGTTGGGATGAATTCCAACGCGGCCCAGATGATACCTCCGATCACGAAGAGGCCGACAACTACGATAAGGAAGTCGAACAGACCGGCCATTAGTGGGCTCCTTGGTAGCCACTCACCTTCATGCTAGAATTATAGGAGCTTATCGATCGATGGTCAAGCCGTCTCTTTCTGGTCATTTTATGGTGGCTCCATCAGGCGTGGGCCTCACTTTTCCGACGTGCAAAATTTTCGTGGTTGGGAAACCTACTGAGCGCGCGGCGCGGCCAAATTCGTCTACAAATCCGAAAATTTTTAGCCAATCCACCGCCAAGCGAATTATGCGTAGCAGCTAAGCAAACATAGCGCGGGTGATTATTTTAATATGCGTTATATTCATAATTGTAAGCAATGCAGCTTACTACAAGGAGATCCAAGATGTCGAAGAAAGAACAGACTGCGAACGTCGAGCTGAAGTTCGATCCAGAAAAGCTCAGCGTACTCACAACTACCAGCTCACGCATCCGCTACCTCGACGCGTGCGGAATGACGAGAGGCGAGATTGCGAAGACGCTGAACAAGCGCTATCAGCACGTTCGTAACGTTCTGATCACTCCAGTAAAGAAGGGCAGCTAGCAACAACAATAGGAGCGCGCAAATGCGCTCCTAACTCTTTCCGCTAAGGAGACTAGCCATGTTAGAGACGGTATGGGAACTATACCTAGTGTACGTAATGGTGCCGATGATCAATCACATCATCGTCGTGGATATGGGCGTAGTGACGGTAGCAGCCATAGCGATCTGGAAGAGGTGGTGACATGAGTGACGCAGTATGGATCTGGGTCTTCTTCAACCTCATCCTTCCCGTCATAATGATAATGTACGCCATCCACATCAACTGGTAAGGAGAGGGCTTCGGCCCTCTTTCTTTTGCCCCGAGAGGCCCGGGGACCGTGCGACCGCCCTGCGGGCCCACCCTGTAGGACCCGGTAATAGAGGTACTGGTTTTGAGCCAAGCAAATTCCGAATAGCAGCCCAGCGAAATGAGCGCGGGTGTTAATTTAGGGGGTGTGGTATATTGATCATGTTGAGACGAAAGGAGATCCAAATGTCCAACACAACCAAAACCCAAACCACTCTTCCAACCATCACCATTCCCTCCAACCTAACCACTACCTCTTCCAAAATTCGATACCTCCATTCCCAAAACCTAACTCGTTCCCAAATCTCCAAGTTCCTAAACATTCGGTACCAATGGGTCAGAAATGTCCTAATCACTCCTACCAAAAAATCCTAATCCAAACTGGGTGGGCCCAAAAAGCCCACCCTCTTTTTTTTTTTACCCTCCGGGACCGGGCAAGGGCCGGGACGTCCGGGGACCAGGCGGTCACGTCGGCCCTAAAGGGACCGGGCCCCCTACGGTCGGGCCAAAGAGGTACTGGTTTTAGACAGGCCTGCGGCCCGGGCGGGCTAGAAGTGGCCCATAGAGGTACTGGTTTTCAGCCCATCATTTTCTGCCGGGCAGACCAGCGTTTTGACCATTGGATTGACCTCTCGACCTGAGATATAATCTAATTGTTAGGTTGAGATGGTCTCAACCAACAACCAACTAGGAGTACGATCCATGACACGTAAACAAATCGACCAAGCGATCCAGGTTGCGGAGTCCCACGTCGAGGCAGCGCAGGTCACCGGGTACGATCCCGCCGTCCTGACATCGCTCCAGACCACCTCCGGTCGGATCCGGTACCTGGACGCGTGCGGTCTCAAGCGCGGGCAGATCGCCAAGATCCTGAACAAGCGGTACCAACACGTCCGCAACGTTCTGATCACACCGGTCAAGAAGTCCTAACGGTACGGAACTGGGGAGGTCGCAAGACCTCCCTTCTTTCTCGCCCGGAGGGACCGGTCATCATATGACCAGGCATCACACCTAGGCCTTCGCGACCCGGTCGTCCTGAAAGGGCCGCCTAGGGACCGCCCAAAGAGGTACTGGTTCTTGGCCCGGTCATATTATCACCTGAGGACCGGTCAGGGCATGCCGCCTGCATTGATGGGGCCGCCTAGGGAGGAGGTGTTGAGGTACTGGTTTTACGGGTGTGCCTGACTTTTCTGGTCTGACTAGTACTGCGGCGCGGTTGGCCCGGACCCCAGGTTCGCCCTACTTGGCTACCCTTTTGGTCGATCTACAGACCCGAATGTTCAACAATCTGCACGACATTTCTTAGGCTAACTAGGGCTAACTAATAGCGCCTGCCACGTATTTCTTTAACTATTTCAACGAGTTATTAGTTTCCCTGATTAGTTAGTTATTTTACTATTTATACTATTAGGAATATTTGATTATGGTCCTTTTTATATACCTTGTTCCCCTATTATCCTACAGTTAAAAAACTAACTAATCAATATAAGTAATAACTAGTTGATTTTATTCAACTATTTTTTGGTCCGAGCCCCTAGTTAGCCCTAATTAGCCAAGTCCACTCCCACCATCATTTTGACCATTGATTTGACCAGAGGACGTAATATATAATTTTAATATTGATGCAGATCCAAGGAGCAACAGATGGAACCTGTGACAAAGTACAACGTAGACGAGTTACGCGCGGCACTGAAGAGCTCACGGCACCCGCGCTACTTTATGGATCATTACGACGTAAGCCGGTTACTTGGTAAGAACCCAGGTAATCACCTTCCGGACGATGGTTTCGAGCTCGTGCATAATGGCGTGACCATTAAATGCGAGCCTATCGTTCGCGTTCCAGGTAAAAAGAGCAGTAAGCATCGGGTGTTCTATTATTGCGCGTGCTGCAAGTTCATACCGCTGGGGCGTGCACATCAGCACCTGCCGCATTGTGAAGCACGTGACAACACGGTCTAAGGACAAACACAATGACACTGATCGATCAAGGGGTTAAGCTGGTAAAACAGCTCATGGACGATCCGGACTACAATGCACTGTGCGACGAGTACGTACGCCAGCGCATCGAAGAGTTCGGGGCAGAGAATCTTCCTACCGAGGGGAGGTTCCAATTAGAGACCACGCTGGCAAGCGAGTTCACGTCACTCGTTTGCATCGGCGTACAGATCACATAGGAGCGACCATGACCATAATAACTAAGAACGTTCCCATACCGAAAGACCTACGGGGGCGTCCATGTAAGTACCCATGGTACCACATGGACGTCAACGACAGTTTCCTAATGCCGCCGGGAACAACAACGTTGCAGGCCCATACAGCCTGCAACAACGTCAACAGTCGACACGATCTTAAGTTCCGAGCAGTCAAGCAGGCCGATGGCCGCTACCGAATCTGGAGGATCAAATGACGCAGTTCGATCCAAAAACCAAAGACACCAAAACAGCCACTGCGGACTTCGAGACGTACTTCCTGAAGATCCCGAGAGCAGAGCTCGGTGGCTTGATCAAAGAGTACATTGCCGAGAGCAACCACGGCGGATGGGATGGTTTCTCGTCCCGTGACATTACAGGGATCAAGCGGATGCTGTTCGACGTCATGATGTACCACTACTACAGTGGTCATGGAGGGCCTGATAACCCGACCGACGAAGAACGCTACCAGCAATTCGCGATCGACACCAGCAACATCAACCCAGTTCCGTGAGGCAACCATGAAGATCAGGCTACAGGCAAAACTGGAAGATCTGTTCCCAGAGATGGTCGAAGAGAACGATCCCTGGACAGAGGAGCGTATCAGTCACGAAGTCAGTAGGCTCGGTGGCTGGTTGAAAACCGCGTTCCTGCTGGACAAGATCGAATACACCCACACCGGCACCTACGCCTACTACATGTTGGAGATGGGCATACGACAAGCGCAGGGGGTCTTCGAGCTAATGGGCGTTTTAACCATGTTCGACGCAACCACACAGGAGGCCTAACCAAATCTGATGGGCGGCCACTTGATTTGCCCATAAGACCTGCGTTATAATTACAACATAGCAACATTCAGGGGTTAATCATGACTTGTTACAACATCGACATTAACGAGGGCCAACGCCAAATCCTTGAAAAGGCTCTCGCAACTATTCCACTCAAGACGCATCCGAGCCTTCTAAGCACGGCAATCGGCACCGGATGTGGTGCGTATGACACTGAGTACCAAGAGTACGTCGTCCTATTAGAAATGATCCGAGACCTACCGAAACAAGAGGCCGATAGCCCTGGAGTAACACACGGGCTCTGCCTCTAACAGCGTCTGAACTGTAACTAACCACTTGTAACTAACCACTTGTAACTGATCACTAGCAACTGATCCAAGCGAGGAACACATGCTATATCCAAGAGATCTAGCCAAGCTGAAGTACCGCTACAAAGTTCGTCAGGGTTTGGGCGGATTTCCTACCGATATGCTACGGTACGATCGAGCAATCGTCGTCGACCAGGAAGAAGTCGACAGAGTCCACGACATCCCGATCTACGAGTACGTCATCATGGGCGAAACCAAACCGACCGTCGGTCGCTGGGAGTCGTTCATGTACGTGATTGTTGGGGAGGTAACCATCATATGACCACATTCTACGAACGCGTCGTAGGACGCGATCCGAACGGACATCAGCGTGTGTACGCTGAGACGTTCCTTGAGGCACATCAAGAGGCTGCAGCCTACACATTGCGCCGTCCAGATACTAAACCTCTGCATGGGTGGAAGTTCTACCTGCAACACTTCATGGACGGCGAACTACTTAGGGAGGAGCTCCTTACATGAGCCTTGAGCAGATCGAACTGCTCTGCATCACCAACGACAAGAAGGTGAAGGCAGACGTCCTCAACTGTAACGATCGGCACCTCAAAGTGGCGGTCGTAGGTACGAACCTCACGATT
>Ga0070713_100001104_pt1 | contig 17196 bp, 17 predicted proteins | sample LARL82metaG_FD_65465 | JGI IMG/M metagenome (GOLD analysis project Ga0070713, IMG submission 65465) | Corn, switchgrass and miscanthus rhizosphere microbial communities from Kellogg Biological Station, Michigan, USA - LAR L8-2 metaG | ecosystem: Host-associated > Plants > Roots > Rhizosphere ...
AGACAGCAGACAGCAGACAGCAGGTACCATCATTCCCGGCCAGGAACATGTGTGCGTGGCAGGTGGGGGAGCGGCAGGCCAAGCTTTGCTCCCTCTTTGCTGAGGGTGACCCACTGCTGTTTGTCTCGTGTTGACCGCGTCGCCAGCCAGGCGATTACCCCCTACCACTGAGATGGAGCCGCCTGACGACTTGGGCCAGTGCTGCGCTCAACGTGCCGGGATGCTGCTGGCCAAGTCGCGGGAGCGACGCGACGCCCTGGCCTGCGGTGACGCTGCTGTCCTGCTCGATTGCCGCATGGAGTTGGTCCACGTCCAGCGGATTCTCCAGGATAGCGGTGCACTGTGTGTGGATGAGGCGTTTGGCCTCAGCGGAGAACGTTGGCACCAGCCTGTCAGGCCGCAGACTGAGAATGTAGCGATGGCGCTGCAGGGTGGCATCGAGTTCAGCGACATGCAGCAACGGTTCGGCGGTACCCGGAGGAAGCCAGAAATCGAGCAGGACGAGATGGGGCACCTGCGCAAAATGCAGGTAGGCGATGGCACTGGCGACCCCTGCCACGTCGACGGCCACCACCTCATACCCGGCTTCGCCCAGCTGCCTGCGTACCGCATGGCGGAGTGCGTCATGTCCAGAAGCGACCAGAATCGGAGCAGACCGTGGGGAAGGCATACCTGCATCCATCGCGCTCACCTCCGCAACACCTAGCGGCTTGCTCGTTCGCGCACACCAACCACTCCAACAAGCCGCACCGCGACCCCTGAACTGCCGGAGAAAATGTATGAGCACAATTACGCAGGTGCGCAAGCAGCACGGCGTAGTTACGAACACCATGTGCAGGCGACATCACGGGCGCCATTGCAGGCGCCATTGCCGTGCCGCGCCGAGAACTGCCCCACTGGCTACCGGACGCATGAAGCCTTGCTGGAGCGCGACCTCCCCACATTCTCCTTCCACCAGCAGCACGCTACGCCCTGCGCCTACACGCGTCAGTTCCATCAGCAGACGAGCGCCTTCTACCAGCTGGCCCATGTGCGCACGGCGCATCCAGCGAAGCACCCAGACGGCATCGTGATTGATGAACTCAATCTGGAGGCGGTGGCTGGAGACAAGATACTCGCACGGTCTCATGCCATTGTTGTGATGACAGCGGCGAGGGTACGTGCAACGAGCGGTCGCGTACGAGCGTTGCGGGAACAACTCGCTGCGCCGTTCGCCCCTAAGTCGTTCACGCCCCAGCAGTTGCTCGACGCGGTGGAGGAGGCGGAGCGGCATTCCCAAGTGTCTGGCCGATGCTTACCCACCATGCCGTTGCTTCCAGTCATGCAGAAAGCCGAGAAAGCGAGAATATTTCTCCGTATCCTCTCCTTCCCACGTCACCATGGAGACATCGCTGACGCTGTCCCAGGTGGCGAGCAAGGTGGCTTTGTCGACAGCGCTGGTATTGATGAGGCGCTCCCACATCCAACACACATCCTCGTCGGCGGCCTCGTGGGTGTACAAAGCACGCTCAAACTCGTGGATACGCTCCTCCGTCCAAAAGGTATCTGTCATGGTCATCGCACCCACCTTTGCCCTGCAATCGCCTCTACTCTTTTCCCGACGCAGTAGTATAGCATGCGGTACGGTATGACACCTGAGCCGATAGACGCAGTGCAGAGTCACCTCTTTCGGTGTGCCCTCGTTGTTGCATCCCCAGGCCACCGGGGTGCAGGCGCCCCGAAGCCGTGTAGCGATGGTGTGGCGGCGAAGTGGCGCACGCTGGGGATGCCTGGGTGACGACAGTGGCTCTGGCCCGAACCCTGCAGGCGGGTTTCCTGGCCGTTGGCCCTTCAGGCGCGGTTTTAACCGTCAGCCGCCCAGGCCGAACGGATACCGGCGACGCCGAGGAATTGGGTCACCCTGTAGAGGTAGCCGCGGCAGGGCACACGGGCGTACACGGGATGGCTCGCGAAGGAACCACCACGCAGCACTCGTCTCTCAGGAGAGTCACGACTCTCTCGCTCGTCTTTTTCGCGGTACGGATACGGCTGAAACAGGCGACTCGTCCATTCCCAGACATTGCCCGCCATATCCTGAACCGGGCAGACTGGCGGCAGGATGCACTCGACGCTTGGCTCTTCTGCTTGCGCTCTTCTGCTTGCGCTCTTCTGCTTGCGCTCTTCTGCTTGCGCTCTTCTGCTTGCGCTCTTCTGCTTGCGCTCGAACTGTCTGTCATTGCGCAAGTAGAAGCGGGCGTAGTGGGAACTGTCCCCTAGTGAGACGCGGAAGCCGATATCGCCCGCGGACGTAGCTCTCATGGTGTTGCACTGCACTGCGACTGCGCCGCAGGCCATGTTGTCCAGCACGCTCTTGCCACCCACTTCCCTTGTCGCGCTACATGGCTGGAGGAGGATTTCAGGGGGCTAGCTATGCAGCACATGACAATGGGGCATGGGGCAAAGGAAGCAGAGAGACAGGGAGGGCTATCGTAGCGCGGCTGGCGTGTTGGCGGTCTGCATCTCACGACCGTGCTCCAAGGTCACACGAGGCAAGAGGCAGAGCCGACGTGAGGCGGAAACATACGCCGCTCAACGTTTGTTTGATGACATTGTCGTCAGGTGATGCCTTGCCTGCCCGCCGCCCGGACAGGGGCAGGAGAGCCTGCGATGGTTGCAGGACGTGTTTCCGACCGTAGGAGGTGCTACAATGTGCCCGTTGGACCTTTGATGCGCAGCTACCCTGGCGGACAGAGGTGTGGGGTGTTGCGGACAAAGGTCACGAGTAAAACGTGAATACACCTGGGTGAAGGCAAGGCGGGCGGATTGCGCAACGTCAAGATGCCCCACCGTGGCGCGAGCCACGCGGTCTGCAAAACCCTCATCACCGGTTCGAATCCGGTCGTCGCCTCCGGGACATCATCCACCTTACCTATACATCTACGTCCCACCTTTTCACCAGGGTGGGATTTTTGCTGCCCGCGAGCGTCTTCTCCATCTACATGCCGTTTGCCATCATGTTGACAGTCATGCCGGAGACGTGCGGACGTTCGCGGCGGCAATGGAGTGAGCAATGGAGAGAGCAGTGGCCTGGCGAGTCTCTTCGCTGGCCATTTTAGGATGACGCCGACGCCGCATCATCGGGAAGCCATATACTAGAGCTTGGCGCACGGTCGTACATGTACCGGGTACCGTACTGGTGATACCGGGCGGCAGGAGCAATTGATGCGGAACATTTGGCGGCGCAGTGGCTCTCCCTTTCCGCAGCCGCCTGCCCGGAGCGTGAACGCTGAGGGGCATGTAGGGCAGACGGGCATGGAGAGCCGCCTGCCGACATGTCTCATGTATCTGGTGTGGCTGCTGCTGGTGGTGCTGGCAGCTGGATGGGGTGGCGGAAGCCCGTCGGCGCTCGCCGATGGCGGCGCTCCCAACCTCGCCTATGTTGTCGGCGGCGGAAACCAGGGCGACCACCTCGTCGTCGTGGACATCGCGCAGCGGAAGGTCGCATGGTCGGTTTCTCTTGGAAGCCAGCCGCAGAGTATCGTACTCAGCGCCGACGGGCGTTTCGCATACGTGACCGAGCCAGGCGCCAATCGTGTCGCCATCGTTGACACGAGCGCTCATCAGGTGGTCGGGAGCATGACGGTCGGCTCCCGGCCACAGGCAATGGCAGCGGATCCAACGAGCAGCCTCTACTCGTTGTTCGTCGCCAACGCGAAGGGCAATTCGCTCACCGCGCTCGACGCCGTTACACAGCAAGTGCGCGCGACAATACCGGTGGGCCAGGAGCCTGTTGGCGTCGCGGTCGCCTCGCCACTGAGCGGCATCAGCGACTCTGGCGATCCATCGTCGCGTGAGGTATATGTCGCCAATCGCGCGAGCCAGACACTCTCGGTAGTCCTGGTCAGCGATACCAGGAATCCCCACGTAGCGGCTACGATTGCGCTACCTGAGCCGCCGTGCGCGCTTACCATTCCACAAACGGGCGGCGTCGCGTATGTGGCGACCTGCACGGGAAAGGTACTCGCAATTGGCCTGGCTTCGCACCGGGTTCTCGGCACGCTGTTCTCGGGTTTGGGCGGGGCGCCAGGCGCGATGGATTATGACGCTGTCACGGGACAGATCTATGTGCCAGTTCCCACGAGAGATCAGGTCGTGATACTACGGCCAGCCGGAGTGGGAGCCGATGGGAGCCTGGTGGCCCCGGCGGAGCCGCTGCGCACCCTTCCATTCTCCGGTGCGCCCTCGGCGGTTGCGATCACCTTTGATAGCGCTCTGGGGTTCGTCACCGAACGGGACAGCGGACGCGTCGAAGAGATCGATGTCACGACACGCCAGACGCTCGGCACGATATCCATCGGCGGCGCGCCAAATGCCGTCGTGACAGGTCCGTATCCGCCCGCGCTCAATCGCGATGCGTCGAGCACCATCACGGCGTGGGTCTATGGCGCCTTCGCGCTCGCGGTAGTCGTTCTCCTCGCATTCATGGTTCGGGGCTATCTCCGAGACAGTCGCCGGGCCGCCGAGCAAGATAACGCCAAACAACGCGAGGAGGCTGATTAATGTGCTCGGCGATTCATTTTGGCGCGAAACGCCCGCCGGGAGCACAGCGCCGTTCCGCGATGTACTGCCTTACCATCACCCTCTGCCTTGCCCTCTGCGGCATGGTCCTGCTGGCCGGGATGGCCGGGTGTGCCCCTGCTCAAGGAACAACAACGACGACTCCTGGCGCCGCCAGCGGCTCGATCAATCATCTCCATGATGTGTTGCCGCTCCGGGGAGTTGGCGCCGGAGGTATTGTGCTGGCGGCGACTCACCTGGGGCTGTATCGCACCACGGATCACGGTCAGACATGGCGTGAGGTTGCGGGCGGGCATGGCCAGGTGATGGACAGCCTGATGATCTTCAAGCTGGCGCAAAGTCCGGTAGATCCGCGGCGCATCTACGCGCTAGCCGCACTGCGTACCAGCGCACCGCCACCCGCGCTCCCCGGCGTCTACACCAGCGCTGACGCCGGGCTAACCTGGCGACTGGCCGCCTCGTTCGAGTCGCTCTCGACGAGCAGCATCTACACCATGAGCGCGGGCGCAGCGACCGCCGACGACGTCTACGCCTATCTTCCCTCGCGGGCAAGCAACGGCCTGATGGTAAGCCGCGACGCGGGGACGCGCTGGCAGGCGTCACCTGCGCTGCCGATCAGCGATATTTCGGGCATCGCGGATGATCCCGGCCATTCGGGCCATCTCTTTGTCTGGAGTCCGGTGAGTGGGTTGTATCTGAGCGCCGATCACGGAGCGACGTGGAAAGCGGTCTCGGGTGTCGAGGGCGGCGTCTACGCGCTCTCCTTCGCCGGGAATCAGGTCTACGTTCAGAGTGATTCGGGGCTGTTTGTCTCCGATTCAACGGGGACGAGCTTCCATCTGGTCAGCTCCACCGCCAGCTTCTCAAGCATCAGTTTCAGCACGGCGGCCCCGGCTCAGGGCTACGGCCTCACCGGGACGGGGGTTGAACGGACAGCCGATGGCGGAACAACCTGGCAGGCGACAGCGGCGCTGAGTGGGCACCCCACCCTGGTGGAGGCTGACCCAACCGACCCTGGAACCGCGTATGTCGGCTTCTCCTACCCCGTACAGCTCGATATGACAACCGACGGCGGCCAGCATTGGCGGACAATCCTGACGGTCTCCTGACGAGACGAAATTGGGCAGCCGACCACCACAAGGCACGCGGACGGGGTCAACTGGTCGCGCACGCGCGCGTGGAGCTAGCGCAGTCGCCCAAGCCGTCGAAGAAGTCGACGAGCCGAAGATCACCTCGCCATTCGACGTTATCGTGCGCGTCGGCGGCGCGGGCCTCTGCCGCACTGACCTGCATATTATCGAGGGCCAGTTCAAGACCCGCGAGCAGGCCAATTTACAGCTTCCCTATACGCTGGGCCACGAGAACACCGGTGGGTTGCGGCGGTTGGCTCGAGCGAATCGCCGCTATTCCGAGTGGCAACGCTGTGGCATCAGCAGTGTAGAGTGACATAATGCATGTGGCGACCGTTGAAAGCCCCCTCCTAAACAAACCGATGAGCGCAACAAGGAGCTTCCCTTGCCACACGTGCAACTTCCCGAGTTCAGCATGCATTACCATGAGCAGGGGACCGGCCCTGAGCCTATCGTCTTCGTGCACGGATTCATCAGCACCTACTCATGGTGGCTGCCGACGCTGGAGCAGGTCTCCCAGAGCGACTATCACGCCTATGCGGTAGACCTGCGCGCGTGCGGCGAGTCTGACCAGATCGAGACGGGCCATACTGTCGCGCAGCATGCCGATGACCTGCATGCGTTCGTGGATGCGCTTGGGCTGGAGCGATTCACGCTGGTGGGGCACTCCCTTGGCGGCGGCATTTCGATGCTGTACGCGCTCAAGCACCAGGACCGGCTGAAGGCGCTGGTGCTGGTTGACCCGTTGGGGCCGAGCGGCACGACGCTCACCGCCAATGAAACGGCATGGGTGAACGCGCAGCAGGGCAACCCTGAAGGCGTCCGCCTGCTCGTGCTTGGCGCCTTTGCCTCGCCGCCGACGGGCGCCTATCTGGAGCGGCTCATCGCCGAGGGCGTGCGCTGGGACAGGCCGATCTATCTGGGCATGATGGACGACATGGCGGCGGTCCGTATCGCGGACCAGCTCGGCGCGATCAGCGTGCCAACGCTGGTGACGTGGGGCGACAAAGACACCGTCATTCCGTTCCCCGCGATTGTCGAGGCGTTCACCAGCATTCCCAACTGTAGCCTGGAAGTCTGGCATGGGGTCGGCCATTCCGGGCCAATCGAGATTCCCGCGCGCTTCACCGCCCTGCTGACACAATTCATGCGCGAGGCCATGGCGCCAAAGGTGTCGGCGGGGTAGCGGTAGCGCAGCCACGGCGCTATAACCTGCACGGCGCTTTAACGTATCCTTAACCTTGCTCCGGTATCGTCTATGAGGCGGCATCGAGCAGCACGATTGGCGCGGCTCCACATGCTGCTCATCAGCATCGGCGGTGGGCGTGGCGCGCTGTGCATCATGTCCCATGCCCGCGATGTCAAGAAAGGACGATCACCTGTGAAGCCCTCGACGGCGTATCTCATCGGCGGCATCATTGCTCTGGTCTGCGTCGCGCTCGGCATCTATTACCTCATCCCCGGTATCAACCACGTCCTCGCCGACCCACCGCAGGCGCAGCACATCAAACACTCAATTGTCTTCTTCGCCCTGGCCATCGTTGCCCTCGTCGGCGCGCGGTTCGCCGCCAACGCCAAAGCCTCGTCGTAGTTGTCGTTGTCATTGTTGTTGTCGTCGCTGCTATCTGAAGGATTGCCCTGATGGATCCTGTGCGTGTCGTGCTGCTGGCCCTGCTGCAGGGCGTCGCCGAGCTTTTCCCCGTCAGCAGCCTCGGCCATACCGTCATCATCCCAGGTCTGTTGGGCTGGGGCGACCTCTTGCGCAGCGACACGTTTCTGCCGCTGGTCGTCACGCTGCATCTGGGCACCGCGCTGGCGCTCCTCACCTTCTTCTGGCGCGACTGGGTGCATCTGCTCCGCGGCGGGGTGAAGGTGCTGATCGCGGGGCGGTTCACGCCGGATGTCGATCCCCACGGCTATGGGCGCCAGCTGGCCCTCGTGATTGTCGGAACGCTGCCCGCCGGTCTCGTTGGCGTGCTTTTCCAGACAAAATTGGAGGCGCTCTTTGGCGCGCCTATTCTGGCGGCATCGTTTCTCTGCATGAATGGCGCGGTGCTGCTTGCCGCCGAGCGCCTGACACGGCGTCAGCGCCTGATCCACGCGCAATCCATCAACAAGAGTAGCGTAACCCTGGGGGCAACCGCGCTACAAGGTGGCGCCTATAGGTCGCCTGATGATATAACGCGCGCGGCGGACGACGCCGAGTTCGATCAATCGCTGCACGAGATGAGCTTTGTGCAGGCGGCGCTGATTGGTCTGGCGCAGTCGCTGGCGCTCTTCCCCGGTATCTCGCGTTCCGGCATCACAATGGTCGCCGGAATGAGCATCGGGCTGAGCCATGAGTCGGCGGCGCGCTTCTCGTTCCTGCTGGCCACGCCTATCATCCTGGCGGCGGGCCTACTCGAGATCCCCAAGCTCTTCGGCGCGGGCACGCAGATACTGGTGCTGGCGCTCATCGGCGGCGTGATCGCGGGCGTCGCGGCATATCTCTCGGTGCGCTTCCTCATGCGCTACTTCGAGACGAAATCGCTGGACCCGTTCGCATACTACTGCCTGGGCGCGGGCCTGCTGGCGTTCGGCTTCTTCCTGGCGCAATACCTTGGCCTGCTCCCCTGAGCCGTTCATGACGCTCGCTATACGAAGCGTATAACCAGGAAGAAGGCGAAGGCTACGTCCTTACGATGGGAGATAGAGGCCAAGAAACTCGCTTGGACTGAGAATTGGAATGTCTCGAAATGGGTTCAGCACGAGCAGGTCTTTATCCCCACTTACTATACACGTCGCATGCCCATCTATCGCCGCCTCCAGGACATGATTGTCTTTGGGATCGCGTCAGGCAGTGATCTGTTCGGTTGTCACTACGAACTCAGCCATAGCGAGGTATGCCGCAAGGAATTCATCTCGCAGGTCCCCAGTGATATATCGGGACATCTTGGGGCGTAAAAGCACGTCTCGCAACTCGCTAGCAAGTTCAGGAGTCGTCAATAGTTTTCCCGCATGACGCGCGTGGGTAAACGCCCGGCCAGGAACGCTCTGCGGAAACATTACAGCGCTCACCAGCACGTTTGTATCGCAAACAACACGTAACCCCTGCGATGGAATGTTGTCTATGGACTCAGGCGTCGTCACGGAGCAACTCCTCAAGGAGTTCCGGCGTGAGGCCCGCTTCCTGCGCGTGCTTACCGATATCTTCGATGATCTCGTCGAGTGGGCGTGACGGCTGGAGCATCGCCAGCAACTGAAGGCTCACAAGCGTTTCGAGTTTCAGTTGTTCCGCTGGCGATGCTCACCGGAATGCCTCGGCAGCCTCTGGGGTTACTCGGAGGGTGATTTCTTCGGCTGTCATGGCGCAATCCCTTTCAGGCAGCGGACAGTCTGCTGTTGGGTAGTAGTATCTCATACCTATGAGCAATGCGTCAGCCGCTACCCGACGAAGCGGGTGACCAGGAAGGCGAAGGTCGCGCCAAGGACCGTCAGCAGCAGCGTGGTCGGCGTGCTGCGCTCGCTATGCGCCTCGGGCAGAATGTCGCTGGCGCCGATGTAGAGCAGGAAGCCCGCGAAGAAGCCCAGGTAGATCGGCAGCCAGGCCGCGGGAATCGTGAAGAGCAGCGTCGAGAGCGCGCCAAGGACCGGAGCGGCGGCGTCCACCAGCAAGAGACCAAAGGCGCGGCGGCTGGTATTGCGGTTGACCAGCATCAGCGTGACCGTATTCAGCCCGTCGGAGAAGTCATGGGCGACGACCGCGATGGCGACAACGATGCCCACCGCCGTGTTGACCTGAAATCCCAGGCCGATGCCGACGCCATCGAGAAAGCTGTGGCCCGAGAGTGCCAGCGCCGAGAGCACCCCAACGTTCGGGTGCTTGTGATCGGTATACTCCTCGGTGTCGCCACGATGGATGAGCATGCTCTTTTCGGCGATGTGGAACAGCAGAAAGCCCCCCACCAGCGCCAGCATCGGGAAGACGCTGTTGATGTTTTGCGCGTGGACCTGCGCGAAAATTTCGGGGAGCAAATCGAAGGCGACCAGCCCCACCAGCACGCCCGCCGTGAACCCCATGATGAGGTGCAGCCGCTTGCTATGGCGCAGCGCGAAGAGGCCGCCGAAGAGTGTCGAGAAAAATGTGCTGAGCGATACCAGCGCCGCGATCATGCGTGTACTCCCTCACCGCCGCCCATGCCAGCTGCCAGCGCGCACGCCGGACATTGCCCGCGCAGCATGATATCATGTTGTTCCAGTCGCAATCCCGTCGCCTGCGCAAGCTCCTCCAGCGCGCGCTCCAGCGCCTCGCACGAGACCTCCAGCGTCGCGTGGCACGACCGGCAAAAGAAGTGATGGTGATGCTCCTGCGCCGTGCAGAGCGCGTAGTGGCGCCCGCGTGTCTCGCAGCCGGGCAGCGCGGATCCGTCGTCGGGCGTCTCGCTCACTAGCCCCAGCTCCACCAGCAGCGCCAGCACGCGATAGGTCGAGGCGACGCTCGCGCTTGCCCGCTCGGCCACGTCCTGCGCCGTCAGCGGACCCGACGCCTCGCGCAGCGCATCTAGCACACGGCGACGCGGCTCCGTCAGCTTGTAGCCTGCGTCCTCCAGCGGATTGCTCATACTATGCTGCCTCTCCGGTTATTGAGAATATTCTCAATGAGAACGTTCTCAATAGTAGCACATGCGCGCTGATTTGTGCAAGTTCACATGGCTGTTGGTGCTGCCGCCTGCTGCAAGCCAGCACGATTCGCTGGCTGATGTCGTCAATAATGTTGAGCTTTGTAGACTTTGTGCTGGCTACCTAGTAGGTACTATTCTTGACCGACTGTGAGGAGTGCGGATGACAAGGCTGGTTGAGGAAACGAGCGCGTCGGTGCGAGCCGTCCATAGCTATCGCGCCGCCGTGTTGCTGGTCGTGGTGGGTCTGTTGCTGCTGACCTCCTGCGGAGCGCCTGGCAGATCATCGGTCGGCCAGTCTGCCGCGCGACCGACCGCGACGCTGCCCGCCAAGTGGAATGGCGTTGACCTTCGTACTGGCATGCCAACCGTCACCCCGCCTGCCAGCCTCTCGCCGCGTCCGCTGCCTGCCTTCAGCGATCCGCGCGTCGCCTATATCGGCCCCGATTCGCTGCTGCATGTCGTCAGCCTGGATGGCAGGATGAACCTGGCTGGCACGCCGATCCCACTGGCGGGATTCGCCGGAGAAGGCCTCTGGACCGCTGGCACGTCGCCTGATGGCAGGCAGCTCGCCTACTATGAGCATTCACAGGTCACGACGATAGACGCCGCATCGGGCATGCGCCGCGCCGCGACGTTGCGAGAAGTCGGCGACTCCAGTATCAGTTGGTCGTCCGGTCAGCGCTATCTCGCGCTCCGTGGTTTCGGCGACGTGCTCTGCGTCAACGTGGCGACACGGGCAGCGTTCTATACTCCGCAAGATACACTCGCTCTCGGTAAAATCCCGACGCTAGATGGTCCCTACGGCTGGATTGACGTAACCCATGTCGCCATCGTGCAATTTCCAGATAGATCAGGCACGCCGGGAACGCATGGCCTCGCCACGCCCGCCCCCAGCGCGGGGACGTGGATCACACTGTCGAGCCTCGATGTGGCGACCAATCAGGTGCGTCCAATCGTCACGTTGCGCGGCTATGGCTACCAGGGAACCTTCAGCGTGCTGCCCGGTGGCCGCTGGACGCTCTACTACGATGGCCAAGACACGCAGGAGCCGATTACGCCGTTCACGCCACTGGCCGCGCTCATCGACAACACAACCGGCGCGGTGACCCCTCTCCACCATCTGACGACGCTTCTTCCGCAGAATAACATCTCCTCGCTGCTCTGGCGGCCCGGCACGACCCAGGCCATCATCGTTGGCGACTTCGGCGCAGAGACATCTCCGTATATGCTGATCGATGCGTTGCATGATACCGCGACGCCAATCACGCCGCCAGGCACGCCCGAGGCGTGGTCGCCCGACGGGTCGACGCTGATCGTAGCCAGCAGTTCGCAAGGCGCTACCTTCATTGGCGCTGGATGGAATGACGTCGGTATGGTGGGCGAAGGGCCGTTTACACTGAAGGCGTTGCGCGTCGGCATGAATGGCAGCGTATCCTCCGGCGTCACGCTGACCACCTCGGCGATGGACATCCCCCTGCTGGGCTTCGTCCATACCGCTTGAATCGCGCGCCCTCGCATCTCCTGCTCCCCGTTGGGTATGCTCTGATGAGACGAACAGGAGGTAGCGACGATGGCGGATGAGCTGGAGGTGCGGCCCGCGCGCGCGGAGGACCGTGACGCCGTGCTGGCGTTCTGCGCGCACACCTGGAGCGATGGCGACTACATCGAATACGTCTGGGATGACTGGCTCAAGGAGGACGACGGCGTGCTGCTGGTGGGAGTGCTCGACGGCCAGCCGGTCGGCATCAGCCACGTGGCGATGCTCTCGGACGACGAGGCGTGGCTGGAGGGCATTCGCGTTGATCCGGCCTACCAGCGCGAGGGTGTTGGGCGCATCCTGACCTCGCGCTCGCTCGTCGCCGCCCGCGAGCACGGAGCAGCTGTCGCCCGGCTCATCACCTCAGCCGACAACGAGGCGTCGCAGAGGATGTTTGCCCGATTCGGCTTCGTCCGCGTGGCGGAGATGGTGCGATTTCGCGCGCCAGCGCTCGCTCAGGATGACGCGGATAGCCCTCTGGATATCGCGAAGCCCACACGCCCCAGCCCAGATGACTTCGAGCGGCTCTGGGAATGGCTGGTGCAGTCGAATCTCGCGCCGCTGACCGGCGGCCTGGAATATGCGGACTGGCAGGCGCGCGCGCTGACCGAGCCGCTGCTGCGCGGCTATCTGGCGGCGGGCCAGGTGCGGCTGATCGAGGAGTGGGGCGCGATTCAGGCGCTGGCAGTCGCCGTGCCAACCGCGCCAGAGTGGGATAGCACGCCAACCCTCGCCGTGCGCTACATGGACGGCCTGGCCGACGCCATCGGGCGGCTGGCGCTCTCGCTCCGCGCCGAGGCTGCCGCCGAAGGATACGCGCGGGTCGAGCTGTGGCTGCCCGACCTGCTGATTCTGCGCGACGCGATGGCGGGCGCGGGCTACGAGGGCGACGACGAGGTCATGCTGGTCCTCGCCCGCGAGCTATGAGCAGGGGGAGCGAACGATGAAGCGTCGTGTGGTGGGAATCGCGCTCAACGCGCTGCTGCGGGCTAGCATCTTCGCCTTCCTTGCCGATACGCTGCGCCATCCGCACGACCCGCGCTATGAGGGCAAGGCGATCCCGCTGCGCAATCTCGTCGTGGTGGGCAGCCTCAGCCTCACCTTCCCGCTGCTCTACCTCTGGCAGCGCCAGCGCCGACGACCGGGTAAGCGCCCAGGCTGGCGGCGCTATCCCGTCTGGTCGGATGACCTCTTTCTCTCGATCTTCTGGCTCGATATGGCGGGCAACTTCTTCGATCTCTACGACCGCTACTTCCACTTCGACCTCATCCCCCATGCCCATGGCTCAGGCGCGCTGGGCGCCGTGCTGCTAAACGCCTTCAAGATGCAGCCACTGGCCGCCTTTGGCGTCGCCAACGGGATCCATGGGCTGCTGGAGGCGCAAGAAATCCTCACCGATGTCTTCTGCGGCACGCACAACGTGCGCGGGGCGTGGGATAGCATCGGCGACCTGGGCGCGGGCCTGATCGGAACCTCCGCGTATATTGCCGTCTCATACTACATTCGGTTGGATCGTTGACCTGCGCGAGGGGCTTGCACCTCATTGCCTCGTGGGCTGGGCAGTGATGGCTGCGTGTGTACCTCCATGCTTGAATGGCCACGGCTGCGGCTCACCCACGACTCACGCACATGGTAGAATGCAGGCTGGCTTGAGAGCGTTGAGCCCTTGTCGCGCCGGGCGACCCGGACGAGCGCCGTCCCGGACGCGATACAGGGCGTCGGAGAGGGAGGGCATCTATGAGCGCGGCAATGGGCGCGGCGGTGAATCTCATTCCAGTCGACAGCGCAGACGTCACGATACTCGACGACAATTACGTTGACCTCTTGATCGCCGGATCGGAGATCGCCCAGCGCCCGCCCATTCAGTGGGACTCCTTCACAAGCCCGTCCTTACGGGCGGAGCACGGTTACGCGTCGCTGCTGACCATCCATCGGAACGGCGAGGGGGGCGTCAGCGAGAGCGCCTCCATCCTCTACGACGCCGGTCTGGGACGCGATACGGTGCAGTACAACATGGATGTGCTGGGGCTCTCCGTGGGCGACCTGCGCGCCGTCGCGCTCTCCCACGGTCACGCCGATCACCACGGCGGGCTGGAAGGGATATTCCGGCGCATCGGGCGGCGTGGTATGCCGCTCGTGCTACATCCAGATGTCTGGCGCGAACGCAAGATCGTCTTTCCCACCGGCGTCGAGATGCATCTGCCACCTCCCAGTCACAACGATCTGGACCGCGAGGGCGTCGAGATCATTGAGGAGCGCGGCCCCTCGCTCGTGCTGGACAGCACAGTGCTCATCACGGGGCAGGTCGAGCGGGTGACAGGCTTCGAGCCGGGGTTCCCCATCCAGCAGGCGCGCAATGCGCAGGGCGCGTGGGAGCCGGATGTCTGGGTCTGGGACGACCAGGCGGTGGTCTGCCACATCAAGGGGAAGGGATTGCTCGTGCTGACGAGTTGTAGCCACTCCGGAGTCATCAATGTCCTGCTGCACGCGCGCCGCATCACTGGCGTCGAACAGGTCTACGGCGTCGTCGGCGGTATGCACCTGACCGGTGCACTGATGGAACCCCTGATCCCACGCACGCTCACCGAACTGGCCACCATCGCGCCCAGCGTGGTCGTCCCCGGCCACTGCACGGGCTGGAAGGCGACCCACGAGCTGGCTCGGCAGATGCCTGACGCCTACATTCAGAGCAGCGTCGGCACGCGGCTGCACTTCGCCTGAGCAGGGCGGGCCGCTGGTTTCTCCTTTCCAGGCTGCTACGGGACCAGAATCAGCTTGCGACGGGCAGTGGCGGCCTGTAGCTCCCACGCCTCGCCCGCGCGGGTGAGTGGCAGCGTCTCGCGGTCCACGGTGCAGCGACCCGCGGCGGCATGGGCGAGGATTGTGCTCAGCGCCTCGGCTTTCTGCTCGTTGGTCAGGGCGTTATTGGTATAGCCGATGATGTTGTGCAGCCTGCTGCGGATGGTGGCTGAATCGAAGCGCGCGCTGGGGCCAGAGGCGGAGCCGAAGTTGACCAGCCGCCCCTCATAGCCCAGCGCGCGCGCCGCCGCCTCCGCGGGCAGCCCCCAGACTGGATCGATCACGAGATGCAAGGGACCGTCGCAGGCCGCCACGATACGGCGGTGGATCTCGTCGACGTCGTCGCCGGTCAGATCGACGGTAGCATCGGCGCCACGGGTCAGCGCGCGCGCCAGCGCCTCCTGATCGCGTGAGGCGGCGATGACACGCCCCGCGCCCAGCAGCCGGGCCGCCTGCACGGCCACCTGGCCGACCGCGCCGCTCGCCCCGAGCACCAGCACCTGCTCGCCCGGCTGGAGCTTCCCACGCCAGGTCAACGACATCCAGGCGGCGATGGCGGAGAGGCCGAGCGCCGCCACAAGGTCATCGTCAACGCCATCGGGCAGCGCGAGCAGCGCCGTCTCCTCCACGGCGCAGTACGTTGCCATACTGCCGTCGCCCGGCTTCATGCCAGCATCACAGGAGAACCACACCCGCTGGCCCGGCGCGAACGTTTCGGCCTCCACCACCGTGCCGACGCCCTGCACGCCGGGAACGTAGGGAAGCTGCGGCGGGCCAAAATACGAGCGGCCCGTCGCGCAGAGCAGATCGAGCGGGCTGATGGGCGCCGCCGTGACGCGCACCAGCGCCTGCCCGGCTCCCCGGCGTGGGATCGGATGCCGCCGATGCTCAGGCGGGACAGCATGCTGATACATGACTGCTGCGGCCATCTCGGAATCCAGCATTGTCTCCCCTCCCTCAGCACTGCGGCGCATCACGCGCTGGAACCACCTCAATGCTGCTCTCCGGTGGGAGGGTCAACCTGCCGGGAATAGGTGTAGGGGTTCTCGATGACCACCACCTCGGGCTTTTCGGGATACATCGTCTCGTTCCAGGCCTTTTCGCCAATCTGCGAGTAGGCGTACTCGACGGTCGCCGCCACGGCCTGCTTTGCCCGCGCCAGATTGACGCCGCGCAGGCGATGGTCGAACTTGACGACGTTGCCATCCACCATCACCGTATGCACGTCGCCGCGTCCCGCCTGGAACACGACATGCCCGTAGGGGTGGATGATCGGGAACATCGCGGGCGAGTCGTCGTTCTTGATGAGGACGAGGTCCGCCTTCTTGCCAGGGGTGATGCTGCCAATCAGATCGCTCATGCCCAGCGCCTCCGCGCCGCCCATCGTCGCCCAGTTGACCACATGCTCGGCGCGCAGATAGTTGTGGGTCACCGTCTCGTTGGTCTTATGCGCCTCCAGATGGGTGCGCGCGCGGTCGGCGTCGAGGGTCGCGCGCATCGCTGAGAAGAGATCGGCGCTCCACCAGACACTCGTATCCATCGAGAGCGAGACGGGGATGTTGAACCTCCGCAGCTCCCATGTCGTTGGATACCCCTGCCCGCAGCTATCTTCGCTCTCAGCCGAGACGGACGTGTGGGCGCCAGAGGCGGCGATCCGGTGGTAGGAGTCTTCGGAGAGCGTCGAGCAGTGGACGCAGATGGTGGATGGCGTCAGGAAGCCGTTGTCAGACATCTGCTGGATGCCGACGTCATTCGTCGCGCCCCAGACGCCCGCGTGCGTCGTCACCGGCAGGTTGAAGTCGCGCGCCGCCTCGAACGCGCCCCGCTCTGGGAATGCTGGATCGCCCGTCACATCGAAGGCGATCTGCATGCGCAGCATGTCGCCCTTGCCGTCGATGCGCCGCTTGATGAAATCGGCGAATTCGGGCGTGCGCGTCCACTCCCATGCCCCCTGCTGGATGTTGCCATAGGCGAGGACGAAGCGGCCGGGGACCGATTCAAGCGCGTCGACGGCGGCGTCCGCGTGCTGCGTCGTTTGCAGGCCGTGCGACCAGTCAACAGTGGTGGTGACGCCTGCATCGATGGCCTCGATGGCGGAGAGCAGATTGCCCGCGTAGATATCCTCGGGGCGGAAGATCTTGCCGAAGCTGAGGTAGTAGAAGACGAAGTAGTTGGTCAGCGTCCAGTCCGCGCCGAAGCCGCGCAGCGCTGTCTGCCACATATGGCGGTGCGTATCGACCATGCCGGGCATGAGGATGCCGCCAGATGCGTCGATCTCCACTGTGCCGTCGGGGACGGCTAGCTGTTTACCTACGGCGGCGATCCGCTTATCGACGACGAGGACATCGCCACCAGGAATCATTCCCAGGGAAGGATCAATGGTCAGTACGGTGGCGTTGCGAAAGACTACGGGACGGCCAGGGGTGAAATCGTCGGCGCTCGGGGCAGGGTTCTGGCTCATTTGGCTCATGCTGCTCACCTCGTTGTTCCTGGCGCGCAGGATGCGAGGCGG
>Ga0070713_100001105_pt1 | contig 17189 bp, 14 predicted proteins | sample LARL82metaG_FD_65465 | JGI IMG/M metagenome (GOLD analysis project Ga0070713, IMG submission 65465) | Corn, switchgrass and miscanthus rhizosphere microbial communities from Kellogg Biological Station, Michigan, USA - LAR L8-2 metaG | ecosystem: Host-associated > Plants > Roots > Rhizosphere ...
CGTTTTGGCAATGATGGCGGGGATGCCTGCCAGGCCCACAGCGCCAACGGAACCAGCACCTGCGGGGCCGATGGGAACTACGCCCCCAGCCCGACTCCCTCAGCAGGCACCAAGGGCGATTGTCCAAGGAGCGCTTTTTGACATTAACGCCGACGTCGTAGTCAGACGTTGGCAGCTGGGTCAAGGGTTAACGTCTCGTTCGGCGCGGTTCGCCATTGGTAACGAAGTTCAGGCTGGACTAGCTCGGCACCTGGAACTGAATCCAGGGCAGCCTTGGCGTGGCGTACCGCAGGCGCCGTTTAGCAGTCGACCGGACTTGGTCAATTTGATGTCCGGACTTGAGAAGCCCTTCGGCGAGATAACAACTATGAACCCACGGACGGTAAGCGCTCATGCTGGCAGGTGGTATACGGGCGCGCAAGGGGGATCTAACGGCAGCATCTTCCAGCTTGCAGAAGGCTTTCTCTATCCTCCTGTGCCGAGGGGTTATCTTACCCCTCCGCGACCCTAGGACTGCCTTTTCCTCGTGGTTGCACCGGGTAAATGTCGTCCTGATGCAACTGCGGAAAAAGAACCTGCCGATCGTTCCCATCGACGATACGCTTGAGGGCGATGAGGAAGGAACGGTCAAGAAGGAACCGGGAACTCCCGACGAGCGGCTGGCTAGCCGAACCGAGCGTTTTTTGGCGGCATAATCTCGCGTTCGCATTTTGCCTGCCAACGACGGGTGTAACCCCTTCAGCGAGGGCTCGGGCGAGCCCCGCGCCGGTGTGCCGCAAACCAAAGCAAAAACGGCAAGGCTCTGGCAGACACTACGCCTCAGCATCTATTCAGCGAATTTGCGTGACCCTTGTTTGACCCAGACTGGTTTTTCGAATTCCTTGGCAAGTGCTTGAAAGGAATGGTGCGCCCTGAGAGATTCGAACTCCCGACCTTCTGGTTCGTAGCCAGACGCTCTATCCAACTGAGCTAAGGGCGCGGATCAGTGGAGACTTCGATTATAACGGAAGCGGCGCCGAACGACGAGGGCACGGGCACGGTTTCGAACGATGCGAGTCGGTTTGTGCCGTCGGCTGAAGCGGACTCGGTTATTGTTTCCGGCTTCTCCGGCACTTACAGCCTGCCCTGAGTGAAGTCGAAGGGTGCCCGGCCTATTTATATTCCGCCGCTTCGCCACTGGTGAGTGGTACAACGAGCGCATTCCGTTCTCTTCAAGGGCAGGCTCCGCGCCACACGAGAGCTACTGTTGCGGAGCCGCCGAAGCCGGCTTCTCGAAAATTTTCGGGTCAACTTGCGGGTTCAGTTCGAAGCTGGTGAACTGCGCGGCGCTGGAGTCCTGGCCGTTCTGCTTGTTGGCGCGGTGAAACGGAATATTCAGTCCTTGCACCGGACGCCAGTCGGAGAATGTCGTCTCGCTATTCTCCGGGCCGGACCGTCCCATCGACTGATAGGTCTCGCGGACAACCTTCCCGCTCTGCGGATCGACAAACCAGCGCATCTCCACGCCTGGTCCGGAGACATCCACGATCGCGGTGTCAATGTCGCCAGACTTCTCGGTGCCTGACGCCGCAAACGTGAATGCCGGATCGGAGGCGTGCTGGGCAATGTAGATGAGGTCGCGGTGGATCTGCGCCATGCTCTCGTCGCGGCGCGACGGTGGCAGTTCCTGGACGACCTGCCCTCCTGACTCCACAAAAGCAGCGGCCGGAGTAACCACGATTGAGAAGCTGCCTTGCGGCATGGTCATGTCGGCCTTCATGTGGTCGGGATAGACGATGGTGCTCTCAGCCTGAATCTGCCCCGGCATGGGTCCGGTTTTCTGATCGAGCGTGAACGTTGATTTCAGCGACTTCACGCCGCTGAGCTTTTCCGCGCCGCCGAGCGCCTGCACGACTTTGGCGGCGAGCGCTTTGCCTTCGGGATTGGACTCCTTCTTCCCTTGTGCCGGCGGAGCGCTGCTGCTTGGCTTCTCACTTCCCTGTTGGGTTGCGTCGCCAGGCGGTGGCGGAATGGTGATGTCGACGTCCTGCACCGATCCGAGAGACGACAGCGGCTTATCGAAATCTGCTGCATTGCCGGTTACCAGTACTGCCAACTGATCTTTGCGCAAGTATTTGTTGGCAACGCGCGCGACGTCGGCGGTCGTCACCTTTTCTATTCCTGCTCGATATTGCTCTAGGAAATCCGCCGGATACCCGTAGTACTCATACGCCATTCTTTCCTGCAACACTTTACCCGGCGTATCGAAGTTGAAGACGAAGTTGTTGAGGATCGTATCTTTCGCGCGTTTGATCTCGTCATCTGTGACCGGTTTGGTGGCGTGCAGCAAGTCGATCTGCTCGAAAAGCGAGTTGATGGCCTTCACCGTGGTCTCACTCTTGGTGGCCATGGCAAGCTGGATCATGCCGGGATGGTCAAAGCGTGTCCCGATCCCACCGCCGACCGCATAGGCCAGCCCTTGCGCGGTACGAATGCTCTGAATCAGCCGTGCGGAGAAGCCGCCACCGAAGGCTTCGTTGAAGACTTCGATGGCGTAGTAGTCGGGGTTGCGCCGCGTGGTGCCGAGGCCGACCATGCGAATCCAACTTTGATTCACGTCTTCGCGCTTGATCAGGTAGTAGCCGGGCTTCGCTGACGTGAATTGAATGTCGGGAGGCTTGGCGGCGGGTCCCTTTGCCCATGAACCGAAAGCCGTGCGGAGCTTGGCTTCCATCTGCGAGGAATCAAAGTCTCCAACCACGCCGAGAATGATGTTGTCGGGATAGACGTACTTGTTGTGCCAGTCGACTAAGTCCTGGCGAGTAACTGCGTCGATGGTGGCGTACTCGGGCTCGCGGACGTACGGGTTGTCTTTTCCGTAAGCGAGCTTTGCAGCTTCCCGACGAGCGACCTCACTGGCTTCGTCGTTGCGGCGCGAGATCGAATCGGCGGCCTCGCGCTTGGCAAGCTCCAGTTTGTCAGCGCGGAACTCGGGATCGCGGAGCAAGTCGGTGAAGACCTTGAAGACGTCGTTGAAGTCTTCTTTAAGGCTCGACAATCCCATGGTGGTCGAATCGGCGTTGCCGCCGGTTTCAACTTTGGCGGCGCGAATTTCGAGATAGTCGTCCAGTTGATCGCCGGTCTGCGCCTTGGTGCCGCCGGTGCGCCATACTTCCCCGTAAAGAGATACAAGGCCGGTCTTATTCGCGGGCTCAACACGCGAGCCGCCGCGAATGCGGGCGGTCATATCGATAAATGGGAGCTCATGGTCTTCCTGAAGGAAGATCACCATGCCGTTGGGCAGTTCGACGCGTTTGGGCTCCTGGGGATGGAAGGCAGGCAGCTTTGGAATTGGAATCTTCGTCCATTCCTGGGCGTTAGCGAGAGCGGGCAACACCAGAATTAACCACAAAGGCCACGAAGGTACACGAAGGAAGAACTTTTTCATTGCGCACCTCCCGCGTTGGCGCTTTCGATGATGCCCACCGTCCGATTCGTGGGCACGAACACCTGGCCGGCGACGCGGCGGATATCGGCTTTACTCACGGCGTTGATTCGATCGACGGTACGAAACAGTTCTCGCCAATCACCATAAAGCGTTTGGTAAAGAGCGAGACTTGTTGCCAGGCCTTCGTTGTCGTCGAGGCTGCGGAGGAGGTTGGCTTTCGCGCGGGTCTTCACCATCTTGAGCTCATCGTCGGTGATGTCTTCCTTCTTAAGGCGGTCGATTTCGGCATGAATTGCTGTTGCTACTTCTTCCGGCGTGTGTCCCGGCATCGGCGCGGCAAAGAAATAAAAGATATGGGGATACTTCACGCCCGGAAATCCGGTACCGCCTTCGGCTTCGGAGGCAATCTTCTTGTCCCGGACCAGCGAACGGTACAGGCGGGAGGTTCGGCCATTCGAAAGCAGGTCGGCAAGGGCGTCATAAACGGCATCATCTTTATCGCGGTAATCTGGGCGGTGATAGCCCTCGAGATAAATCGGCTGGGTTCGCTCGTGCAGAACAACTGTGCGCTCGGAGTTCTGCGGCGGCTCAGTAGTGGTCCGCTCGTCGGGCTTGGCATGCGAGGGGATCTGGCTGAAATACTTTTCGATGATGCCCATGGCCTGGTTGGGATCGAAATCACCCGCCACAGCAACTACCATGTTTGACGGGATGTAGTAACGGTTAAAGAATTCCTGCGCATCGGTTGCAGAAAAGGTATTTAAGTCTGACATGTAGCCGATGGTCGGGCGATGGTAGGGGTGCGCAGAGAAGGCAGTCTCGATGAACTGCTCGATGAGGCGGCCGATGGGCGAACTGTCGGTCCGCATGCGGCGCTCTTCTTTCACCACATCCCGCTCTTTGTAGAACTCGCGGAAGACGGGGTGGATGAACCGCGAGGACTCGAGGTAGGCCCACAGTTCCAGCCGGTTCACGGCGAACGAGTAGTGATACTCCGTGTGATCTTCGCTGGTTGAGGCGTTGACGTTTTCGCCGCCATTGCTCTCGATGATCTCGCTGAACTGGTTGGGAATCACGTACTGCTGGGCGTCTTTGATGGCATCCTGCCACTGCTGCTCGAGCTGCTTGATCTTGGCTTCGTCGCGGTCCACGGGTTTATCGCGCTCGTGGATGTATTGCGCGTAGACATCCTCAACCTTCTGCAACGCGGCCTTTTCGGCGGCGTAATCTTTCGTCCCGATTGTGTCGGTGCCCTTGAAGGCCATGTGCTCGAACATGTGGGCAAGGCCGGTCTTACCCATGGGGTCCTGGACCGAGCCCGCGTCTACGTTGGTGTAGAACGAGAATACCGGCGCCGTTTTCGGGCGAACACATACGATCGCGGTCAGACCGTTTGGCAGCGTTTTGACGGTGACCCGCTTTTCAAAGGCGGAGAGGTCCTGGGCGGCGGCAACGGCGACCAGAACCAGCAGGATCGTCACAAGGGACACACCACTTCGGATCACGCCGGAGTGGTTCCTGGGAATAGGGGTTGGGTGCAGCGCAACGCGAGACATCGGACCTCCAAGCAGACGAACTAAGCGGCTGAATCTGATTTAGACGCGAAAGACGATTTGAAGTGAGCAGCGAGAGTTTGTCAAACGGGGCGGGACGGTCTCTGTAGATTTGTCGCAGTTACCTGTACTGGTTAGTAATCCTGGGGAAGTGTGAGGAGAACCGCAGTGAACAGGCAAGGATTCAATGATCCGATCACTCAATGATTCAGTCCTACCAGTCCCCAGCACCACCTTTCGCCTCAACTTTGGATTGTCACTTCCCTTGTGCTGTGCTAGTTTAATTAGCAATTCACGCCTAATCCCCAACCGCGAGCCGGAGTTCTGTGGCCGCAAATTCGAAAGCGTGTCTGACAGGTGGTGCCATGAGAGACAATGTGCAATCCATGCCAGCCGAACGCCATAGTGACCCCGAATTTGGAAATCGCAAGCTGATCCGTCCTGCGTTGAACCACTCCAACCATTCCGCCCCAAGTCATGGTGCCTCGGCTCCCATAGGCAGGGATCGTGGAGACCGCGGGGAACGCGGAGATCGTGGCGAACGCTCGAATGGCGCGCGCAAGTCGCCGCCGCCGGATCAGACCAATGCGGAAAATTTCTATTACCAGAAGCAAATGCAGGGCAAGACGCCGATGGTGATCGTGCTAACGGATGGCGAGGAAGTTCATGGTGTCATCGAGTGGTACGACAGGTCTTGTATCAAGGTCAATCGCAACGGCGCCCCCAACGTGATGATCTACAAGCCTTCCATCAAGTACATGTACAAGGAATCCGAAGCCAAGAAATAAGTAGCCGCCGGTTCTGCTGTGGCAGATGTATCGCCCATACCGAACAGTTCAGTATGGGCGCGTGTCCTGGGCGCCCCTCCGTTAACGTCCTACTGATCCCGCTCGCCCCAATACCAGAGCCTGACGTGTGAGAATGTCGTAACGATCGAACAGATTTCGTGGAGCGCGGCTGGTCCCCGGGAAAACCACTTTGAAATAGAGCCGGGGGATGACCTGGACCGCGTACCATCGCAACTGCACGGCATTGTCGAACAATTTCCCTGCCGCTTCCGCCATCTGCGGGTCGGTGCTTTCTCTGGCTGCCTCCGCAATTTTGACCAGGATTCCGGCGTTGTCGTAGGCGGCCCGGACATATTCCACTGCCGCCAGCATGCGTTCGCGGTGAACCGTTCGGAATTCGTTGCCGGGCAATCGCTCACGTAAGTAGAGTTCCTCGCTCTCATCAATCAGGTTGCGGAATGCGTCCACATCGATCGGCACAATCCCGGAAACGCTCGGGACTTCAGCCTTTCGGGCAAACCAGTGGCCTTTAGCCAGGATGAGGAGGGCGGTGAGTCCCAGGATGCTGAGAAAGACTAAAAAGTAGGCGAAATTCATCAGAATTACCCCAAATACACTCCTTCAGGGAAAGTCTAATGGAGCAGACATTCACCAAAGCAAAATTATCTTTTTGTTCCGTTTTTGAAAAACCCCGGTAGCCACGTAAAGTGGCCGGTTTTCTGGCCAGATCAGATGGCCAGATCACCTGGTCACCCCATGCTGTGTTACGCTCGGATTCTTGTGGAAGCCGCAATCCTCACCGAGAATCTCACCCGCCGATTTGGCGACTTCACGGCTGTTCAAGACGTAAATCTCCGGGTCGATACTGGGCAGTTCTACGGTTTTCTGGGCCCAAACGGTGCCGGGAAATCTACGACCATCAAGATGTTGACGGGATTGATGGCGCCTACATCCGGGCGGATGCAAATCCTGGGTCTCGATCTTGCGACGCACATGGTGGACGTGAAACGTCAGATCGGTGTCGTCCCCGAAGGAATGGCGCTGTTTGGCAGGCTGACGGGATCGGAGTATCTGAACTTCGTTGGGCGGATGTATGGTCTGGATCGCACGACTGCGGCCCAGCGGGCAGCGGAACTTCTGGAATTCATGGAGTTGAGCGACCATCCAAAAACACTGATCACCGACTATTCCCATGGCATGCAGAAGAAGTTGGCAATGGCTGCAGCGGTGATTCATGGACCCAAGGTGCTGTTTTTGGATGAACCCTTCGAGGGCGTAGATGCGATTGCGTCCAATACGTTAAAAGCCATGCTGCAGCGGATGATTTCGCGCGGGGCAACCATCTTCCTGACTTCGCACGTGCTGGAAATTGTCGAGCGGCTGTGCACGCATGTCGGGATCATCAACAATGGCAAGCTCGTGGCGCAAGGGTCCCTGGATGAGCTGCGATCCGGCATTACGGACGAGGCCAGTCCTGGGGAGCGCATGTCTCTGGAGGAGTTCTTCCTGAAAACGGTTGGCGGACCGCGCACGGCGGCACAGGAGTTGTCGTGGCTGGCGTAGTGCCCAAAGCCGGCGAACAGCTGCGCGCCGTTGCCAGGTTGCGCTGGCGGCTGGTCCTGAATTCCCTGCGTTCGGTGCGCGGACGGATGAATCTGGTCTCGCGATCCATCGCGGGACTGTTCGTCACTGCGGCCGGGGTCGGCGGCGCGTTTGCCTTGGGAGTAACTTCGTGGGAACTCACGCGGGCCCACCAAGCGGAGTGGTTGGCAGCTTTCTTCTGGATCGTCTTTCTGTTCTGGCAATTTTTCCCGGTGATGGCAACTGCCTTCACGCAAAATATCGACACCTCTGCCCTGCTGCGATTCCCCCTAACCTACCAAACATATTTCTTTGTGCGCCTGGCGATGGGCACGCTCGACATTGCGACGGCTCTGGGGCTGTTCTGGTCATTGGGCATCGGAATCGGGGTCAGTACCGCGGCGCCGCACCTGATTCCATGGGTGATCCTCGCGATTCTTGCGTTCATTGTGTTTAACGTCCTGCTCGCGAGAGCAATTTTTGTCTGGATTGAACACTGGCTTTCGCGGCGCCGTAGCCGCGAAATCATGGGCCTGCTCTTTTTCGTGCTGATGATCGCGTTCCAGTTCGTCGGACCGGCGTTGGACCATTACAGCAAGAGGCCAGCGAGCCAGCGCTTCGGCTATGTGGCCAAAGTAGTGCCCGTGCAGCGAGCCCTTCCGCCGGGGCTGAGCACGGAGATCATCGGCGCTGCGGAAGCCGGCGACTCTACCCGGTTGCTTGGCGCACTGCTCTTGCTGGTCACTTATTCCGGAGCTGCACTTGCGCTGCTGCACTTGCGCTTGCGCCAGCAATATCGTGGCGAAAATCCGGAGGGAAATGCTTCAACCGTGACAGCGATCGATGGTGCGGTTCGGCGCGGATGGAAGTTGCCGTTTTTTTCTGCGCCGGTCTCCGCTGTGTTCGAAAAGGAGATCCGATATTTCTCCCGCAGCGGCCCCATGCTGTTCACCATGATCATGCCGCTGGTCGTAATTCTGCTCCTATGGGGAGGGAGGAAGAGTTTTCTGCAACACCAGTCGGAATTTTTCTTTCCCATCGGTGCCGGCTATTGCCTGCTGGTGATGACCAATTTGGTTTACAACAGCTTTGGAGGCGATGGCGGAGGCATTCAGTCTTTTCTCATGGCGCCCGTCACCTTCCGGCAAGTTGTGTTCGCGAAGAACCTGGCGCAGTTCGCCGTGCTGGTCGTGGAAATTGCAATTCTGTTGCTCGGCGTGAGTTTGATCTATCACCCCCCTCATCTGGTTTTTCTGGTGCTGACGTTCTGCTGGTATCTTTTCGCGGCTCCCATCAATTTTGGTGTCGGCAACCTCCTGTCACTCTACTCGCCAAAGAAAATCGATTATGCGGTTTTTGGGCGGCAGCGCGCGTCGGAGACGACCATCTTTGCCAGTCTCGGAGTGCAGTTAGGAGTGATGGGTATCGGCGCTCTGGCAATCTTTCTCGGATATCACTATCAAGATTATTGGCTAGGTACGCTGATTCTGGCGGCTCTGGCCATTCCGGCTATCGGCGCCTACCTGATTCTGATGCGTCGAATCGATGTGATCGTGATGGCCAGGCGCGAAATGCTGGCAACAGAACTGTGCAAGGCGTAATCACAAACCATTCCAGCGCTTTGTCAGAATCAGCACGCGGAAACCCAGCGTTCAACGCGCAATTTGTACCGTTAGGCAACCCGGCAGTCACGCTCAGTCAAGCTGCGGCGAAGTAACCAACTCATTCGTTCCAAACTGTCGTTCCTGAATTTTTCGGGAACTTGTAGCCTTCCCTGCGCGTAATCTATGTGTGTACCCGCTGAGCGGGAATTCTGCATTTCTTAGGGCTGGAGCAGACCGGGGAGGGCACTTATGGCTCAATCGAGATTAGTTTCTATTGCAGTCTTCATACTTAGCGCTGCGCTGATGTGTTCGGCGCAAGAAGCCACAAGAACGCTGACCATCGTCTACCGCGATGGACATCAGAAGAGTTTCACGATTCCCAACGGTTCGCGCATCGATTTCAACGCCGGCAACATGATGGTCAGCTCCGGCAGGAATGTGGAAACAATTCGGGTTTCCGATGTTGCCCGCATCGATTTTGGCAACCTCCGCTCGATGGGGTTCGGGATGAACCACTTCGTCGGCAAATGGGAGTTTGGCACCGGGGTAGGCAATCAGACGTTCTTCGTGACCCTCGATCGCAATGGGCACGCTCACAAGACCCTGGGATCGACCAATGGCAAGTGGTCGGTGGTCGATGGCGAAGCCGTGATCAAGTGGGACGATGGCTGGACCGACGTGATCCGCAAAGTAGGCGACAAGCACAAGAAATTCGCTTACGAAGAGGGTCGACCGCTGGACGGTGAACCATCCAATGTGACCGACGCCAAGACGCTCAATTCGGAGCCGATTTAGAAGTCGGGCGTCAGGTTTCAGGTCTTAGGCTTCAGGAAAAGCCCTAAAGTTCTCGCGTCACTTTGCCATTGCGGAAAGTTGCCGCACGGTGCTAATGAAGGTCGTAGTGGCGCGGGTGAGAGTGCGATCACGCCTGTAGGCCACGCCGAGTTCTCGCCACAACTCTTCGCCTTTAATTGGAATGAGCTTCACCCGGCCGGCGAGAACCTGGTCGCGCGCAAAGCTGGCACTGATAATCGAAACGCCCAGTCCCGCGGCAACAAAACTTTTGATCATGCCCACGCTAGGGAGTTCCATGCGCACTTGCAGTTGCCCGGCATAAGGGCGAAACAGCTTGTCCATCAAGCGGCGGCTAAAGCCCGTCTTTGGGAGCAACAGCGGTTGCTTGGCAATGTCCGCCACCGTGACCACTTCCAATTTCGCAAGAGGGCTCTGCGGGTTCACCATCAGCATTAGCTGATCGCGGAAAATCGGGTGCGTACGCACGTTCGAACTTTTGACTGGCAGCGTAACGATGCCTACGTCCAGCGCGCCGGTTTCCAGCTTCTCGACAATCTTGTAGCTGAAGTTGCGATAGATGCTGATCTGCACGCCCGGATAAAGGCTGCAGTATTTGGCGAAGACGTCCGGCAGAACGTAAAGGCATGTGGCTTCATTGGCGCCGACGGTAATCGTGCCGCGTGGAGTATTGCCTTGGTCGGCCACCGCGAGCAGCGATTCATCCCGCATCTGCAGCATTCGCTCGGCGTAGGCGAAGAGAGCACGGCCGGCAGGAGTTAAGGTCACGTCTTTGCCGCTGCGATCGAGCAGGCGGTCGCCATAGGCCTGTTCGAGTTGGCGGATTTGTGCGCTGACGGCGGACTGCGAGCGGAATACCTTTTGCCCGGCGCGCGAGAAACTTCCAAGCTTCGCCACTTCCAGGAATGTGACCAGCTGATCGAAGTCCATTGTTGCCGGAATTATACAGAAACGCCCTACCCGGAAGACGAGTAGGGCGTGCAGAGGGCACTACTTCCCAACAGGCCTAAGCCGCTCTGCGTTCAGTACTGGCTTGGGGATTCACAGCAGTTTCACCGATCTGCGTAAGTTTCGCGTCGGCAGCTTTCTCTTCGTTCAAGGTTTGCTGGAGCAGTGTGGCGGCCTCGGTGTAGCCGAGTTGCTGGGCAAAGGAAACCAGCGATCCATACACTGCCATCTCGTAGTGCTCGACCTTGTTTCCGCCGACGATCAGAGCGGCATCGCGCAGATATGAAGCATCGATGTCGCCGATCATGTCCTTCGCTGAGCTGGTGAGCTCGTCGAGAACATCGTTGTCCTTAGTTTTGGCCTCTGCTCCGACGACGGAGAACACGCGTTCCAGGCGTGAGACATGGTTCCGGGTTTCCTGAAGGTGCTGATCGAACGCTCGCCGCAGTTCTGGCGAGGTGGATGACTCGATCATCGTGGGCAGGCCTTTTTTCACGAGCTTCTGCTCGCAGTCGTACGCGTAACATAGCTCGGCTACAAATAGATCGCGAAGATTCTCAATTTTCATCTTTAACTCCTTGGCTGCTGGACTGAGTTTGGTTTCTATCGATTGGGTCTGACGAAGTTGAGATGAGCCGCGTCAGGTTCGGGCTGTACCTTCTGCGCCATTGGCACGCACGAATGCAGAGTCGACCACCGACTCACGACGCAGACTGCGACGGTTCTGTACCGCGCACAAACATCAGATTGGCCCTCACTGCAGATGTTGCGGAATTCCTCCTCCGTCTCATGTACCGCTCGGTGCCCGCGACTTCGGCCTCTTCTCCGCTTTTCGAGGTGCCGCGAGCGGATGTTGCCCGTGTGACCACAATCACAGACACGCCTTTGCGTAATTCGGATAATCGCCACATCCCTCGTGGGGAGGCTTCAAACAAATGCCTGGCACCAAACTTTCACCCGAACTGAACAAAGCACTACGATCCGCTTCCAAGCCAGTGAAGAAGAACAAAGGTGACCTGCTTTTCCGCGCGGGAGAACAGGCGCGAGGAGCGTTCGTCGTGAAGCGAGGCAAAGTGCAACTGCAACTCGAGGGCGCGGGTGGACTCTATCCAACTCGCCTCCTGGGTACAGGAGCCCTGGTTGGACTTCCGGCGACGGTGTCCGGGGAACCATATAGTTTGACGGCAGAAGCAGCGCTGGACTGCGAACTGGATTTCATCTCTCGAAAAGATCTGCTCGCTCTACTGCAGCACAACACCACCGCAGCTTTGCAGATTCTGCAGATCCTGAGCGAAGAAATTTACCAAATGCGGAACACGGCCAAGAAAGCTCTGCCGAACCATTACGAAACGGTCCAGTAGCTGGCCGCGCCCTCGATGTCTCTTTAGGCCAGACTTTCAGTGATGGCTCAGATTCCTACGATCTTCAAGGATTTTTCGGAACAGTTCGCATTGCTGCGGACGCAATCCGCCGGAATGTGGAACGACCTGACCATCCTGCGTGATAGAGATGAAGTTTTGTGAGTGGCTAAACTCCGGCCACTTGGGGACGGAGGAACCGTTGGGATCGCCGGCTCTGGCGAAGTTCGTCCAGTAGATTTCCACCCAGTCTGCAATCTTGAAATCTACTTCTCCAAATGGACCTGCGATGTTTCCGGTCTTGGGGTAAAAACCGAAAACGTAAGGCAGGTCTGCCGAGTGCACCGCCCCATCTTTCTCCTGCCCCGGAATGGCGTGCTCGAGTTGATATTCATACACCGCATTCTTGGCAGGATTATGAGAGATGGCTTGCGTGGTCACAGGGCAGCGAAAAATCTGATCAGCGAGCCATTGATTCCCGACCGAACCGTAAAGTGGATCAGCTTGCCCGGTGCCTCCGTTCGCCAGACCGTACAGTTCCATTGCGCGGGGAGCAAGGTCGCCGGCAAACTGCTCGACAAACTTGCGCAGTGCATCGGGAGGTCCGTCAAAGCTGAACTCGCGGTTCGTTGTCCCGATGAGCAGAGGAATCTGAGCCTCCCTCCCCTGGGCGAAGATGTCAGTCGGATTCTCAGGGAGCACGGAGCCGTCGAGAATTGGGCCTAGCATCGGCGGAGTATTGGGATCTTGTTTGGACGCGGCATCCAGGAGTTCGGATACCGATAAGCCGCGCAAGTAGTCAACGGCATCTTTTCCGGCCGGAGCCTTGAGCTTTCCGGCAAGAGCTTCTCCAGCTTTTTCCGCGGCGGCCAGCGGCGGAAGGGGCGACATGAAGGCCGAGCCGCTTTGCACAATCGCTCGCTGAAACAAACTCTTCGAGAGCGGCGAGGTCATCAATAAACTTGTGTCCTGGGCACCGGCAGATTGTCCAAACACAGTGATGTTGTCAGGATCGCCGCCGAACTTCGCGACATTCTTCTTCACCCATTGCAGCGCGGCGATCTGATCCATCAGTCCGTAGTTGCCCGATGACTTGTGCTCAGACTCGCTAGTCAATCCGGGATGCGCAAAGAAGCCAAAGACTCCCAGCCGATAGTTCACCGTAACCAACACAACTCCGTGCTGGACGAGAGTTCCGCTGTTGTACAACGAGCCCGCGCCGGTGCCACCTGCGTTGGCGCCGCCGTGAAGCCAGACCATCACCGGCAATTTCGTTTTCGGGGGCCAGACGGGAGTAGTCACATTCAGGAACAGGCAGTCCTCTTTGCTGGTTTGGGCATCCTGCTTGTTCCAGTCACCCAGAACGGACTGCGCGCAGGGAGAGCCGAACTTCGACGCATCGCGCACACCGGTCCAAGGCTCTAAATCCACGGGTTCGTGCCAGCGCAGCTTTCCAACCGGCGGCTGCGCAAAAGGGATGCCAAGGAACTGTGCGCCGCCAGCCGGACGAGCTACGCCGCGCAACTGTCCGGCAAAAGTTGCTACAACGAGGGAATCATCGCTCGCGGACAGCAAACAACTCGCAAACAGGACAACAACGACTGCGATGCGGAAGAGTTCGAAATAACTTTTGCAGAGCTTTCCGATACCGTGCACAGTTCCTCCGAAAGAAATGCAACGGTATTGTATCTGGAGGAAAGGGCGGGAAAGAAACCGGTCTTACCAGGCGCGAGTTCGCTCGAAATCGCCGCGATCGTTCTGCTGCTTCTGGTCGTCTTTGCGCTTCTTCTGCAAATACGACTGGATGGCGGTTTCGAGCCTGCCGTGATCGTCCCCGGAAAAATCTACGAACTTGAAGGGCTGCAACTCCCATGACATTGGGGTAAGCATTTCTGCGGAACCCAAGATCGATCCCGCAGGAGTCAGGAACATCAGCTTGCCCACCGATCCCTGACGAACAGGACGCGGCAGAGAAAGCAGGCCACCGGTCAACGAAACCACCTTCAACCGACCGGACGCCCGGTTGCCGTCGTTGAAACGAACTACAGCCGGAATGCTTTCATCCAGACGGACCCGTTCCGCCCGGCGTTGCGCGCTGTATTGGGGAATGAACGGCATAAAAGCTCAACCACAGTATGCGTCAGCGGTAACCGGAAAGCGAGATTACCTAAGGACAAAAACTGTGCTGCTGAAGGGACCATCTCTGACAGGTAAATATTCGTAAAGTCGTCTACAACTTTCGGTGCAAGACAAATCGATTTTGCAGTCGTGATCCTTCCAAGGTAGCAAAACCCGCGCCAACTGAGGGTTTTGACACTTGACACATCATTTTTTTTCTTCTATCAAGGTAGACACTTACGACGGGCGATTCGTGCGTCCGACCTTCTTCCCGTCGCTCTGCTCCCAGGAGGGCAAGATCAATGCGCAAGCTTCGTTGGGTACTTTTCTCAGCGTGTCTCTTCGTGTGTCTCTGTTGCAGTGGACTGTGGGCGCAAGGTGCATCGCAAGTTTTCGTCTCCACAGGTACAGCAGGTATTATCTATAGCCTGAACACTTCCAATGGTGCACTGACCACTTTAATTTCCAGCCCAGGTGCCGATTTCGAAGGCATGGTGGTGGCGCCTGACAACACCGCTCAAAAAAGCAGTACAGATGAGTCCACATATTATCTCGTCTATGTTTGCGACACAGCGAACAACAGAGTGTGGCGCTTCAATCCGAACAATCCCGTTTTGAAGAAGGTATACGACAACAACGGAACCCTGAGCGGCCCACAATGCGGCCGAATCACCTCCACAGGCGACCTCGTGGTCTCTAGTACCGTCGCGGGTTCTGGCCTATGGGTTTTCTCCGACGTGACGGATCTGGCGCTGAATTCTGGGGTGCAAACCCCCACTCAACTGGTCTCTGTCGGTGGCAGCAGTGAAGGGGTCGCACAAAAGAATCAGGGTGATCTGCTGGTCGTCGATCGCACGAATGGCAAGGTCCTGCGCACGCCGCTTCTCCCTGCGGCGACCACGACGTTTATCAGCGGGATCTCGCAGCCTTTCGGAATTGCGCGCCGCGGTGACGGCGCCATCTTTGTAGGCACGCAGGGCAACAAGGCAAATCTCGTGCAGTACTCAGCGCAAGGCACGAACCCCACCACCTGCGTAAGTTTCAAAAACAACACGCCGAACTTCATGCAGATGGCGCTGGACAACACGCTGTACGTGGCGGTCGCGGCGAACAGTAACGGGACGGTCCGCAGCATTAACGCAAACACCTGCCAGCAAAATCAGTCGTTCTCGATTCCGCAACCCGCGGTGGGCATAGCGCTCGCCCCGACCATGACGGCATCGCAAAACGTCACTGCATCCAACGGGGCAGCCATTGTGAACTTCGGGTTCACCGCATTCGAATTGAATCAGATCGTGGGAGTCTGCAACGGTAGCGTTTCCGTCGGATTGGCGAGTCCTGCGGCAATCAATACGTTGATTCTGAACTCCGGTGTGCCCGCCACTCCCGCCGTGAACCTGGGCTTGGACGGTTTTGAAGCCATGTTCAGCACCGCAAATCTGAATGGCTGCGCCGCCGGGAATGCCGGGAGCGGGGTAACCAACTTTCAGCTTTCAAACCTGTTGCCTGCGGGAATTGTGAATCCCGAGATCGTGGTATGCACGGAACCTGGCGATCCGGGCACCCCTCCAACAAATTGTCAGCCACAAAACACGAGCCTTGCACAAATTGGCGGCTGGCCGATCGGCGGCTACCTGCCCAATGACCTGAGCAGCGGTGGATCGAAATCGCTGAAATGCCGCATCTTCATGGCTAACGCAGCGCCGGTTGCGGGTGCTGCTGGACAGGAAGCTGGCATTTTCTGCGGATTCCAATCGCCGCTGAGCAACACGTTTACTGGAACGCTGAACAGTTGGAACCTGGCGCTGGCCGCCAACATCACCGATGGAAAATCGGTACCGGTGAAGATCAAGCTGGCGTCATCAACCGGAAGCTGCCAGAACGGGTCCTACATTACCGACGCGACCGCGATACTCGCGGTGGCTCAAATCCTCGACAGCAAGGGAAACAACGTATTTGTTCCGATCGGCTTGATCTCGAACGGTAGTTCAGGGCTGGGTCAGCCACTGTTCAAGGGAGACAACAACCAGCAGTACCTGTTCAATTGGGACAGCAGCAGCTGCATCATGCCTTCGGGGGTGACGCAGGTTTGTCCCAAAGGTACCTACAGCGTGACGGTCCTGTTTCTCACCAACAACACCGCCGGTGGCGCGCAGAGCATTTATGGAGCGCAGACCACATTAGTTAATCTGAAATAGGAACCCCTCAGAAACCTAAAAAGGACGAGCCTTCGTGGCCCGTCCTTTTTGTTTGTCTCGATAGTCGGTAGGCGCCGGCGCGACGAGTCGATGCTACTGCGCAATCGCCTTCAGATCGCTTCGCTTCAGAATGTCGTCACTGCGAGATTCACTCCGAAGCTCCTGGAGCGCTTTCTTCGCGAGCTGCATGTGGGCGTCGGATTCAGCCGCAGCCCCGCTTCCCTTCAAAGTGACTGCAAGCCAGTAGTGAGCTTGCGGCAGAAGTGACCGTATGCCATCGCTTTGCGCTCGACGTGCCACCGTTTCAAGGACAGGCCGCGCCTGCGCGAAGCTCTTGGATTCCGCCAGCGCCTGTCCCATTACCAGCGAAGCTTGCAGCGACAACGAATTCAATCCGATGGAATCGGCGCCGGTGATTACGTCTTTTGCGCTTTTCGCCGATGCAGACGACTTGCCTTGCGCGAGGTCGGTGCGTGCCTGGTTCAACTTCACTCGCAAGACTTCTCCGCGGTCCTTCTGCTTGGCCGCAAGCTGCATCGCCTGATCGAACGCAGTGCGGGCTCCGGCAAAATCGCCTTGATAGAAGAGCCGCTCGCCTTGCTGATTCAGCAACTTCTCGACGAGCACGTCGTTGTGCAGCGACTTCGCCAAGCTCAAAGCAGCGTCAAGATTCTTCTGCGAATCGTCGAACTTCCCAACCAGTGCAAGCATGGATCCATAATCGGCTTGGATTTGCGCGAGGTCCTCACTTTGCTGCTGCAGGTCCTGTTCATTCTTGAGCGCGTCTTGCTGCGCACCCAA
>Ga0070713_100001108_pt1 | contig 17164 bp, 17 predicted proteins | sample LARL82metaG_FD_65465 | JGI IMG/M metagenome (GOLD analysis project Ga0070713, IMG submission 65465) | Corn, switchgrass and miscanthus rhizosphere microbial communities from Kellogg Biological Station, Michigan, USA - LAR L8-2 metaG | ecosystem: Host-associated > Plants > Roots > Rhizosphere ...
GTCATGTTGTACAAAGAGCCGTTGCTTGCCGTCGACGTTGCACCAAAGGTCCAGGCGCATTTGTCGGCATTCTCCTCGCCGCGCCGGTCATACCAGGCATTGAGATCCGGGTCCGTAGTGGCTTCCTCCAGCTCGTGCGCAATGATACTGGCCATGCCATCCGCCCCGGCGTTCCCATTGGGAGAAGTGGTCTGTTCCTCGCAGGCCGACGGGCAGCGGTCCGGATTGCCTACGAAAGAATACTTGATATCGCGTCCGCCGATGGTGGCGTGTGTGTGCCAGCCGCAGTATTGGGTGCAGAAGCCGCTGGTCTCGTTCACGTCGGCGGAGGTCAGCACGAAGTACACGCCATTGGTGTCGGTCGGATTCTGGGCCGCCACGATGGCCTGTATCGAAGAGTCGGTCAGACTGCTGCCGTGCGAGTAATTGTCGTTGGCCTGAGTGGAAAGGTTGCACATGTTGGTTACAGCCTTGCCGGATCCATCCGTGTAGGTGGTGTTGATATTGAAGTAAGGCGAACCGCCGATGTGCTGGGCGAAGTCGGGCAGGATGGTGGTCGCCGTATTGTTGTTCCAGTCCCCGTACCAGATCAGGTGGATGTTGGTCCCGCCCAGAATGAGCGGCCCCCCGTGGTAGAAGATCCCGTTACCGCCGTTGGATTTGGAAGTGCGAGCCGGACCTCCGTGATCCCCGGCGTCGCCAGGATGGTAAATGGTGCCGACGCCCTTCCCATTGGGGGCGAGGTCGCGATCATCATCGGCATAGCTGAAGGTGGTCCAGGCCAGGAGCGCGGCACAACAACCGGCGCCTCGAAGGAGGTTCGCAAAACGCATATGTGGATTCGATCCTTTCTATTACGGAAATAGTGCTCCCTGGGATCTTAGCAGGAGCGGGTCAGCATCTGAACCAGTCAAAAGTACTAGTTTGCCGAAGAAAGTCCTGCATTCCGACGCCGTCATCCAACCTTACCTCTCGGTGCAAAAATTTCGATGTCAAAGAACAAAGATAAGATGTCAAAGAACAAAGATAAAAAGAAATGATCTACAGTGAGAGTTTTGTATTGCCGATATGACTCCTGTAGGGAGTAGGAGTATGGCAACCTTACCGATGGATGGATGGACCGTTGGATCTATTCGGAACACCAAGGGAATCTCGTTAGAAGAAATCTCGAAGAACACGAAGCTGAAGGTCTCGACCCTGAAGGCCATTGAAGATGGCAATTTCGAGGTCCTGCCCGGCGGCATTTACAACATCAGCTACATTCGGCAGTATGCCCGCGCTATCGGCATAGACGAGAGTCCGCTGGTCCAGTTTTACCGGGCCAGATGCTCTACCAGCGACCCGATCCCGACCCGTCGCTAGCCACAACTCCTTTCCCCACAGTACGTTAGAACCTCGCGTTTCCAATTAACATCGAAGAGCGATCATAATAGGTTCCTAGGGAACCCATGAACCGGAGAGTCTTTCTTTGCACGGCTGCGGCCGCCGGGCTTCGCGCGATCGGGCTGGCGCAGCCTTCCAACCTTCCCGAGGCGATTCGGAAACTGCGGCCGATGACCGCTGGCGTCCAGCCCATTACCACCGAAGAGCGCCGGGCGCGCATCGAGAAGGCCCGCCGGCTGATGCACGAGAACCGGATCGATGCGGTTCTAATGGAAGGCGGGTCGAGCTCGTTGTACTTCACCGGCGCGCGGACGGATGCGGTCCTGATGCTGCCTTTGCGGGGCGAAATCACCTGGTTGAGCCACGTGGGCGACGACGAAGCGAAATATGGGGCCATCGCGAGCGCGCTGAAGGACAGGGGAGTAGCCACGGGGCGCGTTGGGGTCGAGGAGCGAGTCCGCTTCGACGTGGTGGACGGCGTGAGCAAGCTGGCACCAGCGCTCGAATTCACCAGCGCCGATCCGGTGACTGCGGGCTGTCGCATGATCAAGTCCCCTGCCGAAATCGCTCTCATGCAGCGCGCCAACGACATCACCATCGCGGCATATAAGGCCGCGTTGGCCAGCCTGCGGGAAGGCATGACCCAGCGGGAGTTGAGCGCCAACATCGGCGCGGCGTATCAAGCTCTGGGCGTGTCAGGCGAGGCGATGGCCAGTTTCGGAGAGTATACGGCCTACCCGCACGGCAGCATTGAGCCCCAAAAGCTGCGGGAAGGCGATTTCGTGCTGATCGACGACGGTTGCCGGGTGGAAGGCTACCAGTCGGACATCACACGGACTGTGATCTTCGGCAAGCCGACCGACCGGCAGCGCCAGATTTGGGCGCTGGAGCGCAAAGCACAGGACGCAGCGCTGGCGGCTGCGAAGCCGGGGGCTACTTGTGAATCGGTGGACGCCGCGGCGCGGAAGGTGATCACCGATGCCGGCTTCGGACCGGGGTACAAAGTGCCAGGGCTGCCGCACCGCACCGGCCATGGCATCGGTCTGGATGGCCACGAATGGACCTACCTGGTACGTGGCAACAAGACACGGCTTCAACCCGGCATGTGCTTCAGCGACGAACCGATGATCGCGATCTACGGCGAGTTCGGCGTGCGGCTGGAAGACTGCATGTACATCACTGAAGACGGCGCCCGGACGTTCAGCAAACAAAGCCCGGCCATCGATCAGCCGTTCGGGTGAGAGAATCGCGAGATGCCGCAGGCCAAGGAAGTTTCCGAGTCAACTTACCGCGCCAGGATCGCCAAAGTCCAGGAGGCGATGAAGGAGTTCGGGCTTGGAGCCGTGGTGTTGGAACCCGGCCCGGCTATGCTGTACCTTACCGGCGTACGCTGGGGACGCAGCGAGCGAACCTTCGCCGTGGTGCTGCCGGAAAAAGGCGAACCGGTCTACGTGCTGCCAGGCTTCGAAGAGCTGCGAGCGCGCGAGTTGATTCATGTCGGAAATGACATCCGGATCTGGCAGGAGGACGAAAGCCCGTATCAGCGGATCGTACAGGCTCTCAAAGATCGCGGCGTCATCTCGGGCCGCATCGGCATCGACGCCTCCGCGCGATTCTTCATATTTGACGGCATTCGCAAGCTGGCGCCCAAGCTCGACTACGTGAGCGCGAAAGCGGTGTTAAAGTCAGCAGGTGTTGAGATCACCGCGCCACAGGGCGGTCGACGATAGTGCGCAAGATCATCGCGATCTGCTTCTGTCTGACTGCGGCGGCCTGTCATAAGCCCGCGCCAAAAGTAGTGGTCCCGCAAGTCTTCCGCGTGAAGTTCGAGACCTCACAAGGCGATTTCGTGGTGGAAGCAACGCGGGCCTGGGCGCCGCACGGCGTGGATCGGTTCCACGAGCTGGTGCGCATGAAGTATTTCGACGAAGGCCGGTTTTACCGCGTGCTGCACGGCTTTATCGCTCAGTTCGGCGTTCATCGCGATTTCAATGTGCATGCTACGTGGCGGAACTTCTTTATCGTCGACGATCCGCCCAAAGAGAAGAACCTGAGGGGAACACTGGCCTTTGCCAAATCCGGTCCCAGCACGCGGGCCACTGAGATCTTCATCAACCTGGCCGACAACGCGGTGCTGGACGACCAGGGCTTCGTGCCATTCGCAAAGATTGTGGAAGGCATGGAGGTGATCGACAAGCTGTATTCGGGCTACGGCGAAATGCGGCCGGAGGGCAAAGAGATCGACGCTGGCCGGGTGGAGGAAGAGACCAACGAGTACTTGGTCCCTCGCTTTCCCAGGCTGGATTACATCAAACGGGCACGGCTGCTACCTTGATTGCCCGGCCCCCTTAGCTTGCACGCCAGTCTGCGGGTCTTCTTCGGCCTTGGAAAAAATCTCACGATAACAGGCGATACAAGGCCGGTCGCGGCGGCATAGTGGATCGTTATGGGCGCAATGGTGGCGTCCGCGGCGAATCGCGGCATAGACACCGAGGCTGCCCAGGGGAACGGCCAGGAGAAAAAGAATAATACGTAGGGGAGTCACCGTGCACTCCTTAGCTTTCAGGATACGCCGGGCGGCGGAGGAATGGAAATGGTCCGTACTTTCAGCCGGCGCTGGAGGGCGGGGCTTTCTTGCTAATGGCGGCGGTGATCACATCGCGGGCACGACTGAGCGAGGGTCGCACCGCATCAAACGCCGTGGGTGCACGGGAAACGTCCGCGTACAGGCAGCCGGCCACCTTACCGTCGACGATGATAGGCAGGAGAGCGAACGCGCCGGGTTGGAAGGCCGTTACCAAGGCGGAACTATCGTAGCGGGCATCGCGCGCACGATCGGCGAAAACATCTTCCTTGCGCTCCAGCGCCGCGCGCATGGGACCTTCGGCGCCGTCCACCGGGAACTGAAAGCGCTCGAGGGCATCCTCGACTGATTCGCCGGCGGCAAGCCGGCCGCGGATACAAGTCAAGTTCTCGTTCATGAGGCCGAAGATCACGTGTTCAAAGCCGATGGCTCGCACGTCCTCCAGCAGGCTGGAGATGAAAGGGGCCAGTTCGAAATCATTTTGCGCGGCACGTCCGGCCCGTGTGATGGCCTGCTGCAGCGTGCTCAGACCAACCTGGTCGAATACAGGGACAGATTTCAAAATCTGCCTCGCACGCTCAGCCTGTTTCGCCAGATGAAGGGTGTCGGTGGGGACGCGGAGCGCGGCGAAGGTCTGCTGGGTCTCCACCAGCGCAGTATCGACGATACGGGCCAGGTCCCGCACCGAGACCAGCGTCGGCTGGCCCTCCGGACTGAGCACGGTCTGCAGATGGATGGAATCGATACCGGCGCCCTTGCGGTACAGCGTACGAGTGAGGTCGTGCCCATAGTTGGCGACCGAGGCCAGACAGCGATCCCAGGGACTTCCGGCCGGCGCGCCCGATGCATCCATGCTCAGCCGCACCTGAGCGGGCATGTTCCAAGAGGCCGCGATCCGCATGCCAACTTCGTCCCAGGCGAAATCGAGCACACGCCAGCAGGCGGGGCGTTCCGGGATTTTCTCTTCATGCATGGTCAGGATGATGCGCGAGTACTCGTGTGGATAATGGCAGGCAATGAGCACTTCACCCAAATTCCGGAACAGTCCGCAAATGTAGGCCTCCTCGGGGCGCGGGTATCCGATCGCTTCCGCCACGTCGCGGCCATGCACCGCGGTCAGGACCGAGAGCAGAAGCAGTTCTCGCAAGCAGGGCGAGCGATTGGCGAAGTGCTCGATGTATCGGACCGTGCTCACCATGCTGCGGACTTTGTCCCATCCGAGCATTATGATGGCGTGCGCCACGCTCATAATTTGACGGCCGGAATGATTGTACATGGCGGAATTCGCCAGGCGCAGGATCTGGGAAGTCAGACCCAGGTCCTTGAGGATTACGCGCACCAGCTCGATGGAATTGCCATCCAAGTCCATCGTTCGGAGCATGACCTCATTGGCGTGATCACAGAAGGGCGGGACGCCCTCGCCGTGGAAGATCCGGTCTACACAGACCTCCAGCTTTTCCTCGCGCGTCAGGCGCTCGGCAGCCACGAATTGAAGGGCTCCGCCGATGATATACCACCTCTCGTATACCTTTTCGGACTTTCAGGCAGCTGTATGAATGTTTTGCACTACCCCGCCAGAGGGGAGGTCAGTTGGTTGAAATCGCGGAGGCTTTCAAAGACTTGTGATTTTCGCGGCTGAGCGTGACGACGCTGACCCAATACTCATAGCAGGATTCAATGCATCGTAGGAATTGCATCAATTCGGTGGGCTTCCGAATGAAGCAGTTCGCATTCAAGGAATAGACGGCCTCCACAAATGCAGGGTCGTCCGTGTCGGCGGCCACCACCACTGGAATGTGGCTCAAAGCCGAAGTGGATTTGATCACCTCCAAGGCCAGCAGGGCCGACATTCTGGGTTGGGACAAATCCAAGAAGATCAGATCGGGGACTCGAGCGGCCACATAAGGGCCTTCACGGCGAAGGTACATGATCGCGTCCTGTCCTTCCCGGACACAGTGGATGCCGTTCGTGAGGCCAGCGGCGTGGAATGCCGTCATAGTGAGCAAGGCATCGGCCGGATTGCTTTCTACCACCAGTACTTCGATCGGCGTGAGTGGCTTTACGAGGAAAAGACCGGGCGAGGGGGCGGAGGCGGATGAGGCGGGCATATTGCACGACCCTTCTTTCTGCTTGTGAAAGAGGGACGGCCCCCACTTTCCTGGGGAAGAGACTCTCCAGTTGAATGTAGTATACTCCATCGCGCGGCTCGCCGGTTGTTCGGTGGGGGAAGCGGACTGCTAAAGGTTGGTTTCCTGGCGACCGATGGATGGATTGGATGGCCCAATCCAAGACCACGCCCAGACGCTCGGTTCTGATTACAGCGCGCCTGGTAACGGTGATCGTTTCACTGGCCGGCGCCGAAGGAATGCTGTGGTTCGCTGGGTACCCCCGCTGGTGGGCGATGGATCCGGGTTGGGGCGGGGCGTCGCCGGAGTACCAATGCGATCCGGAGTTGGGTTGGACAGCTCGGCCGGGAACGTTCGATTTGGTGTGGCCGGGGCAGCGTCCGGCCCGCTATACCAACTGGAGCGTCGGACGGCGTGCAACAGCAGAACAGCAACCTTCGAGTGATGCAAAAGACCGGCCGCAAGTCCTCTTCTTCGGAGACTCCTTCACCCAGGGCTACCAGCTTCCGGATTCGGAGACGCTGCCTTGGATCGTTCAGAGGCGGCATCCCGAGCTGACGGTCTCAAACTTTGGCGCCGGCAGTTACGGAACCTATCAATCGTATCTGGCCATGAAGCGGTGGGTGCATGGACCATCGTCGGTGTACTACCTATTCAATGCCTTTCACGAAGGGCGGAACACGGCCGACCCGGATTGGCGCAGGGTTTACAAGAAGCCGCCGCCGGGTTGTTTCTATCCATACGTGGAGTTTTCCGGCGGGGAGATTCAGGGGCGAGAATCGCATGGCGATTTAGTGTGGCCCCTCAGCCGCCGGTTTCGCATGGTGGCGATGGTGCAGGAGTATAAGCAGATCTTCGAATCCTACTTCCGGGTCCACAGCGGACGGCGCCTGACCAAAGCGTTGCTGGTGAAGATGAACGAAAAGGTAAGCGCCGAAAACGGAAAGTTCACGGTGATCCTGTTCGACATGTCGCCTGAAGAACGCGCAGACTATCACCAGTTTCTCCAATCGCAGCGGATCAATACCGTCGATTGCGCGCGGCCGGAAATGCAAGACAGAAGCCTTCGGCTGTGGGATGGGCATCCTGCCAAGGGGTTGAACGAACTGGTGGCCGGATGGATGGAGCCGCTGGAATTAGTTGGACCGCCCGGACGGCTGATCAGTGCCAAATAATCGGGCAAAATAGAAGAAACTGCCACCGCATGCTGCCGTGCGAAGGATCTAACCCAACTCAACCGACGATCCGCCTTTATTGGGAAGCTGACCACTGCTTCGAAACGGAGGCGCGTGTTGTGGGCGTCGAAGACAACGCCATCGCGTTTGACCGGACCTGCTTCTATCCTGGCGGGGGTGGCCAGCCCTCCGATACCGGAACGGTTACCTTGAACAGCGGAGAGGTGTTGGAGATCGCGTCGGCTCGATCGGGCCTGGACCAGGTGGTCTGGCATGTTGCCAATGGGCTGGTTGTACCCGCCATCATCGGGCAATCCGCAAAACTCAGCGTTAATCGGGAAAGGCGGGTTGCGCTGGCGCGGCACCATACCGTTCTACATGTACTGAATACGATCGCGCTACGGGATTACGCGGCCTGGATCACAGGCGTTCAAATCGGCCAGGACTATTCGCGGATCGACTTCAAGTGGGAGGGCTTCTCGCCCGCCGTCTGCGGAGAACTGGAGAACAAAGTGAACACCGTCCTCGAGGGCAACCGCGCGTTGAAGTCCTACTACATTCCAGAAGATGAATTTCACAAGCGGCCGGATCTGCTGAGGACGCTCGAAGTAAAACCACCGGTGATCGGCGGAAGCGTGCGAGTGGTCGAGATCGAAGGATTCGACGCGCAGGCCTGTGGCGGGACGCACGCCGGCTCCACGGGCGAGCTCGGCCGGTTTTCTATCTTTCGAACCGAAAATAAGGGGAAGATCAACAAGCGCCTTTACATCCGGCTGGACGCCGTCTAATGGGCGACGAGGTCAAGAATGGGCGTGTGGGGAGTTGGACTATACTCGGGCGATTTTGCCCAGGACTTGCGCGGCACGATTCGCGCCGTGTCTCGCCTGCCGTTCGACAATGACCGGCTGGTGGATATCCTGTGCGAGACCGAACCGACCGCCGCCAACAATCCAGATGACGCAGATCACACGACGTTTTGGTTGGTGGTGGCCGATCAATTCTCTAAACGCGGCATCGCATGCGACCGCGTGCGCGAGAAAGCACTCGCGATCATCGACGGTGGTAGCGATCTTACGATGCTTGCCAAGCTCGGGATGGACTCGCCGGGTTTGAAAAAACGGCGGCAGATGCTGGACGAGTTGAGGCTGCGGTTAGCTGCGCCAGTCGGCGCCCGACGCGGGTCTGTGCTTAAGAAGCCGCAAGCTTACCTCATGGACGCCGGAGATGTTCTGGTTTATCCGACCTGTGGCGGGAGGTGCATCAATCCGTATTTCGCCTCCAAGGATCAGCAAACATACTGGGGCGACAAGTGCGCAATGCCCTGGAAACAGGACGGCTTTGGGGCGCTGGTCATCGTGGACCGCGGGCGGGCGTTCGATTTCCTGTCCTGGTACCGGCCGCTCAAGATCTCGATGGCGAGGGAACAAAAGCCAACCCTCGCGGAGTTGTGCGGTGAATTGTTATGGAAACTGCCACTGGCCGGCACGTGCTCGGCGGTTCATTTCAAACGGATGGAACTGGAAAAGATAGGTACGCTGTCAATCGACACTGAAAAATTCAAGCGTGCGTTTCCTAATTTGCGGCCTGGAACCGCCCAGGCGATCGGCGACATCTCGATTGCGAATCAAATGGAGACCGGTCCGTCAAGGGTGGAGATCGCGACGCTCAATCCTTATCCGACGCTGACGAGTATCGGCAAGATTCTCTCAACCGCTTGCTGACGCGCGTCGCTCGGAAACGGGGTGCGCGGCTCCGGTCAGGCGGCGATTTCTTCTAATCGCTGGCCGCGGGTCTCGATCATGCGAGCGGCGGCGAAGGCTCCCATAATACCGACAGCCGCGAACATCAGGAACACGGCACCGATGCCCATTGCGCCGACCATGTATCCCACTAGTGCCGGTCCGACGGCCGATGCCAAACGGAGCCACGAGGTCGCGACGCCTGTGCCGATTGCCCGCATCCGTGTGGGATAGATTTCGGGCGTGTAGAGATACAGGACCGCGTTCGAAGATCCGATGAGACCGTAACTCAAAGTGGCGAGAATCATCACGCTCGTGACACTGGTGGATGCCAGGAAGCCCAGCATCCCGAGTAGCGCGGCGCCGATGATGAACGAGGCGGCGATCCAGTTTCTGCGGCCGATGCGGTCAATTGAAAAGGCGCAAATGAGCAACACGATGACTTGGGCGACGTTGGTCATGGAAGCAGCGCGCAGCGCGGGCCCGAGACCCAGGTGATAGACAGTGTTGTAGAGACTGGGCAGCCAGTTGTTCAGGCTATTGGCAATGAAGTAGGCGCAGAACCACAGCATCCAGACGATCAAGGTACGGGAGCGATAGGAGTGCGAGAGGAGCTCGCTCCATCGGGTGGCGCGCTTCGACTCCGGGTTTGAAGGCCCAATTGGAACGGAAGGCGGCGTGTGGACGGCGCTGGCTTCCATTTGCTTTACGATGGCGTCCGCTTCAAGCAGCCGGCCTTTCGAGATCAGCCAGCGGGGTGATTCGGGCAGACGCGCCACCAGGATCGCAATGATCCCACAGGGAATGCTTCCGATCAAGAAAATAGCCTGCCATCCGAAGGCCGGCACCAGCCAGGCGCCCAACTGTCCGGCGGCCATAAGTCCTACGGGAAAGATCATTTCATAAAGAAGGAAGAATCGGCCGCGCCCACGCGCACGTGAAAGTTCGCTGATGTAGGCCGCCGCCACCGGCATTTCACCGCCGATCCCGATGCCCTGGACGAAGCGGCATGCAAGCAGTACGGAGAAGCTTCCCGCTATGGCGCACGCCAGCGTCATTACGGCCATGATGGCGATGCCCGAGGTGGCGCTGGGGATGCGTCCGAATTTTTCAGCCAGCCAGGTGAAAGCCAAAGCGCCGGCTAGTTGTCCTGCATAGCTGGATGCTATGAGGAAGCCGCTTTGCCCCGGGGAAATGTTCCAGAGCCGGATGAGAATTGGCAATGCAAAGGCGAGCGAGAGCGAATTAAATGCGTCGAAGAATGTCGCGCTGCCCATGATGACGCGCGCGGTGGCATGCCATCGCGAGAACGGCACATTTTCCATGCGCGCGAGCAGCGCGGCAGCCTCGGCACCGCTGGGGATCAAACGCGCCCCAGCAACGCTATCAGTTGGATCGCGATCTCCTCAGGACGCTCGATGGGAGTGAGATGCCGCGCGCCCGGAATAATGGTCAACGTCGAGTCGGGAATGGCCTGATGCAGCTCCTCAGCCGCCGAGACAGGCGTCGCATAGTCCTCTTCACCCACGATGATTGCAGCAGGCACGCGCAGCGTCTTGAGGTAGGAACGCAAATCAGCGTCGCCCAGCATGATGCTACTAGCCGCATAGCAATCTAAGTCATTCGCCAGGAAAACTTCAACGGCGGCCTTCAGCAATTCCGGATTCGACTTGCGGAATTCGTCGCTGAACCAGCGCGGCAACTGGAAATCCAGCAGCCCTACCAGACCTTTGGAACGTACGGCGGCGGCACGCTCTCGCCAAACTGCCGGAGCATCCTCGCCATACCAGGCGGTGGTGTCGATCAGCCCCAGCGCGCTAACGCGAGTAGGATACAGACCGGCCAAGGCTTGCGCCACGCATCCGCCCATGGAACAGCCCGCGACTATGGCCAATTGCCAACCCACATGGTCGAGCAATTCCTTCAGATCGCGCGCGAAACGTGCCATGGTGAAGGTCTCTACGCGCTTGCCGGAGCGTCCATGTCCACGGCAATCGTAGGTGAGGATATCGGCGTGGACTGCAAGCCGAGCCACAACTCTATCCCAGATGCTCGCGTCCAGCGCCAACGAATGAATCAATACTACGCGGGGCAGGCCGGGATTGCGGGCCGCGCGCAGGCTGTAGGCGATGGCGCAGTCGTCAGAAGTTTGGAAAACGCCTTGATGCATTCAGCTCCCGTTAAACTGCTTGGATGTCAGGCTCCATGGTAGCCAAAGGAACGTTCCAGACATCGTAGCCATACAGCCAACTGGTGTCAGCGTCGCCGCCCTTCATCCATGTATTGGCGCTGGAGATGGCCTGGATTCGCGAAGTGCGCGGCTTGCGATGCGCCTCGTAGCGCTGGAACGCTCCGGGGATGTCTTGGCCTTGGACTGCTTCGAGACAGCGCACCAGAATTGCCGCGTCTTCGATGGCCGTGGCGGCGCCTTGTGCCATGTAGGGCGTCATAGGATGGCAGGCGTCACCCAGCAGCACTACGCGGCCATCGCTCCAGCGCGGGAGCGGCTCGCGTTCGAGGATGGCCCACTTGTGGCAATCCGGACAAGCCTCCAGCACGGCGCGAACATCGGGATGAAAGCCTTCGTACTCCTGGCGTAATTCCTGCACGTCGCCTTTGGCCGACCAGGATTCACGCGTCAGCCATTCGGCCGGCTCGGGCACGCTGGTAACGAAGTAAACTTCGCTGCGTGTCGCTGTCGTGTAATAGATGACGATGTGGCGATCGGTGCCCCACCACTTGGTTCGCGACGGCCCGATATCGCAGCCCTGGAGCAAGGCTGACGGAAACACGGCGCGGTAGGCGATGCGTCCTTTATGGATGGGCGCATCCGGACCGATGATGATTTCGCGCACCAGCGAATGGACGCCGTCGGCGCCGATCACCGCGTCGGCCTGCGCGCGAGTCCCGTCGGTGAAGGTGAGTGTGACTTTACTGGAGCTCTGATCGAGCCCGACGAGCTTCTTGTTGAGATGTACCGCCTCTTCAGGAACCACCGACGCGAGCGCGGCGTGCAGAACAGCCCGATGCATGCATAGATAGGGCGCATCGAATAAGCTTTCGGGCATGGGCAGCTCGCGCATGACCCGGCCCGTGTCCCACTCCCGGTTCAGATGCGAATAAGGTTCGAAGGCGACGGGTCGTATCTTCTCTTCGACGCCGATGCGGCGCAGCACCTTCATCGAATTGGGCATCATCTGGATGCCCGCGCCAACGTGCTCGAAGCGAGCGGCCTGCTCGTAGACCTGCGCATCGAAGCCGGCGCGTCGCAACGTTGCGGCCACGCTCAGGCCTCCCATACCGGCGCCGACAATCGCAAAGGCGAGCTTCTTCGCGCTCATTTCAGGTTGCGGAATCTACTGGGCGTGCTTCAGTTCTACGCGAATCAGCTCGAAAGGCTGGTCGGTTTCGTTCTCGTCGGCATGCGCCTGGTCTTTCGGGCCAAAGCGCACCTGCCCGTTCTTGTAGTGGTTCTCGCGATGGCCGCCGTCGGCCAGAGTTTGCCGCATATTTTGATCCGTCAGGTACACGATTACGGCGAAGGTCTCAGGATGCTTGTGCATGCCCAGTTTCTCGCGCGGACCGGTCTTTACGCGTATGACTCGGACGAGGTCGTTTTCGAATTCGACATGGTAACGTTCGGGATCGACGATGACGGCGTCATTCTTCTCCTTCGGAAATGGCTTCAGCGCGACGCCCGCGGGCGTGCGCGGCTCAATCTGAATACACTCGAAGGGCGTGTCGGCAAGATTCTCGCTTTCGTGGGCGCTGGCGTTCCACCAGGCGACATCGCCGCGCTTGTGCTGGACGTTTCGGACGGTGCCATCCTGCAGAACCTGCCGGACATTTTGATCGGTCATGTATACGACCACGGCGCCGGGGTCGGGATGTTTATGCCAGACCAGCTTTCCGTGCGGCTCCATGTGCTCGCGAAAGGTGCGAGTCCATTCGTTTTCGATTTCTAGGTGATAATGCTGTGGATCGACGATGAGCGGATCTTGCAGTTTCATGGCGGCTGGCGGCTTTTGCGGCCAGGCGGACGCGGCCGAGATGGCGAGTACGACGCTCACCCAAACACTACGCATGCGATTTCCTCCACGGGATGATTGATATCATAGCTGACGTTGAGCACATCGATCAAAACCCCTCCAGTGGCTGCCCGTGGACTGCGGCTGCGCTGGTACATCTGCGGTCTGCTGTTCTTCGCCACCACCATCAATTACATCGATCGGCAGATTCTTGGCCTATTGAAGCCGATCATCTCGCGAGAGCTGCATTGGACGGAAGCCGACTTCGGATGGATCATTTCCGCATTCCAGGCAGCCTACGCAATCATGATGCCGCTGGCCGGCCGGCTGGTGGATTGGATCGGTCCCAAGCGAGGCTACGCGATCGCTGTGGTGTTTTGGAGTCTGGCGGCCATGAGCCATTCGCTGGCGCGCAACGTACTGCAGTTCGCGACGGCGCGATTTGCGCTGGGTCTTGGAGAGTCCGCCAATTTCCCGGCCGCGCTCCGAACAGTGGCCGATTGGTTTCCACAACAAGAGCGCGCGCTGGCCACCGGCATATTCAATAGTGGAACGAATATCGGTGCGCTGGTTGCCCCGCTCATCGTTCCATGGATCACGGTGCGGTTCGGCTGGCGCCCCGCTTTTCTGGTTACCAGCGGTCTGGTGGTTATCTGGCTGGTTCTATGGTTCACGGGCTATCGGCATCGGCCGGCGTCCGTGGTTCAGGCCGATAGCAAACCGGTCGCGCGCTTGCCGTATCTGAGCCTGGTGACCGAACGCCGGACCTGGGCTTTTCTGTCAGGTAAGGTTCTTACGGACCCCGTATGGTGGTTCTACCTTTTCTGGCTGCCGGGCTTTCTCGACAAGAACTACGGACTCAATCTCACGGCCATGGGCGCGCCCTTGGTAGCGGTGTACTTGCTGGCCGACGTAGGATCGGTAGCGGGAGGCTGGCTATCGTCATCACTGCTCAAGCGCGGTTTCACCGCGAATAGGGCGCGCAAGACCGCAATGTTGGTGTGCGCCGTCGCTGTGACCGGCGTTATGTTCGTTCCGTTCACGCAGGGCAATCTATGGCTCGCGGTGGCGCTGATCGGCTTGGCGGCGGGCGCGCATCAGGGCTGGTCGGCGAATTTGTTTACTCTGCCGTCCGACCTTTTCCCGCAGGAAGCAGTCGGGTCGGTGGTTGGATTAGGCGGGCTTGGCGGAGCGATCAGTGGAGCGCTGGTGGCACCGATGGTTGGCTATTGGCTCGATTTTTCGCATGGCGCTTATGGGCCGTTGTTCGTCATAGCGGGCTTAATGTACCTTATCGCGCTGGGCGTAATTCATATGCTGGTTCCCAAGCTCGACCGTCTGGCGCAAGGCAATCAATGAATCTGGCGCATCAAATCAAAACCGAGGGCTAAACCTGCCGGCGTGTCGCCGTGCGGGTCTTTGGCATAGGTGGCGCGTGTTCCGGCTCTTTGGGAAACGGTTGTACCGGGGCTGTTGGTTAACGCCAAGGTGAAAGCATGCCGCCAGATCTTTTTCTGGATCCCGAATGAGTACGCTGGACGATGAATGCCAAGATCCGCGCTGTTGAGAAGTGTGGGGATGACTTCGGCGACGAGGGCCACGGTTGGCCGAATATCCACTGCGCCGCCGAAACCAACTGAGACGGTATTGATCCCCGGAAAATCCGGAATCTGACTGGACAGCAGACCTCCCGGCACCAGGCGCCTGGCATTGAAGGAGAAGGTAGGGACAACGTATAACTGAGCGCGGGACAGGATAGTCCGCGAAAAGATGGTCTCGATATTTTCGGTAAAGCTTTTTTGGAAATTATTCCGTCCTTCGACGGATACACGTACCGCCATGTTCAGCGGAGCTTCGCGGTTTTCATCCAGCAGATTGTACGCCGCCATGATCTGGATCGGGCGCTCGATGAACGACGGCGATCGCCAAACGGAGACGGAGAGTTTGTCTGTCACGCCATACCGCAGACCGAAGGAGGAGATTGAGACACTGTCCAGTCCCAGCAACTCGGATCCTTTGCCGCGGCCTGTGAAGGCGGGATCGGAGAAGCGGTGTGAGAAATTTACGTAAACACCATGGCGATCCACAGCTCTGCCGGTGGGCAGGCTGACCAGCACGTCGTCGCCGGGATGATAGATGCCGGGCCCGGCGGTTTCCTGCCGTGACGTGGAACTCGAGCCCGGGGAACCCGCGGCGAACGAACGTATGTAAGTTGCCAGTTCGGTAATCTGCGCGTCTGATAGCTTGCCTGACCAGGCCGGCATTCTTCCCGGCTTTCCACGGCGGATCGTCTCCACGATTTGCTGGTCACTGAACCCGCTTTGGATCGAGCGGCTGGTGAAATCGGGCGTTCGCTCGCTGCGCGTGCCTTTCCCATCGGGCCCATGACAACCAGCGCAGTTCTCGCGAAAAAGGTCCGCGGCAAGCGATCGTGCTTGCGATGGAGCTTGAGAAGCTGTTGTTTGAGAAGCAATTGTCGAGGCATCGCGGATACTTCTGGCGGCCACGTCTACCACGTATTGTTTGCCATCCACATTCAGGAGGACAGTCGAGTGTCCGGCGTCTAGAAAAGAAACCTGCGGCGCATCGTCCGCTCTTACGGGCGAAACGAAGAACAGCAATACTGCAGCAAAGCTTGCACGTAGCATCATGCGAGTTAGATGCGAATAAGCCAGCGTATAAGATTGCGGAGTTGTAATAAGAGCGTAAAATCGTGGGCCGTTACTCGATGTGAACGCGGGTTACCTCTAAACCTTGGCCGATGGTCAGAGTGATGGATTCGGCTCCGGGCCGCCGCCGGACGTGCGTCACATAGCCGAAAAGTGAATGCGAAATGATGTTGTCCGCGACAATAACTCCGCCTTTTCGCATACGCAGGGTGTCGAAGAAGTGGATGTAGTCTTCCTTTTCACAGTCGATGAATGCGAAATCCAGGTCGGCCTCGACTGGAATCACAGCGGCAGCATCGCCCAAAACAAAATCGACATTCTTGTCAAGGCCGAGCCGAGTGATCGTTTGCCGAGCATCGGCCTGACGCACCGGTTCCCTCTCAATGGAGACAACGCGCCCGTTGGTCAGTCTCGCGGCCGCAGCTAGAGCGATGGTTGAAATACCGCTCGAGCCTCCGATGTCGAGCATCCGCTTGGCTCCGATGCCGACGGCCAGAGCGTGGATGAATTCCGCGCTGACTGGCTCCAGATTGCGATGGCGCTCCGGCTGTGGGAGCCGTTGGGCATCCTGCTGCAGCTTGCGTGCCCACAGGCGGTCGATTTCGTCGCGCTCTTCAGTTCGTAGCATCGTTGAGCATTTTATCAAGCGGTCGAATCTCGGCTATGATAGCTAGAAACCCTCTCGCCCACTGCCATGGCTACACCTGCCCCCACGCTAAGCCTGAAGGAAGTTTTGCGGCTAAAACCGGTCCGCCGGCTTTGGGCGGCACAGGTGGTGAGCATATTCGGCGATTTCCTGGCCATCTTCGCGATATATAGCGTGGCGTCGTTCCGAATGCATGCCACGGCCACGGAGATAAGCCTGATCCTGGTCTCGTTTCTGCTGCCGCTAGCCATCGTCGGACCGCTGGCGGGAGTATTTGTGGATCGCTGGAACGTCAAGCGAACCATGATCGCCAGTGACTTGACGCGCGCTGTGCTGGCGGCGCTGCTGGCGGGCGCCACCGATATCCGGGAGATCTACGTAATTCTATTCGCATTGAGCTCCGTTTCCAGCTTCTTTATCCCGGCGCAGACGGTGGCATTGCGAACCATCGTGCCGCCCGCCGGCCTAATGAGCGCCAATGCGCTCATGCAGAGTGCCATTCAATTGGTGCAGGTCATCAGTCCGGCGGTGGCAGGCGTACTAGTGGCGTCGGTGAGTCCGAACGCCTGCTTCTGGCTCGACAGCGTGAGCTTTCTCTTTTCAGCCGCGATGATTTACTTGCTGACGATTGACAGGGAACCATCCCGGAAGCCGTTGAATCTCGCGAGTGTGATCACGGAAATGAATGCAGGAATGAAGTTCATTTTCACGCACAGCGCGGTCTCCTTCGTCATCATTTCCTTGACCGCCGGGATGTTCGCCATCCGCTGCTTTTTCGCTCTGATCGCTGTTTATGTGCGCGACGTGCTACATG
>Ga0070713_100001111_pt1 | contig 17146 bp, 16 predicted proteins | sample LARL82metaG_FD_65465 | JGI IMG/M metagenome (GOLD analysis project Ga0070713, IMG submission 65465) | Corn, switchgrass and miscanthus rhizosphere microbial communities from Kellogg Biological Station, Michigan, USA - LAR L8-2 metaG | ecosystem: Host-associated > Plants > Roots > Rhizosphere ...
ACCGGCTCATACTTCGCCCGCGCCGTCGCAGGAGTCTCCACAGATGTCGCCATATTCAGAAGATTATAGGGGAAGTAGCTAGTAGCTAGTTGTCAGTTCTGTTCTCAGTTGCTAGCAAGACCCGACAATCGCAGATTCTCGAGCTTCAACGCGGGGTACGCACTGAAAAACTACGAACTCAGAACTAGCAACCGACAACTTCAGCTAAGGCTTTGACGGTCCCTCCGCCTTATCTAGCGGCACTTCAAAGTACATAAGGTCGTTGCCGGAGGCGTCGTGGACGCGGGTCAAATAGAACGTCGCGCCTTTCAGAGGTTCTTTCACGTCGGAGACGTCGAAGAAGAGGAATCCCGCTTGCGATCCACGCGGCTCGACTGCCTTTGCCTTGAACTGCGCGTTGGTGATCTCGCTCCACTCTTTCGTGTTCACGCCGCCTTTCACGCGCCGAGTGGGAAATGGCAGCGGGACACGGGCTCCCGAGGCATTTGGATGCGAGATGCGGCGATAGACATCGTCCTCGGTTGCCGGACTCAACTTCGTGCCGTCCTCTGTGACCAGCTGCGCCTTAATGTCGATGAGTGAAATCGGCGAGTCGCTGTCGTTGGTAATGACCATCAGCACGGGCATCAAATCCAGTTCGCGATAGTTCACCACAAAAACCTTGGTTTTCTCCTCAGTGTTGTAAGGGTCGAGGCCGACCGTTACTTTTTCCTTGGAGTGATAATCGTGCGCCGGATACGCGGCTGCGGGCTGCGTTTTGGGCATGGTGAATTCTTTGCCCGCAAAACACACGATCGATGCAGCCAGCACAATGGTCGTGGTCGTGACTAGCCGGTGAACTCTCATGCTCGTCTGGATTATAGGATGCAATGTCAATCGGTTTCTGGTGCCTCGTTGCCGAGAGCCTCGGGGCAAAGCGCAGACAAGGTTTCGTCTTCGGGAACTTTGCGGTTTGAGAACGGCATTGAACCGCAAAGAACGCAAAGGTCGCAAAGACGAACGGAATCAGCAAATGTCCGATTAAGCATCCCATAGTCGCTGTGCCTGTGAGTACGGAAGTCCAAGTCCAATCCCTGGAACTTGCCGCCTGAAGCCTGAAGCCTGAAACCTGAACCTTGCCGAACTCCTCCATTTAGAATGTCCCTTGCTCAATGTACTTCGCCTACAGCGCGCTACTCGCCCTGGTGCTAGTTTTTGGAAGCCCGTACTGGCTCTATGAGATGCTGCGCCACCGGAAGTACCGCACTGGGTTGCGCGAACGCCTGGGCGGAATTCCGGCCCGCCTCGGCAGGATTTCTCAGCCGACGATCTGGATTCACGCGGTCTCGGTCGGGGAGGTGCTCGCAGTCAGCGAACTGGTTCGGCAATTGCGTGTTGAATTTCGGCAATATCGAATCTTTGTTTCCACAACTACCGACACCGGCCAGCGTTTGGCTCGGCAACGGTTTGGAGACGAAAACGTCTTCTATTTCCCGCTCGACTTCACGTTCGCCGTGCGTCGGTGGCTCCAAACGCTACGTCCTGAACTTGTGGTGATTGCCGAAACCGAGCTCTGGCCGAACTTCCTTCGCAGCGCGCGCGACGCGAAAGCCCGCATCGCAATTGTGAATGGGCGCATTTCCGACCGGTCGTTCAAAGGCTATCGCCGTTGGAAGGGACTGATTGCGTCTGTTCTGCAAATCCCCAATCTCTTCCTCGCCCAGACTGATCAGGACGCCCGACGCCTACAGGAGATTGGTGCACCCGGAGATCGGGTCATCACCACGGGAAATTTGAAGTATGACGTGCCGCTGCCTTCCACGCCGCCAGTTGTCGAGGAACTTCGGCATAGCCTTTCTGGTGCAGGTCCGGTGCTGGTCTGCGGAAGTACTGTGGAAGGGGAAGAACCGCTGCTGCTCGGGGCGTTCACGAATATTCTTGCCAATCACGCCGGGGCAGTAATGTTGCTGGCACCTCGTCACCCACAGCGCTTCGATGGGGTCGAGCGTCTGCTGCGGGAAATCAAGATACCGTTCTGGCGCCGCTCGAAGTGGACGGGCGGGCCAATCCGTGGCGGAGTCTTGCTTGTCGATTCCATCGGGGAACTCTCGGCGCTGTACGCACTGGCTGACATCGCATTTGTCGGTGGCAGCCTGGTTCCGCGCGGGGGGCATAACATTATTGAACCGGCACAGCATGGGGTTCCGGTCGTCGTGGGTAATCACACGGAAAATTTTCGCGATATCGTCGGGTTGTTTCAATCGCGAGATGCGGTCCGCATTGTGGGACCAGCAGAGCTTCCGTTGATATTGATGCAGTTGATCGCAAACGATGCTGAACGGCGTGCACTCGGCAAGCGGGCGGCAGAAACACTGGACCTTCAACGCGGCGCTACGGAGCGCACAGTCACGCAATTGAAGAAGTTGCTGGCTAAAAACACGCCTGAGGTTGCGCAGCCGTGAGCCTGCTCGGGCGACTTTACGGTGCCGGGGTGTACGCGCGAAATCGTCTGTACGACGGCGGGGTTCTTCGCGCTCGCAAGCTGGCTGGACCGGTCGTCAGCGTCGGGAACATTTCCGCCGGTGGCGCGGGGAAGACGCCGCTCGTCATTCTCTTTGGCGAGTTGCTGAAACAGCGCGGGGTTGCGTTTGATGTCCTCTCTCGTGGCTACGGACGCGCCACTCGTGGCGTGTGCCTGGTTGATCCGAATGGCTCAGCGGAGGAATTCGGGGATGAGCCTTTGCTGATTGCCCGCCGTCTCGAACGCCCGGTTGTCGTGGGAGAAAGCCGATACGAAGCCGGCCTGTTCGCGGAGAACAAATTCGGACCGCAACTACACATCCTCGACGATGGCTTCCAGCACCGTTCGCTCGCACGCGACCTCGATGTCGTGCTGCTCACTGAGGACGATCTGAAAGATGATTTGCTTCCAACAGGACGTCTGCGCGAGCCACTCAAGTCATTGAATAGAGCGGATGTGATTGTGATGAGCGCCGATTCGGATGTCTCCGTTCTATCTGTTTCCAGCAAGCCGATCTGGAGAATCCACCGCGATGTTGAGATCTCCGGGGCGCCCACCCACCCGATTGTCTTTTGCGGAATTGCGCGCCCGCAAAGATTCTTGGACCAACTGCGATCGAAGGGGATCAAACCTGTTGCGGAGAAGTTCTACCGCGACCACCACGCGTATTCAGACAGCGACATCGACGAACTGCTGCGCCGCCAGAGCCAAAGTAACGGCGACGGATTCATCACGACTGAGAAAGATGCGGTGAATCTTGGCCCGCGCATTTCGCGTCTAGCGCCATTTTCGGTCGCGCGGGTCAAGATGGAGATCATGGATCCACCTGACGCCCTGGATGCTGTTTTGCAGTTCATTGGGAACCGCAAACCGCAGGCATGAGAAAATCAGTGGTCAGTGGTCGGTGAACAGTGGCCAGCCACAGATTCGAATTCTCCGTATGTTTCTGGCCACTAGCCACTAGCCACTAGCCACTTTCATGTCCCGCTCTCTCCAACCCGCCGACCACCTTCGCAAGATCGTCGAGTCTTTCCCGCGGCTCACCATTACCGTGCTGGGCGACATGGTTGCCGATGAGTTCGTGATCGGTGAAATTTCGCGCGTGTCGCGCGAGGCCCCGGTGCTCATCCTTCGGCATCGCGAGCGGACGGTTGTTCCCGGTGGTGGCGCGAATGCCGCAAATAACCTGGCCGACTTGGGAGTCAATGTTCTTCCCGTGGGAATCGTCGGAAACGACGATCCTGGCCGCCTTCTGCTGCGCGCCTTTCGCCACAAACAGATTCCGGTTACAGGAATTCTGAAAGACAAGAACCACGCGACCGTCACCAAGACACGCATTCTCGCCGGCATGCCGCACACCTGGCGCCAGCAGGTGGTGCGCATCGATCGTGAGCCGGAGGCAGCGCCCGATCAGCACCTGTCGCGCGAACTGGCCCTCGCCACACGCGAGTATCTCGGCATTTCCGATGCGCTGCTCGTTTCGGACTACGGCTACGGCGCGGCGACGCCGGGGGTCCTCAATGCGGCTCGCGGTAGAACCCGTGGATCAACGTTGCCCATCGTTCTCGATTCGCGCCACCGCATGCTGGACTTTTCAGGGATCACCGCTGCGACGCCGAACGAGGCCGAGGTCGAAGAAGCCTTGGACGTCGAGATCGGGCAAGACTGGAAGAAGCTGTGCTTCGCCGGGGACGCCGTCATTTCTCGGATGGGGCTGAAATCCTTGGTGATCACACGCGGCCGCGACGGGATGGTGGCCTTCCCGGGCAAGCACAAACCAGTGGACATCCCGATTTCCGGCAGCGACGAGGTCACGGACGTTACTGGCGCGGGGGACACAGTGATCGCTGCCTTCACCGCAGCACTCGCTGCGGGCGCCAGCACCGAAGATGCCGCCCACCTCGCGAATTATGCTGGCGGGATCGTGGTCATGAAGCGTGGGACGGCTACTGTCTCGCAGCAAGAGTTGTTCGAAGCCATCGAGAAATCTCCGCCGGCCGTGCGGGCGCACTGAGGCACCGTCTCGTGAATGACAAGATTTTGACTCGCGAACAACTCAAGCGCCGCGTGGAAAAGTGGCGCAAGTCCGGCGAGAAAATCACGCTGGCGAACGGCTGCTTCGATGTACTGCACGTCGGCCATGTGCGCTATCTTCATGCCGCGAAAGAACTCGGCGGCAAGTTGATCGTCGCCGTGAACTCGGATGACTCGGTGCGCACCCTGAAGGGCAATGGCCGCCCTCATATACCCGAGAACGAGCGGGCAGAAATTCTCGCAGCGCTCGCTGATGTGGATGCGGTGGTGGTTTTTTCTGAGCCGGACGTACGTACCCTGATTCGGGAGATTCATCCTGATATTCAAGCCAAAGGGACGGACTACACCGCCGAGAACGTTCCCGAGCGCCAGGTCGTGAGGGAATTCGGTGGGCGCGTGGAAATTGTCGGCGATCCCAAAGACCACTCTGCGACGGAAATCCTCCGCCAAATGGAGCAGAAGCGCTCGTGAGCGCAGGCGCGCCTGGCAATCCTCCAAAAAGCTTGCTGGTTGTGCGCCTGGGGGCCATGGGCGACGTGATTCACACGATGCACGCGGTCGCTTTACTACGGCGTGCGCTTCCTGAAACACAGATTGGTTGGGTGATCGAGGAACGCTGGGCGGAGTTGCTGTGCGCGAAGGGAACTCCGCGATCCGGCGCTCGTTCTGCCGGCCGTCCGCTGGTGGACTTTGTGCACCCGGTGAACACGAAGGCATGGCGGAAATCACCGCTGGCTGGAAAAACGCGGCAGCAATTCTCGGCAGCACTGAAAGAGATTCGAGACCAAGAATACGAGCTGGCAATCGACTTTCAGGGGGCGATCAAGTCGGCACTGCTTGCCCGGCTTGCTGGTACGAAGTCGGTAGTGGGGATGGACGAGCCTCGTGAGCGCCCGGCACGTTTGCTTTATTCCCAGCGCGTGCAGACCAGGGAGGCACACGTCATTGCCCAGTATTGTAGGTTGGCAAAAGCGGTCGGGGAAGACCTTAGCCTTCGAGCTTCGTTCGACCGGACCCATTCGACTCCCTCGCCCCGCTCAGTTGCTCAGGGCGGGCTTGACGAGGGCGGCTGTCTCCCCGCGCATGGTCTCGGTGCTCTGCAAATCCCCTGGGACGACAGCGCTGAGCAAGCAATTTCTCTCAAGCTACAGAGTGTTCGTAGTCCCATCGTTCTTGTTAACCCCGGTACGGGTTGGGGCGCGAAGGAATGGCCGGCGGAGCGGTACGGAGAGATCTCCCACGAGTTGGCAAAACAGGGCGCACACATCTTTGTGAATTACGGCCCTGGGGAAGAACGACTCGCAAAAGCTGTTCAAAATTCATCCGGCGGCGGCGCGCAGCCGATCACCTGTTCAATCGGCGAACTGATTGCCATCAGCCGCCGGGCCAGCCTATTCATTGGCGGCGATACAGGCCCGCTTCACCTCGCAGCAGCGCTGGGCGTTCCTGTAGTCGCGATCTTCGGGCCCACCGATCCTGCCCGCAATGGGCCCTACGGCGAGAGAAGTATCGTTCTGCGAAATCCGGCAAGCCGTACGTCGCTCTCGCACACTAGCGAGCCCGACCCAGGACTCCTGCAGATTAGGCCTGACCAGGTTCTTGCCGCAGCCCGCAAGTTGCTGGAGAGCAACCATGCCTAGCTGGCAGAAGATCGCGCGCCGAATTCGCGTGCCCCTCGGGTTCGCTTTTGCAGCCTTGTACATCTGGCTAGCACATCCCACGTGGAGATCGGTAGTCACAGGGAGCGGCGTTGCCGTGGTTGGCCTGGTCATCCGTGCTCTCGCGTCCGGGCATGTTCGCAAGAATGAAGAACTCACCACCAGTGGACCGTACGCTTACAGCCGCAATCCGTTGTACTTAGGGTCGCTCATCATCGCTGTCGGTTTCACTCTAGCTTCCCGCAGCTGGATCATCGCGGCGGTAGCTGCGGCGATGCTGGTGATTATCTACATTCCGGTCATTCGCTCGGAAGAAGAGTTTCTACGCTCGCGCTTCTCTGCATTTGATGATTACCGCCGTAACGTGCCCAGACTATTTCCTCGTCTTAAGCTCGGTCAGGGCAGCGCGGGTTCCTTCTCCGCGCATCTGTATTGGAAGCACCGCGAGTACAACGCCGCGCTTGGGGCAGCGGCGATCGTTGCGGTGCTCGTCATCAAAGTCCTGTGGTTTCGATAGGGATAATCCGTGTTCTTACGAGCGCCGCTGCGTGCTTCAGTGGGGTGGTGCTCTCGCTACACTCCCACGCTCAAGGGCAAAATGCGACACTTGCATCTCTGCCGCCGGCCCGGATTGTTGCTCCGGCGCAATCCTACGCATTTCCTGCGGGCAAGTATGTTTTCTCAGTGCGCTGGCAATTTTTCAATGCGGGGACTTCGACCGTTAGCATGCAGCGGGATGGCTCCGGCTTGCGCGTGACGGCGACTGCCGATTCCGCCGGCATGCCCGACAAAATCTTCCGCGTTCACGATCAGTTCAATGCCGATGTTGACCCACGCACATTCTGCACAATGCACGTCACCAAGCACAACGAAGAAGGTCCGCACCGGCGCGACTTCAATGTGGTGCTCGACTACGCGCACGGGAAGAGCCGGGTCGACGCGCATGATTTGAAAACATCGGAAACCAAGCACACGGAATTCGACATTCCTCCGTGCACGACTGACTTGATCAGCGGATTTTTCTATGTCGCTTCGCTTCCCCTTGCGCCTGGCTTCACTCACACTTTCCCCGTCAATGACAATGGCAAAACGATTGATGCGCGAGTTGAAGTGGAATCTCGCGAGACAATCAAGAGTCCGATCGGTGAGTTTCAGACATTGCGGGTCAAAGCGGAGCCGATGTCCGGCCCCATGAAAGGCAAAGCCACGCTGTGGGTCTGGTTCACGGACGACGCGCGCCACATGCCTGTGCAGATGAAATCCAAGCTGGGCTTCGCAAACCTATTTTTTCAGCTCCAGAAAGTAGACCCCCCACCTACTGGGAAGTAGCTACTGCCTTGTCGGTTTCTTCGCGTGCGTGCTTCAATTCCGCCCGATCGGACTTGGAGTCAACGCAGTTCTTGACGATCTGCGCGTAATAGTCGTGCGCCTTGTCGTTCTTGTCCAGCGCCGCCGACGCCGTTGCCGCTCCGTAAAGCGCGTTGAAGCGACCGGGATTTGTCTTCAGCGTGGTTTCATATTCCGCGAGCGCCTGCTCGGGCCGCTTCGCTTGCAGAAGCATATCGGCGATCATCTCGTGCGCGGGAATCCCTTCACTCGCCTCGGCCTCTCCCTGCTCTTTGTCCGCGATCGTGCTCAGGAGCTTCACCGCATTGTCGACATTGCCCTGAGCAAATTCCAGCCATCCTCGTGCGACGACGAGCTCGTCACTCACCGCTTCGTACTCGCCCTGGTCAGTCTTCTTCTTGGGTTCAAGCTTCTTCTGGATTTCTTCCAGCTGGGCGATGCCCTTCTTCACTTGCTCGGTGTTTCCCGCGTGGCCGGCGCCAATCGCGCGCGTGGTGTAAGTGATGGACTGCACGATGCCGTCGGCACCTTCGACAGGGGTGAGCTGAGACGCGGCGCTCCAATCATGCAGTTCCAGCGCGTAGGAAGCGGGGTATGCGGACAAGGCGAAGAACCGCGGATCAAATCCCATGTCGTACATGTCTTTCATCGGCGGCATGGCGCGGACCTCGTCGATGATTTTTTGCGCGTCCTGCTCGCGGCCGGTTTGCAGATACGCATAGACCAGGAAGTCCATCGCATGGAACTGATGGCCTTCGCCGCCCATGTGCATGGCGGCTTCTTTCTGGGTTGCAGCAATCGAGGCCACATTGGAGTCGATGTCGTCCTGCCAAAGCCCCAGACGCGCGAAGATGTGCGCAGGCATATGGAGGGCATGGGGCGCGGCAGGAGCCAGATGAGCGTATTTGCGTGCAGCCGGCAGGCCTTTCTCCGCCATGTCAGGCTTGTCGTACGTGTGGATCAGGTAGTGAGCGACTCCGGGATGATCCGGCTCCTCGGCAAAAAGTTTCTCGAGCACCGCGGCAGCTTTAAGCCGGAACGCATTCGTCTTGTCATGATCAGGTTCCGCGGCCAGCAGACTTAAGGCGTAGAACGCGGCCGCTTCGTGATCATCGGGATTGCGGCGCGAGACCTTCTCCATGGCCTTCGAGTAGGCCAGCGCGCGCTTTGGGAACGGCCGGTTAGCATGCGAATAGAAAACACCCAAGGCGTTGATGTAGTCGTGCTCCCGCGCAGTGGAATGTAGCGACTTCGCCTTCTTCAATTCGGACTCGCCCTGCATGAGCGCCGTTTGATCCGGACGGTTCCACAACTGGTGCCAATGGCTCATGGCCACGCTCCAGCGCGCGATGGCGCAGTTAGGGTCGTCTTTTTCAACCTGCACGAACTGCTTCTCGGCTTCCTCGTACCAGAACGAATGCAGCATGGCCACGCCACGCTCGATCGGCTTCTGCACGGCAGGAGAGCACGAGGTGGGAAAGTGCACCGTGCCGACCTGCACCTCGGTCATGTCCTCGTGGTGATGGTGGCCTTCGCCTTCATCATCCGCGGTCGCTAACGAAGACACGCACAAAGTGAACGCCAATACGCTGGCGAGGAAGAGGTTCTTCATGGGATCACCACCGGAAAGAAAGTCTAGCCCGCCGCAGGTGGGGAGGTCAAAAAAGCTATTGGATTCTAAACCGTTCGTTCATGAGGCGCTGAAGGCGCGGCTTGTACAAGATGTCGAAGGCAAGTTCCTTGTCCGGGAACATGGCCAGGGCCGCGCGTTTCGCTCCCGCCACCAGTTCGGATGCCTCTTCAATGGTCAGGTTGGGGTCCTGGCTGATGACCGACATCACCATGCTGATCATGATCTGCAAGCGGCGTATCTTCTGAGCCTCTAGTTGCAGTTCGTTGGCTGGGCCCGAGTCACTCACTCCTCGGTTAGATGACCTGCTCCGCCCTGACGTTGCGCCTTTGTCTGACCGAGCGGTTTCTGGTGTAGGAAAGCAGCCTTGGCGCTACAATCAAACGTCTTAGAAGCGAGGAGCGCACAATGTCGGAAGCCGCAACGCCTTTACCCAATGAGAAGCTGGTGCGAGTGTTCGATACCGAGCAGGAGTCCGAGGCCATGGTAGTTAAAGGCTTGCTCGATTCGGCTGGGATCGACTCGCAATTCGGCGACAACGAGAACTCGCCTGACGTTCTACCGGTTGGCGGAATCGGCCTTCTGGTTCGCGAAGAAGACGCCGAGGAGGCTCGCCAGGTAATCGAGGAATATCGTCGTACCCCGGAACAGGAAGCCGCCGAAGAAGACGAGTTCGACCAGTCGGCCATGGAAGCTACGGGTGGCGAGGAACCTGAGCGCTGACGTTCTTGCCGTCCAGGTAAAAAGTTGTGGCGCCATTCAAGTCGGTGCGATAGGTTCGCACGTTGTGGTTTTGCAGCCGTTGTAGCACCTCGATCCTGGGATGCCGATATACGTTTCGCGTGCCTACGGAGATGACCGCATAGTGAGGGTGCGCTGCGTCCAGGAAGTCGTCACTGGTTGCGCTCGCGCTGCCGTGATGCGCTACTTTCAGCACGTCCGCTTGTGGTTGCTGTCGTGAAATCAGTCTCTCGGTTCCCTTTTCCAGGTCCGCCTCCAGCAAGACTGAAGTCTCTCCATAACTGATTTTCAGAATCAACGATTCGTCGTTGCGACGGCCTGAGCGCACGGGAAATGCCGGATCCGGCGCCAGCACGCGAATCGAAGCTCCGCTGTAGGGAAAGCCCTCTCCGGCGTTGTGAAAGCTGGTTTGTACTCCGTAGGCACTCGCAATCTGTAACAGGGGCTTGATCTCCTCGAGAGGAACATTCCCTGGCAGCCATAGTTCCCGCGGCCGGAAATTCGGAACAATGGAGAGTAGTCCCGCCATGTGGTCGGCATGGGCGTGCGTTAAAGCAATTGCATCGAGTCGCGAGATCCCCCGCTCCCACAAGTAAGGCGAGACCACGTCCTCGCCAATGTCCATCTGCGAGTGCATCCACAGCGGAAGCCCTCCACCATCGAGCAGGAGCTTGCGTCCTTCAGGCGTCACCACCAGCAGCGAATCACCTTCTCCGACATCGATGGCAGTCAACTCCAGAACCCCACGACGAATCTGTGGGGCAGGATGAATCGTCCAGATGGCGACTGTGCTGGCGACAAGCAGCACGCAACCACTGATTGCCAGCCACACGCGCCGGCGGATCACGAGCATGCATGCGAAGATCGCGCACACCGAAAATACGACGACGAACAAACCAGGAGTAGGCAGCCGCACGTCGGCGATCTGCCATTTGCTGACCCAGTACACGGCGCCTGCAATTCCGTGCAGAGCGAACTTTGCCACGATGGCAGGCAGTTGCGCCGCAAAAGTGGACACGTAACTCAAACCAACTGCCACCGTCGCTGCTGGCATAAAGATTTCCAGGAATGGTACCGAAAGCAGGTTCGCAGGAATTCCCACCGATGTCGCGCGATGGAAGTAGACCGCCATGGGAAGCGCCATCCCGAACTGCATGACTGCGGAGAGCAAGATAAGGTTGAATGCACCGAGGCTGTACCGCAAAGCGCTTATGAGGGTGAACGAAACCGCGTTTGAGGGGATGCGCCCCTGAACCCGTCGCACGATCATTCGCAGGTCGATGCGAAATTGTGCGATTTTTGGAGGTAAGGATCGATCGTAAGCCAGCGCGTCCAGACTACGCAGACCTGTTAAGTAAGGACTGGTTGTTCGCGAAAGGATCGGCGCGGCGATCCCCGCAAGCAGAACGACACACAGGCAGCTCATCTGAAAGCTTGCCCCGAACAAGGCCACTGGATTGATTACGAGCAGAATGATCGCGGCCGCCCCGAGTGCGTTCATCACCGCTCCTTTGCGATACAGCAATCTCGTCACGAGATACACCGCGAACATTAACGCCGCCCGCCAGACTGGAGCGCCTTGTCGGGTGAGGGCGGCATAGGCAAAGATCGTCATCAACGAGCACACACTCGCAGATACATCGCTCAGGCCGACGCGGCGAAGGGTCCATAAAACAAAACCTGCGAGGATCGCCACCGACATGCCGGAAACCACCAGCAGGTGATAGGTGCCGGAACGTTGAAAGTCGATTTTCACTGGCCGCTCGATGAATGCCTTCTCGCCAATCAAGAGCGCGTCGATCAGCGCCGCATCGTCCGGTTTCCACAGGCCGTGAACGCGGACCAGAATGCTGCGATGTGCGAGCGCAAGAGCTCGGTCCCACCAATTGCCGCTGCTTCCGGGGAGCACTTCGAGATTCGCGAGTTTCACCGACGCAGTGGCCAGGATCCCTTGCTCGCGAAGGTATCCCGTGTAATCGAAGGCTCCAGGATTGCCATAGTTGTGGGGAGCAGTCAGCTTTGCCGCGAAACGCAGGCGCTCGCCGTAGTGGAACAGCCGCGTGCCGGGAACCTCACCCGCGAGCTTCTGCGGCGCTTGCTTCGCGATTTCGGGATCGGTGCCGAGATCGTAACGCGGACTCGACTTGGAATAGATGTTGAGCCGAACTCCCGCGCGGACCGTCTCGCTGTGTGCAGGGGAGGCGATCTGCTCGGTGACGACGCCAATTCTCTGGCGCCATGATCCTGGAGACTCTTCTTCCAGATTTCCTTCCTCGATCACAACTGCGGTGACGGTAACCTCCTGCCCGTCTCCAAGCCAGACCGGGTTCGACGTTGATCTTTGGACCTGGAGAGCGAGGGGTCCTGCGAGAGCAGCGGCCCCCAGGGCAAACGCGCGCGCAAGCAGAGGCCTGTGATTCAGGAAATAGGTAGCGGCAGCGGCGAAAACCGCGACAGCCAGCGCCCACAACAGGGGCGGTCGCCACAGCACGTTGCCGATGCAGAGTCCTACGGCAAAGGCCAGAGCGGCCCAGAACAATGGCTGGCGCGCAGGGACATCCTCGGGCAGCGGGCGTCCACTTCGATTCGGCTCGGGGATGCTGCGCAACTCCGAGCGGTGGGGCGCCTGGGATGCAAGCGAAGGAGATTGGGAGACGGCCAAAGCTTCAACGGCAGCGCGGACATCTCAGCGGGTCAGGTGAATAACGCTTTCGATGTGGAACGTCTGGGGGAACAGATCGATCAAATGGGCCTCTACCATTTGGTATCCCAGACCCACAAAGGTCCGCTGGTCCCTGGCCAGGGTCGATGGGTCACACGAAACGTAGGTGATTCGCGGAACATCGAGCCGTGCCAGGCTGCGAACCGCGTTCTCCCCCAACCCGCCGCGTGGGGGATCGGCAACCACAAGATCGGGATGAAGTCCCGAAGACTGCGCCAGGTACTTCTCCGTAGTTGCCCGGACTGCCTTCACCTCCTGCCCGCAATTGTGGCGCAGGTCGGCGAGCGAAGTCTGTGACGCTTCGACGGCAATCACCTGTGCAAAACTCCGGGCCAGCACGGCAGAGAAAAGCCCTACGCCTGCGTAAAGATCCAAGGCCAGGTGGCCCGAGGCGCCGGCAGTTGCGAGTTCAACCAGTTCGTCGATGAGGAAGCGGTTTGCCTGGAAGAAGGATCCAGCGCTAACGCGGTACTTATGAGCTTTCGTTTGATACCAGATTTCCGCGCTGCCAAAGTGCGCGAGTGGGGGAGGCTCAGAAACCTGCGTTCCGGATTGGTGCTCAAAGACGGCAACGCCCTTGGCTGAAGGGTGAATTGCCGCGAACTGCTGGGCAATCTCGCGTGCCTTTCGCCGAGGCGTTCCGGGCTGACAATAGAGTTCTACGAGCAACTCGGTGTCGGAAGCATCTGCGAATAGTTCGATCTCGCCAAGGCATGCAGGCACTTTCCCGTCTCTTCCGGCGGCCCAGAGTTGCGCAATGGCCTGATTGATCAGTGGCGAGCTGATGGGACACTGTTCAACCGGCAGCAGATCGTGTGACCTGAATTTGTAATAGCCGACCGCAAACCCGGGCGCAGTTTGCACTCTTAGCCGCGTGCGATTGCGGTAATTCCACTCCGGCGATGGATGTACTTGTAGTTCGCAAGGGAGTTCGATCTTCGCCGTACGCCGCAGCGTCTCGCGGAGCACCTCCGCCTTGATCTTCAACTGGTCGCCGTAACTGGTGTGCTGGTACTGGCATCCGCCGCAGCGTTGAAAGTAAGGACAACCGGGCTGAATGCGGCTGGCAGAGGCCTCGATAACTCGGTCAAGTCGTGCTCGCGCGAATCCTGGCTTTTGCTCGGAAAGTTGAGCCTCGACGGTTTCGCCTTCCAGCACAAATGGCACAAAGACGCTCTTGCCCGGTCCGCGTTCGTCCGCCGCAAGACGGGAGAGACCATCACCGCCGTAAACCAGTTTCTCGATCTTGAGTTGCACTAGTGAATTCTAGTTGAGATTGCGCGATGAGCAGCGAGCCGTGAGCGGTGAGCGGTGAGCGATGAGCAGCGAGCAAGAGGATGTGCCTACGACCTACGACGTACGACCGACTCACATATAAAACAGACTCAACCTCGGCAGCTTGTATTTCTCCAAAAGCTTTTTGTGCAGGTACTGTTTCTGCAGTTGCTCGATTTGCGGAGCAGTCATCTTGCCGCGGTAGGGCGCGAGTTCGCGGTCGGCTTGCGCGCGTACGGCCACAACGCCGTCATCCGGTACTGCTGCAAGCAACACGGCAAACAACTTCTCCTCCAGTACCGATAATCTGCGCTCGATGTCTTCAAGGCGGGAAGGCGCGGATTTCGTTTGAATTTCCTCAGCGACGCGCTCCAGGCTCTCGCTCACATCCCGCGCCACGCTTTCAGGAGAGATTCCCGGCTTCGAAGGAAGTCGTGCAGCCGCCAACTCTGCGGCGCACCGACGAAGAAATCCTGAGATCTTCTCGCCTTCAAATCCCGTCTCATGCGTCGGTTCGGTTGCGACACCAACCGCGGCTTCCTTCATGTCCTCAGCCGCGGCAAGCACCTCTTGCGCGCAGTAGGCAAGACTATTGACCTTCTTCGTCTTCGACGGACGCTGGTCGTAGCGGTCGAATGCCGAATCGATTCCGCGCAACACCGCTTCCAGCGGGATGCCTGCATCCTTCCAGGTTTCGATCAGCGCCCAGTCGAGCGTGGAAAGCAGCAGAATGCCTCCCCGCCGACGCTGGAAGTGTTCTTCGATTTCGGTGAAGTAGTTGAAGTAGTTGTCCACAGAAGACAGCTTCTAGCTGTTAGCTCCTAGCCATTAGCTTACCCATGATCGCGGATTCCTAGCGGTCAAAAACTGGAGACAAAAAAGGGGGGTGCGTCTTTTGCGACCTCAGCGATCTTTGCGGTTCAGTTTGAAGGTTTTCAAAACTACCGCAAAGATCGCAAAGTGCGCAAAGAAGCAGCACACAAATTCTTAGCGGGGTCGAGTGGTTGCTCGCTGCTTCACAGGTTTCTCGGACGGATTTGCGGCATTTCGTTCCCAGAGAATTCGCAGTCCCTGCAAGGTGAGGAACTCATCGACGCTCTGAATGTATTTCGATCCTGATCCAAGCAGCGGGGCTAGACCGCCAGTGGCGATTACTTTTACGTCCCCACCCATTTCGGAGAGTAAACGTTCCAGAACGCCATCCACCAGCCCGAGGTATCCATAGTAGAGTCCCGATTGCAGGCTACCTACGGTTGTCGTCCCGATAATGCGTGCGGGCTTGCGGATATCGACACGCTGCAACCGGGCCGTGCGGCTGAAGAGCGCATCCGCGGAAATGCCAATCCCCGGACAGATCACGCCGCCCTGATACTCGCCTTTCGCCGTTACACAATCGAAGGTGGTTGCTGTACCGAAGTCGACGACGATGCAAGGCCCGCCATACTTCTCGAACGCCGCGACGCCATTCACGATGCGATCAGCGCCAACTTCCGACGGGTTCTCATAGAGCACCGGCATGCCGGTTTTAATTCCCGGCTCGACAAACAGGGGTTTCTGATGGAAGTAGCGCTCGCAGACGCGGCGCAACGTCGAATCCAGCGGCGGCACGACCGACGAGACAATGATGCCGTGAATCTCTTTGGGCTCAAGCCCCTGCATGGAGAAGAGGTTGCGGAAGAGGACTCCGTATTCATCGACCGTTTGGGCACGAAGCGTGGTTACGCGCCAGTTGGCAAGGAGTTTGTCGTAATCGGGCGTAGTACGTGCTTCCGATTTCGCGAAAACTCCGAGCACCGTGTTCGTGTTGCCGACATCGAGAACGAGAAGCATAGTGGCTAGTGACTAGTGGTTAGTGGCTAGTAACAACTTAGAATCCAATGCTCATATTCTGCAACAAATGGGAATCGGGATTGACTAGCAACCAGCCACTAGTCACTAGCAACTAACCTCACGGTTCCGCTGTACACAATGCGCAACCCTTGGTTCGTGCGCACTTTCAAAAAACCGCGCGGATCGAGGCCTTCAGTGACGCCGTTAAATCCGCCATTCTCTTCCAGGTGAACACGACGACCGCGTACCATGGGCGAATTCTGTTCAAACCTCCGCAAAATATCTGCATGCGCGCCTGGAAGGCTCAGTAGCGCGTGATACTCGCGGTGGAGTGATTTTAGCAAAGCCGCACACAGTTCCATCCGCGACCACTCGCTACCCGTCGTGAATTGCAACGAGGTGGCGATCGGTTGCAATTCTTCTGGAAAGCGTGTCTGGTTCACATTGATTCCGATGCCCACCACGATGTGGCGTACACGCGTGGCTTCGGCACTCATTTCGGTGAGGATGCCGCAAAACTTTTTGCCCCCGATCAGCAGATCGTTAGGCCACTTCAAGTCCGGGGGGATTCCGGCACCCATTCCGGAAACGGCCGCATGAACTGCCAGCCCCGCTGCCAGAGACAGAACGAGTACATCCGCCGGCGGCAAAGCCGGGCGCAACACAACCGAACAGTAAATTCCCGTGGATTGCGCGGAGTACCACTTATTGTTGGCGCGACCGCGTCCCGCAGTCTGTTGTTCCGCCAAGAACACACTGCCTTCGGGAGCGCCGGCAGCCGCGGCTTCCATCGCGAGCGTATTCGTCGATCCAGCGCGGTAAAAATGATGCACATGCCCGGCAAAAATCGTGCCGCGCAACATAGGCTCGACAAGCTCGGGAAGAAGAAGGTCGGGAACGGCTGTCAGTTGATATCCACTCGCGGGGCGTCCTGCGATCTCCACGCCCAACTTTCGCAACTGCTGCACCAGGCGCCAGACCTCCGATCGGGTGGCACCGATCTCCTGCGCGAGCTTGGTACCGCTGATGACCAGCGTTGGGTAACTTGTCAGCACCCGCACGATGCGCCCGAGACGAGCATCGGTCTCGAGCGATTGTGGCTTGTAGGGCCTGTTGCGAATTGATCCCCCAGGTTTGATGGCGGCATTATCGGGCAAAGGAGGCCAAAGTACAAACGCCGTGCAATGTGCAAAACCCTGCACTCTTGCAGGGATGCAAGTTCGTAAGTAGATGCGGCGATCTCAGTCAGGAGTCAGCCAGTTATGCGCCGATTTTGTTTCGCTGTATTGGTCTTAATTTCTGCTGTGGCAGCTTACGGCGACAGCATTCCCACTTACAACCTGACCCTGGGCAGCGTCACGTTGACCAACATCACTCTTGGCAGTTCCAACGATCTATTCACTTTTTCC
>Ga0070713_100001114_pt1 | contig 17142 bp, 6 predicted proteins | sample LARL82metaG_FD_65465 | JGI IMG/M metagenome (GOLD analysis project Ga0070713, IMG submission 65465) | Corn, switchgrass and miscanthus rhizosphere microbial communities from Kellogg Biological Station, Michigan, USA - LAR L8-2 metaG | ecosystem: Host-associated > Plants > Roots > Rhizosphere ...
ATCGCATGCTGCTGCAATGCGACGTAACCGAGCATGTAGTGGCTGCGGAAGTCGCGGGGATCCGCCTTCAATTGAGCTTCGAATTCGGGAACAGCTTTGCCGTAGCCAGCAGACTCGTTGTTACTCAGATAGGCCAATCCCAGATAATAGTGAGCGTCCGACACGTGGGGATCCTGAGCCAGTGCCTTGCGTAATTCATTTATCGCGAGATCAGGGTAATCGCCGTAGTAATAGATTGTCGCGATCAGAACACGGTTCTGCGCATTCTCACCGGCGATCCGAAGAGCTTTCTGCAGGACCGATTGAGCCAGTGGGGGTTGCTGTTCATGCAAGTAAGAGAGTGCAAGAAGCTCCCAGACCTCGCGGAACTTCCCTTTTGCTCCCGCTGCCTCGAGGAGGCGCGCCGCTTCCGAGTATTGCCTCTGCTCGACGCTGATGCGGCCGAGCAGGACCTGCGCTCGCGTGTTCTCAGGGTTCACGTTGACAACCGATCGGGCCAGCGCTTGCGCTTCTGAGAATCTTCGCTGATCGAAAAGAAGCGAAGCGTGGTCGAGCGCCAATGTGGAATCGCTATTGGCGAATGACATCGCCTCGTCGAAATCGTGATCGGCATGGTTCCAGTCGCCAGCAGCGGCTCGCGCATTTGCGATTCTGTGAATCGCATCAGCCAGGAAGGCCCGATATTCGACCGAAGCACGGCTCTGGTCTCCGCTCTGCAGAGCCGAGTGCGCGCTATCGAGATGAGCGAACATCGGGTCCGATTGGCTTAGAACCGGGCTTTGAAGAAAAAGCGTAAGAAAGTATGGCGACAGAGCAATCCGGAGAAGACGCAGCGTCGGGCGCCCTTGAACAATCGGGCGTGATCGCAGCAGAAATGTCCGAATTAATTGCAGCGTCATACGATTAATTCTCGCGGTGCTGCGCGTCTGTGATTCTTATTGCTCGCGAGCCTCCACTTTTGAGTTTGGAGGCCCGGGAAATTGATAGCGAACCCTTGCGGCTAATTCGCGCTGGTCCCCCAAAGAATGCCTCTGCCGCTTCCGGCGAAGTAAACCGTTCCGAAGGTGCGCATGTCTCCGGCGATCGGACCTATTCCACCGTACTGGTGCGCATCGTCGTTAATCCTAATCCACGAAATGCCGCCATCGGTGGAGCGGTACAGACCCCATTGCGTGCCGATGGTACCCGAGAGGAAAAGCGTCAGTTTCGACGAGCCGGTCGCAGCCTTTCCATAGCCCAAGTAATTCGATTGCTGGACGCCGGTAACTGCGGTCAATTGCGGTGACGCAGCCGAACCTGTGTTGGTGTAAAGACCGTTGGCGTTGCCACCCGACGTGAGCCAGAGATCACCAGGAGCATCGGGCAGCGAGTAGAGAGTTGGAGCAGGCATAAAGGGAGCCGCAATGGGCAGGCCTGTCTGAAGCGTGGTGAAGGTCGCGCCGCCATCGGTGCTCATGGTGAGGGTCCCCGTGCTGCCGTTGTATCCGTACAGGACTCCGGCCTTTGCGCGATCGCCTATAACCTGCGATTGCGCTGCGATTCCGGTCGAGGCCGTCCACGTTGCGCCGCTGTTATTCGAATACCAGACCGATGCGGTGTCCATGGTAGCCCAGACCATTGAGGAACCGTCGGCAGCGATCGCGATTGAGCCGCCCCCCTTGGTAGTGCCTGATGGCATTGCGGCGAATCCGGTCCAGTTCATGCCGCCATCAGTGGAGATCACACCGAGCGGCGAAGCACCATAGGTTCCGTCGGTCACGCGCACCACTGTCGTCGGCGTGTTCTGGACGAAATCCATAGACGAGGGCATCGCCGACGGATTCTTGAAGTTCCCCTGTGCAGGAGAAACTGTAAGGTCCGTGTGTGCGAAACCGTTGATGTCGCCGATTCCGCTCAACAGGATGGTGTTTCCCGACGGCGGGGCGAGCAGGAGGAGTACGGCCGTTTCTTCGATGCCGTCGTCCTGAAAACTCCAGTCGACCATCCCTTGTGAAGACGCGCTGGGATCGGCGCGGGTCAGATCGTTCGTGATCCAAAGACCTCCGCCGAAGGTGTACATGGCGTGGTCAGGATTGAACGGATCGATTGCAAGACCAGTGTTCCAGTTGCCGGTCGAAACCGTTCCGGGGGCGCCCACATACGGCGCGTTGGTGTTGCTGTGCGTGGCGAGATTTGGAGAATTCGACGAGGGCAAGCTCGGGATCTTCTGGGTGGAAACGTCGCGCCAGGTCACGCCATCGTCGGTGGAGCGATAGATGACGTCGCCGGTCGGCCAATACTGGTTGAGCGAACCGACCATGATGGTTCCGGCGTGGCTGGGATCGACCGCAACGCTGCCGTAACCTTGTTGGTTGGACGGGCCACCAGCATTCGGCGGCAAAGTTATCTGGGTCCAGGTACCCGAGGTCCAGTTTCCGCCCGGCGTGAACTTCCAGAGTTGGGCGACGCTGCCCGAATCCGGACCCGCTGCGTCGCCATACACGATGTAGATAGCGCCATTGGGGCCGAGTTTTGCCTGCATGGGCGAAAGCGGTGTGGCGGCAGCCGCGAACAACGGCTGTCCAGCGACCGCAGTCCACGTGCTCGTAGTTGAGCCGCCATTGGTGGTCACGTACAGGGCCTGCGAATTGCTGTTCACTCCATTGCCGGCAACGGCCGCATAGACGACCGGAGTAGCTGAGCCCGAGGAGCCGCTCGACTTGATGGGAAGCACCGAAACAACACCCATGGGCATGGTGTTTCCACCACCGATCGGAACCGAAGTCACGACGTTCAGGCCCGTCATTTGGGTCCAGGCGTTCCCCGAGTTTGTTGAGATCTGGAGTCCGTTCTGGCGCGTTCCGAAGTAAACCGTGCTCGGCAGGTTGGGATCGACGGCAATGCGATCTCCCATTCCTCGGCCAGGATTGTTCGAACCATTTTTGAAGTTCAGCGGGATGGTCGTGAACGTTGCACCCTGGTCGTTGGAAATCAGCATGGCACCGTTGCCGGCCCAGGAATTCGAATACAGACCCACGGCAACGTACAGCTTGTTCGGATCGGTCGGATCCAGTCCGATTGCGTCGCCGCCGTTGAAGAATCCGTTCGAGAGCCAATCGAGCAGCGGCACCCATTGCGTATCGGTCGGTCCCCAGCGATAGATGCCGCCGATATCGGTGCGGGCGTACATCAGGTTCGGCTGCGTCGGATGAAAATGCACTCCGGGGATGTAGCCGCCTGCGAGGATCTTGACGTTAGTAAAGGAGTACGCGGGCGGCGTTCCGCCCGTCACGCTCAACGAGACTGTCGCGTTGGCGGAACTGTAGTCGGCTGCATCTGTGGGCGTGAACGTAACCGAAAGTGCCATCGATCCGCCCGCGCTCATCACCGTGCCAGAAGCCGGCGTGTAGGCGAACGTTCCCGGCAGGCTCGTGCCGCCGAAGCTGGCGGTCGCATTCAACTGCGAAGCACTCAGCGCCGTGCCTACACTGACCGCAGCCGGAGTATTCCAGGTGATAGCAGGTGTGGCCTTATTGACCGTGATTGAGTTCGACTTCGTTCCAGACAAAACATTGGTCGTATCAGTCGGTGTGAAGCTCACGGAGAGAGAATGTGTTCCCGCGGTCAATACGGTCCCCACCGACGGCGTGTATGTGAACGTGCCCGGATAGTTCGCCGTCGCATTCAATTGGGTGGAACTCAACGCCGTTCCGTACGTGATGGCTGCCGGAGCGGCCCAGGTAATCGTAGGCGTTGCAGGAGAGCTCGGCGGAGCGGAGGAGCCTCCTCCGCAGCCATTTAAAGCAGACACAAGACAGATAAGTCCCACTAAAGAAACAAGGGCCCTTTGCATGTTTATGAACACTCCTATTAATAGACAACTATATTTACACCAATATTCCTAACTTCCCAAACGCAGTACCTTATCTGATCCACAGCTCTTCCGTGGCTGACAAGTCTCCATTTTCAACTTCTCGCCGCTTCGATGCGCTTTCGGTATGACCAGGACTGTAACCGTGTACGAAGGAACAGTGACGGTAAAATCATTACCGAGTTCGGGAGCGGCCACTGCGGGAACAGCATAGTCTTTGGCAGGGCTACTCTTACCGAAGTCGTAGCGATTCCCAGCCTGGCCCAACTTACTCCCGCTTACTGAGACCTTCACCGTGGCATTGTTCTTGGGATCTTTGTTAATCAGCATAATTCCCGCACTGCCATCCTTGTGAACGGATGCATGGACTGAGAGCAGCGGATTGCTCGACGTGGCTGTGAGAATCTGATCATTGAGATCAGCCAAACGACGCACCATCTGAGGAGCGAAGTAGACAGCGCCTGGCTTGTTCTCGTCAGTCAAGAAATCGCCGTGCAGGATGCCCCAATCGACATTAGCGATGCCGAACTCGACCATAGTCAGGTACGCGTCAGCCGCGAAGAGCGCCGGCACTGCTTTGTCAGGAATGTTCACATATGGCTTGATGCCCATTTCAGTTACGAGCACTTGAACATTCTGGGCGTTCTGGCCGGAGTATTTTTGAAGAAGCTCCTCGATCGCAGCCAAAATGTTGCGAGGCTCTTGCTGCGGCTTCATTAGCGTCTTGCCATTGTCAAGGTCCTTGTAATGTGAAGCCTCAGTCGCGTCGCCGACATACCAGTGTAGAGATACGAAATCGACGTCCTTCCCCACTACTTTGAGCACGTTCTTGTCCCAGTCGATTCCGGCATCAAATCCCTTTTGAACGCCGCCTAGTCCGGCAGCTTCCGCGGTCCCCTTCTGAAACCATTTACCTGAAATGGGGTCCTGAACCCAGTCAGCGGAGGTGTTCCAATCTGTAGACAGAGGAATATCGAGTGACGCGCCTACCTTGACTCGACTATCTACAGCCTTCATAGCTTTGGCGAACTGAAGAAACGCGCTCCCATACGTCTCGGGTGAAAGGGCCGGATTGCCCTTCCGTTGCCTTTCATTGTCCTTAGCGTCTTTTGCATAGGGAGCATGTAAGTCGTACTCAATGGTGTTCCCGTCATAGAAGCCGTTCCTATAGACCTCGTTGCCGACTTCCCAATACTTGATCAGCACAGGATTTGGATGGGCGATTCGCAAGAAGTTGAGCCCATCGTCAGCGGCGAGTGGCTGCGCAGCACGGAGGCTGGCCCAGTAACTAACAGTGTGCCAATCATGGCCGCTCGCATCCTTCCCGATTTCTGCATTATTCGATGGCTCGCCCATTGAGTAGGCTACCCAAGCAGCGGCTTCCTGAGGGCTCCCTCCAGTTGTACCGTCCAGATTGGATCCGTAGTTCACGGTCACGACAGCGGTGCCGAAACGATCCAGCAACTGCGAGAAGCGGCCAAAATCGTTACCAGGCGCTGCAGCGCCTCCCGGACCTGTAGTCGTATTCGTTGACCAGTGGTAAATATCCGCGAAGCGGGATCCTGGATAGCGCAGTGTCGTGACCCCCGACGAAGCCAGGATTTGCGGCATCAGGGGTTCCTGGATTTCGTTTCCAGCTATATCCCAAGAGACACCAAGGGCTCGAGGCGCTAGAAAGGCCTTGGGCTTGTCCGCCTGCACTAGAACCTTCACTGTTCCCTTGAACTCTTGGGCGGCGGCGCCCCGCGATTCCGCTAGAACTATGAACAAGGTTACAACGATCGAGACTATTAGCAGATGAGACAATCTCTTCACTTTGTGCATCCTGGAATATCGGGATTACTTACTAACGCTCACGGCAGCTTATACACACACAACTGTCACCGTGTCGTGCGCCCACGACATGTTCTAGACACACGCGTACTTACTACCGATGCTGGTTATACCTAGTTACTACTCACGCACTTATGAGAACGAGACACCCTCTTGTCTTCTACGGTTTTGCATTTACAATTGCTGCTTGCTCCGAGTGAAGAGCCATCCGCGAATCACGAAGCTGCTCCCCACGCGCACGACGGGGCGAATCCTTGTGTCGGCCTTGCTCTGTGTCGTAGCAATGCCGCTTGCCGCCCAAGCACCTGCTGCGCTCCGATCGCCCGCTTCCCCGATTCGCTTCGAAGACATCTCGAAGAGCGCCGGCATCAATTTCGTGACCAACAGTTCCCCAACACCCAACCGTAACGAGCCCGAAACGATGGCGGGCGGAGTCGCGCTTCTCGACTACGATGGCGACGGCTACCTTGATATCTACGCAGTTAACGGAGCGGCAATTCCCTCGCTTAACAAGGAAGGCTCCGAATATCAAAACCGGCTGTACCACAACAACGGCGACGGCACGTTTACCGACGTCACCGAGAAAGCCGGCTTGGGCGGAGCCGGTTACAACATCGGCGTGGCGGTGGGCGATTACGACAACGATGGCTGGCCCGATATTTATGTTGTCGGACCCACTGCGAATCAACTGTTCCACAACAACGGTAATGGGACGTTCACAGGTGTAACCCTGAAAGCGGGCGTTTCCGGCGGTATGAGAAACGGGAAGAAGATGTGGTCGGTGGCTGCAGCCTGGGTCGACTACAACAATGATGGCCTGCTCGATCTTTTCGTGTCCAATTACGTCGACTGGGAAGCGAACCACGATCCGGTCTGCATGACGGCGGACCAACAACGCGAATATTGCGATCCCACCTTCTACAAATCCCTTCCCAACACTCTCTATCGAAACAATGGCGACGGAACCTTCACCGATGTGTCGGCCGCAACCGGCATTGCCGAGCATCTCGGCAAGGGCATGGGCGTTGCTATCGCTGACTTCGACGGGGACGGCTACACAGATATTTTTGTTGGCAATGACGAGAGCCCAAGTTTCCTCTTTCACAATCTTGACGGCAAGAAATTCGAGGAAATCGCGCAACAAGCCGGGGTGGCGGTCTCTGCGGACGGTAAGGCGCTCTCGGCAATGGGTGTGGACTTTCGCGATGTGAACAACGACGGCAAGCCGGACATTTGGTACACCGCCCTGGAGAAAGAGACCTTCCCGCTGTTCTTTTATCAGAGCGATTTGCTTTTTGATGATGTGAGCATTCGGACGGGCATTGGCTGGGCGACCATGAAAATGTCGGGATGGGGCAACGGGATTTACGACTTCGACAACGACGGCTGGAAGGACCTTTTTGTCGCGCGCGGCCATGTGCTTGCGAATCCGGAGAAGATACTCTCGTGGTCGCGTGCGCAGCCCAACTCGATTTTTCGCAACGTCGGCAATGGCAAGTTTGAAGATGTGAGCGCTACGGCAGGAGCTGACTTCCTGGAGCCTAGAGTCCATCGCTGCGTTGCCTTTGGCGACTTGTTCAACGATGGCCGGATTGATGCGGTCGTCTCCAGTCTGGAGGGGCGATTGCAGGTTTTTCGAAACCTGACGCAAAACCAAAATCATTGGATCGAATTGAAGCTGCGCGGCACTAAGAGCAATCGCATGGGCATTGGCGCTCGCGTGAAGATCGTAGGAGGCGATGGCGCGGTGCAGTGGAACCATGTCACGACCAGCGTCGGATACGCTTCCTCCAGCGACAGCCGGGTTCACTTCGGACTTGGATCGAACGCCGCTAAGGTCCGCGAGATAGAAATCCTGTGGCCTAGCGGAATCAAACAGACGCTCCGGGATGTGCAAGCAGACCATGTGATCACAATTGAAGAACAGACTTCGCCCGGTCGTGCGCAGTGACTCTATTCCGGCTTACCCGCAGCCTCAGACAGTTGCTGGCGCTTGGCTTTCAAGTCAAGTTCCTGATGTCGCCGGTCATCGAGTTCTTTGAATCGTGCAAACTCTTTGTCGGCCAACTCCTTTTTTCCAGACTTCCGGTAGGCCATCGCCAGGGTTCGATGAAAGTCTACGAAATTGGGAGCAAGACGAGTAGCAGCCTCCAGTTCAGGGATGGCCTCGTCGGCCTTTTCCATGGACAGCAAAACACGTCCGAGCAGGTGGTGAGCCAATGCATTCTTCGGCGCTATATTCGTGGCCGAACGCGCGTAAACTAACGCTTTGTCGAAGACTCCCTTCTGAAGATTGAGATAGCCGGCTTGAATTCTTGCTTGCACATTGGATGGGTCGATTTCAAGCTCCCTCTCATACTCCTCGATTGCCTCGTCCTGATCGAGCTTCGATAAAAAGCGGCCGTAGGCAAGATGAACGTTCGGTTGCCGCGGATAACTTTCCACCAAGGCCTCGTAAGGTTGTCGCGCGCTATCGATTTCGTTGCTATTTTCGGCAAAAGCCGCTGCCCCTGCTTTCGTAAGCAGATCTTTCTTCGACTGAGAGATATCTTGGGGGAATAGGGGCACGCGCAGGCTAGCCAAGCCGAAAGCTTGGATTATGTCGGCGTTGGCCTCTTGTCTTTGGGCGAACCAGGTCAACTCCTTGATGCCCATATCGAACTCACCCGCCGTGATCCATAACAGGGCTACGCGGTATCGCACCATGACTTGCAGATCATGATCGTCTCCCAGGCCCAACTGCTCACCTTCCCAGAGATCGCTAAAGGCATGACGGTAGTCGTGTAACTCGTACTCACAAATACCTAGAAATGCCCAAGACGGACCGTTCTCAGGCGTAAGCCTTGTCGTCTGTCGATATGCCTCTCGAGCCTCGGCGAAGCGCTTCATTTGGTACAAGGAAGCGCCCAGATAACCCCACGCTTCCGGAGATTTTGGACGAATTCCAGTAATCTGACGGTAGAGTCTGGCGGATTGAGCGAAGTCGCCAGAGTCCCAGGCATGCTTGGCGCGTTCCGACCATTCTGTGAAGCCCGAGTCTGCGCCTGGAACAACAGGAGGGCGGATACTTCGATCTTGTTTCCCGGGATCGGAGCCCCGTACGGACCCTGACAATGCTACCGCTGCAACAACCGTGAGGATTGCCGCGATCACTGACGATTTGAGATTAGGTTCCAGGATGAATTTGGCTTTCGGCATACAACAGGGTACTTATAATGACTACATCGAGTAACCGCGATGCAGTCTGTTTTATGAAATAGACCGGCTGACCGGTTAAGGTCAGCCGGGCTAAGTTATGAATCTCCTCGAGACACTCTAAAACGTGTATCTCGCGGACATTTCCAACACACGGCGTCCAAGTTTGGTGCTGGCGTACCCTGAGGCAATGGTGCTGCCGTCGAGTTTGTACTTTCCAGTCGGCACGTTTGTAACTACGTACTGTCCGGAGCCGAGAGGACAGGGATTCGACTGACTTCCCACCGCGCCGTTGCACTCATAGTTCATGCTAATGGTCATGTCGCCATTGCTCTGGTTCTGGAAAGACTCCAAGGCATGGTTCAGGAAGTTGAACGCCGACAAGCGGAATTCGACGTTCTGGCGTTCGGTGACCTTGAAGGTCTTGAAGACCGCCAAGTCGCTGTTGAACCAGGCCGGACCGTGCATGTACGGCAATTGCCAGGGTCCGTTGGTATTTGGAGTTGGGCCACTGAAGCAGGCAGCATTGAAATATTGATGCGCCTTCAGATGAGCGTTTGGATTGCAAACTACCGTCGGCATAAGCGTGGGACTTGGAGAACCGAGGTAGTAAGTGCTGCTGAGGCTGTAGTTACCCGCCCATTGGGTCAGGGCCGCGTCTGAGAAATAGGACGGCCCGGTTCCGTTCAGGCCCAGGTTAACGTTGCCCAGAGAACCAAGGTTTGGGCCACTTTGCCAGGTAGTAATACCTGATAAGCTCCATCCGTTGAGGGCGTAACCGAGCTTATTGTGGATCGGGTCGCCTTCCTGCAGAACGTACGAGAGGTTCACGATATGCGAGCGGTCAGTGCTCAACACCCCATAGTCATGACGAAGATTCGTTGGGTCCGGGGAGTTCCCATTCAACTGGGAAGTACCGAGGGTTCCGAGCGCCTTCGAAAATGTGTAGTTGAGGTTATAGGTGACCCGCCCCTTGGTGCGAACCCAGCTGGCTTGCATCGCATTGTAGTTGGCTTTGCCAAGATGCCTTCCCAGGTTGATCTGGGATGACCCGTAATCACTGTTATACGGATAGAGGGTCGCAGGCACATTGGCCGCACAATTCCCGCTTGAATTGTCTGCCTGAAGGGCAGTGCAACCTTGCGATTTGAAGAACGCCCCGATTGGGATCACATTAATGTTCTGCGGTCCACCCTGCAGTGCGGCACGAATGGAGTCGGAGCCAACGTAGGCGACCTCAAGCAGCGAACTCCACGGCAGCTGTTGGGAGATCGTAAAGTTGTAATTGCGCGTAACGGGCTGATCGTGGTCGTTCAAGAACAGGCCGCTGGTATTCCCGCAAGTGATGTTCAGAAGATGGCCGCACCCTGTGGGTACGCTGGACACCGTTCCTTGCACGCCATATTGCCGTCCTGGTCCGAGGGCCGGATCAAACGACAAACGAATCGGGAAAGTATTGTTGTACTGAACCGCGCCCTGAGACAAATCTACCGGAGCCGGGAAGTCCCGGTAACCGTACTCGCCCCATCCACCACGTAGCACCGTCTTGCCGTTCCCGCGAAGATCGAAGGCCAGTCCGAGGCGGGGTTGCCATATGATCATCGACACATCGCGTCCGGTAATCGGCACTTTCGCGCCCTGCCCACTCCATGCCAGGCCTGCGAATTTAGTGGTCAAATCGCCAGTCCATGTTGGAACCCCAGAGCCGTCTGAAGTTCTCCAGGCTCCCAAATGGTCACCGCGTACGCCGAGGTTGAGAGTCAACCTCTTGGTGACCTTCCAGTCATCCTGGACATAGCCAGAGTAGGTAGGCTCCCACTCCTTATCGAGGGCAAGCTTGTTAACTTGGGAAAAATTTCCAGTGCCCAGAAGAACATTGGCAACCGGATTGTTAGAACCACAGACCGTGTTTCCGTCGAAGCAATTTGACAGCGGGCTGGCGTTCCACGTCACCGTTGTAGTCTGGAAATTGCCGTTATAGTCATTGAAAGCCGCCTGGTTGTTGACGCTCCTCTCCCAAAAGAAGCCGCCCTTGATGGTGTGCGTCTTGTAGGACTTGGTGAGGTTGTCCTCAATCGAGTAGTCCCACTTCTGCCACAGGAACGTTCCCCCGTTGGCCGAGAAGATATCCGGCTGTTCCATCTGTGGCACGCCGGCGAGCCAGTAGCCGTTCCCAATCTGCGGCATCATCGTCGTTTTGGTTGGATACGGTCCCGGCGCGTAGGGGTACGCGGTGCCCGCAATGCCACCAGTCGCTCTCGACCATGCATTCTTCTGGTTTGGCTTGAGCGGATAGTTGACATATGCGATACCAGTCGCCAGGTCGTTGGTAAGGGTTGGGTTGATGATCTTCACATAGTGTCCGGAAATTGTCTTCGAGTTATCGACAGACGAGAGTCCGCCAGGGAACTTGATCGAATTGCTGGGTGTCCACCAGAGGTGAACCGGAGTTATGTCAGTTTCCTTTTGAATCTGGTAGGTGGCGTAAAACTTGCTGTTGTCGCTGTAGTTGTAATCCGCACGCGTGCGCCACATCCACCCGTTCTGATCCTGAGTAACCGGGTCGAGATAATTGAATCCACCGGTGGCTGAAGGATTGGCGTTGGGCTTAGGGATGTTGGCCAAGAAGATAGCTCCACCCTGGTCGAAAGCACTTGTCGGGATATCCGCGGTGGTTGCCGTACCGCCCAAAGTGCCGGTGGTGTCAGTCCACCCGAATTTCGAGGTTCCTGGCGCTATGCCGGCGACCGTCGTCGTGTTGCCGCCGGTCGTGCTGTTGTACATTGTCGTACATACCGGGGCGCTTCCATTGCCCCCAGAAGTACAAAAGGCAGTATTGTCTGGTGCGACGTTCGGATTTAGATCGAAGATCCCCTGCCGCATGCTCAGGGTCGGAACCGTGTCGGTGATCAGTCCAGTGATTGATCCGCCGCTAGAGCCTGCGAAACCAGCCTGGTAGTAGTACTCGTAGGCGGTGTGGAACAACAGCTTCTTCTTCGTTCCCGGAACAGGTCCGCCAATTTGTGCGCCGGGATACAGGAATCGACCCGTCGGCGGGGCGATCTTAAGCGGGCTGCTGGCATTGTTGATGACCATCTGATGCCTGAATGCCCAGTCGAGAGAGTTGAGACTGTTGTCACGAGCATGCAGATAGGCTTCGCCGTGATACGCGGTGGTACCTGACTTGCCGATCACGTTCACCACAAGCGGCCCCTTGGCGCTGTCAGCAGCGAAGTTCGAGGTCTGGACCTTCACTTCGGATACCATGTCGCCATTGACGGTGGTAGTCGAGCCGCAATCGCAACCGATATCAACGATGTGCGCGCCGTCCATGGAGATATCGGCGCCGCCGTTGCGCCATCCCATACCATTACCGGTGTAGCCGCTTCCAAGTGCACCGCTGCCCGTTTGAAGGATACCGGGATCTGCAACGGTGTTTTGGATTCCGCCGCCGCTGAAGGCAGCAAAGCCGGGCAATGTGCGCACCAGTTCGGTGGCATCGCGGCCTTGCAGCGTGAGATTTTGAATTTGCTTGGCGGTGATGGTCGTGCTCCGCTCACCGGAATCAGTGGGCGCGATTTCATCCGCAGTGGTGACAACTTCGACCGTTTCGGTTGAAGCACCGATCTGAAGCGATGCTGAAACGTCGCGCACATCGCCGGGGCGCACCGGAATGCCTTTGTGCTCCCACGCCTTAAAACTCGGAACCGCTACTTTGACCGTGTAGGTGCCGGGAGTGATGGAAGCGAAGGAGAAGTATCCGGCATCATTGGTCACGGTTACGCGGTTCTCACCCGTGCCTTCGTTCACCAAGGTCACATTGGCTTTCGGTACGATGGCGCCGGATTGATCGGTCACGATGCCGGTCAATGTGCCCAACGACTGGGCATTCGCCAGCGTAGACAGAATTAAGAAACCAAGGATGAAGCTGCTGAGCTTCGCCCACCAGAAACGCTTGTAATTCGATTTAGAAACTGAACTGTTCATATGCCTCCACCGCTGGGATAGGAAGAATCTCGGTGATCAGGCCACCAGCGACATGGCTCCACGCCACTGCGTCCCACCAATTTCCCTGCCGTTTTATGAAGAACGTCAGTTAATGGAAGGTCCTGGAAAACACTTGCCAACGCGAAGCTGCACAAGCTAGGCGCGAAAAGGTGCTGCTTTCGTCCGGTCGATTGGGTGCTCGTGCAGGGGTGGGACGCAAACCGCACAGGCAAGCGGCTTTGGAAGATTGCACGGCTCTGGGTCCCGGTATAGCTCATCGTGGAGCTCATTCCAATGGAATGATCCGGGACGAATTCTGCATAGATCGGAGAAATCGGTAAAGTTCAATGTTGTACTGAGAAGGGGAGTAGTTGTACGTCATTGAGAATACGAGACGTACATGCAGTGAAGTACGTGTTACACGGAACTGAGAAAATTGGCTTACTAGAGTGGAGAGACAGGACCTTCACGGTTACAGGAAAACGTATTCTGTGAATGGAATTCTGTAGAAATTTGCGTTCGATTTAGATTTGATGTTTCTTCGGAAGCAAGCTTTCGGGGGGCGCGAACTCAAAGCACCCTGCTTTAATGGGATTCGTCTAACACCTCTATACCCGAAATGGTTGCATTATTCGCGATGGGCTCGAAGATGAGGTTCAGTTTCCCTTGCGGGCTAGGTTTCAGGTGATGAAATGTCTTAGTCACTTCGTGAAGACTGCCCGCTTCCTTAAAGATATCGAAGTGGTCGAGCAGAGTCTCGCCATTGCACATCACATTGAAGACGCGACTGCCCACTCCCCCATTTCCCGACGCGCCCCCGCCGAAATAAAACTCGGCAAAATGAAGAATAAGGGTGTAGCGATCTCTCGTATCGACCGGGATCGCATAGCTGAAGTGGCCAAATCGCTCGCCGGCAAACAGATCCGAATCGACCGAGTTCAGCGATGGGACAGTCGGTCCCGACAGCCGCCCCTCCAGAAAGTAGTCATCGGGTCGCCAAACCTGGCCATTGCGGTCAGTCACCGGTGCCCTCTGCATGACCAATCGGATGGGAAGCTGCGCATGGGGCGTTCCAGGAATCACCTCAATGGCGCTAACTGCCGGGGGTCCCGTCGCACCCGAAAATACAATGTGAAGCTTTCCATCTTTATCCGGCGAAATATCACGGAACACACGCTCGTCGGCAATGTTCGGTCCCATTGCGTCGGCGTCGATGTCGAATGCCTCAAGCAGGAATTCGCCATTAATAGCGATGTTAAAGGTGGAGAGGGCCACCTCCGATCGATTCGGCGTGGAAAAAAACAGGTGTAGTTCGTACGCGCCTGGCTTCAGAGGAATGCTGTAAGCGAAATCACCCGTTCGCCAGTGGTCGAATATAAAAGGATCGCTGGCTCGAGCCAGGAATTCCGAACCGCGCCGCCAAGTTCCTCCCGCCGCGAAGTATTCATCTGCACTCCAGACCCTGCCAGCGCTGTCAGTCCGTGGCGGACCGCTATATCCCGCAAGCAGGCGGACGGGCGCCGGTGCTGCTCCCGCCGACGAGGGTACAGAGGCGGGGGCTACTGAACTCATTTCAGGCGACGTGCTTTTCTGTCCAGCGTGGACATAAAAGTAAAGCGCCAGCATGGCTAAGAGGATAGCGGCCGTCAGTCCAGCGTATTTCCAACGGCCGAAGAACCATCGCCTCGCCCTCTCCCCCGGACCTGGCAGTTGAGACACTTCAGGGCGGTCCTCTGAACCCAGCGCCTCGATCGACCTTTCAGGTTTATGGACGAAAACCGGAACGTAGCTGCCCATGGGCAGCGTCACCTGAATGGGGTGATCCTTCCCTTCCCGCTGGTAGAACTCCGTGAGGCGCTTTCGAAGACGATGGGTTTCAACCCTGGCGATCGCATCTTCTGCGGCATTGAATACGGTCTTGGGGCGGCCGAGAACTTCGGTCGCGATATTGTATTCGTTGAGCTGATCGGCTTCGCCGGAAAAGACCTTTTCCCCCATGTATCGCAGCAGGCGAGACAACCGTGGCTGACTCAGCGCTTCAACAACGCGCTCCAGTTCAGCCCGTTCCTCATCAGCGGATTGGGCAGGGGGCTTCTGAGGCATGGGAAAATTGTATCGAATTCTTGGACGGACACAGATGATTTGTCAACAGCGTCCCGGCGTCGAGCGAGTATTCTATTCCTCAAAAATATTGAGTTGATGTCGAGCACCAGCGGAACGTCGGGAGGACAGCGCACGCGATCGGAGGTAATGAGGGGAAATATGTGGGGCAGTCTCGGCATAAACGATTGCGAACAGGAATCATACGCATGGCCCGAACGATGCCGTTAAAAGCTGCCGCCGCGGTAGCACTTGCCATCTGCTTCTGCCCTACTTCAAATGCACAGCAGCGCGGTGCCGAACTCCCAACTCAGCGCGTCATCCTTCGTGTGGACGAGAATGGGAAGCGCTTCGATGGCATCGGCGCCGTGAACGGGGGCGGCGCTACCTCGGTGCTGCTGAAGGACTATCCGGAACCGCAGCGGAGTCAGATCCTTGATCTGATCTTCCGCCCCAAATTTGGAGCCTCGATAACCGCGTTGCTCGTCGAGATACCCGGCGATGGGAACTCCACCCAGGGATCGATGCCAAGTCACATGCACACGAGGGACGATCTCAATTATCAGCGAGGCTACACCTGGTGGCTCATCAAAGAAGCGAAGCGGCGGAATCCCCATCTCACGCTTACCGGAATGGCTTGGAGTGCTCCGGGGTGGATCGGCAACGGCGACTTCTGGACGCAGGACGCCGCTGATTACTATGTGAAGTGGCTTTCAGGACTGCGCAAGGTCTATGGCATCGAGTTTGACGCCATCGGATTGCGAAACGAAAAGGGCGGGAGCTTTGCATTTGCCAAGATTCTACGCAAGACACTGGACGCCAATGGCTTCTCAAACGTCAAGGTGCAGGGCTTCGACGATTGGCCAAAGGATAAGTTGCAGTTTGTCCGTGAAATGCTCGCCGATCAGGAGAAGCGCAACGCAATAGACATCATCAGCGCGCATACCTTCAACGAAGTGCCGCCGACCGATGGCGACAAGATACGCGAATGGTCCCATGAGTTGAAGAAGCCCGTCTGGAACAGTGAAGAGCATGTGTACAAATCGGGTTTCGATTGTGCCCTGAGCATCGTGCAAGCATTCAACCTGGACTACATACGCTACGGAGTAACGCTCACGGTCAATTGGTATGACATTGCGGGTCTCTACCCGATGGAGCCCTATTCCGAAACACCCGCAGCTTTGCTCGCCCGGTCACCTTGGAGCGGCCACTATCAGGAGCGCGAGGCGCTCTGGGGCTATGCCCATTACGGCCAATTCACTGCACCTGGATGGACTTACGTGCCCACTGGGTCAGGGGAACTGAACGCCGGTGGAAGCTTCGTCACGCTGCGGTCCCCAAAGAATGACCTCACTATCATTATCGAAAGCAAGAGCGCGAAGGGGCCACAGCAGATGCAGATCGACCTCCAAGGGCTCCTGCCCGGAAAGCAGATGCATGCCTGGAGGAGCAATTCATCTCAGCAATTCAAGCGGCAGCCGGATCTCAGTCCTGCAAATGGCACAATCACCATCACGCTCGAACCGAACGCGATTTACACGCTTACTACGACAACGGGGCAACAGAAGGGTGCGTTCGCCAATGTTCCGGAAGACAAGCCATTTCCCTTCCCTTACTACGAGAAATTTGAGGAATACGCCTCGCCGGAACGGTTTGGTTATTTACCTCGGTACACGGCGGATATTGACGATGCATTCCAGGTCGCGGATCGTCCCGACGGAAAAGGCCTCGCGCTCCGCCAGGTAGTCCCGTTCCCTCCGAACTCATGGGCGCCTGAGTGGAACCCATACACCATTCTGGGGGACGACCAGTGGCATGACTACGATGTAAGCGCTGATGTCTATCTGAATCCTGGCGATACGGCCGGCGTGATGGGGCGCGTCAACAGCGTCGGAACTGGCTACGGCACAATCCCGAAGGGTTACTTCTTATCTCTGGGTGCAGATGGGCTGTGCCGTCTAGTGGTCGTTCGAGGAAAGATCAGCAACGCACCGGTTGGCGATGCAGACCAACAAGCGCTCGCGCACGCCAACGGTGAAACGTCGCCCGGCGGCGAACTCGAGTTGGCGGCGACGCGCCTGGACAAGATTGCTCCACAAGAATGGCACAATCTCAAGCTGCGCTTCGAGGGCACCCGGATCACCGGCTCTGTCGATGGGAAGCAGGTTCTAAGTGCT
>Ga0070713_100001121_pt1 | contig 17075 bp, 17 predicted proteins | sample LARL82metaG_FD_65465 | JGI IMG/M metagenome (GOLD analysis project Ga0070713, IMG submission 65465) | Corn, switchgrass and miscanthus rhizosphere microbial communities from Kellogg Biological Station, Michigan, USA - LAR L8-2 metaG | ecosystem: Host-associated > Plants > Roots > Rhizosphere ...
CGGCGCGGTTGCGACGCCGTTCTCCATTCCAGTGGCTGAGCTGCCTCAGCTCTCCACGGTGGCTCTCACGAGTACGATGGAGTGTGCCGGGAACGACCGCCTGAGTTTACGGCCCGTACCGACCGGGGAGCCGTGGACGGGAGGGGCGATCAGTACGGCGCACTGGTCCGGTGTCCCTCTTCGCGCGTTGCTCGAGCGCGCCGCGATCACGCCAGGTGCGGTCGAGGTACTCGTCGAGGGCGGCGATCGCGGTGAGCGCGCCGATTCGCACGAGCCGGTGACCTTTGCCCGTTCATTGCCAATCGCCGACGCGCTCTCGGCGAGCACGCTGCTCGCGCTCGAGATGAACGGCGCGCCCCTCACGCCCGAACACGGCGCGCCGGTGCGACTCGTCGTGCCGGGCTGGTATGGCATGGCGAGCGTGAAGTGGGTGACCCGCGTCCGCGTCCTCACCACGCCATACACCGGGTATTTTCAGACCCGCCGATATGTTTATCAGACGGCCGATCGCACGGAGCCGGTGACGCGCATGCTCGTGAAGTCGATCATCGTCGCACCCGGCGAAGGCAGCGTCCATAGTTGCGGCCCGATCAACGTCTGGGGGTGGGCGTGGTCGGGCAGTGGTGCGATCGACCGCGTCGAGCTCGCGGTCGGCGACGGTGAGTGGCGCGAGGCGGAGGTCGAGGCACCCGCGTCGCCGCATGTCTGGTCGCGGTGGCAAACGGTCATTCTCCCAGAACGGCCGGGGCGGCATGTGCTGCGCTCTCGGGCGACTGACGCGACGGGAGCCACTCAACCGGACGCCCCGGTGTGGAATCAGCTTGGCTACGGCAACAATAGCGTCCAACCTGTCGTGATCGACGTACGGCCTACCGAACCCTGAGGTCAACGAGAAGTCGATCGCTTCGCGTGCTCTAACGGGCTATCGGCTGCCTACACCGCTAGGTTGCGCCGTGGCAATGCCGGCATCGTTCTCATTTCGGACGCGAACGAGAAACACAGCGAAGCCGACGCCAAGCAGAATGTGAATGACGAACGCCGGAGCTGCTGATGCCCCCGCGCCCAGCATCGACGTTCGCACGGCGACGAACAGGGATAGCGCCTGCGTCACGAGGTTGCCGACCAACACGGCAATGAGACCGCGCCCTCGGGCATTTCGAGCGATCCAGTTGATTGTTCCAAGGCCGATCAATGTGGCGCCGTGCGCCTGCGCCACCGTCGCCAACATCGCCGTCATCACAATGCCCACCGGCGCATAGAATTGAGTCGGGGCCAGGAGCATCATCAGACCGAACAACCACGCGAGCACCGCGGCAACGGCGAGAAAGATCTTCATGTCGAGCTCCCGAGCGAAGAGGTGCGACATTATACATACCAATTGGTATGTAAGCGCAAGAGGCGATCGGTGACTCGGACCGCCGGAAGGAAACGCCGTCGTGTGCGCGACCCCGAAGGAACTCGAGCGCGGCTTCTCGCCGCCGGGTTCGAGGAGGTCTACCAGCACGGCTTTCAAGCAGCGAGCGTCGATGACGTCTTACGCCGCCTGCGGGTGACGAAAGGAGCCTTCTTTCATCATTTCCCGAGCAAGCTCGAATTCGGCTATGCGTTGGTCGACGAGGTGATCGCCGACATGATTCGTGCGCAGTGGGTCACCCCGCTTTCGATGTCGACGGATCCCCTGACGACCATCGGGGATGCGTTCGAGGCTGGCGCGCGCGAGCTATCCAAAGCACCGGTGAATCTGGGTTGTCCGCTGAACAACCTGGCGCAGGAGATGTCGCCCCTCGATGCTGGTTTCCGACTACGTACGCAGCGGGTATTCGAGCTCTGGATGCAGACGTATGAGATGGCCCTGCGCAGGGGACAGGACCAGGGAACGGTGAGCACGGCAGTCGACGCGCGCGGCGAGGCATTCGCGCTCGTTGCGGAAATCGAGGGCATTCTCAGCCTGGCCAAGAATTCCCAGGATCGCCGCGCCCTGACGATCGGAGCGCAGAACTTGAGGCGCCGCTTGAGTGCCCTTCGGCGGTGAACGAACAGAGTGAGGCGGAGCGCTCAGCCAGCCGCTGTCTCGATTCTCGCGAAGAACTCGTCACGATGTGACGCGCCGATGCGCACCTTTGCACCAGAGGTGAGTATCGCGACATATTCGCCACGAAACCACGGCTGCACCTCACGCACGCTCGCCAGATTCACGATGGCCGATCGATGCACGCGCGCGAACCGCCGTGGATCGAGCAGTGCTTCAATCGACGCAAGCGTGCGGCGAATGCTGTGCGCCCGGCCAGCGGCATAGGCGATGACGTAATTCCCGTCGGCGATGATGCGATCCACGCTCGCGAGGTCGAGCACGGTGATCCCGTTCCGGCCGCGTAGTGTGAGACGCGTGATCGGCGAGCGCGATCGGGCGATACGTTCACGAATTCGCCCGAGGGCCGTCGCGAGATCGGCGGGCTCGATGGGTTTGAGCAGATAATCAACAGCATTCGCGCGCAATGCCTCGATCGCGTGCTCGTCGTATGCGGTCACGAATACCACCCACGGCCGTCGTTCGCCGACGAGCCGCTGCGCCACGTGAAGCCCGTCGAGCCGCGGCATCTGGATGTCGAGTAGTAGCGCGTCCGGTCTGTGTTGCACGACATCGCGTAGCACGGATTCGCCGTCGGCGCACTCGCTAACGACTTCGACACCCTGATCGCCAAGAAGGCGGCGGAGTTGGGCGCGAACGAGCGGTTCGTCGTCCGCGATGAGAACGCGAAGCGCCATCGTATCAGTCAACGGACGCCTCCGCTGGAACGTCGATCGTGACGGTGGTCCCGCCATCGGCATCGGCCGCGAGCGCCATGACGTGGCGATCGTGATAAAGGGTCGCGAGCCGTGCGCGAACATTCGCGAGCCCGATGCCGGTCGACGTGGACTTTGTCGCGCGGCCGTTCCCATCGTCCCGAACGATGATGCGCATCCGATCCGCCACGCTCGTCGCAAAAATCTCGACTCGCCCGGTGCCGCGCGTGCCGACCGTGTTGCGAATCGCGTTTTCGACGAGTGGCTGCAGGAGGAGCCGCGGTACGCGCCGCTCGAGGAGCATCGGTTCCGCTCTCATCTCGGTCTCCAACGCCGGGAAGCGAACGCGCTGGATCGCGATGTAACGTTCCGTAAACGCCAGCTCGTCGGCGAGCGTCGTGTGTGGCGCGCGAGCGCATTCGACCGAACGGCGGAGCAGTGCCGCGAGATCGCGCAGCACGACCTCGGCGCGTGCCGGGTCTGTGTGCACCAGCTCGATCGCCGAAGCGAGGGTGTTGAATACGAAGTGCGGCTGCAGCTGCTCGTACAGCAGCTGCAACTCCGACTCGGCGTGTCTGGCGCGAAGGTCGGCGGCTTGCGTCACCGCCACGATTGCGGCGTACACGAAGAGGTCGAGTACGAATGCCGACACCATTCGATCGCGAAACACGTCGCTGAATGCCGCAAGCGACGGCCGATAGTAGAACAGGGGATAGATCGCCGCGATTATGAAACTATGCACGACGGCCAATGTCGCGGCGATCGCGGTGTGCACGAGCACGCGCCGCCACTCGATTGCACGGCGCACTGGAAGCCAGATTGCGAGTCGTTCGACGACCGGCAGAAGCAGCAACCACACACCCCAGCCGAGTGCGTTGCGAAGCAGCCGCGGGCCGAGCGTGAGCGGCATTCCGCGCCAGTGGTAGCCGAGCGTCTCGTAGAGCGAGAATGCCAGCACTAGCATTGACCACCAAGCCGCGGTGATGGCCGCTCGCTTGCTTCGCGCTCCCATGGCGAAAGAGGTCATGCCTGACGGTACGATCGATCATCGTCGCCGCGCAATATGCGGCACGCGTCGATCGGGATTCGTCATCAGGAAGTCGGCTTTCGTCCCGCATGGCGTGCGTGCCAGCGCGCATGTCCGTACCGTCGGCCATGCGCTCCCACCTCCGCCTCAGGTGCGTTGTCGCCGCGCTTGCACTCTCGCGTACTGGCTCGGCGCAAATCCCCACGCGCTTCGAAAACCTGCGCGTGCTGCCCAAAGACATCACTCGCGACTCCCTACTCACCGTCATGTTTGGATTCGCCGACGGGCTCGGAGTGCAGTGCGGCTACTGTCATTCCGGCGGCGATCCCCGCACGCTCATCGGCGTACAGTTCAAGGCGGACGACAAGCCGTCGAAGGTGCGCGCCCGCGCCATGTACTCCATCACGTCGCAAGTGAACGCGTTGCTGCGCGCGGATACCGCGGGCCGCCGGCTCGAGGCCGCGGTAACGTGCCTAACGTGCCATCGCGGCCTGCCGGACCCACGCCCATTACACGAGGTGATCGCGGCGACGATAGCCCGCGCGGGCACCGACTCCGGCCTCGCGCAATATCGCGACTTGCGGACCCAGTCCCTCGATCGCGGGCACTACGACTTCGGCGAGGGAAGCTTGAATCTCGTCGCGCAGGGCCTCGCCCGCGCCGGCCGCCGCGACGACGCCATTCGCGTCCTCGAGCTCAACAAGGAATTTCATCCCGACTTGCCGACCCTGAACTTCGGTCTCGCCGAGCTGCTGCTCGCACGAGGCGATTCCGCGCGCGCTCTGGAGTTGTACCAGCTAGTGGTGGCGAGCCAGCCACTGAATGCGCGCGCGAAGGCCAAGCTCGAGGCGCTGCGCGCAGCGCGGAAGCTACCCCAATAGTGGTCGCCGCGATCACGCCTTAAGGGCGGGCGCGGTTCCGAGCCAGTCGGCCGCTGAACATCGTCTCGGCCGAGAGCTCTCGGCATGGCCGGCCGCAGCCGACGTCGCTGCGACGGCGGCGCTGCCGAAGCTGCTTATAGCGCCCTTCATCGAACCCGTCATAGAATAGTCTTCTCTGGCGCCGACACGGTTCGAGGATCACGACATAGTAATTCTACCGCTCGACCCCTCAATGACCGTTTCCTACGAGAACAGCAAAACCATCTTCGAGGGCATCAAGGCCGCCGGCATTCGCTCCGTGTCGGCGCTCCCCGAGACGTGGCTCGGTCTCCTCCTCCAGCGCATAGAGAAGGACCCGGACATGTCGCTCGTCCAGGTGGCGAAGGAGGAGGAAGCGATCGGCATCGCCGCCGGAGCGTACTTCGCCGGCGTACCGCACGTGCTCCTCATGCAAAACCACGGCTTCTTCGGCGCGGTGAACGGCATCGTCTCGCTCGCGGAGCTGTACCACATCCCGCTCTGCATGCTCATCGCGTATCGCGGCCACTGGGGCGAGCCGTACCCGTGGCACACGCGCGGTGGCATTGTCACCGAAGGCGTGCTCCGCGCGCTCGGGATTCCGTTCGAGCACGCGCGCGATCCAATGAAAGTTGCGAAGCAGATCCGCGAGGCGTGGACGTTCTCCCAGAGCTCCCTCTCTCCCGTCGCGCTGCTGCTCACGCGCGACTTGATGGAGGACTGATGGAGCGCGCCGGCTGCTTACAGATGATTTGCCCCGAGCTCGAAGACAAGATCGTCGTCACGATCATGGGCGCCTGCGCGCAGGAGCTCTACAACCTGGGCGACCGCGACAACTTCTTCTATCTGCAGCACGCCATGGGGCTCGCGTCGTCGATCGGCCTCGGGCTCGCGATGCATCTCCCCGCCGAGCGCGTCGTCGTGCTCGACGGGGACGGGTCGGTGTTGATGAACCTCGGCACCTTCGTCACGCTCGCCCGCTATCGCCCGCAGAACCTGATCCACGTCGTCTTCGACAACGGAAGTCTCCTCTCGACAGGCGGGTTCGAGTCGCAGACGGCAACGGGCGTCACCGACATCGCGGAAATCGCACGTGGCGCCGGCATCGGGCACGTGGCGACGGCGTCCACCACCCTCGAGTTTGGGGAAGCGTTTCTTGCCGCGCTGGAGCGCGAGGATCTGAGCGTCATCGTCGCGAAGGTCGCCGCCGTGGGCCCGGAGCACTACGGAATGGACCTGCATCTTCCCGAGAACGCCTTCCGCTTCCGGCGCTGGATCCAGACGCGTAAACGCGACCGCTCCGCATGACGACACCACGGCCGGCGTACGACATCGACGCGTGGCGGCGCCGCATCCCGCTCCTCGCGTCGTGCATCCCGATGAACAACTGCTCACAGGCGCCGCAGACGGATGTGACACGCGCCGCCGCCGAGCGGTATCTCGATTCGTGGAACCGGAGCGGGATGGACTGGGATGCATGGATGGCCGAGGTGGCACTCGCCAAGGATGCGTTCGCGAAGCTCATTGGCGCCGCGACGTCAGACATTGCGGTGTTCGGCTCCGTGTCCGCGGCGGCAAGCGCGGTGGCAAGCGCGCTCGATCTCGAGAGCGAGCGACGACGCATCGTGGTGAGCGGGATGGAATTCCCCGGCGTTGCCCATGTATGGCTGGCACAGGGGCGCCACGGCGCGCACGTGTGCCAGATACCGGTGCGCGACGACGTCATCGAGCCTAACGATTACGACTCGCTGATCGACGAGCGGACCGCGCTCGTGTCGGCGTGTCATGGGTGGTACGTCAACGGATTCGTGCAGGACGTGGGGCGCATCGCCGCCCGCGCCCGCGCCGCCGGCGCGCTGTCGTTCGTCGATGCCTACCAGACGCTCGGCGCCGTGCCGGTGAACGTCCGCGACCTCGGCGTCGACTTCCTTGCGACGGGCACGCTCAAGTTCCTGATGGGTGTGTCGGGGATCGCGTTTTTGTACGTGCGGCCGGAGATCGTCGAGTCATTACACCCGACGGCAACGGGCTGGTTCGGCCGCGTCGATCCATTCGCGTTCGATGCACGAACGCTCGACTGGTCGCCTAACGCGAGCCGCTTCGACGCCGGCACGCCGCCGGTGGTCAACGCGTACATTGCGCGGGCCGGCATGGAGATCATCGACGACGTGAGCCCCGCGAGCCTTCGCGCATGGCACGAAGTGCTCGCCCGCCGCCTGATCGACGGCGGCCGCGCGCGCGGGCTCGTGCTCCATGGCACGGACGACGTCAGTCACAAGACGGCGACCACCGCGTTCGTCGTGCCCGACTCGCACGGCATCGAGGCGGCGATGCGCGCGCGCGGCGTGCTGCCATCCGCGCGCGGTCAGGTGATTCGCCTCGCGCCCCACTTCTACACCACGCTCGATGACGTCGACTGCGCGCTCGACACCCTCGCCGACGTCGTCCGCGCCCGCTGAGCGCACCGCGGCGACGAGCCGCGAGACGTTCGCCTCCCGGCTCGGCGGCCTGCTGACCATCGTCGGCGTATCCGTCGGGCTCGGCCACGTATGGCGCTTTCCGTACATGGTCGGGAAGTTCGGCGGCGCGGCGTTCGTCCTCTTCTACGTGCTCGTGTCGGTGGTCATCGGCGTCCCTGCGCTGATGGCCGAATTCGCGCTCGGCCGGAGCGCGCGACGCGGACCCGTGGGCGCGTTCGAGCGCGGCGGCTTTCCATATGGCCGCTATGTCGGGTGGTTCCTCTTTTTTGTCGTGACCGCGGCCACCGGCTACTACTCGGCCGTCATCGGCTGGGTGCTCTGGTACACGGTGAGCCAGGTCGCGATGCTCGCACAGCTTCGTTTTGACGCCGCCGCGATTCTCCCGCCCAACAATGGATTTGTGCTCCGGTCGTTCCTGCTCCAGCTCTGTTGCACCGCCGTCGTGCTCCTCGCGTGCGCGGCCGTGCTCGTGAAGGGCGTGCGGAAGGGCATCGAGGTCGTGAGCACAATCGTGCTGCCGGCGATGACCGTCGTCACCCTCGCCGTCATGGTACGCACGCTCACGCTGCCCAATGCGTGGCGAGGCGTGCAGTGGTACCTGCTCGAGTTCCGCTTCCACGATCTCTCGGCGAACGTGATGGCCGCGGCCATCGGGCACGCGATCTTTGCGCTATCGTTAGGCGGAACGTTCATGGTCGTGTATGGATCATACCTCCACGCCGACGAGCGGCTCGCGCGGCCTGCCATCTGGACCGTCATCGGAGATACCGGTTCCTCGCTCATTGCGGGGCTTGCAATCATACCAGCCGTGTTCGCATTCGGGCTGTCGCCCGCCGCGGGGCCTGGGTTGATCTTCGACACACTGCCGAAGGTGTTCGCGGCGATGCCGGCAGGCTGGTTGTTCGGCGCGTTGTTCTTCGTCAGCCTCGTGGGAGCGGGCTACCTCTCGGACATTGGCGCGCTGGAGGTGCTGGTGGCCGGGCTCACCGACAACACCCGGCTTTCGCGCAAGAAGGCGGTCTGGGTGATGTCGGCCGCGTGCTTCGTCCTCTCAATCCCGCCCAGCATTAACATGTCCATATTCGTGCCGTGGGATCTCACCTTCGGCTCCGGTATGCAGACCCTCGGCTCGCTGCTCGCGGTGGTGACCGTCGGCTGGTGTCTGAGCCGCGGCGCGGCGCTCGCGGAGCTGTTCCGCGCCGGCGAGACGCCGGTGCCGATGTGGATGTTCTACTGGATCCGCTTCGGGATCCCGCTCATCATCGTGGGCGTCGGCGTGTACTGGCTGCTCACGCAGGTGTTCCGCATCTTCGCTGGCGTTTGATGCCGCCTGGTCGATATCTCTTCAAAATTTAGTGGAGGGCCGCTGATACCACAGCCGCCCTGCGGGCACAGAAATCACTGACGCTCTCCTCAGCATCAACGCGTCCTTGCACCTAATCGGAGTCGTTTGTCTTTGTTAAACACCTCGGGAAGTATCTATGTGCGACGGGCCTTCTCGAGGCACTCACAAAAAACAATCAGCCTTGGTGCGAGGAGCTTTCGCCGTGCCAGGAGCAAACAGTGGCATCAGGGGCCGCCCGCAGGGCGGCAGTGGTATCAGCGGCCCTCCACTATGAAGAGCACCGAAGCCGTCATAGGGCGAATCGGAGCGGTTTCCGCGGCCCATTTCGATACTCTCCTTTTCTCGATTACACTCCACTACGCGCGAGACCCTAGCCCCTTCGTAACAATGACCGTGCTCACTGAGCTCATCGCCGCGCTCGACCGCGGCACGCTGAAGGTCGTGGACCTCACCCAGCCACTCGGCCCCGACACGCCCGTGATCGGGCTGCCGCCGATGTTCGCGCCATCGCCCGGCGTCTCGATGCAGGTCATCTCGCGCTACGACGACAAGGGCCCGGCGTGGTACTGGAATACCCTAACGATGGGCGAGCACACCGGCACGCACTTCGACGCGCCCGTGCACTGGGTCACGGGCAAGGACCTGCCGGGCAACCGGTGCGACACGATCCCGCCGCGGCGGTTCATCGGCCCCGCCTGCGTGATCGACGTGACCGCCGAGGTTGGGCGCAACGAGGACTTTCTCCTGATGCCCGAGCATGTGACCGCCTGGGAACGCAAGAACGGCCGCATCCCGCCTAACGCGTGGGTGCTGCTCCGTACCGGCTGGAGTAAGCGCACCGATCGTGAGCGTTTTCTCAACGTGACGCCGGAGGGTCCGCACAGCCCGGGCTTTCACCGGAGCACGTCCGAGCTGCTGGCAACGGAGCGCGACATTCTCGGCGTGGGTGTGGAGACGGTGGGCACCGACGCCGGGCAGGCCGGCCGGTTCGACCCGCCGTTCCCGAACCATGCGACAATGCACGGCCATGGAAAGTTCGGGCTGGCCAGCCTGTGCAACCTCGACCAGCTGCCGGCAACCGGCGCCGTGGTGATCGCGGCGCCGCTCAAGATCGTGGACGGGAGCGGGAGCCCATTGCGCGTGCTGGCGATCGCGCCTGCGTAGCGGTCCCATCGCCCGCTTCTTGAATTTTCAAGAATTTACAACGCCGTCGGAATCGATGATTCCGACGGCGTCGTCGTTTCTGCCCACGGCGATAAGTGGCAGCGATGAAGCTATGCTGGTCGGCTCGCGCCGCCGTGTGAGCTCTTCGGTGCTGCTAGCGACGCCAGTTCAAGGCGTCGACCTTCGCGGCGACGCATTCGCCTAACGCGCGTCCATTGAGGTTGCCCGACATGAAGTGGATACCCGCATAAATGCGTGACACGCCGGCCTCTTCGGCCGCGGCGAAGATGCGGTCGAAAGACCGAGGAAGGAAGCCGTCCGCATCGTGCGCGTGGTCAACGAAGGGAACATCGGTGCCGAACATGGCTTCGAGCGTCGCCAGTGAGGCGGCCGACTGGCCGGAGTGCGCTGAGACATATTCCGGGAACGGAGGCGTCGGAAGCAAGGGAGTCCAGTTCGGATCGATGACGCGGCGGATGTACGTGACGGGCCGAATCAGATTGTAGCGGAACTTGGCCGACCAGATCGCGGTGAGCGCATCGGCATTGGCGATGCCGGCGCGCGCATAGGCCTCGGCGGCGTCCGCCAGCGTGCCGCCGTGCTGAGTCAGCACCTCGGCGACGATCGCCATCGAGTGCCCCGGACCGGAAAATGTTCCGGCCCCATCGGCCCAGTATCGCGCGATGGTGCGCTGATCGTCGGTCAGCGTCTTCGAGATGTCATAATCCTGCTTCGCTTCGGCGTAGAACGGCGAGTCCGTCTGCTCCGAGTAAGCCGGTGGTGGTCCCGGGTCGCACACGTCCGGCGCCGAGAGCACGAGGGGCTTCATCGTCGCGGCCCAGAATGGCTGCAGCGCCACCTGGCCCGGCGCGGTCGGCACCCAAAATTGCGGTCCAGCAGGTGGGACGTACGTCGACGGAAAGTTGGTGAGGTAGCTTTCGTTTTCGCCATCGTCCAGCGATGCAGCGTAGACGGCGGCTCCAACGGCATGGCCGAAGTCGATCGATTGCTTCACGAGGCCCGGCGCGCCTTGGCCATACTGCGACACGAAGCTCGCCTCGAGTGCATCGAGATCGGCGATGTTCTGGGTAGCGTGGTCCGTCTTGTCGCCCCAGAGACCGCGCATGACCTCCGCCATCGCGGCGTTGGCAACGAGCGGCCATTGATATGGTATTTCCTTCGGCTGCGGCAGTGCTCCGATGCCGTTCAGCTGGCTGGCGATGGAGCGGTTGCCGGGCATCCCACCGACCAGCGCCTCGTACAATGCCAAGCCCATGTAGCCGTACGCACGCGCTTGCACAGGGGGAGTGAAGCCACCTGTGCGTTTGGTGAAGCTGCGCGAGAGGTCGAAGTATGCGTCGGGCACATCGACACTGAAATCCCTAACGAGAGGTCTCGCGCCATCCGCGCGCTCGGCGGCGTAGCGACCGGCGCCGGCGAACGGTGCCGAAGTCGATGCGATCTTTTCAGAGCACCCGGCGATCAGCAGCATTACGACCGCGGGACGTAGCACCTCCTGGACTCTCCACATCTTTGCCTCCCGGTGATGACCGTTTGTCGATTGCGGCCAACATCGGGAAAGGCGAAGCGTCAGGACATCCCAGAAAGTGAACCGTCAGGCATGGATCGGGAGGTGCGCCGCGCTAGCGGCCGCGAAATGCGTCACGCCGAGCCAATTCGACAAGGCCGTCTTGTACCGCGGGGCGCCGTGCAGCTCGACGTCTCCGCACCTCACCGCGTGCAGAAGATCGATGCGCCCGAGGCAGACGCGAGCGAGTGCCGCGACCATTCCCAGGACCTCCAGGTTCACCTGGTAGCCGGGATCTTCCGTGCACAGATCGACGTCGGGACGTGTCAGAACGAGCCAATACGATCGATCCGCGTGCTGCCGAAAGCGGAAGAGAATGACGATACGCTCATCAGGAAGCTTGTCGACGCGAATCAAACGGCGGAGCGTCCACATCAGAAAATCGGGATCGAGGCGATCGTCCTCGAGGTCCTTGCTCGCCCAGTCATATCCCCATCTTCCGAGCGCTTCGACAACGGGACCGAGGGCCTGTCCGGCGGCCGTGAGGCGATAGACATGCTTTCGTTCACCGTCGCGGTGAAACTGCTCGACGAGCCCACTTCCGCGCAGCGATGCCAGACGTTGCGCGAGGAGGTTTTTCGAAATCCTCGGCACACCCCGGTGGATGTCGTTGAAGCCAAGCTCGCCATGCAGCAACTCGCGCAGAATGAGCGGTGTCCAACGTTCGGCGAAGATCTCCGCGCCCATTGCGACAGGGCAGAACTGCCCGTAGAGGGTCATGGACCCAAGCTGCGAGAATCGTATTCCGCTCGCAAGGTCAGAATCTGAACCGCGACGAGCCGCCCGAGCCGTGGTTCAATGCGGAGCAATCAAAGCGGGCTCAGAGCGTCGCTTCCGGAAGATCCGAAGTGTATTGCACGATTTTCTCGCCGAAGTCGTGCACACGTTCGATCTGCAGCAATTGACCGGCGCCGAAGAGCGCGAGGAGCGCTTCACGCACTGCTGTCTCGTCGCCCGACGACTGCTCGAGACGAAACCGCACCTTTCCGTCGATCATCTGATGCAACGCAAACTGCGCCAACGGAAGGCGTCGCAGCGCGTGCGTCACCTCGATGTTGTTGATCCACTCGCCGCGCATGGTGCGAAAGCGCACCGGCGGCCGCCCTGCCAGGCCCATCAACACGGGTTCGCCTGAACGAGAGCCGAATGACGCGTAGTCGCCGGTGCGATAACGCAGCAAAGGGAGACAGAAGTTGAACCCGCCGGTCAGAGTGATCTCGCCACGCTCGCCGGCCGGCACCGGTGTACCGTCTGGCGCGAGCAGCTCGACGAGCATCTGGTGCTGCAGCAGCACGTGCCCGCCTGCGTCTGGATCGAACACCGCTACCGGACCTGCCTCATTCAGCGAATACAGATCCAGCACCGGGCAGCCGAATTGTCGCTCGAGCGTCGCGCGCAACGCCTCTGAAAGCGCCATCGACGTGCACAGCAAGGCGCGTGGCCGCACTCGTGAATCGATCTGGAGCAGCTCGGCGAACGAGATGGGATCGCCCGCGATCACCTCGGGTGCCAGCGCCTCGAGATACTTCGCGCGGTCGTCGGCATTCCGCCAATCGCGCTCGTGCAGATTGATTTTCGCCAGGCCGGCGTCGTTCATTGTCGGCGTGACGGAGACATAGGTGAAGCACTCCCGCTGGTACCCGAGAAGAACGACACCGACCTGTCCGCGCCCGTGTTGGAGCTCGATCCCGAAGCGTCGCAGGGCACGTTTGTGAAAGGCGAGATAGCTCGCCGCTACGACAGGATGTGACGCGAGGAGCAACGGATGTCCCGTCGTACCGCTCGTTCGAAAGTTGATCAGGCGCTCGACAGGCGCGGAGTCGGGGACGAACTGAGCGATGTCACGCCCGAGATCGGCGCGCGATATCGTTGGCACGTCGACAAGACGCGGGGGCGCTCCCCCGAGTCGACGATAGAAAGGCACCTCCGCGTAGCACTTCGTTATGAATTCACCAATCCACGATGGCTGTTCACCAGGTCGCCAGCCGACCGTGGCGGCGAGTACATCGCGCTCGAAGGCACGCACGCGCTCGACGTCAGCAGCCGAGAGCCGATTACCGCTCTCGTTTCGGTAGATGGGTGCGTTCGGATGCTCGCGCAGAAAGCGCAGCATCTGCCGTCCGCTCTCGGTGAGGGTCGGGTATCGGTCTGCGTCGGTGATCGTCTCGGCGATCACTCGCGCGTCCACTTGTCGGCAGATTCCTCGGCGGCCTTCTTCCGCAACGCCTCGCGAATCTGCCGGGCTCGGAGCTCGGCGGCCCGCGCTGCCTCGATGACCCGCGCGCGTTCGGCGGAGCTCAGACTCGTCAGGCGGTCTTCGGCCTGCGCCTCGGATTCGCCGGCGGGCCGGCAACCCAGTGCGGCGAGCGCCACGCGCACGAGCTCCTCCCGGCGATCCGGATCGTCGACGAACTTTCGGGCAGGAGTCGCCGCCGCCAGCTCCAGAGCGCTGTCGCCGAGCAGTTGGAGGAGCGCGGTCTTGCCTGGCGACGCTGACGCGAACCATGGCTCCGCCAACACCCAGCACAGAAGGAGTGTCACCGAAAGCGCGTTTCGGGCCGCGGGTCCTTTGTCCGCGAAGCGCTGCAGCTCCGGCGCCGTCGCGTCCGCGCCGAACGATGCGAGTAGATCGCCGACGACGGCATCGACATGAATCAGCCCCGCCGACCCAATCCGCGGCTCGGCAAGAAAATCCGGGGGCGTGTCCGCGACGCGGTGCAAGAGCGTGGCGAGCGGAGGGCCTTCACGACTCAGGCGATTGAGCATTTACTCAGGATGCGTTCACTCGAACTTGGCGAACACCTGCGTACTCGGGCAGTCACCACAGACGACCGGCGGTGCAGCTCGCCGGTCACGCGCCGAGACGAAGCGCGCCGGCAGCGAAACAATATCGTCAGCCTTCGCCAACTCGGCTATCGGCACGCCGAACGTCTCGGGCGTAAAACTGCAGGGTGCGACGATTCCGCGCTCGCTCACGAACAGGAAGCGGCCTCCCGGCTGACAATCGTGCACGGGAAGACGCCTGCCTAACGTGGAGCTGTGAATGCGTTCCACGTATCGGTCGCCGCCGCGGAGGATGACTCCCAGCGCCGCGAGCTGCTTACGCAGCTGCGGAATCTCATTGGCTAGCCGCTCGACATCGCGTGGCAGCAGCCGGTGCTCGGCCCAGAATTCGGGTCGATCGTTACCGCCCAGCTGATTGAAGGTGATCTCGTCTATGCCCCATGTCGCGAGCTCGAGGCACAACTCGGCGAACCGGCCGACGTTGTCGCGCATGAGGACGACGTTGGCGCGAAGCCGCGGGGGGCGCGCGGTCCCTCCTCTGGCCGCCGCGAGCAGCGGCAGGACTCGACGCAGCACCGCGAAGCCTCCAGGCCATCCCCGGACCTGATCATGTGTCTCGGCAAGGCCATCGACACTCACCGTCAGCTCGTCATAACAGTCGAGGACGTGCGCGCGAACGGGCGCGGACGCGAGGGCGGTGCCGTTGGTCGTCGCGCTCACGCGAAGCCCGAGCTCGTGCACAAAAGCGGTCGTTAGGCGCTCGAGGGCCTTCCACAGCAGCGGCTCGCCGCCGAGCCAGCTGACGAGGACGGAGTCGCCGGTGGCCCGTTGATATGCAGCGAGCGCCGATCCAAAGGCGAGCACCGCTTCCTCATCCGCACTCTGTCGCGAGCGATCGAGCCGTCGATCGAACGCGCAGAAGGCGCACGCGAGATTACACTGCTCGGTGACCCGCCAGACTACGATCATGCTGCTGAGGTGGCGTAGGCGCGACGGCTGAAGTCTCGAGCGAAGGCTACGAGGTCCTCCCACGAGGAGACACGGTGAATGTCCCAGCCTTCCGCGCGAGCGCGCGTGAGCGCGGAAGGCTCTGCCTTGTGAGGAAGATTCAGCACGAAAGTACCGCCGCCAGCGGCAATCGCGAGAGACTCGGCGGCGATCTCCCAGCCACTGCGGCCGCGCTCGTCCTTGTCGAACATCGTCGTCACACCGTCGTCGGAGACCACGAGGATGTGCGCCGGACGCTGCACGTCGGATATCCGGCGCGCAGCGTACGTATCGCGCAGCACGTGAATCGGAAACGCGGTGCCGCCACCGAGGTGGCCGGTGAGCACCGTAAGGATCTTTTGCTCGTCGCGCACGAAGCCTTCGGTCTTGAGCACCTGGTGCGCGCCGCTCCAGAGCGTCGCCTGCACGCGCGCTCCAGCGCGCAACGCGGAAAGACAGATGATCGCGCCGGCAAGCGCAGGATAGGACAGCTGACGCTGCGGGTTCGCCATCGAGCCAGAACTGTCGACGTAAATATCGAGATCGAGCGGCAGCCGCCGTGGTTCGGCGCCTTCCATTGTTCCCCACACTCGCTGCACAGTCGTTATGCCGGGAACCACTCGTGGACTCGTGAGCACGCTCTGAAGCCAGTCTATCTCGTCGATGGAGCCCCCGAGGTCCCACGGCTCCAGACCCTCGGGCAACGGTTCCTCGGACTGCGGCAGGCGCCGGCTCGGAAAGCGCACGAGGTGCGGCAATGCGCGCTCGCGATAGTATCGCACGGCGGCCTGCTGGTCCGTCAGCGTGACACCACTCGCCTTCAGTATCTCGCCGTACTCGAACGGCTCACGGGCTTGCCCGCGCGACGGCGCATTGCTGCCGGTTTCGACGGGTGGTCGCCGCGCCGCATCCTGTAGGTCCGTGTCGTCGCCATTGCCCGCGAGCTCGGAGTCAGTCGCGGGATGGATCGCGCCGCGCTCCTCTTCCGGGTCGATCTCGGTGAGGCCGGCGGGATCGCCGTTCGCACCGGCGCGCGCCGTATCGAGTAAGGGCTGGATTTGCCTCGCCGACGCGGTGTCCTCGAGCAGATAGGTGAGCAGCAATGCCGCGAAGCGCCCGCTTCCGTCCAGCCACTGTCGCGCGTAGCTGCGCACGAGGCGCGCACCAAGCCACGCGTCACCCTCGATCCGGTCATCGGCCGCTCCGCCACCTAACGACCCTCGTTCGAGGCGCCAGAGAATCTCGTAGATGCGCATGTAGAGCGTCCAGAGCGCGCCACTATTCCGGTCAGGTCGCGCCAACTTCTGGTAGACGCCCGATAGTTGGAGCCCTGCGCTTCGCTGCAGCCGATCATTGATGAGAAGATCGGTGTAGAGGTTCGCCACCATCGGCGCGTGATGCTCCGCCGTGGGCAAAGCCCGGCGCATGCGCGCGAGCGACCGCGAATGATCAGTCAGCGTCGCCGGCGCGAGCACGTGATGTCCGATCTCGTGCGCGAGCACTTCGACGGCGAATCCGTCGACTCCCGCGGCCATGACCGCGGGTAGACTCACGACGACTGCCTGGTCCACGAGACGGATCATCGCAAAGCTCTCGCTCAGCCCTTCGGCGGTGGCTTGTTCCGTGGTAAGGCAGAGCGTTGGCATGCGGAGGCGTGTGAAGCGGCTCCAGGCGGTAAGCGCGGAAGGCCAGGCAGCGACCCAGCGCTCGCGTAAGGGGCCGACGTCAGCTCCTGCCGCTCCGGTCAGCTTCACGAGAGCGCGAAGAGCATGATGCGGTGGGTGAGCGACCACGTCACCGCCAGCGTCGTTTTACTCGACGCGACGCTCGTGACCGTTCCCGGTCCATCTGGGAGTCGTGTCGCGGGCGGAATGGTGGCGACGGGCCGCGAAGCCGCAGTCTCGTTAGGCACGAGACGATGAAAGGTTGCCCCATAGAGATCAGCGGTGAGCAGCCATGTCTCATCACCGCTCAGGACGTGAAAGTTGCCGGCGACACGTGTCACGCGCGGCGGCAC
>Ga0070713_100001124_pt1 | contig 17072 bp, 8 predicted proteins | sample LARL82metaG_FD_65465 | JGI IMG/M metagenome (GOLD analysis project Ga0070713, IMG submission 65465) | Corn, switchgrass and miscanthus rhizosphere microbial communities from Kellogg Biological Station, Michigan, USA - LAR L8-2 metaG | ecosystem: Host-associated > Plants > Roots > Rhizosphere ...
GAAAACATCGTTGACTTGTCCAAAGAGGCCGCCCCCTGTGTCGTTCTCCGTTCCCAGCGTCAGGCTCTTTTGCCAAGTGAAGTTGTAAATAAACTGCAAGCCATGCGAGAAGCGCTTGGTAGCCTTGGCCTGCAGAGCGTGGTACCAAGTGTCGCCCAAAGGCGCCCAGATGGGAGTCAACCCGGAATTGAATTGCGGAAACGGCCGTAATGACTGAGCCACTGTTGCAGTAAGCGGGAAGCCGGAATACGGAGGATTATTGAAGCCGCGCTGACTGGCGAGTGGCGAGTTCAGCGGCGAGTTCAAAAGCGTGATGTCGCCCGGGTTGTTCAAACTTAACCCGTGCGCAGCGAGAATCGCCGGCGAAAGCGCGTTGTAATTGACCATCTGGAAGGCTTGCCACCAGGCGCCTCGATTGCCGACATAAGTCACTTCCGCAGCCAAATTTGTGAAGATCTCGCGTTGGATTCCCACGCTCCACTGAATTTGTCTTCCCGGACGGCCGGCGTTTTGATCGACAACCACCGGAGGGCCCGACAGACTGTTTGGCAACGGATACAATCCGGGCGTATACTGCGGCCACGCAATCTGGCTGGTAGTTAGCGGAACACCCCCGGCAAACGTCATGGCTGCCGTGCCGAAAGCGGGCGAAATTGTGGTGTAATTCGGGCTCGCTCGGCCGGTAGTTTGATTGTTTTCGGGAGTGCTGGAGTAGACCACTCCGATGCCTGCGCGCAGCACCGTCTTTGGAGCGAATTGATAAGCGGCTCCCAGCCGCGGCCCTATCGCGTAAGGATAATTGTGCGCGAAACTGCAGTTGCAGCGCCCGGGCCCGGAACCTTCAAAAATTACCGCGCCGGGGAATCCGCCGGCGGACGGGTTCGGAGTTGTCGGAGAAAGCGTGGCCAGACGGCCATATTGCTCTTTCTCATACGTGCCGTAATCCCAGCGTATGCCGTAATCCAGCGTGAAGTTGCGGGCGACCTTCCAGGTGTCTTGGATGAACACACCCCACTGCTGTTTGCCAAACTTGGGAGAATTCACCGGGACAATGTTGAACGCATCTACTTGTCCCAGCAGGAAACTGGCGTAAGGAAAGCCAACACTGCCCCCCGCCAATGTAGTCGCATTCAGGTAAGGCAGACCCGTTTCTGCCGCTGAAAAGGTGAAGACCCCGTCGCTGCCGGTGAAAAACTTGGTAGGGTACCCTTCCACGCGCATGTCCGCGCCGAATTTGTAAGTGTGATTGCTCTTCACCCACATCAGGCTCGCGACAGCCGTCGGCTTCTCCATCCAGTTATATGCATCGGCCGCCGGACCGATGTTCCCATTGGGAGCTTTGAGCCCGCCCAGCGTGGCGGAGCCCAAATTTATTAACTCCGGGAAGAGTTTAGGACTGAAAGGCCCTTGTAGACCGAGCGCGGTGATCGGATTGAAATTCCGCGTGGGCGGGTCCTGGTTGAAAAACAGATGTTGGTAGCCCGCACCTAAATGCAGCAAAATCGTGGGCGAGATGGTGCGATCGTAATTTGCACGCACCACCCAGGAATGGATGAATGTTCCGATCGCCGCGGATATCGGCTGCGGCAAACCGTCCGCCCCGCCCGTCGTATTGGAATACTGGCCGTCCGTTCCGGTCTTTGACCAATAGAACGAAAGCTTGTCTTTGGAGCTGAAATACTGGTCGATCTTTAGCGACGGGATCATCGTGTTCCGGTCGGTTGGAAACACGGGGGTTAGATTGTTCACGGGCGCCGAAATCTGCGGGAGCGGTATGTAGGATTGAATCGCCAGAGCCACTTTATCGAGCCGGCTCATGGGAATCATATTGTTCTCAAATGGCGTCCGGACGATCTTGCCGCCTACAATCTGGTTTGATCTCGGATCGTAAATCTGATTCTCGCTAATCGAATTGCCCGAAGGATCAGTTCCGAGAACCTTCCCCAGCGCGTGGCTGAAATCCCCTTGCCGATAAGCCATCGTCGGAACAGTCTGGGGCGTATTAGCGACGATGTCATTGCCGATCAGTTGCTCAAAATTGAAAAAGAAGAAGGTTCGGTCGTGCCCGTTATAGACTTTGGGAATCACCACCGGTCCGCCGAGCGTGCCGCCAAAGTCGTTGCGGCGGTTGCGCTGCCGGACCAGATGACCGGTCCCGTCATTGGTGAACGGCTGGCCAGCATTAAAGGCTTCGTTGATTAAATAGTCGTATCCGCTGCCGTGGTATTGATTGTTGCCCGACTTCATCGTGACGTTAAAAACGCCGCCTCCGCCGCCTCCACCATATTCAGCCGCATAATTGCTGGTCTGAATCGCCGTCTCTTGGATCGCGTCCACGCTGGGCTGCACCTCAGCGGTTGTCCAGTTGGCATAACCGAGCGTGGCGTCTTGCCCTTCCACGCGATAGACCTGTTGGTTGGCGGGAGCGCCATTGATCTTGACGGTGTTGTTGGGAGAGTAGTAAGAACCCGAGACCAGCGACGCCACCGCGTAAGGATTCCGGATCTGGGAACTTCCTGCATTCACCGAGCCGATGCCCAGGATGGGCAGCTCATCCAGCCTTTCCGTAGCGACGTTCTGGCTGAGATCGCCGCCTTCCGTTTTGAGCAGGGGAGCGTCAGCTGTAATCGTGACTGATTCGGTAGCTGAGCCTACTTCGAGAGCTACGTCAATGCGCAGCGTATCCGCCACTTGCACCGTGATGCCTCGCCGTAGGTATTTCTTGAAGCCTGGCACCGCGGCCGAGAGTTCATACGTGCCGACCGGCAATTGAGCGAGTGTGTAATTTCCTGTCGTGGTACTGGCTGCCGGATAAACTGCGCCAGTTTCGAGACTCCTGGCCTCAATTTGCGCGTTGGCGACAACGGCGCCGGCAGGATCGGTAATGGTGCCTGTGATGGTGCCGCGGTCGCTTTGCGCGAACATTCCCAGGCATACAAACAACAGAGACGCGATGAACCTCGTGGATCGCATAACTGCCCCCTCAGATTGTATTCAGACTCAGCGAGACTTCTTCAACTGCTTACTTGCCAACCAGGTGTGGGATGTCCTTATTGTTTTCCTGACAAATATATTCCATCAATTCGCCCTTCAGCATCAGCGGATGAGTCGTGAACTTCCAGGGCTTGGTGTACGCTTTCGTATCGTCGATCGTGTTTTCAATCTCCATGTGCCCCAAATCCAGCCGGTGGAACCGCTCTACGACGTGCAGGGCTGGCGTTGTCGGCAAACCGGATTCATCGATCCATGTTTTGCCATTGAAGCCGGTCGTGTCCACTACCAACGTGTCCCCGTCCCAATGTCCAATCGAATCTCCCATCCAAGTAGGATCCGGATCGGCTGCGTGAGGGCGCCCATCGGTGAAGATTTGCCGCCACACGTGCGCGCCACCCTCATAGACAATGACTATGAGATTTGGTGTTTGGATGATCCGGAATGGATATGGCGTCGTACTGAGGCGCGGCACGCCCGGTGGTAAACAATAGCCCTCGGGGTCATCCTTTGACATGGCGTCCTTGTGCTCGTGGTATAGTTTCTCCGCCCAAGGCTGAAATGGCACGTCGACGCCGGTTTTGACGAGGTCCACATTCTGCCGGAATGCATTCGGCTCCCAGGCCCCCGAAAGATCCGGCTTGCCGTCCGCAGTGCGCGGCGTTGGTCCCGATGGAGGCCAATCCGCCTTAGACTTTGCCATGGCTGGCGCCGTTTTGACCGGCGTCGGCTGGGACCAAAGAGAGGTACAGAGCGCCAGTCCGAGACAGGCCGCATATTGGTGAAAATATTGCATAAAGTTCCCCGAGCCGTTTCAGTATAATTTACGAGCGAACGGCTGTCAATTGCTGTCGGGCATTGCTATCGGAACACTTGGCTCTAGGCTTGCACGGTGAACCGAAACTGCATATCTTCGCCAAACCACTGCACGTAATTCGTGCCCCAACCGTTGTTGAAAAGGCTGAAGTGAATACCCTTTGAAAGATCCGGCTGCGAGTTTGAGAAATAGATTGGTGATTTCTCTCCCAGCACCACTAATGGCGCATCCAAAGTCTCAATCGTAAATCTGCCGTGTTCATCCTGGTAGCTAAGCCCCGTCGATAGCGTGTGCATGTGTCGATTGCCACCACGAACCACGTCAGTCGGCCGCACACGTCCATCTACCTTCGAAAGCACCCAATTCTCAGTCAGCCGCGCAATTGGATTGAAGGTCAACCACATTGCCTCGGGCAGGCGATTTGCGCGCTTTCCAAACCACGTCAGATTAAAATGAATCAGCGGCTCTGATTTAGGAAGGACGAGTTCCAGGTACAATTCCGCCGGCCAGGCGGTAACGACCCGCGCAGCGGAACCCGCATCCTCGATCCGCAAGTGAGCCACGATTCGATACTCGTCCCGGCCCTCGCCCGCTAAGCAGTTGGTCAGCTTGGACGTCCACATCCGGCTCCGCGCCCCAAACTTTTCAATATTCGGTTTGCCGAAATCCTTAGGCGCCCAATCGGTCTGAACAGTGATGTAGCTGGCCAGGAACCGATCGTAATCGCGCTTGGAAAGGGTCTGGTAGCTGAACAACGCCAGTGGATGTTCGGCCGACGACCATTCGCGGCCGCTAGCCTTGCTCCGCAATCGCGCTACTGCGCCGGTGGCTGGATCGAGTCCGATCGTGAAGCGATCCGTTTCAATCGGCATCGAAGCGTCATGCGCATTCAATCCCGAGGTCGCGGGCGCGATTGGTTTCAGCCGTTTGAGTCGATCATTGCACTCGGCACGGAGCGCTGCTGGTAAAGTGGCAATTCCCCCGTCGATGTCGGCGCGCTTCTCTACCCAACTACCAGTGACCGTCTGGTAGTGAGGCTGCGCCAGCATCTGGGCCAAAGCATCTGGCGTGTAGTGATCAAAGTCCAGCCAGGTCTTGGTATCGGTTCCCCAAGTGTGTTCCACAGCCAGGGCAAACTTCGCCAGGAATGCAAGATCAACCTGATCCCCTACCTGCAATTTGCCGTCACGAATCCATTCGGTTCGCAATCGCAGCACTTCGCGATAACGCGCCAGCTTCACTGGGTCGCTCGACACCCCATAAATCCAGGTATCGCCGATTTCCTGGGTCAATACAGGCAGAGCGCTCTTGTGAGGTTCCACAGCATTGGCGATATCAGTCAGGTTCGAAGCTTTAATGGTCGCGTTGGGAAATTGTTGCCTCAGATCGGCGTATATCTTGCCGATTTCTTCCAGCGTGTGTGGCCCCAAATTGTCGTCACGAACTTCCACTGCGACCGCCAAGTCGGATCCGGGCAACCGCACCACGCCGCCGTAGGCCAGCCGGTGATAAATCATGACGAGCGACGCGCCGTCCGGGTCTTTCCAGAGGAAGGCGGCAGGCACATCGGGCGGAGTGCTGGCCGAGTTGACGCCGATGTCCAGCAACGTCACACCATTCTCGGCAAGGGGACCGATGAGCCCCCGCGAATGGCCTGGGACGTCGGTCATCTTCGCGCCTGTTGTCTTTCGGCCGAAGCGCCGGTCCAGGGATTTCGAGAACCCGATTGCGCCGGCTATAGCGGATCGGTTCAACAGCTCGGTCTGCCACGTAAAGGGAAGTGCGTGCCAGGCAATGTCGCCGGCCACAACAGCCTGCTCCATTCGCTTACGCTCTTCCGTGCCCGCCTGCTCGAGATATTCGTAAAGCAGCCAGGAACCTGTGGTCCAGACGTACCGTTCCTCGCCGGACTCCCGCATTGTTTTGGCGATCTGGATTGCGTTTGGGAAATGTTGCTCGAAATATTTCCTGACTACCGCGGCTTGTGTGTCAATGAAACCTACGTCCAGATGACACTTGAACATAACGAGAACCCGCTTGACGTTGAGGTCCCCCCTTGCCGTCTTGGTTTGAGCCGCGCCCCGGAAAGCAACTGCGCCAAACAGATTGGAGACAAACCGGCGACGATTCATTTGTCTACTCTAACGCCCTCTCGGGTTTGAGCGCGTCCTCTGGTCGGCCTGCCTGTACTGTCGTCCAGCCGTTGAGCAATAGGTGGGGGCCAATTCGCGGCGCCAACAAGATTTTGGGTTGCCGCTCGACAGCTGAGAGTTGTCCAGCGGCAAAGATGATACGAAACCGGCTAAGACTGGAAGCTTAATTGGAAAGCTGCTTGGCTCCCCGGCGCCGGAGCCCTAACGCCAGCAAGCCCAGACCGACAATTGCCGCCGTCGAAGGCTCGGGCGTCTGCATGAACGTTTGAAAATATGCACTATCATGAATCAGGGAATGAGGATCGGAAAAAGTCGTCGGGCTTCCATCTGTCGCGCCGGGAAAGCGAAAGAATGTCTGGCCGCCTGAGTACGACTGACTGAAGTCGCCGATCCACCGGGAAAAGCCATTGGCCGGATCGGCCGTCAACCAGTAAGCCACCGGCACACCAGCAGTCAGGTTGATGTTCAGGGGCGAGAGGTCGAAGCTGGAGAAGCCAGTTCCCGCGGCTATGTAATCTGTGACCACTGCCGATAGAGGCGCCGAGATATCCGGAATGCCGCCAGTAACCGAAACCAGTTGGAGCGAGATCGGCGTGAATGGGACGTAGCTAAAGGTCAACAAATCAACTGAGATGCTGGTGATCTGTCCGGTGACCCCGGGAGTAAAAACCTGGGCCATCTCGGCGGTACTCTCACCGGGCACAAAAGTCGGGCCCAGCGGACTATAGCCATTCAGCCCCGGCAGATTGCTCTGATCTAGACTAATAACGCCAGCTCTGGCATTGGGCATCACCATCCCCCAAGCGAGAAGGCTCAGGGCAACACATTTCAATGAGTTCATGCATCCTCCATGCAAATCGAAAGTAGCATGCATATTTCTAACGGTGACAATGCCAAAAGTACTTATAAGTAACGATCTTTAGTACTGGGTCAACACCGGAGACCGCATGGGCGGCACCGAAGACTAAGCTCCGTGGCGCAGCGCAACCGCCCGTCCAGCGTTACAATAGTTTTCCCGTCGAATCCTGGAGGCATCTATGCAAAAGCTATTCCTTCTGGTCGGGGCCGCAGCGTTCGCCCAAAACGCTCCGGACCATCCCTCGGTCAACGCCCAGGGAAAGACGTTCACTCCCCGATCCATCCTGGCCCGCAACATGGGGACGCCCGAAGATCAGACTACCGCCTTCCCCCCTCACAAAATCGTCGGCAACATCTACTATGTCGGCACCAAAACCCTGAGCGCATTCCTGATCGTCACGCCGCAGGGCAACATCCTGATGGACAGCACCTACGAGCGCAACGTTCGCACTATCCAAAAATCGATCGAACAGCTCGGCTTCAAGTTCTCCGACACCAAGATCCTGCTCGGCAACCACGCCCACGGCGATCACATGGAAGGTGACGCGCTCGTGAAGGAGCTCACCGGCGCGCAGGTCGTTTCTATGGCCGAGGATGTCCCCGCTCTCAAAGCCATGAAGCCCGGCGGCAAAGAGCACCCTATGGATCGCATCATCCACGACGGCGACACCGTCCAGCTCGGCGGCGCAACACTCACCGCGCATTTAACCGCTGGCCACACGCGCGGCGCAACCGCATGGACCATGCCCGTAACCGAGGCCGGCAAGACTTACCAGGTCGTCTTTTACTCCAGCCTGCGCTCGCCCGAGGTTTTGACTGCTCCTGTGATCGATGAATTCCAGCACTCCTTTGCAGTCGTCCGCACACTACCCTGCGACGTCCCGCTCGGCGACCACCCGGCCGAATATGGCATGGCCGAGAAGTATGCCAAACTAAAACCCGGCGCTCCGAATCCCTTCGTCGATCCCTCGGGCTGTCGTCTGGAATCCGACCTGCAGGAAGCCATGTTCAAAGCGATTCTCGCCGAGCAACAAAACCAGCCCGCGCGCCGTTAACGTATCAATAAGCTGACCGAAACGCTGACCGAAACGTTGACACCACGGACCGTGTATTGTAGCCTCTCGCTAGTGAGCGCGACCAATCAGCTGACTCTGTGGAAGCGCTGGGTTCGGCAGCCGCAGAAGATCTGGTTACGAAGAGCGCTCTTTCAGGTGCACTTATGGACCGGCGTCGCCGTCGGACTTTACATTCTCATGATCAGCCTGACGGGCAGCGTCCTTGTCTACCGTAACGAGCTTTATAGAGCAGCGACGCCCGAACCGATCATGTCCAAGGGTTCAGGACCGCGGTTGACCGACGCGCAGCTTAGGCAGGCCGCCACGCAGCTGTACCCTGGGTTCCGGGTTGTGAGTCTCAACCGGGCCGTGGACCTCGATCAAGCGGTAGATGTCTGGCTACGGCGCGGCGATGAGGTCAAGAAGCGGCTGTTCGATCCTCGGAGTGGCAGCGAGGTTGGCGAATCGATCCCAACCGGCATCCGGCTCGCTTCGAAACTACTTGATCTCCACGACAATCTCTTCGCTGGAGAAACCGGCCGGAAAGTAAACGGCGTTGGCGCACTCGCCGCGCTCGCGCTTGCTACCACGGGTCTGGTGGTCTGGTGGCCGGGCATAAAAACCTGGCGTCGCAGCTTGTCACTACATCGTGGCGCGGGTTGGAAGCGCCTGACCTGGGACTTGCATAGCATGATCGGCTTCTGGAGTCTTGGATTCACCTTGGTGTTCGCGGTAAGCGGGATCTATCTCGCTTACCCGGATTTCTTTCAGGACCTCGCCGATCGATTCGATCCCCTCACCGCCATGAATGCCGGTAGACGCATCAGCGACCGGTTTATTTATTGGGTCGCCATCTTGCACTTCGGCCGCATTAACGGCATAGGATTTCCTTGTAATGGCCCCGGCCTCTGCGACCAGACCACCAAGGCGATTTGGGCTGCATTCGGACTCGCCCCCGCAGCCATGTTTGTGACCGGCCTGATCATGTGGTGGAACCGTGTACTGCGCCGGCGTCTGCGCGACCAGCCTATTTCGCGGCCCCGATCGAGTCCACGCGTATCGTCTTGGTCTTAGCGTCCAGCGTGCCGGTCACCGTCACTTTTTGTCCCGCGAATTTTTCGGGCATCTTCGGATCGCTTAGGTCGAAGGCTTCCTTGCCGTCATACAGAACGTACGTGGCGTCGTGCTCGCTGATGCAGGCCCGTGTGCACTGCGCGTCCGTCGGTCCCATTTGCATTTTCGAATGATCGGCCCGGGCGCACATGCTGTCCGTAATGATTCCGGTGAACGTCTGCTTGCCCGATTGTGCGGAGCACAGCACTGCAACTGCGAGAAGATTCAAAATCAGACGTGTCATAAATTGGAGTATACCGAATGCATCCGGTCATCTTCGTAGACGCAGTACACGCTGGCGTATAATCGTTGATTGCAAAAGCTGGGGGATTCATGAAGAGCGATAAGAGCGTGTGGAGCCGGGCATTCATCACAGTGGGAAGCCTCGGCTTGTTGGTTTGTTGTGTACTGCTAACAGCGCAGGATCACGGCGCGCCCAAATACAAGTTCGATCCCGACTGGCCCAAACCTCTGCCCAACAAGTGGAAGATGGGCGGCGTTACAGGTTTGGCAGTGGATAAGGATGATAACGTCTGGGTCTACGATCGCCCCAACGATCTGACCGATATCGAACTGGAAGCGGAGCTCAATCCTCCCATTGCCGATTGCTGCGTGCGGCCTCCCTCCATGATCCACATCGACAAGAACGGCAACGTCATCGGTTCCTTCGACGCGCCCCAAGGTCACGGCATGGCCGTAGACAGCAAAGGGTTCGCCTACCTCGGCCAGGACACCGTTCGCAAATACGATCCGAAGACTGGCCAGATGATCGCCGAGGCGCCTCGTACACCCGAGAGACCACCGGGCGGCGGTGGTGATGGCGGCCCTTTAACTTCAGCTCATGTTCCGGGTCACGGAAGCGCTGGTCCGGTTGCTGGATTTCTCCCCGGCGGTCGCGGCGGGCGCGGTCAAGCTGATCCTGCGGCGGCTGCTGCTCGCGAGAAAGCGATTGCGGCTTTTCGTACGAAGTATCCACCGACCACTCCCATGATCGTCGGTGGACTGGAAGAGATCCGGCTCGACGAACCGGCTCACGAGCTTTATGCTGCCGACAATTATCTCGGTGGACGCGTGATGGTGTTCGACCTCGACACCTTCCAATTCAAGCGCGGCTGGGGCGCATATGGACACAAGCTTTCCGAAATGAGCACCAACGACGCCGACCGCGCTTACACTCCCGGCGGCCCCATGCCCAAGGAGTTCCGCGGCCATCTCACTCTAAACATCTCTCACGATGGATTGGTCTACGCCGCCGATCGCATGGCGAATCGTATTCAAGTCACCACTAAAGAAGGCAAGTTCCTCCGCGAATTCATCCTCGCTCCCATGACCGGCGTGGGTGGTTCCACCGGCGGCGTGATGTTCTCGCCCGACAAAGCGCAGCGGTTCTTGTATATCTCCGACCTCACCAACAACCACATCTGGTTCCTCAATCGCGAGGACGGCAAGGTCGTCGGCCAGCTCGGAAGTATGGGCGAAAATGGCGGGCAGTTCTTCGGCCTGCATATGATCGGTGTCGACTCCAAAGGCAACATCTACACCGGCGAGGTTTTCGCCGGCGAACGCGTCCAGAGGTTCGTCCCGGTCCGATAATTACAATCGTTCGAAAAACGGTCGCTCACCACACCACAAGAGTTACCGAGCCGCGCGCTCTAGCAAGGGGTTTCGAAACTAAAACGTGAACTTCGCCGCCACCTGAATCTGGCGCATGGTGTACGCGGTCCCGACCTGAGTTGTAGCGTCTCGAATCAGGCCGAAGTTGGGCGCCGGCGTGGCACTGCTGCCACCCCAGTTCATAATTGGGCTGCCCAGCGCCGGATGGTTCATCACATTGAATGCTTCCATGCGGATCTGGAGATTCGCCCTCTCGGTGAAATGGATATTCTTAAACGCCGAGAAATCCGCCGTCCAGGTCGAAGGCCCGATCAGACCGTTGCGCTGAAGGTTGCCGAAAGCCCCGTCGTAGCATCCCGGCGTGATGACCCCGACGCACTTCGCGGCCACCGTATTCGAGAATGCCGCAAGATTGAAATACCCGTTGGCGTTTGGGTTGGCGGCGTACGGGTTGATGCCAGTCGAGTTCAGCCGCAAGCCGGCTCCCTGAATCACCTGGCCTCCCGAATCCCAACCCACCGTGTTCAGAGGCCGGCCGCTCTGGGCCGTGAAGATCGTAGTGACTTGCCATCCACCTGCTACCTGGTTTACGAACCCGCCGCGATTGAGAAAAGCTTTGCCTTTCCCGAAAGGCAGTTCGTACAGCACCGAAGCGACCAGGCGCAGCGGCGTATTGAAAGCCGACGGCCCATACTCGCATTTTAGGTTGCAGTACGGATTTTCAGGGTACGTATCTGTAGCCGTGCCGCGGATGGCGCTTCCATTGTCGAGCGCCTTCGACCACGTGAATGCAACCAGCGTCGTCAAGCCCGACTTGTATCGCTGGCTCAGCTTGGTCGAGAATCCGTTGTAGTTGCCACGGCCCCAGCCCGCCGTCAACTCAATTCCGGAAGAATACATCGGGAACGGCACGCGAGTTTGCGCCGCCGTCACTCCAGGAACGCCAGAGTCCGCATTGTACTGATCCTGGAGTTTGCGATCCTGCACTCCCTGGTAGCCGACCTCGAGCGTGGAGTTATTGCCAATCTGTCTCTGAATATTGAACAGAAACATCATCGAATACGGAGTAGCGATATCGTGCTGGATCGCCCACGTCAAGCCCGGATTGAATTTGTAAGGCACCTGGCTCGGATCGTAGGAATTCGCATAGCTGAGCGTCGGCACCGCTCGTGGATCCGGCAGGTCCGTCAAGCGCCCGGCCGTACTGCGATTCACATCGAATTTCGAGTTCGCTGTTTCCTGCGAAAAGAACACGCCGAACCCCGCCCGGATCGACCACTTCGCGCTCGGGCTATAGGCGATGCCAAATCGTGGCCCGAAATTGTTCAAGTCCGTGTTGACCATGCGGTCTCCCAGCCGGTTGTCCCTCGCCACCGCAACCGGTCCAGGCTGGCCCACTCCCGTGGTGTTGACGTACAGGTAATTCAGGCCCTGAAAGAAGTCCTTGTTCGAACCCGCGCGAACCAGGACGGGATATAAACTCGGATCCACGTTCGCCACTCGCGGAAGGCTCCCCTTGAAATCGAAGTTCGTCATGTTCTGCATCGTGTCCAGCCAGGGCTGAACCATCTCCCAACGCAGGCCGGCGGTGATCGTCAGTTTGGGCGTCATCTTGTAAGTGTCGTCCAGATAAAACGCCAGGCTGTTGGCCGTGTCATTTCCTTGAGCCAGCTGCAGCGCCAGATCCAAGCGGTACGGATTGCCCAGCACGAAATCCGCAGCCGAATTCCCGCCCACCAGAGTTTGCGGATTGGCCGTGTAATTACCGTTGAACTGCGGATTGCCGCGCGTGTACTGATTGCCGTACTGATTGTAGACGTCGTAGCGGTACTCGCCTCCAAACCGGATGGAATGCTTGCCGTGATTCCACGAGAAATTGTCCAACACTTGGGTAATCTTGTCGTTGATGACGAAAGGAGCGCTGGTATTGTCGCCCCAGCCGCTAAGGCCGTTGGCCATACTGATGCCGGGCACGCCCCAACTCTGGGGAACCTCCGGTGTAAAGGGCAGCCCCAATTCTTTCACCACGTCCCGCTTTCCGCTCAAGACGTCCGCCACCGCATTGAACATAGTGGTGTACCCAAAACGGACTTCGTTGACCTTGCTGGCTGACAAGACCCAGGCGTTCGAAACCATGTACTGTTTGGAAATAGTGCCCAGAGTTTGTCCTTGTTCGGGCAAGAGTGGAGTGGCGGTGTTCTCACTGGTCCAGCCAAAACGTCCAAACCATTGCGACTGTGAGTTCTGGTTGAAGTCGCCGCGTTCGGTGACCTGATTCTTGTCCACCGTGTTGTTCTGTGCAATCTGGAGGTTGTTGGCGGGCGTCGCGCTGTTCCCCGGATTCACGTTCGCATGCGGTAGGAACGCCAACAGCTTTTGCGAGGTCGGATCCAAACGGGACGGCTCGATCATGTTGCCCGCGAATGGTGTGGCCGTATACTGACCGTTTGAACCGAGCACACGAGTTTTCGGATCCAACAGAACTGTCTTGAGTTGAGAAAAGTCCCCGTTGCGCCATGCATCCGGGATAACGGTGAAATTGCCCTGGTTTTGAAGCCGGCTCTTGTAGCCTTCCCAATTCGAGCTGAAGAAAAGCCTGTTCCTGCCGTTGTACAGTTTGGGAATCCAAACCGGTCCGCCCAGGTAATAGCCATACTGATTCTGCTTGAAGGGACTCTTGGCAGGCCTCGTGCCCACGAAATCGAAGGGCTTCGCATCCAGGTCGCTGTTGCGCAGGAACTCGAAAGCCGATCCATGGAAGTCATTCGTCCCCGACTTGGTGGACACGTTGATTTGCGCCGCCTCGCGTCCGAACTCGGCCGGGTAGATTCCACTCTGCACCTTGAATTCCTGCAATGCATCGATGGACGGCACCTGAATGTACAGGTTGAAATTTGGATCGAGATTGGCGACACCATCCAACGTGTAGTTGTTCCAGGTTCCCCGCATGCCCGCCACCGAGATATTTTGATTTACACGATCGCCACCCTGGCGGCTCGCGGCAATGCCGGCCTGCGTAAATCCATATGTCACGTTCGGCGCCAATGCAACCAATTGGAGGAAATTGCGTCCGTTTAGTGGCAGATCGTTGATATTCTTTTCCTCGATCACCGTGCCCACCGTCGCGCTTTCCGTGGTCAGAGTTGCCGCCAGGGCGCTGACCTCGATGGTCTGCGAGGACTGTCCAACCGTAAGTGTGACGTCCACCCTGGCCGTCTGCTGCACTTGAATCTCAACCGTGCTGGTCGTGGTCTGAAATCCTGGAGCGCTCACCTTTACCTGATAAGTTGCCGGAATCAGATCCGGAAAACTATAGACCCCGGAATCGTTGCTGGTCGTAGACCGCGAAACATTGGTGGCAATGTTGGTGGCCGTTATGGACGCGTTCGGAGTTACAGCCCCGCTCGGGTCCCGTACCTCTCCTGTGATTGCGCCGAAGGTTTGAGCCGATGCAACCCCTACAGATGCACATAACCCCACAATGAGCAGAACTTGGCGCATTGATATTCTCCTTTAACCCGCACGACTAAGCGTGCCAGAGAACTTATCACACCGTTTTGTGGAGCGCAAGGGAGTGGTCTGAGTGGTCTGAGACCCACAGTGTGAACTCATGGATTCACTCGAAACTCTGTCAACACGTTTCGAAAGCTCGTCAACCCGCTTGGATATAGGCTTGCATAGCTTTCGGCCAGCAAGTAACAGGGCTCGCACTACAAAAAGTTTGAAAGGGGCAGCGGCCCTGCGGCATTTCCAATATGCAGGCCGTGGCGCAATGCGCGGCCCGGGAACTATTGAGTCGGTTCAATTGTCCAACTCATCGCCTGAGGTGAATTGAGACAGCGATTCAGAGGAGTCGAAAATGAAACATCCTTTCGCGTGGTTCACCCCGTTGCTTGGCATCGCGGCCGCGGTCTTGTTGCTCTCCTTCCAAGCGCCCCCTGCGCAAACTAGCCAATCCGCCGCGGCTACTTACTCGCGTGGCATCCTGCGCGTGATTATTCCTTACTCCGCACCGCGTTCGGGCGCTGGACAACTGACCGTCGAAGTCCTCGATCCCGAAGACCAGACCCTCGGCCGCATCGATCGGCGAGACCAAATCGAGCCTGGAAAAGGCGCCTGGGAAGTGGGTCTCAAGCTAACCAAGGCACTCTCGAATGACGACCTGGTGTGGCACCGGCTCCGTTATCAGTTCATCTACAGCGGTGAAAAAGAATCGGCGATCAAAAACACAGAATCAATCTCCGAAATCCTGCGCATGCCCGTTATGCGCATCCTCGGCCAGCAATCTTATCTGACCGGCGGGGCAGCAGCCGTGCGCGTCATCGTCACCGATTCGAAAAATGAAGTCATCCCTGGGTCGAGCTCTCTGCGCATCGAGTTGTCGCCGCCCGATCAGAAACCTCGCCTCCTCTTCAACGGCCCAATGAATCATCGCGGCACCACCGAAGCGCAGCTCCGCTTTCCCCCCGGCCTGACGGGCACTTATCCGTTGCACTATGTAGTCGACACGCCCATCGGGTCAACCGAAATCACCGAGCAGGTCCGGCTCGAAGACAAAGCCTCCATTCTCCTCACCACTGAAAAGCCGATTTACCAGCCGGGACAAACAATTCACGTGCGCGCCTTGGCTCTCGACCGTTCGAATCATGCGGCCACCGCCGGCCGCAAACTGACCTTCGAAGTCGAGGACCCACGCGGCAACAAAGTATTCAAGCAATCCACGCAGACCAGTAAGTTCGGAATTGCCTCCGCCGAATTCGCGTTGGCCGATGAAGTGAACCTCGGCACTTATCACCTGCGCGCGAACCTGGAATCAACCGAAGACACCAAGGCGAGCACGGCTGAACTAGCCTTGAACGTCGAAAAATATGCGCTCCCGAAATTCAAAGTGGCCATCGATTTCGCCGCCAAAGATCAAAAAATCAGACATGGCTACCGCCCCGGCGATCATGTCACTGGGACAGTTCGCGCCAACTACTTCTTCGGAAAACCGGTCGATCGCGCTGAGCTCTCCATCAAGGCTTCCAGCCTGGACGTCGCCGTGGTTGAGGCCGCTTCGGTCCAAGCAAAGACCGACGCCGAGGGCATCTACCACTTCGATCTCAAGCTCCCCAATTATTTTGCCGGCCGCCCGCTCAGCCAGGGCGCCGCGCGCGTCTTGATTGAAGTGACGGTGAAAGATTCCGCCGGCCATGCCGAAACTCGTGGTGAGCCGATCACCGTTAGCGAATCGCCACTCATACTTACTGCGGTTCCTGAGGGTGGCACGCTCATCCCCGGTCTTGAAAATCAGCTCTTCGTTCTCGCTTCTTATGCCGACGGTAAACCCGCCACCGCCGACGTGAAAGTGCATGCCGCTGGGAACGCCGAACAGACCGTGACCACCGATTCCGGGGGCGTGGCCATCATCCGCCTCAACCCAGTCGCCAATACGGAAAAGCTCCAGATCGAGGCCAATGATAAAGAAGGCAACCACGCGTCTAGTTCCGTGCAACTCCAGGTCCGCCAGGACGAGAACCAGATCCTTCTTCGCACCGAACATGCTGTCTATCGCGCCGGCGAGCGTATCCAGCTGCGGATCTTCTCTACCAAAGCGCGCGGCACCGTTTACGTCGACGTGGTCAAAGAAGGGCAGACTGTCCTCACACGTGACCTCGACCTCAAGAACGGGCAAGCCGAACTGGCTCTCACGGCTACTCCCGACATGGCGGGCACACTCGATTTCAACGCCTACCAGTTTGGACGCGACGCACGTCCGGTGGCGGATCATCGCCTGGTCTTCGTACAGCCGGCTGACGAACTGAAGATCGAAGCGACCGCTGACGCACAGGTCTACAAGCCCGGCGACGACGCGCGCATCCGCTTCCGCGTGACCAACTCGCACGGCGAAGGCGTGCAGGCCGCGCTCGGATTGCAGGTGGTGGATGAGGCCGTCTTTGCGCTGGCTGAAAAGCAGCCCGGCTTCGCAAAGGTCTTCTTCTATCTCGAGCAAGAAGTCATGAAGCCCCGCTACGAAATTCATTCCATCGGCATGCCCGATATCGTCGAGCCTGTGGAACAGGCCCGCACCGCCCAACACGACCGCGCCGCTCGTGCATTGTTCGCGGCCACTGAAGTTGTCAATACGAATAAATTCGAGACCGAAGCCGGCCGGACTTTGCCGCGAGACAAATATCCCATCTACTGGACGCGCTACCGCACTCAGTTTCTTGCGGAGCTGCGCCAGATCTCCGCGCGTGACTTGGCTAAAACCGGCGACCTCGAATTTCGCGACGCCTGGGATACGAAGTTGCGAGTCGAGAAGGTACCGTGGGATCCGCGCCCCACGCATTATCTGGTGCACAGTGCTGGCCCCGACAAGCGTTTCAACACGCAAGATGATCTGGTGAGCTATCTGGAAGTTCGCAGCCGCAAAATCATGGACCATCCCGAGCTGAAATCTTTCGATCTCAACATCGAACACGATCGCGG
>Ga0070713_100001129_pt1 | contig 17060 bp, 15 predicted proteins | sample LARL82metaG_FD_65465 | JGI IMG/M metagenome (GOLD analysis project Ga0070713, IMG submission 65465) | Corn, switchgrass and miscanthus rhizosphere microbial communities from Kellogg Biological Station, Michigan, USA - LAR L8-2 metaG | ecosystem: Host-associated > Plants > Roots > Rhizosphere ...
TCGAGCAGCGCGGAAACGTACGCCCAGCGGCCGCCGGTGTACCAGATGCGGTGAATGCCGCCGCCTTCGACCGGCATGAAGCTGATGCGCCGCGGCGCCGCCGGCGTGGAAATGTCGTAGACTGCGAGCCCCGCGGTCCAATCCCGTGCGACGCTTTTCCTCTCGGCTGTGCCCACCACGTTACCGAGCTGGCCCTTGTAATAGGCCTTCTCGTCGGCGAATTCCGCGGCCGCGAACATGTCCTTCGCGTTGACGACGAGCAGCAGATCGTCGTGGGTCTGTAGGTGGATGTTCCAGGTGTTCGGCGGCGCGGCGAAGTAATTCACCGCGCGCGGGCACTTGGCGTCGCGCACGTCGATGACGCTGAAGCCTTTGGAGAACATGTGGCCGATATAGGCGTGGCCGCGATGCACCATGATCTGCACGCCGTCGGGCCTGCCGCCCAGGTCGCAATGGGCGAGGATGCGCATGTTGCGCGCGTAGTCGGATTTCGGCAGCTCCGCATTCATCAATACGCGGCCAAGAAATTCGGCACCGCGATCCAGTCCATCATGGCGCGGTGATCCTGCAACAGCTTCCACATCGCGCGATCTTCCTCGCTCTGCAAATTGACCCCGAGGTGCGTGCCGAGCCTGCGCCCGTGCAACACGATCCGCTCGCCGATCGGCTGGCGCGCGCGATTATAGGCCGCGAGCCCGGCATCGATATTGTCCTTGCTGTCGAGCGCGGCGGCGAGCGCCTGGGCGTCGCCGCCCGCCTTGGCCATGCCGAAGCCCATGTGCGGACGCGCCGAGGAGGCGGCATCGCCCACCAGCGCCACGCGTCCGAACACCAATTGCGGTGTCGAGAAGTCGTAGATCGGCGTGAAGAAGGGACGCATGTTGGCAAGGCAATCGAGGAACTGCGGCGGCATGATCGCCTGCGCCTCTGCGCGCATCTGCGCGATTAAATCGTTGCGGATGAGCGGCGGCGGCACGGAATGCGCGTGCTGTCGGCCGTCCTCGTCGACGCACATCCGTCGCAGCTCCTGCGCATCGGCGACGCGATACCAGATGAAATTGTAGCGGCGATAGCCCACGCGCAGGTCATTGTTCAGCCCGGCGATGGGATAGCCGATGACCTGCTGCCGCTCGGGCAGGAAGAAGGTGAAGTAAGGAAAAATGCTGGCGCGCGTCGCTTCCGCGAGATCGGCTTCCTTCGGCGCGCCGCGCCAGATGTAATAACCGGAATAGACCGGCTGCACCGCCGGAGCAACCTGCTCGCGCACGCTCGAGCGGATGCCGTCGCCGCCGACAAGGAGATCCGCGCGCTCGCACTTGCCGCCAGCGAAGTGCACGAGCACGCCCGAGCCGTCCTGCTCGACGCGCTCGAAGGTGTAGCCGAGGTGGTAGCTTGCCTCCGCGATGGTCGCCCGCAGGAGCCGCTGCAGCCGGTCCCACGAGGTGAGGATCTGCGGCAGATGTTTCTCCGCGATCACGCGCCCATCGCGGTCGAGCGTGATGCGTTTGTCCACTTCGATGCCGAGATCTCGGGTCCCGGCGCCGCTCGTCTCCAGCGCGTCCAGCAATTCCGGGTGGGTGGTGATGCCGGCGCCGCGGCCGACCAACTCGACGGACGAGCGCTCGTAGACATCGGCCTGCCAACCGATCTGCCGCAGGAACGCCGCGGTAAAGAGGCCCGACATCGAACCGCCGATGATGATGGCGCGCGGGCGGCGGCGTTTGCTCGGCATTCCGGCGCTCAATGTCCCTTCAACCGTGCTGCCCGGTTCTCTATACGAAGCGCGTGTCGTGCTCTCTGGTGATTTCAGACACGCCCTTTGCCAACGCGGGGTATGGTCGTCCGCGCCGGATCGCGTTCCAAACATTTGCCGGCGTAGCCGGCATATCGATGTGCGTTACCCCAAGAGGACGCAACGCATCGAGAAGAGCATTGATGATCGCCGGTGGCGTTGCGATCGTCCCGGCCTCGCCGATGCCTTTGACGCCAAGCGGATTTGTTGTGCACGGGACTTCGACGAATTCTGTCACGAAATTCGGCAGGTGAGTGGCACGCGGCATGGCGCAGTCCATGAAGCTGGCGGAGACGATCTGGCCGGAATCGCCGTCATATACGATTTGCTCCAGCATTGCCTGCCCGATGCCCTGCGCGAGGCCGCCATGAACTTGACCCTCGCAGATCAGCGGATTTATCACCCGCCCAGCGTCGTCCACCACCGTGTATTGCGCGATGCTGGCCAATCCCGTCTCCGGATCAATTTCGATTTCGCAGACATGGCAACCGTTGGGATAATTCGCGGCGTTCGTCCCATAGCTGCCGCTGGCCTCGAGCCCAAGGCCGAACTGGTCGGTGACGCCGCCGGCTTGGAAAAACGATCGAGCGACCTCCACAAGCGCTAGCGTGCGGTCGGTTCCTTGAACCCGGAATTGCCCCGCTTGATAGGCGATGTCGGCTGGGTCAGCCTCAAGCATGGCTGCGGCCATCAGCCGGGCCTTGGCAATGATCCCGTCGGCGGCGGCCTTCAGTGCGTTGCCGCCGTTCATGGAACTGCGCGCCGCGTAAGTGCCGCGGCCGAATGGCACCTTATCGGTATCGCCCTGGATGAAGCGTATGGTCTCGAAGGAGACACCCAGCCACTCCGCCACCATTTGCGCGTAAGTGGTGGCATGGCCCTGGCCGTGCGAGTGGGTGCCGGCAACGATCGTGACAGTGCCGTCGGGGTCGAACCGAATCTCCATGCGCTCATTGGCGTAGCCGGCGGTCTCGATATAACAGGTCACGGATCGGCCGCGCAGCTGTCCGTTCTTCTCCGAAGCCGAGCGCCGTTTCGAGAAGCCGGCCCAATCCGCGATTTTCAGGCATTTATCCAAGACCAGCGCGAACTCACCGCTGTCGTAAGTGATGCCGGTGGCCGTCATGTACGGCATCGCAGACGGCGTGATCAGGTTGCGGCGGCGGATTTCGGCCGGATCGAGCCCGATTTTTATCGCGGCCTCATCGATCAGCCGTTCCACAAGATAGTTCGCTTCGGGACGGCCGGTGCCACGATAGGCAGTCACTGCCGCCGTGTTGGTAAAGACCGCGCGCGTTCGTAGATCCACAGCCTTGACGTCGTAGACGTTGGGGATGAATTGCATCGCACATGAAATCGGGACTGCGCAGACGGCGGCCGTATACGCTCCCAGCGCGTGAAGCGCCCGCGCGCGGATTCCCAAAATCCTGCCATCCTGGTCGAGCGCCATCTCCCCGTCGACTATCTGATCGCGCGCCTGATAGTCGCCGACCAGTGAATCCGAGCGCGTCGCCACCCACTTCACCGGCCGGCCGCAGCGCCGTGACGCCCAAAGGACAAGGGCATCTTCGACATGAGGATTCGTCTTCAGGCCAAACCCGCCGCCAACGTCTGGCCCGACCACGCGAAGCTTCGATTCAGGAATCTTCAGGGCAGTGCCGGCGACCAGAGAGCGAACGCCGTGCGGGTTCTGCGTGGTGGTATAGAGCGTATAACTGTCGCTGGCGGGCTCGTAGCATCCGATGGCCGCGCGTGGTTCCAGCGGGTTGGCGGAGACACGGTTGTTTCTGAGCCTGAGCGAAACGACGTGCTTGGCGGCGGCGAAGGCAGCATCGGTGGCACGTTGGTCGCCAAACGTCAGCTCAAATGACACGTTCCCAGTCGGGCAATCCTGCCAAATCCGCGGTGCGTCTTCCTGGATCGCTGACTCGAGGCCGATCACGGCGGGCAGCGGCTCGTAGTGCACATGAATGAGCTCGGCGGCAGTCTGCGCCTGAGCGAGTGTTTCCGCGACTACGAAGGCAACGCGGTCGCCGACACAACGAACGTGTTCGGTAACGAGAAGAGGTCGGCAGGTCCGATAGCCTTTCGGTCCGCCATAATCTTCCGGCATGAAAAGCGGCGGTAGGCAGCCGAGTTTGTCGGCGATGAGGTCGCCTCCGGTGAGCACGCAGATGACGCCGTGCGCGACCTTGGCTTCCGTCGCGTCGACCGACTTAATGCGCGCGTGCGCATGCGGCGACATCAGCACCACGCCGAAGCTTTGGTGCGGCAGGTGGATGTCGTCCACGAAGCGCCCGCGGCCCCTCAAAAACCGCGCATCTTCGATGCGCTGGACCGATCGGCCGATACCAAACCAGGTCATGAGCGCCGCGATCACTAATATGAGTGCGCCAATGCATCAATTCATCTCTGGGAGCCAGGATGAACAACGATATTTTCGAGCTTTTCGATGTGACGAATAAAGCGATATTTGTCTTCAACGCCGTCAGTCGTTTTGAGCTGATCGGCCGCCCACCGATGCATTCCGGGCACAATCTTAGCAACGATGTAACCCATTTCGTTGTCGGTCCACATTTTTTGAAATTCGTGACTCAGGCTTTCCGTATTGCGGACAGTTACCGTATTTATGCATCCCGCGCCCTCGGCCATTTTTGCAAGATCGGTGTTGTGCGAAGATAGGCTAGGCGCGCCGCCTATAATCTCATAAATCCCATTATCGAAGACGACGACCGTGAGATTGCCGGGTCGCTGACTGCCGAGGGTGCACATGGAGCCGGTATTCATGAGCACTGACCCATCGGTTTCCAACGCAAGAACCTTCCGATGCGGTAGCGCGAGGGCAAGGCCCAAGGCGGTAGTCGTAATTGATCCCAAAATGATCGGATTGAACGTATTGCCTATCGGCGGCACCAGATTCCACCAATCCTGATGCAGCCCGCCGAGCGAACTCACGCACAGGTCTTCAGGCGTGAAGAACGGCGCGATGATCTTAATCGCATCAATTCGTTGCATGCGAGGGTGTCTTTCTCAGATAGGCCGGCACTTCGAGACAATTTCCGGTAAAAACCAGCGCCACCGGCCATTGACTCGAATCGGCGTGCATGAAGGCCCGCCCGATATTCGGCTTTATTTCCTTTGGATCGTTGAGAACGCGGAATGGAATACGCAGCGCATTGAGAATCGGCTCCATGGTTTGGCCGTGATTGATCGCCCACCAATTTCGTTCGCCGAAATCGCCACAGTAGCTCATGATCATGACCAACGGCACGTGATGCGTGAAAGCATAGCGCGAGATCGGCTCGCAGGCTTGCCGCAGCCCGGAATTCTCCATGATCATCAGCGCCTTCTTGCCGCCGAAATAGGCCCCGGCGCAAATTCCCGGCAAATCGAGTTCGTTGCTGGCAAGCACATAGCGGATTGTATTTTGCTCGCGCAGAAGCCGATGCGCGCCGCTCATGTGGGAATCGGGAACTGCCGCGACAAGCGATACTCCGGCTTCATTGAGCCCCTCGAGCAATAACCTTGCGTACTCCGCTGTCTCCTGAACGGGCTTGTTCATGCTATCCTCACTTTATGCAGCGCAAGGCGGACCGCTGCACTTTTTGCATCACGACGGCATAAAGCGGCGTGTCAGTCCGCCGCTTTTGATGAGAAAGAAATTATGGGACGCAATTAAATAGTCGGGCATCGAGCGCTGCCTCTCAGCAGGCTATTTCATGGCCGTGGCCTTATCGAAGTAGCTACGATCGATGACCTTCGTCCAATCGATGGGGCTGCCCCTCAAACGGTCCTTGCTTCGCATCCAAGCTTCCTCGGTCTTAGCTCCTTCCATGACCTTGTCAGCGAGGTCCAATTTGAAGTCGTAAAGACTAAGAATGTACTCCGCCATTTGCGGCGTCATCTTGTTTCGCTCTGCCGCAATCTTGACCGCGTCCGCGTGATCGCGTCCCAGGTAGTCGCTGGCGTCGCGCATGGCGGCGAGCACCCGCACCGTCACGTCCGGCTTCGCCTGGATGAATCTCTTGTTGCCGACGATAACGAAGCTCTGAAAGTAGCCCACATCGCCGCTGCTCGCGAGAATATGGACTTTGTCCTTGCCGGAAATCTCGATCGACTTCGAAGGCCAGGGCTCCCAGGAAAAAAAGGCTTGGACATCATTTCGATCGAGAGCCGCCGGGAGCTCCGGCGGCGGCACAGGCATTAGGTTGAGATCGGATTCTGGAACGTTCAATTTCTTGGCGACCAAAGCCCAGAGATAGTCGATCGTACTTCCGGCCACCGTCCCCACGCGCTTTCCCTTCAGGTCTGACAGCGATTTGATAGAATTCAACGCGGCCATTTTGAAGTTGTCCGTCGAGGTGGCCATGGTGCCGACGATCAGGAGCGCGTCGGACCGCACGAAACGCGGCATCCAGGTCGCCGTGCCAGACGATCCAAAATCCATTTCTCCGGCCATTGTCGAGTCCGCCAGTTCCGGCCCGCCGGAGAATTGTGTGATCTCCGCATTGATGTTGTACCGCTTGAAGAAGTCGCGATCCTTGGCGACCCACCAGGTGGTAAAGGAGGGATCCACGCCGACGCCGATACGAACCGTATCCTCCGCCCTTGCAGGTCCTCCCCACCACACAACGAGACTGATTGTGAGAGCAGCAAACTTTGCCAAAAAGCGATGCGGAGCTGCGTTCAGTTTGCTCACTTCGGTTCGCCTCTATGTCAAATGGAAACCCGATGAAATCGATGACGTGCCGACCCGGTTGGCACCGAGTGGACTTCCGAGCATAAGTGCGCGGAGGTCGGCGTTGCAACATAAATAGCAATGCAGCACCGCGAACCGGCGGCCGAAACGAGCGACCGTTCGCCAGTTACTTGCAGTCATGCTGTATTTCACGCAGTAAGAAGTCCCGCGGCGATTCCACGCAGGGACCCGCAACTGCGAGCGCGCTAGCAATGTTCGCCAAACACCAGGCGAACCGTCGGCGGCTGACGACCAGCGTCGGGACACGGCCCAATGCGGGTAGTCGGCCCCGTCAAGCGCAGATTGCGAAGAATCGCTCCAGGGCAGCGTTGAACGCGCGCGGCGCCTCCAACATCGAGAATCGGCGGGCGCCAGGGATCCAGACTTGTTCGAAATTGGTGGCGCCTGCGAGCAAGTCGGGATTGTCGGGCGACGGATCGTCGGCGCCGCAGATTCCTAGGATCGGGCACATAATTTCTTTCAAGCGCGGGACGAGATTCGGCATCGAGGTATAGAACTCCGCCGCTTTGACGAAGTGCTCCGCCGGGTGGCTGGCAATCATGCGCATGACTCTTTCGCGGACCTCCAGATCTGCGGGGAGAATGGGCAGCAGCGTGTCGCCCTCTGTTCGAAAAAGGTCGATAAGTCCTTGCGGCCCGCGATCGCGCATCACTTCGAATTCCATCATGTGGAATTTGACGAATGTCGTCGGATGCTTGCTTCGCCTGCGCGCTTCCATGAGCGGATAGCCATCTAATTCATACCAAGACGCCAGCGCCAGGCCCGCGACCCGATCGGGGTACGCAACCGCAAAACTTACTGCAATCGGCGTCGCCATGGCGACGGCTACGATCAGCGGACGTGAAACCTGCAGGTGATCAAGCAGTCCGCTCAGATCGAGCGTCTGGTTGTGAAGCGAATATCCGTAAGGCGTGAGCTCAGTCTTGCCATGACCGCGGCGATCGTAGGTGATGCATCGGAACCGTTTCGAGAAATGGGCAATCTGGTGCTGAAATAGCTCGAGGCCGTGGTCCTCCCCATGAACGAAAATCACATCGGGACCACTTCCAGTTATTTCGTAATAGAATTCACAGTCATTGACGTTTGCGATCGGCATCACGCGGTTTTAGCATTTGGCGAACTGCAAAAGTGCAATATCGTCGCGGCTAAGTTAGTTGTTGCAAAAATTGCGTCAAGCTCAGGCCCGTTTCGGTTGCTCCGTTGGAGTTCCGATGCGTCCTGGATGGTGTTCAGATCGACTTTCAGAAGTTTAGATGCCACGGTTGTCCCGCTCGCGCGCGTGGTTCTGATCTACTCGAATTGGTGCGGGGTGCTGGGTTTGCGCGGCAGACGACACCCATTGGGCTTGGAGTAGGTCAATTGGTGCGCAAACAGCGGCCGTCGGGCCATATCTCCTTCATTACCTCAAGCAGCGCCCGTATTGCGGGATCGTCTTCCCGGGTCGAGTGGTAGAGTAGCTGCAGAAAAGTTCGTGGGCGACCCTTGTCCAGCACGAGAACCGCGCCTGATTTTTCGGCGTTGATGGCCAGATCCTCGCGCATCAGGCCCAGCCCGACGCCCGCCGTAATCAGGCTCGCGATAACGGCTTCGCTGTCGGCTTCGATGACCTTGACCGGCTCAAAGCGATGCTTCCTGAACAAATCGGCGGCCATCTGGAAATGCGAGCCATGCTTGGGCGCCGATATCCATGGCGAGGCGGCAATGTCTCGCCAAGAGGCGTTGCGTGCGCTATCGGGCCAGGTGCCGGGAGCCACGATCCGATAATGCAGCTCCCTAAGTAGGATTCGACGCACGTTCGGTACGTCCCTGTTGCCAAGCGCGATACCGGCGTCGAACTCTCCGCTGCAGATACCCGCAACAACGCTGCGCGAATTGCGATTATGCACCTCGATCGAGAGCATGGGATGGCGCCTCACCATCGAATTCATAATATTGCCCAGCCGCAGCAGCGAGGTCTCCGCCACGGTCGGAGAAACGATGGCGACTTTGATAGTGCCCGATAGGCGGCCGCGCAGCCCTTTCGCCCGCAGGATCAAATCAGCCGCGGTCTCCAGCAATTTTAAAACTTCCGGCAGCAGCGCGGCCCCCGCTCGCGTCAACGTGAGCCCGTTATGCTTGCGCTCGAACAGCGCGATTCCGAGTTCGTTTTCCAGGGCCTTGATCTGAGCACTCGCGGCCGGCTGAGATAAATGCAGGCGACGAGATGCCTGCGTGAGGCTTCCCAGCTCGGCAACCGCCGCGAGCGTCCTTAGCTGATACAGGTCCATCTTCCGGTTCTTGAATGGCGGGTCTTAGAAAAAACGAATAGCCTGAGCGTATATCATTTCCCACAATTCCGCTGGACGCATGGTCGAGCGAGGGTGTGGCATGGCGAAAACTACGCTGGTATTGACTAACAAAGAGGCGTTCGGGCTGCTCCCGATGGCTGAATGCATTGGGCTGATGCACGAGGCCTACGCTGATTTCGGCCGCCGCAACGCCCAGGTGATACCACGACGACGCATCCACACGCCGCTGAAAGCCTCCGCCGACGACGAGCGTTGGGGATGGATGAATATCATCCCGGGCGTCGTGCCGTGTCATGGCGTCGCCGCGATACGGCTTGACTGCGCGCACATCAGTTTTCCGCTCAAAGGCGGTCAAAAGCGCATGGAGTTTCCCGGCGACTATTCCGGGTTCGTGCTGGTGTGGGATCTGTATACTAACGAGTTGCTGGGGATCGTGCACGACCATGCCGTCTCCGCGCTGCGTGTAGGCGCGACCTCCGGCGTGGTCGCCAAGTACTGCGTTCGCGAGGATGCGCAGACGATCGGCATACTTGGCTCAGGTGAGCAGGCGATTTCGCAGGTCGAGGCGATTTGCTCGGTTCGCCCGGGAATTCGCAATCTCAAGGTCTATTCGATGACGCCGCAGAACCGCAAAGCGTTTGCGGACAAGATGGGCAAGATGCTGAACATCAATGCGGTTGCCGTCGATTCGGCGGAAAAGGCCGTGCGTGGCTCGGACGTCGCGATCGCGGCAACCAATTCCGCGGACCCGATCTTGTTCGGGGAATGGCTGTCACCCGGCTGCCATGTGATCGGCATGATCGGTACCAACAAGTTCGACGGCCGTCGTGAGCTCGATGACGAATGTGCGCGGCGAGCCGATTTCATCGTTGCAAATCTCAAAGAGCAAATCGAGATTGACGATCAGCCGGAAATCATGATGCCGATGCGCAAAGGTTACGTATCGTGGACGAACATTCATGAAGTCGGTGATCTGTGCATCGGCCGCATTGCCGGGCGCACGGCATCTGCACAAATTACCTATCACCACAACAACGTGGGCATGGGAATTCAGTTCGCCTCGGCCTGCGCACGTATCATCGAAATTGCCCGCAAAAAAGGAATCGGCACGGAGTTGCCGGTGGACCTCTTCATGACGAGGCGTGAGGGGGGAGAGGTCTATGCGCCTTGACCGTCAGGTCCGGCGACATTCGCCCATAAAATCGGCGCTGGGCAGCGTGCGCGCCCTCTCCGTCACTCTGTGCGCTCTTATCGCGACTGTGGGTGGTGCCCTGGCGGAGGAGTGGCCGGCGAGGCCGATCAAGCTCGTAGTTCCGTACTCGGCCGGGGGCAGCGGTGATATCGTCGCGCGCGAGTTGGCACAAAAGCTCACTACATATTTAGATCGCTCCATCTATGTCGAGAATAGGCCCGGCGCGAGCGGCAATCTTGGTACCGAATACGTGGCGAAATCGGCACCGGATGGCCACACGCTGCTCATGGCCTCGGACATCCAGTTTGCCATAAGCCCAAATTTCACTGCGGGCTTGCCATACGAGCTTAAGGATTTTGAACCGGTCAGTCTCGTCGCCAATCTGGATCTGGTACTCGCCGGACATCCATCCGTCGGTGCCAACAACTTGCGCGAGCTTATCGACCTGGCGAGAAAACGCCCAGGTGAAATCAACTACGGGTCGACCGGGGCGGGAAGCACGCATCAGCTGGCGATGGAGCTGTTGCAGCAACTCGGCGGTTTCAAACTGACCGAGGTCCCCTACCGCGGTAGCGCCCAGGCTTTGCCGGATCTTCTGTCGGGGCAGCTGCACATCATGCTGATGGGTATCCCGCAAAGTCTTCCTTATATGCGCGAGGGAAAACTCAACGCCTTGGCCGTCGGTGCTTTGCAACGGGTCGCCTCGATACCTGACGTTCCCACCATTTCCGAGCAAGGGTTCCCCGGCTTCGAGGCGGACAACTACTGGTGTCTTTACGCGCCGGCGGGGACGCAGAAGGGCATCATTGCGCGGCTGCAGCAGGGTACAGCGCAGGCTCTTGCTGCGCCCGACTTGCGTGAGCGTTTCATGGCGACTGGCCTGACGCCGGTCGGAAGTACGCCGCATCTGCTGGCCACACGCATTGCTGCCGACTCGGCCAAGTGGACGAACGTGATCAGGAGCCTGCGACTGAACGAGGTAAAGTAGGCGCGGCTCTGTTATCGACCTGAGGCAGGTTGAGCCGATACGCAAGTGCCTACCGCGACACGAGCCGGTACGCGATGACAGGGCGTGGTAGGTTCGTGCGCAAGCACAGGATTTGTCGATGCTTGACAGCTATTTTCCCATGGCCTCACAATTTGCTTGGGAGGCGGGCGATGCGACAGTTGGATGCAACAGCTGTAGGACGATCGTCGTTCGTGAACCGCGAAAGGAGCGAGCTATGCAGTCCAGAAGTTGCGCTACTGTCACCAACTGGATCGTAGCAACCACGCTGGGCTTGCTCCTTTCGATTTCCGCGCCCCAGGTACGTGCTCAAGAGACGGTGCGAATAGCGGTCGGCGTCGATCCGGTGTTCACTCCGTGGTGGATTGCCGAAGAGAAAGGCTTTTACAAGAAGTACGGCGTCAAGGCGGAGATTACCCAATTCTCCGGCGGCCCAGCGCTTGCCGACGCTACCATGGCGGGCGAAGCGGACATCGGCTCCTCGGGCACAGCGACGTGGATGCCTCGCATCGTGCGGGGCTCGATGGTGGTGCTTGGCACAATGGCGACCTCGCCTGACGCATTCAAGATGGCAGCCCGTTCCGGCATCAAGTCTTTGAGTGATCTTCAAGGCAAGAAGGTCGGTACCGTGGGCGCCAGCTCAACGGATTACCTCTGGGTTCTTGTGGCGAAAAAATTGAATGTGCCGGAGTCGGCATTTGATGTGATCCCGATGACGCCGCCTGAGCTCGTGCCCTCGCTCGACCGCGGCGACATCCAGGCCTATTTCGTATGGGAACCTTGGGCGTCGCGGGCGGTCGAGGTATCGGGCAAGGATAAAGTACATATCCTGGCAAATAGTGGAGACGTCGGCTACTTTCTCAACTTCATCGTTGTTGCGAACAAGAAGTTCGCCGAAGCAAACCCGGAGGCGACGGCGCGAGTGCTGGCGGCATTGCGCGAGGCCATCGCCTTCCAGAACAGCAATCCCGCCGAAGCGGCGCGCATCGGCGCCGAGAAGAACAAACTGAAGCCGGAAATGGCGTCTTATATCATCAACCTTTATCAGTACTCACTCGGCATCGCACCGAACACCGAAGCCGCAGCCAAAACCGAAGAGACATGGATGCGCAGCAAGGAACGCCTTAAAGGCGATCCTATCGATTGGAGCAAGACGATCGATCGTAGCTATCTCGATCGCGCGGCTGCGATGCGATAGTGACTTCAGTTTCGGCTCACATGGCGCCCTTGCCCGATGTCGAGCTGCGCAAGGCTTATCGCACATTCCTGAAGAAGGCCGGGCCCGATCGGGGGAGAGAGTACGTGGCCCTTCAGGACGTGACCTTCTCCATCTCGTCGGGAGAGTTTTTCTGCCTACTCGGCCCAAGCGGCTGCGGAAAATCGACAGTCCTACGCATGATTGCCGGTTTTTTAACGCCTTCGGCCGGGGAAGTTCTTGTGCGCGGCAAGCGAGTCGACACGCCAGGCAGGGATCGCGCCGTCGTGTTTCAAGGAGACTCCGCGCTCTTCAATTGGCTCACGACGTACGAGAACGTGGAGTTCGGGTTGCGTATGCGCAACGTTCCCGAGCCAACGCGTCGCCGCATCGTTGCCGAAAGTATTCGTCTGGTTGGACTTGAGGGCTTCGAGCATTATCATCCCAATCAGCTCTCCGGCGGCATGCGTCAACGGCTGCAGATTGCGCGCGTTCTCGCCAACGATCCGGCAATCCTGTTGATGGATGAGCCGTTCGGCGCTCTTGACGCGCAGACCCGCGGCATTATGCAGCAGGAGCTGACCCGCATCTGGAGTTCGCGCCGAAAGACCGTGCTCTTCATCACGCACGACATCGACGAGTCGCTGCTGCTCGGCGACCGGGTGGCGATCATGACTGCTGGGCCCGCGGCGACAATCAAGAAGATCCTGTCCGTGCCGCTTGCACGACCGCGTGAAGTGGGAGACGATTTCCTGCGGCTGCGCCGTGAGATCAAGGCGGCGATCGAGGACGAGGTCATGAAATCGATGAGGCAGGTGGATGACGCAAGCAGCTCTGACGGTTGAACGTCAACGCGGCGCATGGTGGCAAGCAACGTGGAAAAGCGAAGCCGTGCGGCGCATGGCCATTTTCATGTTGTCTCTCTCGTGTGCGCTGTTGCTCTGGACCTTGCTTGCGTGGTGGGTGGGCAAACCCGCGTTCCTGCCATCGCCGGAGAAGACGCTCAATGGCGCTCTCGAATTGATAAGCAGCGGCGACCTTCAGAATCATGTGTTCTCCAGCTTCACGCGCATCATCATTGGCTTCGTGATCGGCACGGCGATAGGAATTCCGCTGGGGCTCGCGATGGGATCGAGCCAATTCGTTCGTGCCTTCGTGGATCCATATGTTGAATTTTTTCGTTTCATACCTCCGATCGCATTTGTCACGCTGGCTGTGATCTGGTTCGGGCTCGGCGAGACATCGAAGATCGTGCTGATCGTGTACACGACGCTGTTCATGGTGGCCATCAATACCATGATAGGGGTTCTTGGCGTCGAACCGGACAAGCGCTTTGCAGCGCTTTGTCTCGGCGCGACGCGGCGGCAGGTCTTCCTGCACGTCACTATTCCGGCGGTGATTCCCAACATTGTGACGGGCATGAAGATAGCCATGGGCAACAGCTTCATGACTGTGGTGTCCGCCGAGATGGTTGCGGCGAAGTCGGGAGTCGGTTTTCTGATTTACAATTCACGGCTCTTCCTGCTGACGGAATGGATTTTTGTCGGCATCATCACCCTCGGATTGATGGGATTCATCACCGATCGCGCCCTGCGAATAGCGGCAACGACGCTGCTAAGCCGCTACGAAGTCAGAATTTAGGAGAGCGCGAGTGACCCTGCTCGATGCGGCTTGCAGCAAAGTGAACGGAGCGATCACGCCATGAAAACCGGTGGCGATCTCGTTGCTGAAGCACTCGTGGCGGCGGGGATCAATTTTATCTGCACGCTGCCCGACTGGAACATGGCGCGGCTCATCGAACGTATCACCCAGGAGAACAGTTGGATTCATGTCCGGCTGGCGAGGGAGGAAGAGGGCGTCGGGATTTGCGCGGGCGCTTACTTGACGGGAAAGACTCCGGCTCTCGTCATGCAGAACGGCGGACTGCTCAATAGCGCCAATGGGTTGACGACGACATCGCTGCAATTCGGCATCCCGACGCTGCTCGTCGTCTACTATGCCGGCGACATCAACACCCGATATTTCTCCACTGTCGGCGATGTCACCGAACCGGTTCTGCACGCACTCGGCATCCGTTACTACGTCTTGCGCGAGCGAGAGGCCGTCATGCGCACGATCACCGGCGCCACCGTGCTGACTATGGATTCCAGACGGCCCGTCGCGGTGCTGCTCAATCGCGACCTCCTCAGAAGCGAGGCCTGACATGAAGCGAATCGATTGTCTGAAGGCCATCGCGGGCAAAGTTGGCGATGCATTGGTTGTGGGGAGTGCCGGCGGCGCGACGGTAGAGTGGTACGACTTGCACCCGAGCGAGGGCAATTTCCGAAGCCGCACGCTCGGCCTTGCCTCCAGCATCGGGCTGGGAATTGCTCTGAGCCTTCCGCATCGCAAGGTGATCGTGCTCGACGGTGACGGCTCGCTGCTGATGAATTTGTGCGGGCTGTCGACCGCCGCGTGGTCCGCCCCCCGGAATTTGATCCATATCGTCTTCGATAACAGCGTTTACGAGTCCTCGGGATCGAGTCCCACCGCTACCTCGGGTCCCACCGACTTGGTCGCTGTTGCCAAGGCCGCGGGATTCCCACGTGCGATCTGGGCCACGGATGTCGACAGTTTTGCGCGTGCGGTGTCCGAGGCACTGGCGGGCCAAGAGCTGACATTTATCGGCGTGAGGGTTCAGCATGGCATCGTCCCAGGTATTGCGTCGCCCACGACCGATGACACCGAAAACAAATATCGTTTCATGCGTCACATCGAAAAGCTTGAGGGTCGGAAAATATTCGGATCGGGCTACCCTGAGCTTTAGCCGGGACGCATCGTTGCTGGTCTGGACAAGGGGTCGACGCGCCAATGGCTGACGCCGATGCCATTGTCATAGGATCCGGCCATAACGGACTAGTGGCAGCGTTTCGCTTGGCTCGCGCCGGCTGGCGCGTAGTGGTGCTCGAGCGGGCTAGCACGATAGGAGGCGCCATTCGTACTGAAAGCATCACGTTGCCCGGCTTTCGGCACGACCTATTCGCCACCAACCTTTCGCTATTCAAGAACTCCCTTGTATATCGCGAGCATCAGGAGGAGTTCGAGCGCGCGGGTCTTCGGTTCATCGCCTGCCACGATGCATTCGCCAGCGTTTACGATGATCGCAAGTCCGTCCGGATCTCCACTGACGCAACGCAAACGGCCGCCGAGTTCGCGAGTTGCTCGACCACCGATCTGGAAGGTTGGCACGAGGTCGTGTCGATTTATCGCCGCCTCGCACCGCACGTTTTGCCGTTGACCAGCATGGCACTCCCGTCGCGCGAGGCGGCGCGACAAGCGTTGCGCATGCTCTTTTACCTTCGCGGCGGAGTGCTCGATCTCAGGGACGTCATTTTCGCTTCACCCCAGCGTTTCGTCGACCGGTTCTTTCGCACCGACGAGGCAAAAGGCGCGTTTCTTCCGTGGGCCTTCCATCTCGACTTTGCGCCCGATGTGGCTGGTGGCGCGGCCTTCGCCTTTATCACAGGCGTTTCGGCACACCTCAATGGTCTGACGGTCGCCAGCGGCGGCGCCGGCGCAATCGTGTCTGCCTTGCGCGAACTCATTGAGGCGAACGGTGGCGCGATTCAAACAGGGACGGAAGTATCGGAGATCTTGGTCGAGGGCGGGCGGGCGATCGGAGTGAGAACGAACGCGGGCGACGTGTTGACGGCCGCACGCGCGGTGATCGCCAATGTGACGCCATCGCTTCTGTTTGGCCGTCTCTTGTCATCTTCTGCGGTCCCGCATCGAGTGCGCAAGCGCGCCGCCCGGTTCCGCTATGGGCCGGGGGTGTTCATGGTCCACCTGGCGCTCTCGGGCCATCTCGATTGGGCGGCTAGGGACGACCTATGGCGCTTCAATTACGTCCACTTGAACGGCAAGGCCGGGCAAATCGCCGCCACTTATGAGCAATGCAGCAAGGGATTACTTCCCTCCCGGCCAATGATGATCGTCTCGCAGCCCACCCATGCCGATCCTTCGCGGGCGCCGCCGGGATGCGCAACCATCCGTCTGCAGGTACGTGCGGTGCCGGCTGTGATCACCGGGGACGCTGCGGGTGCGATCCGCGAGCACGATTGGGACAGCATCAAGGAAGCGTTTGCCGACCGCGTTGTTGAGCAATTGGCCGAACACGCGCCAGGCGCGCAACAGGCCATCCTCGCCCGCCATGTCATGTCGCCCGATGACTTCGAGCGAGAGAATCCAAATTTGATCGGCGGCGATTGTGTGTCTGGGAGCCACCATCTCGACCAAAACTATTTTGCGCGACCGTTTCCCGGGTGGACGCGGTACCGCACGCCCATCAAACAGTTGCTTATGGTGGGCGCTTCCACGTGGCCGGGGGGCGGCGTCAATGCCGCGTCGGGATTTTTAGCCGCCGAAGATCTGCTTAGGTCAGGCTAAAGATTCAAGGAATTGCTTCAGAGCTGAGTTGAAGGCAGACGGGGATTCCAGCATCGAAAACCGCCTTGCGGAAGGAATCCAAATTTGCCTGAAGTTCTTTGCTCCTTCCAACAGTTGAGGATCGTCAGGACAGGGGTCGTCCTCGCCACAGATGCCGAGCATCGGACACTTTATCTCTCTAAGTCGCGGCACCAAATTCGGCATGGAAGTATAAAATTCGGCGGCGCGGATGTAGTGATCGGACGAATGACTCGACATCATTTGCATTACTTGCGCACGTACCGCGGGCTCCCTCGGCAGAATAGGAAGGAATGCGTCTCCCTCCTTCATCATGTGATCGATGAGGCCCTGCTGGCCGTGATCGCGCATGATTTCGAACATCTGCATGTGGAGTTCTGCAAAG
>Ga0070713_100001130_pt1 | contig 17054 bp, 17 predicted proteins | sample LARL82metaG_FD_65465 | JGI IMG/M metagenome (GOLD analysis project Ga0070713, IMG submission 65465) | Corn, switchgrass and miscanthus rhizosphere microbial communities from Kellogg Biological Station, Michigan, USA - LAR L8-2 metaG | ecosystem: Host-associated > Plants > Roots > Rhizosphere ...
CTGGCGCGCGTCATCAACGACACGAGCGTGCATCTCACGCCCATCGATACCGCCGTGCCGAGCCCGGCGTCGCCCCTTCGTCCCGACGTGTTCAACGCGGTCGAGGCGTCGGTCAAGGCGATATGGGGCAACGTCCCCATCGTGCCGATCATGGAAACCGGCGCGACGGATGGTCTCTTCTTACGGAACGCAGGCGTACCGGTCTACGGCTTCAGCGGTTTGTTCATTCCGATCGACGACGTTCGCGCGCACGGCAAGGATGAGCGAATTCTGATCACGTCGTTCGACGACGCGCTCGATTTCACCTACGATCTGCTCAAGCGCGTCACGCGGTGATGCCGAGGCTTACGCCGGCCGGAAACAACATCGGCGCGTTCGCGTCGACGGGACCGCGGGTGATCGTCGTTGGGCCGGCCAGATAGCCGAAGCGCTTCACCGTCAGATCGCGCTGGAACGGCGCGGCGCGGAGCTTTGCGATGATCGGTCCATCGAGGTATGCCTGGGCCGCCGCCTCGCTCTCGAAGTGGTAGAATCCCCCAGCCTGTCCCTCGGCCGCGTTGACGATCCAGATTTTCCAGCGCAGCCCGTCGACGGCTGCGATTGCGTGCGCGACCGGCGTCACCATTCGTTCGTATTCGTCGACGGGGATCGTGAGAACAAAGTTGAGTTGGAGCAGGCAGCCGGGCATACGGACCTCCTTCTGGTTGGACTGAGGACTCGACGGCGTCGGACCGCGAATGTAGTGACAGCCGTCGCGGCAGGCGAGAGCCAGCGTCGGGGCTCCCCGCCGCGGGCGTTCCTTCGTCATATTGTCTCCAATAACGGAACACGCGAACGAAGGTTCACATCAGCACTGGGGAGCACCGATGTCCGACGAGGATCTCAAGGCCGAGCTCGAGCGGCTGCGCAAAGAGAACGAGTCGCTCAAGAAGGGCGCCGCAAAGGGCATCTCGATGAAGGTCAGCGAGAAGGGCGGTCTCTCGGTCTACGGGCTAGGCAGGTTTCCCATCACGCTCTATCAAGAGCAGTGGACGAAGCTCCTCGACATGTCGGAAGAAATCCGCGCGTTCATCGCCGCGCACCAGGGAGCGCTGAAGACGAAAGCCTGAGCGCAACGGGAGGTGTCGTCTCGAGACGCAGTCGCTACGACGGCACTTCCCACCGGCGCGTCTCGGCCGATCGAAATAGCGCATCGATCACGGCCATGTTGCCAATCGACTCCTCGAGCCCCACGGGCACCTGGCCGATGCCGCGGATCGCATCGGAGAAGCGATCGCCTTGCAGCGTATACTGATCCACGATCGGCAGCTCGATCGTCTCGCGCCCGCGACCCGTAAGATCTCCGCCTCCATCGACGTAAATGCGACACGCGGCGTCGGGTGGCGCGTTGAAGGGGATCTCGACGTCGATCCGCGCGCGCGTTCCGAAAATCTGCATGCGCTGGTGCGGGACGAGTTGGCCGGAGCAGGTGAAGCTCGCCTGGCCGTCGGCGAAGCGGAGCAATCCCGACGCAAGGCGGTCGACCTCCATCTCCGGGTCGCGCTCGATCTGCGCGATGACGTCGAGTGGCTCGGCGCGGAACAGCCAGCGCGACAGCGTGATCGGATAACAGCCGATGTCCATCAGCGCGCCGCCGCCGAATTCCACACGGCTGCGGATGTCGTCGAAATCTCGGCGGTAGTAGCTGAAATGTCCGACGACGAGTCGCAGATCGCCGATCCGTCCGGCGTCGATCAGTCTGCGCACTGTCTCCCATTGCGGGTGCGCGCGCACCATGAACGCCTCGCCGACTTGCACGCCGGTACGATTCCGCGCTGCCAGCAACGCGCGCGCCTCCGTCGACGAGAGCGCGATCGGCTTCTCGCACAACACGTGCTTGCCGGCGTCGGCCGCGCGAATGGACCACGGAACGTGCAGGTGATTCGGCAGCGGGTTGTACACCGCTTCGACGTCGGCGTCGGCGAGCAGTTCCTCGTACGATCCGTAGGCGCGCGGAATGCCGAGGGCGTCCGCGGCCGCTCGCGCCTTGGCGACGTCGCGCGACGCGATCGCCACGACGCGCGACGATCGTCCGCGCTGCATCGCTGGAATCACCTTGTTGAGCGCGATGTTCGCGGCACCGAGCACGCCCCAGCGCACGGGTGACGCGCCCGTCATTTCTGCTTGACCGCGACCCCGGCCTGTCCCGTCGCCTCGGCGCGCACGATGATCCCGGCTCGTGTCACATACAGTCCGCGGACGGCGACGGAATCCACGGTCGCGCTCAGCGTGAGCGCGTCGCCGATCTTTCGATTCAAGCCGCTGAGCAGGAGCTGCTTACCTTTGTCCAACGCGTCCGTGACCGGCACGTGTGCTTTGTCGCGAAACGTTGCGCGCAGCTCGTCCGACTTGAGCCAGGTGTACGTGTTGATGAGCTGACTGTCGGTCTCGAGATCGTAGTCGAGGTCGGGGACGGCGATCTCCTTCCGTCTCGGATGATAGACCGGCGTGCCGAGGAAGCGCAGCGTGCCGTGCGCGTCTCCCGTGAAGTTGACCGTGAGTGCCAGGCGGCCGTTCGCTGCCGGCGTCACGCGCACCGAGGTGAGTGTGACCGTGCGGCCACCTTGCGTCACCTGCTTGTTCGTGAGTGCGAGCCCGACGGCGGCCGACGCCGCGCTGTAATCGATGATGCCGTCGATGTTGATGTGAAAGCCGTCCGCCGTCGTGTCGTGCGCGAGCGGCGGCAGCGGGGGAGTATCGGTGTGCGGCTCGTCAGTCGACGTCACGATCTGCGGATGCGCGTCGAGCGTCACCGGAACCGTGAGCACGTGTCCGCGTCCGCTCGGGCGTCCCATGCTGAGCTGCTCGGCGCCAAGCATCAGCCACACGCCGTCCGTCAAGCGAATCGGACGCCAGAGGATCGACCACCATTGCGTGAACCGGCCTTGCAGGTTCACCTCGGCGATCTTGCGATCGATGTCGGCGAGATGGGCGGTGATGCCGGCGCGCGCCGCATCGACCACGCGGTCGGTGACGTCGTGGTGCAGAATGCTGACGTCGCAGTGGTCGCGCGGCTCGGTCGACGCGGGTTCGACGCGCACCACGCGCGCGTGCGACGCGAGATGCCAATCGTTGGTGAGTGTGAGCGGCGTCGCGAGCTCGACGACGATGCGGGGCCGCGTGTCGCCTTTACCGCAGCCGGCGCCGATCGTCGGCCCGACGATCGGCTTGAAGAACCCGCGCGCCGTGTACGCCAGCGTCGCCTTGAGATGCAGCATTCTGCCCTCGGCGAACGCGATGAACGGACCGCGATCGGCCTCGAACGCATAGTGGCGGTGGGTGTCGTTACCGACCATGTGCACGCTGTCCATCGAGCCGAACGTCGGCGGCACGACGCGCTCGACGATGTTCAGGACCGCCGAAAAATCGTAGTCCAGGGGCACGCTGAAGCGCGATCGCTCCGCGGGCGGCGGCGGAGGCGCCACCTCTTCGATGAAGTTGGACGCGACGTTCGTCGTCTTGCGCGTACATGCGGAAAACGCGACGACCGATCCGTAGAGGATCATCGCAACCGCGCGGGTCCACCTCACGCGGCGATCGGCTCGAGGTCGTCGGCCGTCGTGGTCACTCGAAGGGATGCGAACACGGACATTGTTGGGAACGGCGAGTCGCGGGGAACTCCCGCGGAACCGACCTAATCAATCACCCGGGACAATCGCGCACCAGGGTATCCGGGGGTGCCGATCCCGATCGCGATCGCGTACGTCAACCGAAGACCTCGCGCGCGTGCTCGACGCCGGCGACCAGCGCGTCGACGTCGGACTCGGTGTTGTAGAGATAGAACGACGCGCGCGCCGTCGCCGGGACGTTGAGCCGCCGCATCAACGGTTGGGCACAGTGGTGGCCGGCACGCACGCACACGCCGGCTTCGTCGAGGATCGTCGCAAGATCGTGCGGATGAATGTCGCCGACGGTGAAGCTCACGACGCCACTTCGCTCCGCGGGCGGCGGGCCGTATACGCGAACATCCGGCAGTGCACAGAGACGGCCGGTCGCGAGCGCGGTAATCTCCTGCTCATGTTGTCGCACCGCTGCCATCCCGACGCGGTCGAGATATTTGCAGGCCGCCGCGAGTCCGACGGCGTCGCCCACGTTCGGTGTTCCCGCCTCGAACTTGTGCGGCAGCACGTTCCACGTGGTGCGCTCGTCGCCGACATATTCGATCATGTCGCCGCCGGTTTGGTACGGCGGCATTGCCTCGAGCAGCGCGCGTCGGCCGACCAGCACGCCGGATCCCATGGGGCCGAGCATCTTGTGTCCGCTGAACGCGTAGAAATCGACGTCGAGCGAATCGAGGTCGAGCGGGAGATGCGGCGCCGCCTGCGCGCCGTCGCAGACCGTCACCGCGCCGACGCGCCGTGCGATCGCGCACACCTCCGCGACGGGGTTGATCGTTCCGAGCGCGTTCGACACGTGGGCGAACGCAACGACTTTTGTGCGCGGCCCGACCAGCGACGCCAAGTGATCGAGATCGATCCGCCCGTCCGGCGTGATACGACAAATGCGGAGCGCCGCGCCCTTCTCGTTCGCCAGTTGCTGCCAGGGGACAAAATTCGCGTGGTGCTCGAGCCCCGTGATCACGATCTCGTCGCCGGCGGCGACGTTGGCGCGACCCCACGCCGTCGCGACGAGGTTCAACGACTCGGTCGTGCCGCGCGTGAAGACGAGTCGCGTCGCGTCGCGCACGCCGACGAAGCGAGCGATATCTTCGCGCGCCTGGTGATAGCGCTCCGTCGCGCGCGCCGACAGCGCGTATGCGCCGCGATGCGGATTCGCGTTGTCGTGCGTGTAGTAGTGCATCATCGCGTCGAGCACGACTTGCGGCTTTTGCGACGTCGCCGCCGAATCCAAGTAGTGGAGATCCGGATTGGCGGCGAGCAACGGAAAGTCGGCGACGTCGATGATCATATGGCGCGCGTCCCCACGAGCACCCGCCCCGCGTCGATTCGCACGGGAAACACCGGCAGCGGATCCTCAGCCGGACCGCGACGAACTCGCCCGGTGTGCAAGTCGAATCGGGCGCCGTGCCACACACACTCGATCGTCGCGTCGTTCCGCAGCGTGCCGTCCGACATCGCAAACTCGGCGTGCGTGCAGACGTTGCCGACCGCGCCGATCGATCCGCGATAGTTGTACAGGCACACGTCGTCGCCGTTCGCGCGCTGCACGCCGATCAACGCACCCTCGGGCAGATCGGCGACGTCGGCGAGATATTCGAAATCGCTCACGCGCCCTCCGACGGCGGTGGCTCCGGCCCGTCGCGCTCCGTGGACACCTCAGTGTCGTTCGATGCGAGCGCCGAGTGCAGCGCGTGCCACGCGAGGCTAGCGCACTTCACACGCAACGGGAACCGCGACACGCCGCCGAGCGCTCTGAGGGAGCCAAGGGACTTCTGCTCGGACTCGGGGAGCGTGCCCGTGACGAGTTGATGGAATCGATCGAACAGCTCTTCGGCCTCGGCGCGCGTCTTTCCTTTCACGGCCGCCGTCATGAGCGACGCCGATGCGCGCGAGATCGCGCAGCCCTGTCCCTTGAAGCTCACGTCGGCGATCGCGTCGTGCTCGAGCTTGACCCACAGGGTGAGCGAGTCGCCGCACAACGGGTTGCGTCCCTCGATCGTTCGGTCGGCGTCGAGCATCTCGCGGAAGTTGCGCGGCTTCCGGTTGTGCTCGAGGATGAGCTCCTGATAGAGCGCCTCGCTCGGATTGTTCACACGAACCGCTCGAGCGTCATCTTCTCGAGTGCCTCGCGGACTTCGTCCACTTCGATCGTCTCGAGGACGCCGGCCGCAAACGCGTACGTCAGCAACCGCTTGGCCAGCGCCGCATCGATGCCGCGGCTCTTCAGGTAGAACAGCGCGACCTGATCGATCTGCCCTACCGTTGCGCCGTGCGTGCACTTGACGTCGTCGGCAAAGATCTCGAGCTGCGGCTTGGTGTCCACCTGCGCGTACTCCGAGAGCAACAGATTGTTGTTGGTCTGCTTGCCGTCGGTCTTCTGCGCGATCGGGTGGACGTAGACCTTTCCGTTGAAGACGCCGTGCGAACGTCCGTCGAGCACGCCCTTGTACATCTCGCGGCTGAAGCAGTTCGGCTGCGCGTGGATGATCTGCGTCTGATGGTCGCAGTGCTGCTCGCCGTCAGCCATGTAGAGGCCGTTGAGCGTCGCGCCGCATCCTTCGCCGTCGAGCGTCGTGTAGATGTTCGTCCGCGACAGCGCGGCGCCGGTGCTGAGCGAGAACGAGATGTAGTGGCTGTCGCGCGCCTGGCTGGCTTCGATCGTCCCGACGTGGAACGCGCGCGCACTCTCGCGCTGCATCTTGTAGTGCCGCAGCGTCGCGCCTTCGCCGACCGACACTTCGGTGACCGCGTTCGTCAAATACACGGCGTCGGTGGTCGACACGAAGCTCTCGATCACCGTCGCTTTGGCGTTGCGCCCGACGAGGATCAGGTTCCGCGGATGCATCATTCCCTTCGCCGCTGCGGCGTCGGTGACGAACACGACGTGGATCGGCCGATCGACCTCGGTGTCCTTGGCGATCTGAATCACGGCGCCATCGACCATGAACGCCGTGTTGAGCGCCGAAAAACTCTGATTGTCGTAGCTCGCCAGCTTGCCCACCCGGTCGACGACATCCGGCGCTTTGGTCCACGCCGACGCCAGGTCCCACACCTTCACGCCGTTCGGTAGCTTCGCGATGTCCGACAATTCAGGCGTGAAGCGCCCGTTGACGAACACCATCGTATACCAGCCCGTCGCGCCGAACGTGAACGGCACGAGCTCGTCGCGCGCGACGTCGCCGCTCTTCGCGGTCAAAAACACATAGTCCTGATCGACGATCGGCGACACGCTCGTGAAGTGCCAATCTTCGTTCTTCGTCGTTGGGAAGCCGAGCACTCCGAACCGCTCGAACGCGGCGCGGCGCATGGACTGCACCCACGCGGGCGTCGACGTGTCGGACGTCAGCTCCTCGAACGCTTCGACGTACGGCTCCGCCGCGCCGCCGGCCATGACCGACGTGCTCACGCCGCGCCCGCCGCTACCGGCGACGCTCCGTTCGTCACCCAATCGTAGCCCTTGTCCTCGAGCTCGAGAGCCAGCTCCTTGCCGCCCGACGTCGCGATCCGTCCGTTCACCAACACGTGCACGAAGTCGGGCACGATGTAGTTGAGCAAGCGCTGATAGTGCGTGACGACGATCGTCGCATTGTCGGGCCGCTTGAGCTTGTTCACTCCATCAGCCACGATGCGCAGTGCGTCGATGTCGAGACCGGAATCGGTCTCGTCGAGAATCGCGAGCCGCGGCTGCAACACCGCCATCTGAAGAATCTCGTTCCGCTTTTTCTCGCCGCCCGAGAACCCTTGATTCACCGACCGGTTGAGCATCGATGCGTCCATGTCCACCAGAGCGAGCTTCTCTTCCATGAAATCGGCGAACTCGAGTGGGTCGACCTCCTCCTCGCCGTGCGCTTTGCGAATCTCATTGTACGCCGCGCGGAGAAAATACGCGTTCGACACACCCGGGATTTCCACCGGATACTGGAACGCGAGGAAGATCCCCTTCTGTGCGCGCTCTTCGGGGGGCAGCGCGAGCAAATCCTTGCCGTCGTAGGTCACCGAGCCGCCCGTGACCTCATACGCCGGATTTCCCGCGAGCACCTGCGCGAGCGTGCTCTTGCCGGAACCGTTCGGGCCCATCACGGCGTGAATCTCCCCGGCGTTCACGGTGAGATCGATGCCCTTGAGAATTTCTTTATCGCCGACGGTGGCGTGAAGACCTTTGATTTCGATTAATGACATAGATGTGATGTCGTGACGACGGCTACCCGACGCTCCCTTCCAACGTGATGCCGAGCAGCGCCTGCGCCTCCAGCGCGAACTCCATCGGCAATTCCTTGAACACTTCCTTGCAGAATCCGCTCACGATCATCGAGACCGCCTGCTCCGCCGACAATCCGCGCGCCTTCAAGTAGAAGATCTGATCCTCGCCGATCTTCGACGTCGACGCCTCGTGCTCGACGATCGCACTGTTGTTGCCGACCTCGATGTACGGAAACGTGTGTGCGCCGCACCGGTTGCCGACGAGCATGGAGTCGCACTGCGTGTAGTTGCGCGCGCCTGTCGCCCGCGGCAACACCTGCACGCGCCCGCGATACGAGTTGTTCCCCTCGCCGGCCGAGATGCCCTTCGAGACGATCGTCGACTTCGTGTTGCGGCCGATGTGGATCATCTTCGTGCCCGTGTCGGCCTGCTGCTTGTTGTTCACCACGGCCACCGAGTAAAACTCGCCGACCGAGTTGTCGCCCTGCAGGATCACGCTCGGATACTTCCACGTGATCGCCGAGCCGGTCTCGACCTGCGTCCACGAGATCTTCGCGTTCTCGGCGGCCTTGCCGCGCTTGGTCACGAAGTTGTAGATGCCGCCGCGACCTTCCTTGTCGCCGGCGTACCAGTTCTGCACGGTCGAGTACTTGATCGTCGCGCCCTTGAGCGCGACCAGCTCGACCACCGCGGCGTGCAGCTGATTCGTACTGCGCTTGGGTGCCGTGCAGCCCTCGAGATAGCTGACGTACGAGCCTTCGTCCGCGACGATCAGCGTTCGCTCGAACTGCCCCGTATCGGCCGAGTTGATGCGGAAGTACGTCGAGAGCTCAATCGGACAGCGCACCCCTTTCGGGATGTACACGAACGAGCCGTCGGAGAACACGGCGCTGTTGAGGGCGGCAAAGAAATTGTCGCTGTACGGGACGACGGATCCGAGATACTTCTCGACGAGCTGCGGATGCTCGCGTAGCGCTTCGCCGAACGAACAAAAGATGATGCCGTGCTTGGCCAGCTCATCTCGCATCGTCGTGCCGACCGACACCGAATCGAAGATCGCGTCGACGGCGACGCCCGCGAGCATCTTCTGCTCGTAGAGCGGAATACCAAGCTTCGCGTACGTCTTGAGCAGCTCGGGATCGACGTCGTCGATGCTGCCGAGCGGCGTTTTGGTCTTGGGCGCCGAGTAATAGCTCGTCGCCTGGTAGTCGATTGGGCCGTAGGTGACGTTCGGCCAGTGCGGCTCTTTCATCGACAACCAGCGCCGATACGCCTTCAAACGCCACTCGACCATGAACGCGGGCTCGCTCTTCTTGGCCGAGATCGCGCGAACGACGTCTTCGCTCAGTCCGGCTGGCATCGTGTCCGACTCGATGTCCGTGACGAACCCGTGCTGGTACTCTCGGCTGATCAGGCTCTCAATCGAACTGCTCATTCGGTGCTCCAACGTGTTGGACGTGCGTGCGTGCCGCGTGTTGGTCGGCACTGTCCGAGAGGCGAACCCCGTTCCCGGAGCACGTAGCGCAACTCGTTTTCAGTGAATCGTTTGCGGACTCGTCGGCTGCGCTTGTGCGACGAGCATCCACCGCGGAATTCAGGCGGATTCAGCTAAGCAGATAAAATTAGTCGGCTTTAGGGCGCGAGGGCTAGGGGTCGATCGCTTCGAGCGCCAAACCAAGCCTGGATTTCCGCCGCGGAACGCCTCAGGCTGGGGCCAGCCGAGCCATGGTCTCGCGAAGCAATGACGCAGCCAGCTCGACCTTGTAGCCGTTGTTCGACAACGGCTTCGCGTCGTAGAGAGCGCGATCCGCGAGTGTGGCGATCGCCTCATCGTCGAGACCGCCCGACGCAACGTCCTCCTCGATCGACGTGTTGACCCGCCAGGGTCGCGGAGCCACGCCTCCGAGCACGATCCGTACGTCGCCGTCGGAGCGCCGGCAACCCGCGACGCTCACAAGGGCGAAATCCCAAGCGTCGCGCTGCATCAGCTTGTGGTAGTGCTGCACCCCTCCGGCGGAACCGCCAGGGAGCATGATCGCCGACACGAACTCGCCGGGCGCTAGCACGGTCTCATAGTCCAGCCGCTCACTCGGCAGCGTGTAAAACTCGGCGATCGGCACCAATCGACGTGCGCCGAGCGACGCGATCTCAATGACAGCCTCGAGCGCGGCGAGCGCGACCGCGGGGTCGGAGGGATGGACGACGTGGCACGGCCCGTTGTCGAGAATCGCCAGGTACTGGTTCTCTCCATCGACGGCCGGACACGAGGTCCCACCGTTCTTGAAGCAGGGAATGCCGCGGCGGAAGTACCAGCAGCGCGGCCGCTGGCAGAGATTCCCGCCGATGGTGCCCATGTGTCGCAATGCCGGCGTGCCGACGACCTCGCACGCCTGCGACAAGACAGAGAATCGCTCGCGGAGCAGGGCGTTTGCGGCGAGGTCGGCGATCCGTGCCGACGCGCCGATCCTTACGCTCCCGTCGCCGAGGTCGCGAATCTCCGTGCTGTCGGCAATCGTACGCAAGTCGACCAGCACGTCCGGCGCGCTGATCTCCTCGGCGATAGCGACGAGCAAGTCGGTGCCTCCGCCGAGTGACACGGCTCCGGGCCGGGAGAGCCGTTGCGCTGCGTCGTCGATCGACGTGGCGTGCTGGTACGAGAAGGGATGTGTCACACGAAGTAAGAAATTGCCGATGGCCTCAATCCGCGAGGGCTGAGCGTATTTGCGCCTCGGCAAAAAAAACGGGACCCCTTGGGCCCCGTCGTTGCTTCGTGCTGCTGCTCGGCTTCAGCGGCTCGCCTCGCCGGCGGCTGGCGCGGTGTCTCCCGAGCCTTTGCCATGCCACGTCACGTCGGTCGGATGCCGGTACGTTTGCTTGTGGATGTACGTGACCGTGACGATGCAGAGCACGGTCAAGGCGATGACGCCCGCGGCGACTCCCCATCCGCCGTTGGTATCGGCGGGGACATAGCGATCAATGTGATCAGACATGGGCGGAATGTAATTGAGATCGGAACGCCAGCAACAGGGTAAGAGGCGGAACGGGTGGCGTCCGGATTCCGTAAGATCTTGGAGGATGAAGAACCTTTCGCAGGCCTTATGCTGTCTCAAGTTATGAGCGGGGCATAGTTTGATGCGTCCCGCCGATTCCCTGCATGTGACGTGACCGCCCTTCGAGACGAGCTCCAGCGTACCCTAGGCACCTCCTACACCATCGAGCGGGAGCTCGGCGGCGGAGGCATGTCGACCGTGTTCGTCGCCCGCGACAACTCGCTCGGACGAAGCGTCGTCATCAAGGTGCTGCCGTACGAGCTCGCCGCCACGGTCTCCGTCGACCGGTTCAAGCGCGAGATCATGCTGTCGGCGGCACTGCAGCATCCGCACATCGTGCCGGTGCTGAGCGCCGGCGAGACGGACGGGCTGCCGTTCTTCATCATGCCGTTTGTCGACGGCGAATCGCTGCGCGCGCGGCTGTCGCGAGGACCACTCTCGGTGCGCGAGGCCGTGAGCATCCTCAAGGACGTCGCGCGCGCACTCGTCTACGCGCACGGTCGCGGAATCATTCACCGCGACATCAAGCCGGACAACATTCTTCTGTCGTCGGGTGCGGCGACGGTGACCGACTTCGGCGTCGCCAAGGCGCTGTCGGCGTCGCGCGAAGGCACACGCTCCGAGACCGCGACGCGCACCGGTACCATCACCCTCGTCGGCACGTCGATCGGCACGCCGGCCTACATGGCGCCGGAGCAGGCGGCGGGTGATCCCAACACCGATCATCGCGCCGATCTCTACGCGCTCGGCATCGTGGGCTACGAGATGCTGGTCGGGACGCCGCCATTCCACGGCCGCGCCCCGCAGCAGTTGCTCGCCGCGCAGCTCACCGAGGCGCCTCCGCCGATTGCGTCGCGTCGCTATGACGTGCCAGAAGCGCTCGCCGCGCTGATCATGCGACTTCTCGAAAAGGAGCCGGCCAAGCGTCCGAAGAATGCCGGAGAGGTCGCGCGAGCGCTCGAAGATCCGGCGGTGGTGAGCGGGACGTTCCTCTCGCTGCCGGCCCCGAAATCGGCGCGACCCAAGCGTGTGCTTTGGGCGCTTGCCGGCGCCGGAATCCTGGCGTCGGTCGCCGCCGGCGGTGCGTGGTTCTCCAATCGTCACACTGCGGCGCCGACCGCCGCGGGCGTCACGGTCGCCGGTTCCACTGCCGGCGCCGCCGCGGCCAAGTCGATTGCGGTGATGCCGCTCGTCAACATCAGCCGCGACACGAGCGACGCGTATTTCGCGGCCGGGATGACGGCCGAGCTGACGAACGCGTTGAGTCGCATTCCCGGTCTCCGCGTCGCGTCGGGCTCTGAGAGTGCCGCGCGCGCACAGGCATCAAGTCCGATCGACCTGGCGAAGGCGCTCAACGCGAACATGGTCCTGGTCGGAACGGTACAGCGTGACGGCGGCAAGATGCGCGTGACGGCGCGTCTCGTGAACACGGCCGATGGTTTCACCGTCTGGTCGGACATGTTCGAGCGCGAATCGAAGGACGTGTTCAAAGTCCAGGACGACATCTCGAGCGCGATCGTCGCCGCGATCTCGCCCGAGCTGTCGGGCGGCGCGCCGGCGGCCGCGACAACGGTGGCGGCGAAGCCCGCGCCGACGAACGACCACGGCACGTCGGACTTGCAGGCGTACGATCTCTACCTTCGCGGGCACTACTTCTTCGACAAGCGAGGCGACGCGAACATTCGCCGCGCTCTCGACTATTTCCAGCAGGCGGCAAAGCGCGACACGATGTTCGCGCGCGCCTACGCCGGGATCGGCAGCGTCTACGCCGTCCTTCCGCTGTACGCGCACGCGCGAGCGGATTCGGTGTTGCCGCTCGCCCTCGCGGCGATCAATCGGGCCGTCGCGCTCGACACCACGCTGCCCGAGGCGTTCGCGTCGAGGGCGACCGTGCTGCAAGCGAGCTGGCGGTGGGCCGACGCCGAGCGGGACTATCAGCGCGCCCTCAAGCTCGAGCCCAACTATGCGGCGGCGCACCAGTGGTACGGCGAGATGCTGCTGCTCAATGGGCGAACCGCCGAATCGGCGGCGCAGCTGAAACGCGCCACCGAGCTCGACCCGCTGTCACCAATCACCTTCGGCTCGTACTCGCTCGCGCTTCTCGCGGCGCACTCGTCAGATGCGGCGATCGCCGCCGCGCGCCGCGCCGTCGAGCTCGACTCGACGTTGGTCGTGACGCGGTTCATGCTCGGCGCCGTCTATCTGCAGGCTGGCCGCGGCCCCGACGCGGTTCGTGAGCTCGAGACCGCCGCACATCTCGACACGTCGTCGGTGCAGACGCTTGGGCTCTTGGGATATGCGTATGCGAAGTCTGGAAACAAGACCCGAGCGCTCGAGTTGGCCAAAGGCCTCGAGGCCGACGCCGGACGCCGCGTGAGCGGGTCCGCCGCGGCCGCGGCGCGCGTGTATGTCGCGCTCGGCGACAACGCGCAGGCACTGTCGCTGCTCGAGCGCGCGGTCAGCGAGCACGATTCCTTCTTCTCGAGCGAATCGTTGGCGGAAGGCTTCTTCGATCCGCTCAAAGGCGACCCGCGATTCGGAACGATCGTACGAAACGTCGGTCTCGACGCGAAGCTGGCACAACGGAGCGCGCCGTAGCACGGCGGAACGTCCAGAGGACCGAGTCGTCATGTGGGTGATGAACATGAAGCGTATCGTCGGTGTCGTGGGACTCGCCGTCGCCGCTGGAGCCGCGACGGCTTGTGCGCGTCCGGTTCTCTACTATCCGACGCCGGAGGCTGCGCCACAGCCGGCGTCCTCGGTCGCACCACAGCCGGCGTCTGACGGCACGACAAGCGTCGTGTCGGCGAGCGACGAGTATCTGCGGACGCGCGCCATCGTCCTGCCGGTTGCGGGCGCGGACATGTCGAAGGTCGAGGATTCATTCTACGAACCGCGCGACGGCGGTCGCGTGCATCGCGCGATCGACATCCTCGCTCCGCGAGGCACGCCGATCCTCTCGGCCGATGATGGAAAGATCCTCCGCATGACGACGAACGGCTTGGGCGGAATCTCGATGTACACCGTCGATTCCGAGAGCCGGCTCGTGTACTACTACGCGCACATGGATCACTACAACGACGCCATGTCGCCTGGCCGCGCGATCGTGAAGGGCGACACGCTCGGCTACGTCGGCACGACGGGCAACGCCCCGAAGGACACACCGCACCTGCATTTCCAGGTCATGCGCTGGCCGGCCGACGGGAAGTATTGGAATGGCGACCCGATCGATCCGTACGAAGCCCTCGGCGGCGTGGCGCGCGCGGAACACTCCAAACGCAACGTCGGGCAGCCGTTCGAGTACTAGGCCGACCGCTGTAGCTTGATGGCTATGGCAATCTCATCGAAGCAGCGCGCCGTGCTCCGCGGCGAGGCCCACCATCTCACCGCGACGGTACACGTCGGCCAGCACGGCTTGACCGACGCACTGCGGCAAAGCGTCGACGACGCGCTGCGGACGCACGAGCTGGTGAAGATTCAATTCACCAAGAACGCCGCCGTTACGGCGAAGGAAGCCGCGAACGAGCTCGCGAACGCGCTGGCCGCGGACGTCGTCCAGGTCATCGGACACACCGCGACGCTCTACCGCGAGAACCCCGAGCTCAAACGGAAGGAAGGCGTTCCGCCGTGGCGGCGCTGACCGCCTGGTCCTCGGCAGATCCCAACCTTTTCCGCGAACGGCGTGTCTACCCCGGTATAGGCTCCCCGTGTAGTCACCGGGGAAGGACCATCGGGAGGGGACATGGCGGGTGAATTGCCGCTGCTCAAGGGCACGGTCGACATGCTGGTGCTCAAGGCACTCAGCTGGGGACCGTTGCACGGATTCGGAATCTCGCAGTGGTTGGACGCGCGCTCGACAGGCGCGCTCGGGCTCGACGACAGCTCGATGTACCAAGTCCTGCACCGCCTGGAGGGCGCCGGGTTCGTCGACGCCGAGTGGCGCGTCACTGAGAACAATCGTCGCGCACGGTTCTACGTGCTCACTCCGGCGGGTCGCGTGCACCTCAAGGCGCAGACGGCGACGTGGCTGCGCTACAGCGATGCCGTCACCTCGCTCATGACGTCGCGAACGCGCTCGGCGCCGGCATAAGCCGAGGCATCGTGACTCGCCGCATTCTTCGCTTTCGTCGTCCAGGGCGCGCCGCGCTCGAGCACGAAGTGCGTGAAGAAGTCGAGACGCACGTCGCGATGTGGATCGAGTATCTCGTCGCGCGCGGCGCCTCGCGCGACGACGCCGAGCGAAGCGCGCGCGCCCGCTTCGGTGAATTTCACTCGGCACTCGATGGGTTGTACGTCTCAGCCCGGCAACGGGAGGATCGCATGGAGCGACGCGAACGGTGGGCACTGATCCGCGGAGACATCGTTTTCGCGTTGCGGCAGGCGCGGCGCGAGCTTCGCTTCACGGTCATCGCGCTGATCACCTTCGCGCTCGGGATCGGGGCGAACACGGCGATGTTCGGAGTCGTTCGGGGCGTGCTGCTTCGTCCATTGCCGTACCGCGAGCCGGCGCGTCTCGCCGCAATCTGGCCGACGCGAACGATCTCGAATGCGGAGCTGCTGTTTCTGCAGCGCGACGCCAAGTCGTTCACGTCGGTGGCGGCGTTCAGTCCCGGTTGGGGAATTGCGATGACTGGCGCCGGTGAGCCGCGACAGCTCGATGGCGCGCGGGTTTCGGTGAATTTCTTTCAGACGCTCGGCGTCCAGCCGCTGCTCGGCCGCGCGTTTCAGTCCGACGAGTCGGACCGCGACAAGTGGGGCGTCGCGATTCTCAGCCACGATCTCTGGGTGGAGCATTTCGGCGGCGACAGTTCCGTGCTCGGTCGCGTCGTCGATCTCGACGGCCAGCCGCATCGCATTGTCGGCGTGATGCCCGCGGGCTTCGAGGCGTTTCAGCCGTCGGTCGACGCATGGCTTCCGCTCCAAATCGATCCATCGTCGCCATTTCACACCGGCGCCACCGCCCTGGCATTCGGACGCCTCGCACCGAGCGCGAGTTGGTCGACCGCGACCAGCGAGATGGCGACGCTCGCGCCGCGCATGCGCGCCGCGTTCAACTACGCCGACGATTATGCGCGTGGCGCGAACGTGATCGGCCTGCATGAAAGTCTCATCGGGAACGTGCGCGGATCGCTCCTCGTGTTGTTCGGCGCTGTCGCATTCCTCGTCATGATCGCGGTCGCGAACGTGGCGAATCTGCTGCTGGTCCATGCGGCGGGACGGCGTCGCGAGTTGTCGATCCGTCGTGCGCTCGGCGCGTCGCGTTCACAGATCGCGCGGCAGCTCCTGGTGCAAAGTCTCCTTCTCGCGCTCGCCGGCGGCGCGGCCGGGATCGGGCTCGGCGTGGTTGCCATGCACGCATTGAAAGCCATTCTTCCATCGACGATTCCGATGCTGGCCAGTGCCGGCGTCGATGCGACAGTGTTGTTCGCGTCCGCCGGCGTCACGATCGCTGCGGGCCTTGCGTTCGGAATCGCGCCGGCGCTCCTCGCCTCGCGCATCGATCCCGAGGTCGTGCTCCGCGCCGGATCGGCGGGAACGGGCGCACGGGGTCACGCGACAGTGCGAGAGTCGCTCGTCGTCGTTGAGGTCGCGTTGGCCGTGGTGCTCGTGGCCGGCGCGGGACTAATGACGGAGTCACTGTGGAGGTTGAGCCGAGTCGATCTCGGCTTTCAGCCGCACGGTGTGATGAGCGTTCGCATACAGCCGTCGAGCGGCCAGGTGACGTCAGTCGAAGCGACGAACCAGTACTTCGACGACCTCACACGTCGAATCGCCGCGATCCCCGGCGTGCAAAGTGTCGGTGCCGCGCAGCACCTCCCCATGAGCGGTTTCAACTGGATGGGAACGCTCGACATTGAAACGCGACCATTGCCCGCCACCGCGACGCATCCAAGCGTCGTGTGGCGATCGGTGGTCGGCGACTACTTCGGCGCGATGCGCATTCCACTGATCCGCGGCCGGCTGTTCAGCGCGACGGACACGCGTGCTGCACCACCCGTTGTCGTCATCAACAAAGCGATGGCAACGCATTTCTGGCCTGATCGCGACCCAATCGGCGAGCGCATTCGCCTGGGCAATGGATCGCGCCGCGAGTGGGCGACGATCGTCGGCATCGTCGGCGACGTGCGCTCGGCCTCGCCGGATC
>Ga0070713_100001131_pt1 | contig 17053 bp, 19 predicted proteins | sample LARL82metaG_FD_65465 | JGI IMG/M metagenome (GOLD analysis project Ga0070713, IMG submission 65465) | Corn, switchgrass and miscanthus rhizosphere microbial communities from Kellogg Biological Station, Michigan, USA - LAR L8-2 metaG | ecosystem: Host-associated > Plants > Roots > Rhizosphere ...
CTAATATTTCGCTACCGCCGAAAACGACAGCGAACTGCGAAACGATGCCGCGGGCCTGGTTTTCGGGACCTCGACTTCCACCACATGCTCCGTCACCGAGCCGCACCGCAGCACGGTAACCGATGACATAGATGTGAGCACGGCGCCGTCCACGCTGACCGTATAAGATGCGTCCAGGCCAACCAGGGAGATGGTTACCTCCGCCAAAGAGGATGGCGGTGCGGCACTGCACGTCACCTGCAGGCCAAAACGTGACGACAGGGTCATCGAACTGCGATTCTTCTTTGCAGTCACACCAGGTGCAGGCTGCCCGCCATAATAAGTGGCACGTCCGAGGGACAGTGAGGCGCTTCCGGCCGTGTAGCTCTGGAGTGATGCCCCGGTTGCCGCCGGCAATACGGTGATAGTGGGTTGGCCCTGGTTGACCACAGCGGCCACGGCGCGCGCCAGGGCGCGACCGCGATCTGCGCCAAGTATAAGACCGGGGAGCAGCAGGAAGGCGACGGCCGGATGCCGCAGAAAGCGAACTGACCTCGTCGATGAAACCTGCTCCACGCTATCGCTGTTCATAAGGCAATTATTCAGCCTACTTTGTATATCGGCTGCGGCAGCCGGTTGCATCACGATATTCGGTACCCGGCATAACGGTCGAACATAGAAAAGCAGCCTGAAGTGTTTGGGTATCACACCACAGGCTGCGCTGAAGACTATAGAAACAGTGAAATCTGGCAGTTGCCAGAAGCACTATTAATTAGCAGTTGCCGTCAAATTGACAGTGCCGCTAATAGCCGTGGTGCTAGCGGCGGCCGAGGTTGGAACCGTGACGATCAGAGTCTGGGTGACCGGTGTAGCGTAACTGGAAGTTCCTGACAACAGCGCCGTGCTCGCGCTGCTGGTTAAGTTTACGGTGTCGAGGTTCCATGCGTTGCCATCCGAACTGGTAACGGAAGCCGTTAATGCGTAGTTGGAAGACGTGATATTGGCCTTATCGACCTGGACGGCAAAACCGCCCGTCAGAATGATGTGGGTCGAGTCCGAAGTCTTGGTGAAGCCGCTCACAATCGCGTTGTTGGCGGTGCCGTAATAGGATACCGGCGCTATCGCCGCCGTGGCTGCCGATGTACCACCGCCACCGGTGAGAGTAATACCACCCGATTCGAGTGCAAGGACCTGCAAGGCGATGGAACCGTCTACCTCCCCGGTGAGGGCCAGCGTTCCGTTATTGGACGGGTTTGTTGCGTAGGCGGCACCACCGAAAAACAAAGCGATTGCAGCCGTAAAAACTAAATTCTTTTTCATCATAATCTCCTAATGATTTAAGTTGGTTTCAGTTACATGTGACCGTAAACACGATGGTGTTGCTCTTAGATCCAGCACCTTCCGTGTTCGGAATCTTTATTGCGATGGTAGTGGCGAACCGGCTGCCCCCGTAGATACCGAGAGTCGTCAGTTGCGTTTCGGAACCATTGACCATACTCGCTGTATTTATCTTCCAGATCAGGTTATCCGCGGTTTGCAGCGTGGCGTCAAGGGTGTAATTGCTGGAGGCATTGTTGGCTTTGAAAACTTGTACGTCGACCACCCCAGTCAGGGTGAAGCCATCGGACTGCGTGGTTTTCGTCCAGTTGCCGCCGTCCGCTGATTGCCCATCCGGAGTGCCATACTTTGAGACCGTCGACAGTGAGGAGGTAGCTGTTCCCGAACCGTCGCCGGTGTCGAGAGAAATGCCCCCGCCCAGTGTGTGCTGGTGGAATATCATGGCAACGGATGCATCCACCTCTCCGGTGAGGGCCAGCGACCCGTCCGCGGACGGCCCGGCCGCGCGGGCCGCTGCGCCGAACAATAACATCGTTGCCGCCGTCAAAACTAATGGCTTTGTCATAACGCTCATGTCCTAAGTGAGTACATCTTGTTCGCGCCCATGATGTTCATTTCGACCCAGACTACAGCCGTACGAGTCCGTATTAACCAGGAAACTTGAAGGGACGAAGCTGTATACGACTGCGGATTACTGGCGATTCGGGGCAGATGAATCGGACCTCGCCCTTGGGCTTTCTCGATAAATACAAAAGGAGTGCTTACCCTGGGGGAGCTTCAGCACTCGATGATGCTGTTGCGAATGGCGTAGCGGACCAGATCGCTGATGGAGTGGAGATTCAGCTTGGCCATGATGTGCGCCCGGTGCGTCTCCACGGTTTTGACGCCGATATTCAGTGTGTCGGCCACTTCTTTGTTGGATTTTCCCTCGGCGACCAATTGAATGATCTCGCGCTCGCGTGGACTGACCAGGCCCGAAGGCGTAGCTTTGTCACCAGCGGCGGAGCCATCCAGGTATCCTCGCAACAGCACTTCCGCGATATTTGAGGAAAAGAAGACCTTATTATTGTGCAACGCGTCCAGCGCGCCCATCAAATCGGTCCCAGCGTCGCTCTTGAGGATATAGCCGCGCGCCCCACAATCGAGCACGTCCCGGACGATTTGTTCCGATTCGTGCATGGACAGGATTAGAACCCGGGTTTGCGAGTTCTGGTTTATGATCTGCCGGGTGGCTTCCAGTCCGTTCAAATCGGGCATAGAGATGTCCATGACGACGATGTCCGGTTTGAGCCGTTCGGCGGCAGCCACGGCTTCCCGGCCTGTGGAGGCTTCGCCGCAGACTTCCCAATCCGGGCGCTCGTCCCGTATGGCTGCCACTACGCCCTTCCTCATGAGTTGATGATCATCTACTACCAGGATGCGCAAGTTCTTCATGATTGATCCTTATCGGAAGGCTGACTATCACTGTCGTGCCCGCGTCGGTTGATGTGATTTCCAGCCGACCGCCGAGCTGTTCTGCGCGCTCGCGCATTCCGAGAAGGCCCACGCCAAACCCGACAAATACGTCTGCCTTCATCCCGGCGGGAAGGCCGCCGCCCTGGTCCTGCAATACCAGACGGACGTCCGTTGAATTCTTCTCAAGCCTGATGATGGCCAGCGAGCTCCCCGAGTGCCGGTGGACATTGGCAAGCCCCTCCTGCACGATCCGGAAAAGGGCCATTTCGAGCGCGACGTCCAGCCGGCTGAAATCAGACGGGATGACGAGTTCGATGTGAATGCCCGTGCGCTGGTTAAAACTCTCCGTGTAGGTCTGCAAGGCGCTCACCAGCCCGACCTCATCGACTAACGGCGGGTGCAACAAGTAGGTCACCGTGCGGATCTCACGGGAACTGGCGGCAGCTAGTTCGATAGACTCCGTTAGCAGGGCCTGTTTACGCGGCGGATCGATATGGGAATTCTGCAGGCGATTGAGGTTCAGACTAAGCGCTGCCAGTATTTGAGACGTGCCGTCGTGAAGCTCCCGAGCGATTCTTCGCCTTTCGTCATCCTGGGTACGAAGCAGATCCAGGGAGAGTTGCTGAAGCTGGCGATTTGCCAGGCCCAGTGCCTGCGCGGCCTGCTTTCGCTCGGTAACATTCAGCACCAGGGAGAGAATCGAACGCAGTTTCCCGCCGGCATCGCGCAATGAGGAGTTGTACCATTCGCAGTGGATTACCGAGCCGTCCTTATGGAGGTTACGGTTAGCCGAAAGACTCTTAGGCGCCCCAACGCAAAGGCCGGCCCAAATCTTCATCACCCGCGGCTCATCCTCGGTGTAAACCAACCGAAAGTCGTCCTGCCGCTTGCCCAACACCTCGTCGGATTTCCAACCAAACATACGTTCGGCCTCGCCGGACCAACGGATGATTTCCAATTCGGCCCCCCATTCGATCACCGCCAAAGGGGAGTTGGTCACATGATGGGTTAAGCGCTGAGACAGTTCGCTCAACGCCTGTTGCGTCCGCTTGCGCTCGATGGCGTAGCGTAAGGAACGGCGCAGCAGGTCGCTGTTGTAACGGCCCTTGACCAGGTAGTCCTGTGCGCCCGCCTGCACTGCATCCAAGGCCAGTTCCTCATCGGCGTCGCCACTCAGCACCACGATGGGCATTTCCACCGAGGCCGCCTGGGCCCGCCGGAAGCAAGCGAGCCCGTCGCAGTCCGGAAGGCAGAGGTCCAAAAGCAGAGCGTCCACACCGCCTGCCTCCAAGAGGGCCAAACCGGCCGAGAGCTGCCCTGCCGCTTGCAATTCAAACACCGGATCTGATGTCCCGGCAAGAGATTCCTCAACCAAGAGCGTGTCTACCGGGTTGTCCCCAATGAGGAGGACATGGATGGTCTTGCCCTTCATTTCGTCGTGTGTACCTACAAGGCCTATCGGCGATGCGGGTGCATCTTTTAAGATAAACTCAGTGTTTCCCGCGGCAGATGTCCTTCGAGAAGTCTTGCGGAGTATTTTCGCCGGCCGCCGGCCGGTGCGCAATCAATTCGCGGTCGCGATGAAGGTGATGGTGTCGGTCAGGCTGCTATTAGCGTTCTCGGTGAATGGGAACTTGACGTACAACGTATGCTGGATTTTGGTCGTGTAGGCCAGGCTGTCTGAGATCAGCGCCGGCGTTGTACTTAGGATGTTGCCGTCGATCTCCCAAACCGTGGGATCGTTGTCTCCGAGGTGGGCCGACAGCGTGTAGCTGGCACTGGCGAGGTTGGCTTCCATGACCTGGAGTCGAAAGGGCGTGCTCAAATGAAAGCCGTCGGCGTCCATCCCCTTGGTGAAATTATTGGCTAGAAGGACATTTGGGGTTCCGTAGGCGGAAAGATCCCCGATCGAAATCGACTCGTTCGCCAGACCATCAGCACTGAACGTATAGCCGCTAGGGTCGGAGAAGAAAAACAATGCGATGGAACCGTCCACCTCGCCTGTGACCGCCAGTGAGCCGTTGCTGGTGGTCTGCGCGTTTGCGATCAGGCCGGCGAGTAAAATGATTGCCACTGCCAAAAGTAGATGTTTCATATGAACCTGTAGTTCGGATCTGCTTTGCATATCGGCAGCGCCCGCCGGCTCTTGAATGGAGTTTCAATAATATGTTGGATTATCAGTCGGGAATCACGACCAACAGCATGGGGGTGTTTGATTGCGAATCCGGAATCACGGCGTGGATTGTGGCCTCGTAGGCTAGACCGAGCATGCCCAAGTCTTCCTTCCCGCCGCGTACAACAAAACTATAAGTCCCGCTGCTGCTGTTGGCTTTCAAAACGCGAATGGCGATAGGCCCTGGTCGGACTGATGCCCTGAGATTGTTGCCATTGGCTAGACCTTGCCCGGCCGAGGTGTATCCTTCCCCGGTTACTTCCACGCGGTAGGAGGCTTCGACGCTGCCGTATATATAAAGTTGACCAGTAGCGGAAGCTCTTTGCGCATTAGCCACCGGTACGCACCCGGCGACCATTATCAGGATCGCTGCCATTTTGCTCGTCGCTTTCATTCGCTTGGTCATTTGCTTTGATAAATGCACGCCAGCGACCCCGCCCCAAGGCAGGGAACTGCTTTGGAATCAATCCCAAGAACGGATTTGCTCGCGGCCACTTTGTCCCGATCGTCGATAGTGTCTTGTCCTGAGCCCTAAGGGCATACATCCTAGTAGCTATTGTCCGCCCCGGTTAAAATAGGAGTAGATGAGCGAGAATGAATATCCTCTGCCACCGGCTACTTTCGAGTTCCTGGTCCTGTCGCTGAAGACCCAGACCGAGGTCCATCTCGGGCTGCTGTATTTCGGCGACGAGAAGGAACGGCCGGGGCCCGAGTTCCGCATGGCGCGGCACAGCATCGACCTGCTGGCGATGATCCAAGACAAAACGCGCGGCAATCTTGCTATGGAAGAACTGCGGCTCATCGAGAACGCGCTCACCGAGCTGCGCTTCCGTTACGTCCAGGCCATGGAGCAGCACCAGAAGAAAGCGGCTGCGGGCGCCGTCGAGGGAACTCCGACCGAAGAGCCTCCCAAGTCGGAAGGGCAGGCCAGCTCGTAAATGCCAGGCGAAACGTTCAGCATCACGGTGCTCGGTTCGGGCACCAGCGTAGGAGTGCCCACCATCGGCTGTCATTGCGCGGTCTGTAGCTCCGAGGATCCGCGCGACCAGCGGCTGCGTCCATCCATTTACGTTAAGTTTCGGGACCACGGCGTCCTGATCGATACCACGCCGGATTTTCGCCAGCAAGCCCTGCGCGCGCGCATCGAACGCATCGACGCGATTCTGTTCACACACTCCCATGCCGATCACGTCATGGGCCTGGATGATGTTCGCCCCTTCAACTTCAAACAAGGCGGCGTGATCCCCATTTACGGATCGGCCGAGACTCTCGACAATATTCGACGTTGTTTCCATTACATCTTCGACAATCACAAAACGGAATCGTCCCGTCCCCGCCTGGTCACGCACGTGTTCGAAACAGCGCCTATCGACATTTGCGGTCTCGCGTTCACACCCATCCGCCTCTTTCACGGCAAGGGCACTGTGTACGGTTTCCGGTTTGGCTCGGCGGCGTATCTAACCGATCACAGCGACATCCCGGACGAATCCATGGAGTTGCTATGCGGGCTGGATGTGCTGTTCCTGGACGCCCTGCGTCATCGCCCGCACCCCACCCATTCCACTGTGGAGCGCTCGCTCCAATCGGTCGAGAAACTGGCGCCCAAGCGGGCTTATTTCACGCACATTTGCCACGATCTCGCACACGCGCCGACGGAAGAGAAATTGCCTCCGAACGTCCGCCTGGCATACGACGGTCTGGAAATTCAAGTTGGAGCGGCGGCGCAATGATCTACCGCAGTCTTGCCGATGTTCCGCCCGATTTCGGCCCCTGCGCGATCACTATCGGAAATTTTGACGGCGTCCACAAAGGGCATCAGCAGATCATGGAACGCGTCCGGGCGATTGCGCACCAGAACGGCTGGAGGTCGGCTGTTCTGACCTTCGATCCACACCCGAGCAAGCTGGTGGCGCCCGATCGCGCGCCGCGTCTTCTCACGACTGCCGAGCAACGCGCAGGGCTGATCCTGGAGCAGGGAATTGACGAAGTGCTGATTCTGCCCTTCACGGCTGACGTCGCCAAACTCACGCCGGAAGAGTTCGTCGGCGAGATTCTGGTTGGCAAGCTCAAGGCGCGAGCGGTTCTGGTGGGCGACAACTTCCGGTTCGGGAATCGCGCGGCCGGCGATGCGAGAACAATGGAGGAGCTGGGCCGTAAGCATGGCTTCAGCACCGAAGTCGTAAGAGCTATTTCCTGGCGCGGGCGCGTTATTTCGAGCAGCGAGATCCGGCGGTTGATCGAAGCGGGCAATGTCTCACTCGCCTGCCGATTACTCGGCCGGCCCTATGCGCTCCACGGGCGTGTGGTTCACGGGGAAGGAAGAGGATCGAAACAGACCGTGCCTACGCTGAACCTGGATACAACGGCCGAGATTTTACCGAAGGTCGGTGTCTACGTGACGCGCACGCGCGAGTCCAACGGGTCGCGCAGCTGGCCTTCGATCACCAATGTCGGCTATCGGCCCACGTTCAATGGCCACGGGCTCACTATCGAAACGTATCTACTCTCCAGCCTCGACGGAGCGCCACCGGAAACGATAGCGGTGGAATTGCTGCGTTGGGTTCGCGAGGAACGGAAGTTCGAAAATGCTGAAACTTTGAGGGTCCAAATCATGCATGATGTGGGCCGCGCCCAGGCATACTTCAGGCGCTTGGAAGAAATAACTGCACCCGCGCGCTGACGCCGGATGCGCGAGAATCAAGAAGAAAGGTAAAGATAATGAGTTTCTCCGAAGGTAAAGTGCGCCACATGACGAAGCTGTCGAATAAAGCTGGCGTTATCGCTGCTGCCGCGATGGACCAGCGCGGAAGCCTGCAGAAGGCAATCGCCAGCGCCAAAGGCATCACCGCCGATCAAGTGACACCTGAGATGATGACCGAATTCAAAACCGCGGTGACCAAGATTCTCACGCCGCACGCCAGCGCGATCCTGCTGGATCCCGAGTACGGAATTCCGGCCGCCAAAGCTCGGTCGTCCAGCGCGGGCCTTTTACTGGCGTATGAAGAGAGCGGGTACGACAACACCAAACCAGGCCGCCTACCCGACCTGTTGCCGCACGTGTCGGCCAAACGCATCAAGGATTGGGGCGCGAATGCGGTCAAGATTCTCATTTACTATTCGCCGTTCGACGACGCCCAGGTCAACGATATCAAGCATGCCTTCATCGAGCGTATCGGAGCCGAGTGCGAAACGCACCAGATTCCATTCTTCCTGGAATTCGTCGGCTACGATCCGAAGGGTGGCGATGAAAAGGGCCTGGAGTTTGCTAGACAGAAGCCGCAGGTGGTGATGGGCGCGATGGAAGAGTTCTCTAAGCCGCAATACGGTGTCGATGTTTTGAAGGTTGAAGTGCCGATCAACGCGAACTTTGTCGAAGGCAGCAGTGTGTACAAAGGCCAGAAAGCGTATACGCGCCAAGAGGCTCTGGAGTACTTCCGTCGAGCCGCCCAAGTAGCGAAGAAGCCATTCATTTATCTAAGCGCGGGTGTGAGCAACGCGCAGTTTGTTGAGTCGCTGAATATGGCGGCGGAAGCTGGAACCGATTACTCCGGCGTCCTGTGCGGCCGCGCGACATGGAAAGACGGGATGGCAATCTACGCCACCAAAGGCGTCCAGGCGCTGGAAGATTGGCTTTCCACCGAGGGCGTCAAGAACATCAACGCCGTCAACGCAGCCATCAAGACCGCGAAACCCTGGTACCTGAAAGCCGGTGTGCCGCAACCCGCCCTGGCATAGATCAAGAGGCTCCGCGAGCAGCGGCATCGGTTGCCGGAACTTCGTCCAGAGTAATCGGCGCTTTCTTGAAGTGCACGCCTTCCCAGCGCGCCACGACGACTGTCGCCATGCAGTTGCCCAGCAGGTTGACCGATGTGCGGGCCATGTCCATTACGGCATCGGCGCCCAGAATCAAGGCCACACCAGACACCGGAAGACCAAAGGTCGCGAGCGTTCCGGCCAGAATCACCAGCGACGCCCGCGGCACGGCGGCTACGCCCTTGCTAGTGAGCATCAGGGTCAGCATCATTAATAATTGCTGGCTGAGCGGCATATGAATGCCTGCCGCTTGCGCGACGAAGACCGAGGCCAGCGAAAGATAGAGCGTGCTGCCGTCCAGGTTGAAGCTGTAGCCGGTCGGTAGCACGAAGGCCACGATGTGCTTCGGCACTCCCATCAGTTCGAGATTTTCAAGTGCTAACGGCAAGGCCGCTTCGCTAGCGGCAGTGGAGAAGGCGATGATGAACGGCTCCTGCACCGCGCGAATAAAGGGCCGCAGTGGAATGCGGGCGATCAGAGCGACGGCGCCGAGCACGACCACAATAAAAATCACCAGCGCTCCGTAGAGGGTGAGCACCAGTTTTCCGAGTCCCACCAGAACGCCCAGGCCTTTGCTTCCGATGGTGTGCGCCATGGCCGCGCCGACGCCGAGGGGAGCCAGATACATGACGTACTTGGTATAGCGGAACATCACTTCCGAAAGGGCTTTGCAGAAAGTGACCACGGCTTCAGCTTTCGAACCGATGGCCGCGCAGGCCGCACCGAACAGGAAGGCGAAGACCACGATCTGCAGCACATCGCCGCGCGCCATGGCATCGATCACGCTCTGCGGAAATGTATGCTCCAGGGTTCCCGAGAATGTCGGACTGACTTGAGGCAGGCCAGTTTCGGTGGAGGCGCGCTCTAGAGTCATGCCTTCGCCCGGCCGAATCAGGTTGACCGCGCCCAGGCCGAGGAACAGCGCGATGGTGGTGAGCACCTCAAAATAGATGATGGCTTTCAGACCGATCCGGCCCATGGTCTTCACGCTGCCGGTGCCCGCGATGCCGTAGACCAGAGTGCCAAAGATGAGCGGGGCGATGATCGATTTGATCAGGCGCAGAAACATGTTGGCGAACGCCGCAATCCAATCTGCTTTGGCGACATCTGGAAAAGCTGCGCCCAGCGCGACGCCCAAAACCATCGCGATAAAAATCCAAGCTGTCAGAGAAAGCCGTTTCATCGCTCACCCCATTTGAGTTTTTGCCGTAACACATCGAAGAAATACATTTTCGGCGGACGGACCAGGTGGACACTATGTTCCGAGCTGCGGCAGACGATGTGATCTTCGTGCAGAAGAGGCTCGCCCACTTGCCCGTCGACGGTCAGGAAGGCTTCGTGATCGGAGGCCCGGCAAATGATCCGGATCACCATGTTATCGGGAACCAGCACCGGACGGTTGGTTAGCATGTGCGGACAAACCGGCGTGATGCAGACCGCCGCGACAGCCGGGTAGACGATGGGGCCGCCGGCCGAGAGCGAATATGCCGTGGAGCCGGTGGGAGTCGAGATAATCAGTCCGTCGGCTTTGAAGGTGCTGATGAATTGCTGGTCGACATAGGTCTCGAGATCGATCATGCGTGCGATCTGGGTCTTGGCAATGACGATATCGTTGAGAGCTTCGTATGACCTTATGATCTGGCCGGCGCGCACCAGGTCGCCATGCAGCATGCGCCGGGGGACGATGCGCTGTTCACCCTGGAAGGCCCGCTCCAATTCCGGATAAAGCTGATCGAGCGTGATGGCGGTCAGAAAGCCGAGCCCGCCCAGGTTGACCGGAAAGAGGGGAATCACGCGGCCTGCGACGGCTCGAGCAGCGGCGAGTAAAGTGCCGTCGCCGCCCAAGACGATCACCAGTTGCGCGCCTTCAGGGACCTTCTCGCGCGGCAGTCCATTCTCTCCGCCTGTGTAGCGAGCGGCCTCCTCGTCGAGCTGCACCTTCACGTGGCGTTCGTGCAACCAGCCGACCAGTTCGGGCACCAGAGTGGAAGCCTCGGGAATTCCCGGCTTGGCCATGATGCCCACCACTTCAATGTCTGGCATATAAGAGGAACTCCTGATTGCCTTCGGCGCCCAAGACGGGAGAAGGAATGATCGCGGTTTGAAAACCAAGCTGCTTCACGGCGTCTTCCACGCGCCGGCAAGCCTGCTGGTGCAAAGCGGGGTCGCGAATAATTCCTCCTTTGCCGACCTGATGCCGTTCCAGTTCGAACTGGGGCTTTACCAGGATAACCATTCCTGCGCTTTTGGCAAGCAAATTCGGAAGCACGGGCAAGATCATGGTGATAGAGATGAAGCTCACATCGCAAACGGCCAAGTCGATTGGTTCCGGGACCTCGTCGCGGCTCAGGTAACGCGCATTCAGTTGCTCGTGCACAATCACTCGCGGGTCATTTCGCAATTTCCAATCGAGCTGACCGGTTCCGACATCGATCGCGTAGACTCGAGCGGCGCCGCGCTGGAGAAGACAATCGGTGAAGCCGCCAGTGGAGGAGCCGACGTCGAGGCAGACTTTACCTTGGACTTGAATGCCGAAATGATCTAGCGCGGCTTCGAGCTTCAGGCCGCCTCGTCCGACGTAACGCGGCTGGTCGGCCAACTCGATCTTAGAATCCGGCGCCACGGCGTGGCCAGGCTTGTCGACTTTCTGTCCGTCCACCATTACGTCGCCCGCGAGGATCAGCGCTTGTCCTTTTTCGCGCGAGTCGACCAGACCGCGCTCGACCAAAATCAGATCCAGGCGCTGGCGATGCTTCATTGCCAGGCTCACGCGTTGCGGCGAACGATAAAGTCGGCCAGCTCGCGCAGACGTTCGGCGCGCTCGTCGAAGTCACGCAGCGCGAGCCGGGCTGCGATGCGCTCCTGCTCGGCCATCTCTCGCGATCGCTCCAGCCCGTACACGGCCGGGAAAGTGATTTTCTGCTGCTGGGCATCCTTGCCGGCGGTTTTGCCGAGAGCTTCAGAGGATTGTTCGACGTCCAGCACGTCGTCTACGATCTGGAACGCCAGGCCGATGTGCTCGCCATAGCAGGAGAGCGCCTGCAGCTGATCGTCGCCGGCACCGGCATAGATGGCGCCCATCCTTAAACTAGCTCTAAGCAACGCCCCCGTCTTCGCTCGATGAATGGCTTCAAGCAAAGCCGCGGTGGGATGTTTGCCTTCACCCTCGAGATCGTGCACCTGGCCGCCGATCATGCCGTTGACTGTCCCGGAAGCCACGGCAAGCTCTGCGATGAGGTGCGTCTTACGTTCGGCTAAGCAATCGAGTTGCGCGAGTACTTGAAACGCAAGCGTGAGCAGCGCGTCGCCGGCCAGGATCGCGATCGCTTCGCCGAACACTTTGTGGCAAGTGGGAAGGCCGCGCCGCAGGTCGTCGTTATCGAGCGCCGGCAGATCGTCGTGGATCAAAGAATAGGTATGGATGAGCTCCAGCGCGCAGGCGGCGGATTCAATTCCAGCTGGAGAATCGGAAACCGCACGGGCAGCCGAGATGCACAGGATGGGGCGGATACGCTTTCCGCCCGCGAACAAGCTGTAGCGCATGGCCTTGTGAATGGATTCGGGCGGCGTAGATTCGGCCGGGACCAAAAGCCGGAGGGCGTCCTCAATACGAATCTGCTGCTCGACGACGTATTCAGCGAGCGTCATGCTTTGTCGGGCTGGAAAGGCTCGGCCTGGATCTTGTTGCCCTTGCGAACGAGCACCTCGATGCGCGTTTCGGCTTCTTCCAACTGTTTGCGGCAGGCCTCGCTCAGGCGCATGCCTTTTTCAAACAGCTCGAGTGCGCGCTCGAGGGGCAGGTCGGCGCCTTCCATTTCCTTGACGATCTTCTCGAGCTCCTGAAGGCCGTTTTCGAAGCTGGCGGCTGGCTTTTCGTCGCCGGGCATTTTTTCATTCTGGCACAGGAGCCGGGAGGCACGGGTTCAACCGGCAGAGGCGCGCTCGATGGCGTCGTCAAGACGCTCACTGCGGTGTATGTAGGTCTCGATGTCCTCATTCGAAAAAACGAAGCCATCTTCGGCGGGGTTGTAGGGCAAGCCGTCTTCCTGGTGCACTTTGAAAAGGGTGGCGGCATCGAACAGCTGCCGGCTCTCATGCGTGCGGCGCTCTGCCTGAATGGCGCGGAGTTGTTCAAGGGCGCGCTCGAACTGGCGAACGAGGCGCTGGCTGTAAATGCTGATCTGGGAAAAAGCGCGGGCGTGCTCGCGGAACGCCATGGCCATCGCGAGGGCTGCGTCGGCATCCGGCTGACTGGCCGGGATGCGGTCTTCCATTTCAGTGATACCGAGCGAGAAGAGATTGGTCTCGACAGCGGCGGCGCGGTTGATGCGCCAGGACGAATCGATCATGGACTGGACGAGCTGGGTCTCGGTAGCGCCTTGGGGCCGATACTCATCGAGGAAGGATTGTGAGTGGCGCTGGTAGGCGGAGTGGTCCTCGGTAGGCAGGACGACGGTTTGGCCAGTGAGTCCATGGCGCAAAGCGTTGAGCCGCGTGCGCTGTTTCCCGGCTTCGGTGCTGGGGCCGGTGGAATGTTGCGCATTCGCTTTATTCGCGGCGGCACGGCGGGCGGCGCGATCGAGACCATTGATATTGGAGTCGGGCATAAATTGAACCTCGATTCTGGAATAGCATGCAGATTTAGAGCGCCGACGGATGGATGCGGGCAAGTTATTGCATCACCAGGCGCGATTGCCGGCGTGACCGTCGTGATTGGAGTTCGGGTAGACCCTTATTTAGAGGCCGAGGCGGTCGAGCTTCGGCTTTTCGTAGACATCATCTTCGCCGGGGTAGCGCAGGAGGGTGTCGAACTTTCCGGTCTCCTTGGCCAGAGCCCACAGCAGAGATTCGCCAGCGGGGACTGTTTTCGGCGCGCGCAGGAAAGCCGGGTCGCGGAAGGCGTCTGCAGCATCGACGATCCGCCAACCGCGGCGCCGGAACATCTCCAACACGTCCACCAGGAATAACGAGTTCAGCAGATTCCAGTGAATCAAGAGCGTATGCGGCACGCTGCGACCCAGCACTTTGACCGACAAGCTGTCGTAGAACTGCGCGCGGTCCCAAAGGTGATCGAGGTAAGGCTGACGGAAACGATTTACGTCGAACGCAGCATCCGTGGCCAGGCGCTGGCGCAGCCGGTTGTCGTAATACCAGTCGGATGCATCGATGGTGACGTGCCCGATGCGATAGCCGTGCATGGCTAGAAATTCGCGCATACGGTCGCGCTTGTCGGCCGTGTTGCCCTCTTTGAGTGCCGGGAATCGAAACAGCCGGGGTGAGGACAGGTCGGGAGTGAGGACAGTATCGGCGTGGAGTGCGTCGGCGGAGAACTCGTCGAAGGTCTGAGCATCATAACTGCGGTGGGAGTAGGTGTGATTGCCAATCAGGTGGCCGGCCTGTTTCCAGGGCTGGATCAGGGCACGGCCAGTCTGGTTGTCGGCATTGCGCCCGATCACAAACAGAGCCAGGCGAGCACGGTGACTCCGCATGGCATCGAGAAGGCGCGTGTTTATTTCGGCGGGGTTGGGGAGCGGCATCCAGTTGACGTCGTCCATGGTTATCGCAACGGACGGCTTCGCTTTGGCAGCGTACGCGATCGTGGCTGAACCTAGAAAAAACGTCCGGCGAGTCATGTTATGGGAACCTCGAGTTGTTGCGCGGCTTGCACCAGATTCTGCCAGACACCGTCAGAGAGGGGAATTCCGTCACGCCGGCGAACTTCTTCAGCGCGCCATTCCGGCTCGCCGGCGACCAGAATTTCATGGTAGCCCTGGGCGGGACGCGAGGACTTTACCAGCCCGACCAGCGATTGCATGCGCCGATGAAATGCATCGAGCGGCATGAAGCGCGCGACATCGATGGCCAGGAAAAATTGGCTGGTGCGCATGGGCTGTCCCTGGATCCGAATGCCGCCGAGCTCGGTGGACATCGCCCCACCGCCCAGCACCGCGCACAGAATCTCGGCCATCATCGCCAGACCGCTGCCTTTGTATCCGCCGAGCGGCAGCAGCGATCCGCTGAGCGCGGTCTCGACATCCTGAGTGGGGACGCCTTCGGAATCCATCGCCCAGCCGGGCGGGATTGTAGTCCGGCCTTGGAACTGCGCGTTGAGAATTTTGCCGAGAGCAGCGGTGGTGGTCGCCATGTCGAGCAGCCAGGTGTTGCCGGGCGTAGGCACCGACATGCAGATCGGATTGGTGCCGAAGCGCTGCTCACATCCCTGCCAGGGCGCGACTAGCGGCGAGGCGTTACACATGACGATGCCGATCAGACCCGCGGAAGACATCCGTTGAGCCCAAAACGCGGCCGCACCAAAATGGTTTGACTCGCGCGCGACAACCATACCGATGCCGTGCGCCCGGGCTAGACGAATCGCGTGTCCGCAGCAAATTTCCGAGATCCACTGGCCGATTCCGTTTTGGCCGTCGTAAGTGATACAGGCGCCGTTTTCATTGACAACGCGGCCATCGGTCTCGATATTTATGTTTCCCATCAGGATCAGCTCGATGTAGAAGGGCAGTAGCTGGAGCCCGTGCGAATCGACACCACGAAGATTAGCTGCGACCAGCGACGTCGCCACCAGATCGGCTTTGGCAGGCGGCACTTTCGCGGCGATCAGAAGTTGATACGCAAAGCGAGTAAGAACGTCGGAAGAGAGCGTCATGATGGAGTCATCTCGATTGTAAGTGGTCGCCGGGTGCGAGCACAGATATGTCAGAAGCTTGACATTCGAAAAATCGACATACTACAATCCAGCAACAGGTTTCGCGAGTTAGAAAAGGGAGGCTTCCGGTGAAAAACTCAGTTCGTTTTGTAGCCTGCTGCTGGATTACCTGCGCCATTCTATCGGGTCAGGCTGTATCCACATCGCAAATCAAAGGGATTGTGCAAGACGCCAGCGGTTCAGCGGTTCCCGGCGCGGAAGTGAAGGCGATGCAGACCGACACCGGCCTGGTGCGAACGGCGACGAGCAGTACAGACGGCGGTTACGTGCTTCCCGATCTGCCGGTCGGACCGTACCAGCTGGAGGTCACCAAGTCAGGATTTTCGAGGTATGTGCAGACGGGGATCGTGCTGCAAGTGGCCAGCAATCCGACCATTGACGTCGCGTTGAAAGTGGGAGCGGTTACCGAGCAGGTGCAGGTGCAGGCGAATGCCTCGATGGTGGAGACGCAGAGTACGGGCGTCGGACAGGTGATCGATTCGCAACGCGTGCAGGACTTGCCGCTGGTAGGGCGACAGGTTACGGATCTGATCATCCTGGCCGGCGGAGCGTCGCAGGGCGGCGACTTCAACTTGAACACCAGCCGCAATTATCCGGAAGCAACTGTTTCGGTAGCGGGCGGGTTGGCATCGGGACTGACGGTGGTGTTGGATGGAGCGATGCACAATGACGTGTACAACGGACTGGGATTGCCGCTCCCGTTTCCGGATGCGCTGCAGGAGTTCAAGGTAGAGACCAGCGCGTTGCCGGCGCAGTACGGGATGCACTCGGCGGCGGCGGTGAACGCGGTTACCAGGTCGGGCAGCAATGCGTTTCATGGCGACGCGTTCGAGTATTTGCGGAACGGCCACGCTAACGCGCGGGACTTTTTCGCAGTGTCGCGCGATACGCTGAAGCGCAACCAATTCGGCGGAACGTTCGGCGGGCCGATCAGAAAAGACAAGCTGTTTTTCTTCGGCGCCTACCAGGGCACGACGACGCGCTCCGATCCCCCCAGTACTCCGGGCGTTGTTCCGACCGCTGCCGAACTGAAGGGCGATTTCAGCACATTCGCCTCGGGCCTCTGCCAAAGAGCGCCGGTGCAATTAAAGGACCCGTTCACGGGTGCGCTGTTGACCAACAACCAGATACCGATGTCGGAACTGAGCCCGCAGGCGCTGGCGATCGCTGCCAAGCTTCCAACATCGAACGATCCATGCGGCAGGGTAACGTATGGGATTTTGAACGACTCAAACGATCGTCAGGCAGTAGGCAAAGTGGATTATCAGCTAAGCGACAAGCACTCCGTGTTTGCGCGCTATCTGGCCGCGAATCTGGTGGCGCCAGTACCTTATTCAGTGGGGAACAACTTGCTGACGACTGGGCAGGCTAACAGCTCGGGCGCCGATGATCTGGATCAGGCATTTGCGCTGGGCGATACATACTTGATCAGTCCGAATATCGTGAGCACTTTTCGCGCGACGCTGGATCGCACCGGGATCGCGCGCGTGGGGGCGCAGTTTTTCGGCCCGAAAGACGTAGGTATCAACATATTCAGTTATCTGCCAAAGTACACCAGCATTACCGTGGGC
>Ga0070713_100001132_pt1 | contig 17045 bp, 12 predicted proteins | sample LARL82metaG_FD_65465 | JGI IMG/M metagenome (GOLD analysis project Ga0070713, IMG submission 65465) | Corn, switchgrass and miscanthus rhizosphere microbial communities from Kellogg Biological Station, Michigan, USA - LAR L8-2 metaG | ecosystem: Host-associated > Plants > Roots > Rhizosphere ...
CGGCACCCCGGACACGGTGTGGGACGTCACCGGCGCCGGCGACACCGCGCTGGCCGGGTTCGCCACCGACATCAGTGTCAACGTGGGCAACACCGTCCACTTCAAGGTCAAGTCCACCGGTTCCTACCGGGTCGACATCTACCGCGTCGGCTACTACAACGGCGACGGTGCCCGGCTGATCACCAGCTTCAACCCGCAGGTGCCCTTCCCGCAGACCCAGCCGACGTGCCTGAAGTTCCCGACCACGACCGGTCTGATGGACTGTGGCAACTGGGCCGAGTCGGCGTCCTGGGCGGTGCCGTCCACCGCGGTGTCGGGCGTCTACTTCGCGCGGCTCACCCGGACCAGCAACGGCAACGGCAGCATGGTCCCGTTCATCGTCCGCAACGACGCGAGCCACTCCCAGGTGCTCTACCAGACCTCCGACACCACGTGGGAGGCGTACAACCAGTGGGGCGACCAGAGCTCCGCGTCGCAGCCCAACAACTGGGGTCCGGGCCTGGGCAACAGCCTCTACGTCTGCAACGACGCCTGCCCGCCGGGCTCGCCGGCGCTCTACAAGGGCGCCTACGCTGTGTCCTACAACCGCCCGTTCGACACCCGCACGACGCCGGACGGCCAGGACTACCTGTTCTCAGCCGAGTACGCGATGATCCGCTTCCTCGAGCGGAACGGGTACGACGTCTCGTACACGACCGGCGTGGACAGCGACCGCAGCGGCGCGCTGATCAAGAACCACTCGATGTTCATCTCGAGCGGGCACGACGAGTACTGGTCCGGCAACCAGCGGGCGAACGTCGAGGCCGCCCGCGACGCCGGCGTCAACCTCGCGTTCTTCAGCGGCAACGAGTCGTTCTGGAAGACCCGCTGGGACAACAGCGCGGCCGGCCCGACCACGCCGTACCGGACGCTGATCACCTACAAGGAGACGCACTTCGACGCCCAGGTCGACCCGAGCGGCATCTGGACCGGCACCTGGCGCGACCCGCGGTTCAGCCCGCCGGCCGACGGTGGCCGGCCGGAGAACGCGTTGAGCGGCGTCGCCTACATGGTCGACCCGCCGACCGACTTCAACCTGCAGATCGCCGCGAAGTTCGCCAAGCTGCGGTTCTGGCGCAACACGGCGGTCTCCCGGCTGACCACGGGATCGGTGACGCTCGCCGACGCCACCCTCGGCTACGAGTTCGACGCCGACCTCGACAACGGGTTCCGACCGGCCGGGCTGTTCCACCTCTCCGAGCAGACCGAGAACGTGCAGAGCAAGTTGCTCGACTACGGCAACACGGTGGGCCCGGGCGCGGTGACCCACACCATGACCCTCTACCGGGCGGCCAGCGGCGCGCTCGTGTTCGGCGCGGGGACCGTGCAGTGGTCCTTCGGGCTGGACGGCAACCACGACGGCCCGCAGTCCAGCGAGGACGCGAACATGCAGCAGGCGACGGTCAACCTGCTGGCCGACATGGGCGCCCAGCCGTCGACATTGATGGCCGGCATGGTCGCGGCGACGAAGTCGACCGACACGACGAAGCCGACCTCGACCGTGACCAGCACCGCCCACGCGGTGGTGGCCTCGCCGTACACGATCTCCGGCACCGCCAGTGACGTCGGCGGCGTCGTCGCCGGCATCGAGGTGTCCACGGACGCCGGCACCACGTGGCACCCGGCCACCGGCACAAGCTCGTGGACCTACTCCTACACGCCGTCGTCCCCGGGCAGCATCTCGGTCAAGGTCAGGGCGACCGATGACAGCGGCAACATGCAGGGGACGCCGACCTCCGCCTCGCTCACCGTCGATCCGCGGACCTGTCCGTGCACCCTGTTCGGCAACGTCACGCCGGACACGCCGCAGGTCGCCGATGCCTCCGCGTACGAGCTCGGCATGCGGTTCCGGTCCAGCATCTCCGGCACGGTCACCGGCGTGCGCTTCTACAAGGGCAGCAACAACACCGGTACGCACACCGGCAGCCTCTGGAGCAACACCGGCCAGCGGCTGGCGACCGGAACGTTCACCAACGAGACCGCCAGCGGCTGGCAGACGCTGACCTTCGCCTCGGGGGTGGCCATCACGGCCAACACGACGTACGTGGTCTCGTACCACACCGACGCCGGCTTCTACGCCGACCTGCTCAGCGCCTTCGACGGCAAGAGCATCTACTCGGCGCCCCTGCTCGCGCCGCCGGACGGCGTGGACGGGTCGAACGGCGTCTTCCACGTCGGCACCAGCGCCTTCCCGACCGACACCCACGGCTCGGCGGCGTACTACGTCGACGTCGTGCTGTCGGGCGACCCGAGCAGCGACACCTCGCCGCCCAGCGTCACCTCGGTCACGCCGCTGAACACGGCGAGCTCGGTCCCGCTCGCCAGTACGGTCGGCGTGTCGTTCACCAAGCCGGTGAACCCGAGCACGCTGCAGTTCACCGTCTCCGCCGGCGGTACGGCAGTGCCCGCGTCGGTCGCGGTGACCCAGGGTGGCCTCGGCGCGACGCTGACGCCGAACTCGGCGCTGGCGGCCGGCACTCTCTACACGGTGCGCGTGGTGGCCAGCGATCTGGCCGGCCACACCATGAGCACGGCGTACACGTCGACGTTCAGGACCGGTGCGACGCAACCACCGCCGGGCACGTGCCCATGCACGCTCTGGAGCGACCTCCAGCAGCCCGGCGTCGTCACCGCCAACGACGCCAACGCGGTGGAGCTCGGCGTCAGGGTCCAGTCGACGACCAGCGGCTACATCTCCGGAGTGCGGTTCTTCAAGGGACCGCAGAACACCGGCCGGCACACCGGCACGGTATGGAGCACGACGGGTCAGGTCCTGGCCACCGCGACCTTCGTCAACGAGACGGCCAGCGGCTGGCAGCAAGTGGCGTTCGATCCGGCAGTGCAGATCACGGCCGGCACGACCTACATCGTCAGCTACCACAGCAACGGCTTCTACTCGTACACGTCCGGGGGGCTGAACTCGGCGGTGAGCTACGGACCGCTGACCGCGCTCGCCAACGGCGCCTCGGGCCCCGACGGCGTCTACTACTACGGGCCGGGCGGCAACTTCCCGGACAGCGGCAACGGAGCGAACTACTGGGTCGACCCGGTGTTCCAGACCACGCCGCCGCCCCCGCAGCCGCCGGCGGTCGCGAGCGTCACACCGGTGGAGGGCGAGGTCGGAGCGGCGCTGTCCGTGCCGATCAGCGCGACCTTCAACAAGGACGTGCAGTCCTCCACCGTCGCCTTCTCCGTTTCCGACGGGACGAACTCGGTGACCGGCACCACCTCGTACGACAGCGGCAGCCGGACGGCGACATTCGCCCCGACGGCCGGGGCGCTGTCCGCGGGCAAGACGTACTCGGTGTCGGTGAGCGCGACCGGGACCAACGGGCTGGCCATGGCTTCGCCGTACTCCTGGTCGTTCGCGACCGGAACACCGGCGACCTGCCCGTGCTCGCTGTTCTCGACGGCGTCGACGCCGACGGTTCCGTCCGCAGTGGACACCGGCGCGTTCGAGCTCGGCACCCGGTTCCGGTCCGACCAGTCCGGATTCGTCACCGGAGTGCGCTTCTACAAGGGCACCGGCAACACCGGCACGCACACCGGCACCCTGTGGAGCAACAGCGGCCAGCGGCTGGCGACGGTGACGTTCACGGGTGAGACGGCGACCGGCTGGCAGACCGCCGCGTTCGACGGGCCGGTGGCGATCCAGGCCGGGACCGACTACGTGGTCTCGTACCACACCGACACCGGCCACTACTCGTACGACATGTTCTACTTCAACCAGGACACCAACGCCGCACCGCTGCACGCGCTGGCGAGCTCGCCGAGCGCACCGAACGGTGTCTCCGCCATCGGCGCGTCCGCGTTCCCGACGAACACCTACCAGGGCACGAACTACTGGGTGGACCCCGTGTTCGCGACCAGCGCGACCGACACCCGGCCGCCGACCGTGACCGCGACGACGCCAGCCGCGGGCGCGACCGGCGTGGCGCCCACGACGAACCCGTCGGCCACCTTCAGCGAGCCGATCAACCCGAGCTCGTTGGTGCTGACCGTGACGAGCGGCACGACGGCGGTCAGCGGCGCGGTGACGTACGACGCGACGGCGCAGACCGCGACGTTCACGCCGTCCGCGACTCTCGCCGAGGGCACGTCGTTCACCGCCTCGGTCCGGGCCAGCGACACCGCGGGCAACGCCATGACCGCACCGGTCACGTGGAGCTTCACGACCGGGACACCGTCGGCCTGCCCATGCTCGTTCTTCAGCACCGAGGTGCCCAGCAACCCGACGTCGAACGACACCACCGACATCGAGGTCGGGCTGCGCTTCACCTCGGACGTGGCCCGCTCGGTGACCGGGATGAAGTTCTACAAGGGTGACGGCAATACCGGTACGCACATCGGCACGTTGTGGTCGAGCACGGGCTCCGTGCTCGCCCAAGGCACGTTCACGAACGAGACCGCGGGCGGCTGGCAGACGCTCACGTTCGCCACGCCGGTGCCGATCCAGCCGAACACCGTGTACGTGGTCTCGTACCACGCGCCGAACGGCAACTGGCCGTACGCGCCGCACTACTTCGATGCCGGGCTGGACAAGGGAACTCTGCACGCGCCGGCGCCCAACGGGGTCTACAACCTCGGGGCCGGCTTCCCGCAGAACAGTGCCAACAACACGAACTACTGGGTCGACGTGGTCGTCCAGTAGTCCGATGCGGGGCCTGGCGCGTGGTCAACGGAGACCACGCGCCTTGCCCTGCCGGGCGGCTTTTCGCGAACTGCCTGCCCGGCAGCGGACCGGTCCGTACCGTGGCGGTCCGGGGGGTAGCTCTTCTCAGGGGGAATATCGATGACGCTCGGCGTCGCCGTGGTGGGGGCCGGATACTGGGGGCCGAACCTGGTCCGCAACTTCTCCGCGTCCGATGAGTGGGACCTGCGCTGGGTCTGCGACCTCGACGAGGGTCGGGCCCGCAAGGCCGTCGGCCGGTACAGCACGATCGGCGTCACCACCGACTTCGACCGGGTGCTCGACGACCCGGCCGTGCACGCGGTCGCCGTGGCGACCCCGGCTTCGACGCACTTCGACGTGACCGCGGCAGTGCTCGACTCCGGTCGGCACGCGCTGGTGGAGAAGCCGCTCGCGTCGACCGTTGCCGAGGCCGAGAAGCTGGTCGACCTCGCCGACGAACGCGGCCTGGTGTTGATGTGCGACCACACGTACTGCTACACGCCGGCGGTGCGGAAGATCCGCGAGCTGGTGGCGGCCGACCAGCTCGGAGAGATCCAGTACCTGGACAGCGTCCGGATCAACCTCGGCCTTGTGCAGCGGGACATCGACGTGGTCTGGGATCTCGCCCCGCACGACCTCTCGATCTGGGACGTCGTGCTGCCGCCGGACCGGAAGCCGACCGCCGTGTCCGCGTTCGGCGCCGACCCGGTGGGCGCCGGCCGGTCCTGCGTGGCCTACCTGACGCTGCCGCTCGAGGGCGGCGGCATCGCGCACGCGCATGTCAACTGGCTGTCCCCGACGAAGATCCGCACGATGATCGTCGGCGGCTCGAAGAAGATGCTGGTCTGGGACGACCTGTCCACCACCCAGCGGATCAGCCTGTACGACAAGGGCGTCGAGCTGTCCGCCTCGATGGCGCCGGCCGCCCGGGCGGACACGCTCATCTCCTACCGGCTCGGCGAGATGGTCGCGCCGGCACTGACCGAGCGGGAGGCGCTCGGCAGCATGGTCGCCGAGTTCGCGGCGGCCGTTCGGGAACGCCGGCCCGCCCTCACCGACGGGCGGTCGGGCCTCCGGGTCATCCACGCACTGCAGGCGGCGAGCGAGAGCATCGCGGCCGGTGGCGCGGTAGTCCAGCTCGAGTCGGTCAGGAAAGGGATTTGATGTCCACGCTGCAAGGAGCCCGCGTCCTCGTCACCGGCGGCGCCGGTCTGGTCGGGTCCACGATCGCCGACCAGTTGGTCGGGGCCGGCGTCGGCGAGATCGTCGTGCTCGACAACTTCGTCCGCGGCCGTAAGGAGAACCTGGCCTGGGCGACCGCCAACGGGCCGGTGACGATCGTCGAGGGTGACATCCGCGACCGCGACCTCGTGCACGACGTGACGCGGGGGATCGACGTCGTGTTCCATCAGGCCGCGATCCGGATCACCCAGTGCGCCGAGGAGCCGCGGCTGGCGTTGGAGGTCCTGGCCGACGGCACGTTCACGGTGCTCGAAGCGGCCGTCGCGGCGAAGGTCAGCAAGGTCGTCGCGGCCTCGAGCGCCTCGGTGTACGGGCTGGCCGAGGTGTTCCCCACCCGCGAGGACCACCACCCGTACGGCAACCGCACCTTCTACGGGGCGGCCAAGACCTTCAACGAGGGCATGCTGCGCAGCTTCGCCGACATGTACGGGCTGGACTACGTCGGGCTGCGCTACTTCAACGTGTACGGACCGCGGATGGACATCCACGGCGTCTACACCGAGGTGCTCGTCCGCTGGATGGACCGGATCGCGGCCGGTCAGCCGCCGCTGATCCTCGGCGACGGGTTGCAGACGATGGACTTCGTCTACATCACCGACATCGCCCGGGCCAACCTGCTCGCGGCGGAGTCGGATGCGACCGACGTCGTGCTCAACGTCGCCGCCGGGACCGAGACCAGCCTGCGCGAGCTGGCGGACACGATGCTGCGGGTGATGGGCTCGGACCTGGAGCCGGAGTTCGGTCCGGCGCGCGCGGTCAACAACGTCAACCGCCGGCTGGCCGACACCGAACAGGCCGCCGCCGCCATCGGGTTCCGCGCCGAGGTGGACCTGGAGGCGGGCCTGCGCCAGCTCGTCGAGTGGTGGCAGGCCGAGCGCGGCGGCGCTGCGAGCTGAGGCGGAGGACCGAGATGGACATGACGGTCTCGGCGACCGAGATCCCCGACGTACGGGTGATCGACCCGGAGGTCTTCGGCGACCACCGCGGCTTCTTCTACGAGTCGTACAGCGCGCGCCGGTTCGCCGCGCACGGCATCGAGCTCGGCTTCGTCCAGGACAACCACTCCCGGTCGGGCCGCGGTGTCGTCCGCGGGCTGCACTACCAGGGCCCGGGTGGCGCGCAGTGGCGGCTGGTGCGGTGCACGGTCGGCGAGATCTTCGACGTGGTGGTCGATCTGCGGATCGGCTCGCCGACGCTTGGCCGCTGGGTCGGCGTCCGGCTGTCCGCGGAGAACCGTCGCCAGTTGCTCATCCCGCCGCCGTTCGCGCACGGCTTCACCGTGCTGTCCGAGGTCGCCGAGGTGCAGTACAAGTGCAGCGGGCTGCACTCCCCGGCCGACGAGCGGGCGCTGGCGTGGGACGACGCCGACCTCGGCATCGCCTGGCCGCTCGCCGGTGAGCCGGTGCTGTCCGCGAAGGACGCGGCCGCGCCGTCGTTCAAGAGCTACCTCGAGGAACCGGACTTCCCGGCCGGGTGGGACACCGCGCCGGCGGCGACCGGAAGGACGCAGGCATGATCCCGATCACCCGGCTGGCGCTCGGAGAAGAAGAGGCATCGGCCGCCGCCGACGTGGTGCGGTCCGGCTGGCTGATGAACGGCCCGCGGGTCGAGGCGTTCGAGCGGGCGGTGGCCGGCTACGTCGGCGCCGGGCACGCCGTCGCGGTCAGCAGCGCCACCACCGCGCTGCACCTCGGCCTCGTCGCCGCCGGAGTTCGCCCCGGGGACGAGGTCGTCTGCCCGTCCTACAGCTTCATCGCCACCGCGAACGCGATCAGGTACGCCGGGGCGACGCCGGCGTTCGTCGACGTCGACCCGGACACGTACAACATCGACCCGGCGCTGGTAGAGGCGGCGATCACCGAGCGGACCACGGCGATCATGCCGGTCAGCCAGATCGGCCTGCCCGCGGACCTGCCGCCGATCCTCGAGCTCGCCGCCCGGCGCGGCCTGGCGGTGGTCGAGGACGCCGCACCGTCGCTCGGCGCCGCGATCGGCGGCAAGCGGCTGGGGGCGCTGTCGGACATCACCGCATTCTCGTTCGACGCGCGCAAGATCCTCACCACCGGCGAGGGTGGCATGCTCACGACCGACGACCCCGACGTCGCGGCCCGGCTGCGGATGCTGCGCGCGCACGGGGCCACCGTCTCCACGGCGGATCGCGACCGCGCGGCCAAGGTGATCCTGGAGACCTATCCCGAGGTCGGCTTCAACTACAAGATGACCGACATCCAAGGCGCGATCGGCGCCGTGCAGATGACGAAGATCGACGCTGTGGTCACCGAACGGCGACGGCTCGCGGACCGTTACGCGTCGCTGCTCGCCGACGAGCCGCGGGTGCGGATCCCGTTCGAGCCCGTCGGCTTCCAGCACGTCTACCAGTCGTACGCGGTGCGGCTGCAGTCCGGCCGGGCGCAGGAGGAGGTCATGCAGGCGATGATGGAGCGCGGGGTGGCCACCCGGCGCATCTTCTCGATCCACCACCAGCCCGCCTACACGGGTGGGGGCGTCCAGGTGCCGGACCTGCCGCACACCGACGCGGCCGAGCGTGAGGTGATCCTGCTGCCGATGTTCGTCGGGCTGACCGACGCGGAGCAGGACGAAGTCGTCGAGGCGTTGGTGGCCTGCCTGTGAGCCGTCCTCCACTGCTGATCGTCGCGGCCAGCGGCCTGGGTCGCGAGACGGTCGAGGCCGTGCGGGCGGCTGGTACGTACGAGCCGGCCGGCGTGCTCGACGACGATCCCGCCCGGTGGGGGTCGACCGCCGCCGGCGTGGCGGTGCGCGGGCCGGCCGAGGCGGCGGCCGAGGAGCCGGACGCGGCGGTCGTGCTCTGCGCCGGATCCGGGCAGGCCCGGGCCGCGATCGCGGCCCGGCTGGCCGCGGCCGGCGTCGGTGAACAGCGGTACGCCACCGTGGTGCACCCGGCCGCCGTCGTGCCGGCCTCGGCGAGGCTGGGGGCCGGCACCATCCTGCTCGCCGGCGTCGTGCTCACCGCGGACGTCAGCGTGGGCCGGCACGCGGTGCTGATGCCCAATGCGGTCCTGACCCACGACGACGAGCTGGCCGACTTCGTGACAGTGTGCGCGGGGGTGGCGCTGGCCGGTGCCGTCCGCGTCGGCCAGGCCGCATACCTGGGCGCCGGGTCGCTGGTCCGCGAGCGCTGCACGGTCGGCGCCGGCGCTGTGCTCGGCCTCGGTGCGGTCGCCGTGCGGGACGTGCCGGCCGGACAGGTCTGGGTGGGCAACCCGGCCCGCCCGCTGGTCCGGCCGGTCGCGGTCGGAGGTGTGGCATGACCGCGCCGTCCGGGGTGTTCGTCCACCCGGCCGGGCTGTGCGAGAGCGATCAGGTCGGCCGGGGCACCCGGGTCTGGGCCTTCGCGCACGTGCTGGCCGGCGCGCGGATCGGCGCCGACTGCAACATCTGCGACCACGCTTACGTCGAGTCCGGCGCGGTGCTCGGCGACCGGGTCACGGTGAAGAACGCGGTGCTGGTCTTCGACCGGGTCACCGTCGGCGACGACGTCTTCCTCGGCCCGAACGTCGTGTTCACCAACGACTTCCGGCCGCGGGCGCATGTGAGGAAGGGGCACGACGCGCTGCTGCCCACCACCGTGGAGACCGGCGTGACGCTCGGGGCGAACGTCACGGTCGTCTGTGGAGTGACGATCGGCGCGCACGCATTCGTCGCAGCCGGGACTGTGGTCACCAGGGACGTCCCGGCGTACGCGCTGCTTGTCGGCAATCCGGGTCGCCGGATCGGCTGGGCCTGCCGATGCGGCGAGGCGCTGCCGGCCGACCTGACCTGCTCCTGCGGGCGGGCGTACCGCCCGGACCAGGCCGGGCTCGTACTCATCGAGCCTGCGGAGTCTGTCGAGCCAACTGCGCCGGCCGCGCCACTCGCGCTGCACGGCGCCGCGCCGCCGACCGGCGACGCGCGAGTTCTTTAGCCAGGAGGAGAGTCGTGTCTGCACAGCCCGCTGGCGGGATCGCCCCGATCCCACTGGTCGACCTCGGGATCCAGCACCGCGAGGTCGAGGCCGAGGTCCGGACGGGATTCGACCGGGTTTTCGCGGCGACCTCGTTCGTGCTCGGTCCGGAGGCCGAGCGGTTCGAGGCCCAGTTCGCCGACTACTGCGGCGTCCGGCACTGCGTCGGCGTCGGCAACGGCACCGACGCGATCGAGCTGGCGCTGCTGGCGATCGGCGTCTCCGCGGGCGAGGAGGTGGTCCTGCCGGCCAACACGTTCGTGGCGACCGCCGAGGCGGTGTTGCGGGCCGGCGCCCGGCCGGTACTCGTCGACTGCGACGACCACTACCTCATGGATCCCGAATCGGTGGCCGACCGGATCGGGCCGCGTACCCGGGCGATCGTGCCGGTGCACCTGTACGGACAGATCGCACCGATGAAGGCGCTGGCCGAGCTCGTCGGCGAGGACGTGGCGGTGGTGGAGGACGCGGCCCAGTCGCAGGGTGCGGTCCAGGACGGCCGGTTGGCCGGCTCGTTCGGCGCCGCCGCGGCCACCAGCTTCTATCCGGGCAAGAATCTCGGCGCGTACGGCGACGCCGGCGCCGTGCTCACGGACTCCGACCAGCTCGCGGACGCGCTGCGGGCACTGCGCAACCACGGCGGGGTGCGGCGGTACGAGCACGGCCGGTTCGGCGTCAACTCCCGCCTGGACGGGCTACAGGCCGTCGTCCTGTCGGCGAAGCTTGAACGGCTCGACGCGTGGAACGGGCAACGCCGCGCCGCCGCCGCCCGCTACGACGAGCTGCTGTCCGGGCTGGAGCAGGTGGTGCGGCCGGCCACGGCACCGGGCAACGAGCACGTCTGGCACCTGTACGTGGTCCGTGTGCCGGACCGCGACAAGGTGCTGGACGCCCTGCACGCGGCCGGGATCGGAGCCGGCATCCACTACCCGGCGCCGGTCCACCTGCTGCCAGGCTGGCGGTTCCTCGGCCTCGGCCCGAACTCGTTCCCGCGGGCCGAGGCGTACGCCGCTGAGATCCTGTCGCTGCCGATCTTCCCCGGCATCACCTCCGATCAGCAGGAGCGGGTGGCCTCGACCCTCGCGGCGGCGCTGCGATGACCGGCTCGACAGCGCGGGACCTGCCCGTCGCGACGACCCGGCGACGCGGCCTGCCGACGGTCGAGGTCGTCGTGCCCTGCTACAACTACGGCCACCTGCTGCCGGGCTGCCTCGCCAGCATCCTCAGCCAGGAGGGTGTCGAGCCAACGGTGCACGTCGTCGACGACGCCTCGCCGGACGGCTCGGGCGACGTGGCCGAACGGCTGGCCGCCGGCGACCCGCGGGTGAGGGTGACCCGGCACGAGGTGAACAAGGGCCACATCGCGACCTACAACGACGGGCTGGCCGAGACCACCGGCGACTACGTCGTGCTGCTGTCGGCCGACGACCTCATCGCGCCCGGCGCGCTGGGCCGGGCCACCGAGCTGATGGAGGCGCAGCCCGGCGTGGGCTTCGTCTACGGCTTCTCCCGCTACTTCACCGAAACGGCCGACCTGCCGACCCACCCCGGCGGCCGGGCGAGGGCACGGGTGGTACCCGGCCCGGCCTGGATCGGGCGCCGGCTGCGGAAGGCGACCAACACGATCTCGAGCCCCGAGGTCGTCGTCCGGGGCAGCCTGCAGCGGGCCGTCGGCGGCTACCGGCCGGACCTGCCCTACTCCGGCGACCTCGAGATGTGGCTGCGCCTCGCCGCCCGAGCGGACGTGGGCATCGTCACCGGTGTCGACCAGGCGTACTACCGGGTGCACCAGCAGAGCATGACCCGGGTCTCGTACCGGGCCGAGATCCGGGACCTGCAACAGCGGTACGCCGCCTTCGCCGCCTTCCTCGACGAGGCCGGCAACTGCGTCCCCGAGCCGGCCGCGGCCCGCCGGCACGTCGGCCAGGTGCTCGGCGCCAGCGCCGCCTGGCGCGCCGGGCGGACCTTGATGACCGCGCCGGAGCAGTCCGCCGAGGCGGAGGAGATGGAGCGCTGGGCGGTCGAGGTGGCCCCGGACGTCGTGCGGACGCCGGAGTATCGGGCACTGCGGCTGGCCCGCCGGCTCGGCGCGCGGGCCGCCGTCCACCCGGCCGTGCTCGCCACCGGGCTGCGGCGGCGGGTCGAGGAGAAGCTCTACTGGTCGAGCCGGCGCCGGCGGGGCGTGTGAGCAAGCACCGTGCCGGCCGGGGCCCGGCGCCGTCGGTCGGCGTCCTGCTGGCCGCGGCTCCCGCGCGGCTCGCGACGGGCGGCGATCTCGGCGGTCCGGGCCGGCACCGGCACCGCGCCGGCGCCCCGCCCGAGACGGCCGCGCCGCTCGCGGACGCGGTTGCCGCGGACGCGCCGGCCGACCCGGCCGCCGCGGACTCGGCGGAGCTCGGCCACCAGGTCCGGCACGGTCTCAAGTGGAGCGTGGTCAACAACGGGGTCGCCCGGATCGGCCAGGTGGCCGTCGGCATCGTCCTGGCCCGGCTGCTTACCCCGTACGACTACGGCGTGTTCGCCACCGCACTCGTCGCGTACGCCGTGCTCATCAGCTGCAGCGAGCTCGGTGTCACGATCGCGCTGGTGAGCCGGCGCGGGGACAGCCGCCGGATCGGCCCGACCGTCACGACCCTCGCCTGGGCGTCCGGCACGGTGCTCACGCTGGCGATCTGGTTCGGCGCGCCGGCGATCACGCACGACCTGAAGACCGCCGACGCCACCAACGTGCTGCGTGTGCTGGGCCTGGCGATCTTCGTCGCCGGCCTGTCCGCCGTGCCGTCCGCGATCGTGCAGCGCGACTTCCAGCAGCGGTCGCGGTTCATCGCCGACACCGCGAACTTCGGCGTCTCCACGGTAGTGGCGGTCGGCGGCGTGCTGCTCGGCGGCGGCGCGCTCGCGCTGGCCTGGTCCCGCGTCGCCGGCAATGCCGTGTCCGGGGTGATCCTCGCGGTCGCGTCGAAGGAGCGGTTCCGGCCCGGGTTCAACCGGCCGGTGGCCCGCGACCTGCTGCGGTTCGGGTTACCGCTGGCCGGGGCGAGCGCACTGGCCTTCGCCGTTCTCAACGTCGACTACGTCGTCGTGGCCCGCACCCTCGGTCCGGTTCTGCTCGGCTACTACATGATCGCCTTCAACCTCTCCGCCTTTCCGGTGTCCACGTTCTCGGCCGTGGTGCGCAGCGTGTCGCTGCCCGGCTTCGGCCGGCTGCGACAGTCGCCGGCCCGCGCCGGCGAGGCGTTCGTGTTCGGTGCCCGGCTGCTCGTCACCGTCAGCCTGCTCGCCAGCGTGCTGCTCGCGGTGCTGGCCCGACCGGCCATCGAGGTCGTCTACGGTCCGAAGTGGACGGCCGCGGCGGTGCCGCTGGTCTTCCTCAGCGGCCTCGGGCTGGTCCGTGTCTTCCACGAGCTCGCCTACGACTACCTGTCGGCGTGGGGCGTCACCCGGGTGTTGTTCGTCGTCCAGATGGTCTGGCTGGGCGCGCTGGCGGTGCTGCTGCCGATCGGCGCCCACTACGGCGGGCTCTGGGGGGTCGGTCTCGGCCACCTGGCCGCGGCGTTCCTGCTCGTCGTTCCGATGTACCTGGTCGTGCTGCGCCGGCACTCGGTGCCGCTGCGCCCGCTGTTCCGGGTGCTGGCCCGGCCGGCGCTCGCCGGCGCCGGTGCCGCGGCCGGCGCGCTGCTGGGGATGTCGGTCGCGTCCGGGGCGCTCGGCCAGGTTCTGCTCGGCGGCACCGTCGGCACGCTTATCTATCTGGGGGTCGTCGGCCCGACGCTGCCGGAGCGCTGGCAGTTGCTCTCGCCGTGGCACTGGTTCGGGGCGCTGCGTCGCCGCGTGCACGGGCGCGGGCGCCGCCCCGACCCGGCAGCGGCGCCCCAGGCTTCCCAGCCGGTGCGCGCCGCCTGAGGTCAGAACGCGCCGCCCGAGTCAGAAGGCTCGGGGTTGTTCGGCCGTGGCCGACAGCGCCGACCGGTGGGCGCACTCCCGCTCGATCGCGTCGACCACGGTCCGGCCGGCCGCGTCCCAGGTCACGCCGGCGACACTGGCGCTCGCCGCGCGCGCCCGTCCGCCCGGGTCGGGGTCGTCCAGCACCGACGTCAGCGCGTCGGCCAGCGCCTGCGGGGTGGGTCGCGCCCACACCACCTGGCTGTTGTCGAGCACCATCCGGTTGTGCCGGGCGTCGTTCACGACCGGAACGGCGCCCGACGCGAGCAGCTCCCACGGGATCAGCGAGATGTTCGTGAACGACAGCGAGAGCCCGGCGGCGCACTGGTTGTAGAGCCGGTCGAGCGCCGCGGTGGTCAGCTTGCCGTGCACGGTGGCCGGGAACGGCAGCCCTCGCACCCGGTCGCCGAACAGGTGGATCTCCACGTCCGGCCGGCGGCGGGACAGCAACTCCAGGGCCAGCACGCCGAGCTCGTACCCGCGCCGCGCCGCCGACGGCCTCGCGTAGAACACCACACCCGGCCGGATGCCTGTGTTGTCCAGCGCGTACACGTCCGAGTCGGCGCCGAAGGGGAAGGGATCACAGGCCATCCCGAACCGGCCGGACAGCTCCTCGGCGAGCCATCCTCCGGCGGTGATGCCGTGCAGCCCGAACCGGTACGTGTCCTCGGCCAGCACGTGCGCGCTGCCCACCGGGTAGAAGGCCGGCTCGAGGTCCTGCACGAAGTAGAACCGGTGCACCGGCAACGCGGCCGACCGGGTCACGAGTACGTGCGCGGTGTGCCACGACGTCGCCACCAGTGCGTCCACGCCACGCACCCCGTCGTGGACGTCACGGACCTCCGCCCGTATGCCCGGCCAGCCGGACCGGATGGTCTGCACGTGCCGGGCCACGTCACCCTGGTCCCGGTCGCACAGGTAGACGACGCACCGGTGTCCGGCCGCCTCGAGCGCCTGGACCATCCGGAACATCGTGGTGTGCCCGCCCGAGCCGGCGGCCGGTGGCATGATCATCCATCCGACCGTCAGCGGGCCGCTGACCGGTTGCGGAGGGGCAAGGTCGAGCCGGCCGGAGTCGGCGATGTCCTCCGCCCACAGCGCGAGCCTCGTCCCGCCGGTCGTCATGCGGCCGTGCAGCTCCCGAACCGCCCGCTCGGCGAGGCCGCGCGCGCCGGTCTCGCGGGCCTTGCGCCACGCCAGCTGCGCTGTGGAGGCGGCTCTCGCCGTCATCGGTTGGTTCCCCCTTCGCGAGTCCTGCCGCCCCGCGGCCGGACCGGTCAGTCCTGCCGGCTGCTCTCGTCCCGCAGCCAGGTGGTGAAGTCCCCGGACCGTACGGCCCGGCGGGCGCCCGCCCGGGCCAGCACGGCGACGGCCAGGAACAGCGCGATGCGTAAAGCCATCCGCGGCTCGCGGCCGGCGATGCCGAGCACGTCGCGCACGTTCGTGCGCGCGGTGGCCCCCGGCAGCACCTCGTCCTGCTCGATCTCGACCGTGCCGACCTGCGCTCGTACCCGCCGCCGCAGCAGGTCGCGCCACTCTCGCGGCGGACGGATCAGCGCGGTCGCCTCGCGCACCACCGTGCGCTCGTCCGGCGCGAAGGCGAGCGACACGGCGAGGTCGTCGGCCATGACCGCCGGCAGTGCGGCGACCCTTCGATGGGCGGCCTCGCTGAGCGCGAGCACGCCGCGGCCGAACAGCCCCTCCCGGACCTCCGGCAGCCGGGTCCACACGTCGTAGTACCAGCGCACGACCCAACTGCAGCCCCGCATGTCGAACCGCCGCTCCGGCGCCGCGGCCAGTACGCCCGGCTCGGTGAGCGCGGCACAGAGCCGGCGCACGTCCTCGGCGCCGAGCTCGACGTCGGCGTCGACGTACAGCCGGGGGAAGGCGTCGATCGCCTCGTCGCCGAGCCGCAGCGCGGACCGCTTGCCCGGCAGAGGGGTCTCCACCACCCGCACCGCCGGGCCGAACGACCGCGCGAGCCCGGCAGTGCCGTCCGCGCACCCGTTGGCGACCACGACGATGTCGAGCTCGCCCGGGCGGGCGGATCCGGTCAACCGGCCGATCAGCCGGCCGAGCACAGCCTCCTCGTCGTGCGCCGGCACGACGACGCCCGCCAGCGCGGACCCGGACGGACGGTCAGCGGCGGGCGAGCTCGGTGCCGGCCGCTCGGGAACAGTGGTCATGCCGGCTGGAAGGTGGTGTCCGCGACCCGGGCCGGCCGTTCCGGTCGCCGGTCCCGCCGCCGGCGCTCCACCGCCAGCACCGCCGACAGGGTGAGGCTGATCCCGAGGACCTCCGTCACGGCCAGCGCCCGGATGCGGCTACCGGTGACGTACACGACGCTGGACAGCGGCGGGCTCAGCCTGGTCTGGATCCGCAACGACTCGCGCACGTGCTCGTCGTTCTGCAGCGTCGTCAGCGTGGCGTTCACCTTGGCGAGCACCTGCGTCAGCAGGCTGCCGACCGCGCCCGGGCTGCCTCCGACCACCTCCACGCTGAGCTGGGGCCGGTCGAAGTTGTAGGCCCACTGGCCGCCCGAGTTCGGCAGCCGGACCGAGTAGCCGTGCCGGACCCCCTGTCCCAACAGGGTGGCGGAGTCCGACACCGGCTCGGGGCCGGTCCAGTGGTTCGACACCAGCCGGGCCACGATCCCCGCCGTGCGGATGAGGTTGGCGTCGCCGCTCTGCAGCGGGTTCTCCCGGTTCGGCGTGTCCGGCAGGACGAAGATCACGTTGACCTGCTCGTAGTAGACGCCGGGCCGGTGGACGATCCAGAAACCGGCCAACAGCGTGGTGAGAAGCCCGATCAAGGCCACCGGCCAGTTCCGGCGGACGATCCTGGGCAGATCCCAGATCGACAAGCGAAGCCCCCCTGCGCGCGTCCCACGCTGCGGCCAACGCTAGCAGCGGGACTCCGGTCAGGTAGGCCGTTTCGGCGGGGCGGTCCGCCGGAGCGGGAGTTGTCGAGTTCCCGCACCGGCTGGCTGACCGTCACCTATCCTCGGACGGGACCGGCGGTCCAGTTCGCCATGGGCTGCGGGGGGGAAGCGGGTCACGAGAGAACAGGTTGGGCATGTCCTTCGCCAATTGGCGCCTGCTCATGCGCCGGTGGTACGTGGTCGTTGCCGGCCTACTCTTCACCGTGCTCTTGTGCGCGGCCGCGATC